>OGCL01001780.1_pt1 | contig 17136 bp, 14 predicted proteins | sample 1570041 | NCBI WGS metagenome assembly OGCL01 (sample SAMN06266162, study PRJEB24511) | hot springs metagenome | isolation source: Hot spring water | place: South Africa: Limpopo | collected 2015-06-22
GGGATCTCGAACTTCCCCGCGCTGTCCGTGGTTCCCGTGAACGGGCCGTACGTTGGGGGAACCGTGGGCTCGGTTGGAGGCGGGGTCGGCGTAACCACCCGCACGACCTCGAGGATTACACGAAGCTCCAGGTCCCCGATCACCCCGGCTGTCCAGGCCTTGAACCGCAAGGTGAACTGCCGACCCGCACTGCCCGCGGGCGGGGTGAACCGGTACTGAGCCAGTACCGTTCCCCACGCGGAGGCCACCGTGCTCCGGGAATCCACCCACTGGCCCATCTGCTGGACCCAGAGGGAGCCGTGCCAGCCGGCCGGCACTGCCTCGATCCGGACGTTCACCGCTCCGGCGGGGGTCCGCGTGGCGGTGAGCTCGAACGTCTCTGGCACGCCCTCGCGGACCTGACACCGGATCTGGGTCACGCCCGGGGCGGGCTGAGTTGCTGCCCCGCACGTGGCCGCGATGAGGAGTCGTCCTGAGAATTGGAGCCGGATTCCCCCGTAGTAGATCTCCCCGGGCCCGTAGGTCTGGCCCCAGCTTAGGGCAACCCACAGCACGAGGAGCCCTAGAACCTGAAGTGATCTGCTCACCATGATCCCACCTCCACCCAGGAGCAGGGGGGAGTTGCGGCCGGCAGGAGGGGGCACAGCCCGCCCGGGAGAGATGCTGGGCGATGTGAGCGAAGTGGGCATCCGCGACCGAAGCGGACGGCTACCGAGCACCGGCCCCCGCCAGATGCGTCTGCTCCTCTCAGCACTAATTTACACCGTCCCGGGGCACTTGGTTGCCCGCTCACCCCCCCCCGCACACAGGGAGGATCCAAGACGGCCGCTCACCTCCCCACTTCGTTGGGATGAGGGGCCGCCCATCCAAGCAGAAACACGGGCCCAAGCCAACCGATACAGCCCTGCGTCATCCCGCGCCGGGTTCACCGGAGCCCCCCGGCTCCACGGGTTCCTCGGTAGGTGTCTTCTCCTCCACAGGCTTCCACTCGCCCAGACGCCGCCACCGGCCAGGTTTCGTGGGGTCGGGCTGCCACCAGTGGTACATGAAGTCCTTCCCCCCGGCGCCCTTGACGAGGAAGTGCTCGCAGTGTTTGGCCGACGCGGGCAGAGCCTCAACCCTCTTCAACACGATCTTCTCCTTCTCCACCCACACCTTCCCGTCGCTGTGGTAGTAGGTCTGCGTCACCTGGCCCTTCTCCACCTTCTCCACCACGACCCAGGTACACCGCCGCGGCACGTTCCGCGGGAGCTTGAGGACCTTCGTTGCCGCCCGGAGACCCGCGATCGGTTCGAACTCGTACCACATCTCCGCGGTGCACGTCCCCTCGGTGAAGAGCACGTACTCGCCCGTCTCCCCGTGGAGCTTGATCCCCGCGGCGATGTCCCCGCAGCGGATGCTCACCTTGGGCGTGACCACGACCGAGCCCAGTTCGATCGAGACGCCGGACCGGGTCCAGTCGAGGGTGTAGTGCGTGATCCTCTCCCAGTCGTACCCGTCGGCGTGGACCCAGATGGCCCCGACGTTCCCGATCCCGAGGATCTCCAAGACGTCCGGGCGGCTCTCGAAGATGGCCCTCACGGACACCGCGCTGAGCGGGCCCAAGGAGTCCATGAGCGAGCCCGAGACCTTCAGGACGTTCGCGAAGTCCACCGTGATGCTGAACCTTCCGTCATCAGCCGTCGTCCCGGCGAAGAACCTCCCGTCTTCGTCGGTCACCGCGAGGCAGAATCTGGCTTCGTCCTCCGTTACAGAGTTACCGACAGCTGCCAAAAGACCCACTGCTAGCAACGCCACGCCAATCTTCCCTAACCGCATGACCCCACCTCCTGTCGTACCGTGATCCGTTGTCCGTGAACCGTGGACCGGTGTCCGGGCACCGTAGACCGTGAACCGTAGGCCGTGGTCCGTGATCGGTAGACCCTGTGATGTCCCGTGTCACCACCCCCTTCGGCGGGGCAAGGGGAAGGAATGAGGCGGGTTGAAGGGGCCCCAGAGGTCGGCAGTTTGACCTGAAGAAGGCGTGGGCGAAGACCAGCGGCCTGTGCCGCTAATTGGCTACGTACCCAGTATACACCTCGCACGAGGGGCAAGTTTCAATCGTTCGCTTGTTCGCGTCGGGCTGCCCATCTCAACAAGGCCCAGGCCCTGAATCGGTGCACCCTCGGTGTTGGGACGATTCGCCCTTCCTTGCCCCCGAAACGTAGCAGAAGGGAGAAGCCCAGCCCCGGAACTCCACCGAAGTTGCCTACGTTCCACCGTGTCCCAGCAGGTGTCCAATGGATGACCCTGAGGATGTCGCCCCTACCCTTCTCGGACTCCTTCTGCTTGCCGACACCCACCCGGAATGGTTTCCAAGTTTGGAGACCCACGTGACTCGACCCGCCATGCGAACAGGGGTATACTTCCCCCGTGAGTTGGCGCCCTTCTGCTCGTGGCTTACCCATCCCACCGCATGCCTCACCTCCCGGCCCGAGCGGAGGGGCGCAACTCTTGACCTAGGTTCGTTCACCCTTGGCAGAACGGCGCCGATCCGACAACATACACCGCGGAGGCACCTTGAAAATCGCCATCGGACAGATCAACCCCACCGTGGGGGACCTCCCCACCAACCGGGCCAAGATCCTCCAAGCCATGGCGGATGCCCAAGCCCAAGGGGCCGATCTCCTCGTCCTGCCCGAACTGGCTCTCCTCGGGTACCCACCCCGCGACCTCCTCCTCCAAACGGGGTTCCTGGACCAGGCGGAAAAGGAATTCCTCCGCATCGTAGAGGCCTCGGAGAAAATCCCCACGGTGATCGGGCACGTCCTCAGAGGGGGGACCAAACAGGGCAACGAGCTCGACCCCTCGGCGGCCGCCTTCGGCGGTACCACCCTCGTGTACAACGCTGCCTTCTTGCTCGCTGACGCAACCATCGTAGGCCATCAGGCCAAGTACCGCCTTCCCTCGTTCGACGTGTTCGAGGAAGAGCGGTACTTCACCCCGGCAAGCAATGTGTCCATCGTCAGTTGGAAGGACACCCGGGTGGGGCTTTCGGTCTGTGAAGACCTCTGGTACGAAGGTGGCGTACTGCAGGCGCAGGCTGAGGCGCGGGTGGACCTCCTCATCAACGTCTCCGCCTCCCCCTTCTTCGTGGGCAAACCTGGCCTCCGCCACAGGCTTGCGGCGCGCTGGGCTGAAAGAGCCTGTGCTCCCTGCGTGTACGCCAACCTTGTCGGCGCCCAGGACGAACTTGTGTTCGACGGCGCCTCGTTTGTGATCCGCCCCGACGGTGCATTTCTCCTGGCCGCCCCCGCGTTTGGAGAGGGCGTCTTCCTCTGCAAGCTCGCAGGGTCCCCTGTCGCACCTCCCTCAGAACATAACCCTGCACAGATCCACGACGCTCTGGTGTTGGGAATTCGGGATTACGTGGAGAAGAACGGCCTAGCCGGGGCGGTCGTGGGGGTTTCTGGGGGCGTGGACTCCGCGGTGGTGGCAGCGCTGGCCTGTCGGGCGTTGGGAGCAGATCGGGTCCTCGGGGCGTTTCTTCCCGGCCCTCCCACATCCGATCTCTCCCGCGAACTGGCCCACGTGCTGGCCGAGAACCTGGGCATCCGCCTCGTGGAGATCCCCATCGGGCCGGTCCTGGAGTCCTTTGTCCAAGCCCTGTGGCCTCACCTGCCCGCCGCGGGGCTGGTCCTTGAGAACCTGCAGGCTCGGATCCGCGGGGTGGTTCTCATGGCCTGGGCCAACGCCACCCGGCGGATTGTGCTCTGCCCGGCCAACAAGTCGGAAGTAGCCATGGGGTACAACACCCTGTACGGCGACACCGTGGGGGCTTTGGCGCCCATCGGGGACTTGGTGAAACAGGAGGTGTACAACCTGGCCCGATGGATCAACGACCGAGCGGGGCGCGAGGTAATTCCCGCGGGCATTCTCGAGCGCCCTCCCACGGCCGAGCTTCGCCCCGGTCAGCGGGACGACCAGGACCTTCCCCCCTACCAAACCCTGGATCCTTTGGTTCAGGCCTTAATTGTGGAAAATCTTGGGTTCGATGATGTTGCCCGCCAGTTTGGGGTGGAGTTGGCCCGGGAGGCCCACCGCCGCCTGCGATCCTCGGAGTACAAGAGAAAACAGCTCCCCCTGGTCCTCAAGGTTTCCCCCAAGGCGTTCGGAATCGGGCGGCGGATCCCCATCACCCACAAGTTCCAAAGCTAGCCCAGTTCGGAGCGGCGAGAGCGGCGAAGGAACGTGGGGATATCGTAGTCATCCCGCACCCCTTCCCGCTCCAACTTCTCCAGAATCAACTCCTCTTCCGACTCGGTGATCTCCGATTCGGTGACGGGAGCAAACCCCGTGGCGATCACCGTGACCCTCACCTTCTGCTGGCCGTCCCGGATGGTGGCCCCGAAGATGAGGTCGGCCTTGTCGGACAAGGCCTCGTGGATAGCCGCGGCGGCAGCGGTGACTTCCTCCAGGGTGAGATCCTCCCCGCCCGCGATGTTGAGGATGGCCCGTTTGGCCCCCTTCACGCTGAAGTCCAGCAACGGGGAAGAAATGGCCTTGCGGGCGGCTTCGCGGGTCTTGTTCTCCCCGTCCGCCTCCCCAATCCCCATCAAGGCTGTACCCGAACCGCGCAGAACGGCTTCCACGTCGGCGAAGTCTAGGTTGATCAACCCAGGGACGGTGATGAGCTCGGTCACCCCCTGAACCCCTTGACGCAAGATTTCATCCACCAACTCGAACGCTTGGGTGAGGGGCATGTCCGGGGCTGCCACCTTGAGGAGGCGGTCGTTGGAGATCGTGACGATGGCGTCCACGTTCTTGGCCAGCCTCTGGATCCCCAGCTCGGCCCGCTGAGCGCGCGCCAACCCCTCAAAGCTGAACGGCCGGGTCACGATGGCCACGGTCAAGAGGCCCAACTCCTTGGCCACCTCGGCCACCACGGGGGCAGCTCCTGTGCCCGTTCCCCCGCCCATCCCGGCGGTGATGAACACCATGTCCTGCCCTTCCATGAGGTCGGCCAACTCGTCCTTGGACTCCTCGGCCGCCATCCGCCCGACCTCGGGATCCCCCCCCGCACCCAGACCCCCGGTTACCTTGGGCCCCAGCTGCAGATGCCGGTGGGCTTGGATGAGCTCCAGCACCTGAACGTCGGTGTTCAGGGCTACGAGCTGGACACCGGACAGCCCGGCCCGGGCCATGCGATCCACAGCGTTGCCCCCCCCGCCCCCTACCCCCACCACCATGATCTTGGCTGGGCTATCGGCCATCACGCTCACCCCCGCAGGAACTGACGGAACCACGTCATGAGTTTCCCGAACAAACCCTTGCCCCCGGAGCGGGAACGGCGGCTGGGCACGTAATCGCGGGCCTCGGCGGCGTACTTGAGAAGCCCAATGCCGGTGGCGTAGATGGGGGACTCCACGATGTCCCGCAGGCCGTGGATGCCATGGGGAATACTTCCCACCCGGGCGGGGAGGCCGTACCTCCGTTCGGCGAACTCCGCCAGCCCGGTCAGCAAAGCCGTGCCCCCCGTGAGCACCATCCCCGCAGGGATGAGGTCGCGGTACCCGGCATCCTCCACCTCCTGCATGGCCAAGTCCAAAATTTCCTCCACCCGCGGCTCAATCACCTTGGCCAGCTTCTTGCGCGAAACCTGCTTGGTCCCCACACCTCCGATCGTGGCCACTTCGATCTTCTCGTCGTCCCCCACCGCGTCCACCAGACACGTCCCGTAGAGTTTTTTCACCCGCTCTGCTTCCTCCAACGGGGTCTGCAGGCCCACGGTGATGTCGTTGGTGATGTGCTCTCCGGCGATGGGGATCGTCTTGGAGAACCAGATGTCCCCGCCCCGGAACACGGAGATGTCGGTGGTTCCCCCTCCTGAATCGACGAGCATGACCCCCAACTCCTTTTCCGCCGAGGAGAGAACAGCCATGGCCGAGGCCAGGGGCTCGAGCACGATTTGAGCAATGCCAATCCCCACTTCCTCCACGCACCGCACGAGGTTGTGCACGGCGGTAACCGAACCCAGCACGATGTGCACGTCCACCTCAAGGCGCGTCCCCGTCATCCCCACGGGGTCGGTGATTCCGTCCTGCCCGTCCACGATGTACTGGCGGGGGATGACGTGGATCAGCTCCATGTCCGGAGAGATGGGGATGGTCCGCGCCGCCTCCACCACCCGCCGCACGTCCTCGGGGGTGATCACCCGGTCCGGGCGGGTAATGGAAACCGTGGCCGAGTTGTTGATGGACCGGATGTGCTTCCCGGCGATGCCCACATAGGCCTGGCGAATCTTGACGTCGGCCATGTTCTGGGCTTCGTCCACAGCCTTCTGGATGGACTGGATGGTCCGGCCGATGTCGACCACCACCCCCTTGGACAGCCCCCGGGAAGGGGCGGTGCCCAGGCCGATGATCTCGATGTAGTCATCGACCATGTTGGCCACCAGGCAGGCCACCTTCGTTGTTCCCACATCCAACCCCACAACCAGCCGCTCCCGCCTCATCCCACCACCACCCTCATCGCTTCCGTTTCAGGATTAGTTCGTCCTCGAGTCGAAAGTCGACCACAGCGTATCGGCCCAACCCTTCCCTTTCCCACAACAGCCGGAGGATAGCCAGTCGGCTCCCCAGTTGTCCAATCGGCCCCAGGATCAGCGTAGGCGCGTCCTTGCCCCGGGCCACCACTTCGCGGGGATCGCTGGCGTCCACCACCGGGTACCGTGCCCGCCAGACTGGATCGAGCTCGCCCAGGGTGCGGGCCGCATTCACGTACGCCCCAGGTACCCGACCGGTCTCGGCCACTGCGCCCACCAGCCAAGCGCGCTCCGCCGGCTCCAGGATCACCCCTTGGGCGTCCACCCAAACCGCCGGGCCGTCCCGGAGCCCCACGATTACCTCGGGGGTCCGCTCCACGATCATCAATTCCACCCTTTGGGCCAACGGGCGTACTCGGATTTCGGCCTTCAGAACGCGGATATCGCCCCGAATGGCCGAATGTAATGCCCGTAACTCTAGCCGGAGTACATTAGCACCGAGCAGAAATCCTGTCAACTTTTCGGTGGCCAAATACCGGGTGGCCGGGATGCGCACCTCCCTCACCCGCCACCATCCCCCCCAGCGCAATATCACAAAAAGCAGGATGGCTACTGCAAAGAACAGGCACGCACCCCGGAGAAAGCCCTTCAACCGCTGACGATCTCGAGCTCCAGCCTGAGCCAAACCCCGCACTCCCGCCCTACCCTCTCCCACACGTGCTCTGTGAGGCCCAAGACATCGCCCGACCGGGCTCGGCCCAAGTTACAAATGAAGTTGGCGTGCTTCTCGGACACCACGGCATCCCCCAGCCGCAGGCCCTTGAGCCCCAGCCGATCGATGAGCCAACCGGCGCTGGGGCCGTCGGGGGGGTTGCGGAACACACACCCGGCGGAGGGCAGCCCCACGGGCTGACTGGCCCGCCGCTCCCGCAACAAGTCGTCCACACTAGGGCCGGGAACGGGCCGGAAGGCCGCTTCCAAGACAGGGAGCCGCAACCGCCGGAACAAGGAGTCCCGGTAGGCGAACCCGCATTCGTGGGGAAGGAAGGTGTGAACGTACCCGTCGGGCATGAGGGCGCGAACCCACACCACAAACTCCGAGATGCTTCCGTACTTGGTCCCTGCGTTCATGGTCACCGCCCCACCCACGGTGCCCGGGATGCCCGCCACCTTCCACAGCCCGCGTCGAGCCAACCGGGCCAGGGGTACACCCGCCCCAGCCTGGATCACCCCCTCGGACTCCTCCCAACCCTGCAGATGGGCAGTGGTGAGGACCAAGCCGGGAAAACCTTGGTCGGGGATGAGCACCTTGGAGCCTCCCCCGAGCAGCCGCCAGCGGAACCCGTGGGCCCGGGCCCGGACCACAGCCTCGGCCAACGCTTGCGGTTCAGCCGGGGAGAACAAGGCCCAAGCCGGACCCCCAATGCGGAAAGTGGTGTACGGCCCCAGGGCATGCTGGAGGCGCAGCTCCCCAGGAAGGTCCCCTAGGATCCGTTGCAAAGCCCTCGCGCCATCTCCCGCGCCAATTTCCATATGTCCCCCGCACCAAAACAGACCAGGATGTCCCCAGGCTCCAACAGCTCCCCAGCGGCCTCCAACGCCGATCGGAGGTCGTCACGGAACAGGGCGTGACCCCCAGCCCCCCGGATCGCCTCCGCCACCCATCGCCCCGACACTCCAGGAAGTGGGGATTCAAAGGCAGGATAAATCTCTGTGACCACCGTCCGGTCGGCTTGGGCCAACACGCGCCCGAAGGCCCCGGCCAGATCCCGCGTTCTCGTGTACCGATGGGGCTGAAAGACAGCGACAATCCGGCGGTTTGGCCATCCAAGGCGAAGGGCTGTGAGGCCGGCGGCAACCTCCGTGGGGTGGTGGGCGTAGTCGTCCACAACCAAGTACCCGTTCTCTTCGAGGACCTCGAGCCTCCGTCGGGGACGCGGGGCCGTGGGCAGCGCCCGCACCAGTTCTCGGCAAGGGGCCTCAAGGAGCAAGCCGGCTGCCAAAGCGGCCAGGGCGTTGCGCACGTTGTGAGGCCCAGGGGCGGGTACCTCCACGTCCCCCACCTTCTTGCCGAGGAAGGTGACTTCGAAACAGGACCTTCCTTGGCGGTATTGAATACCCCGGGCGGATAGGTCGGCCTCGCGGTGGAGGCCAAAGGTGAGCGGGCGGGGAAGGCCGAGCCCAGCCTGTGCGGCCCTCGGGTCATCTCGGCAGACCGCCACCTTCTCCGCTGCCCTGAGAAAGCCTTTGAAGGTCCGAACAAGGTTGCCCATGGTCCCGTAGGTCCCCAGGTGGTCGTTGTCGATGGAGGTGAGGACAACCCCGTGCGGTCTCAATCGAACGAACCGCCCATCGGACTCGTCCACCTCGGCCACAAACGGCCGGCCCTGGCCCCAGGCGGCTGACGCCAGACCCGGGACCTCCCCACCGATGTAGTGGCCGCCCTCCTCCATCACCTTGCGGACAAGCCAGGTCGCCCAGGTCGCGGTCGTGGTCTTGCCATGCGTGCCGACCACGGCCAAGAGATCCCGACCGCGGGTCACGGTTCCCAGGGCGTCAAGCCGGGGCCAGGCCGGCACATCGGGGGCTGCCTGAAGTTCCAGGTTGTTCTTGCCCACAGCCGAGGAGAACACGATGGCGCTGGTCCGATCCGGCACGTGTTCGGGATCATGGCCCACGTACACTTCAGCCCAAGGGCGGAGGGCAGCCAGACGGGCAGAATCGCGCACGTCCGAACCCGACACCGTGGCCCCGCCCTCCCACAGCAGGCGGGCCAAAGCGGCCATCCCATCGCCACCAATCCCCACCAAGTGCACCCGGCCACCTAGTTCCTTCATCGCTTCTCCTTCACAAGGTCGAAAAGGGCCTCCACAACACGATCGGCCGCATCAGAACGAGCCCATCGCCGGGCCGCACCTGCCATGGCCTTGAGTCGTTCCTCGTCCCCCCACAAGCTGCGGAGAACCTTGGGGAAGGCGTCTTTTCCCAGGTCGTCCTCGCTCAGAAGCACGCCCGCCCCGGTGCCCGCAAAGGCTCGGGCGTTGGCCTGTTGGTGACCGCCCGCGGCTTGTCTCCAGGGGACCAAAACGGCAGGCCGTCCCGCACAAGCCAACTCCGCCACCGTGGTCGCCCCGGCCCGCGCGAGCACGAGGCGCGCCGCCTTCAAGACCGCCCCCATGTCCTGGGCGTAATCCATCACCTGACAAGCAAGACCGGCCCGGCGCAGGCGCTGTTCCACCTCTTGGGCTGCAGCTGCCCGCCCGACCACCACCCGAGCCTTGAGGCCGGGGATCGTCGCCAGAACCGGGGCGTTGCGGACAAGCGCTTCGATTAGAGCTTTGGACCCGTGCGACCCCCCAACCACCAGAAGTTCCTGCCCCAAAGGCCCCTGGGCGTTCAGCACCTCCTCGCGGACAGGGTTTCCTGTAACGGTGACCTTTGCTCCCCGTGGCACACCCACCGTTTCGGAAAAGGAAAGGAAAACGCGGTCGGCCAGCCGGGCCAACAAGGTGTTGGCAAGACCCAGTTTGCCGTTCTGCTCGTGTAGGGCCACGGGCAGACCCGCGAGCTTGGCGGCGACCAGGGGTCCCAAAGTCAGATACCCCCCGAACCCCACAACCACGTCCGGGTAGAAGTCGTTCACGATCCCCAGGGCCCGAGGAACGCTGGCCAAGGCCAGGGCCGAGGCGCCAGGCCAGCGCCAGGGCTGTCGGCGAGCCAGACCCTGGGCCGGAACGGGAAAGTAGCGGATTTCCCGCTCCTTCAGCACGATCTCCTTCTCCAAGCCGGTGGGTCGCCCCACCCAGCCGGCCTCTTCGAGCACCCCCTTGCGCTGGGCAGCCCGGACCACGGCCAGCGCAGGATAGATGTGCCCTCCCGAGCCCCCTGCACAAACCAGCAGCCTCATGCCCACGCCTCCGGAACAAGCAGGGCCACCCGCGACGCCCGGGACGCTCTCGCCACCCCCAACACAAGGCCCCCAAGGGCTAAACTCACCATCAGGGATGACCCCCCGTAACTCAAAAACGGCAGCGTCAGGCCGGTGACGGGGAGTACCCCCACCACGACCCCCAAGTTCAGCACCGTCTGAAACCCAAGGAGAAAGGAAGCGCCCAAGGCGTACAACGCTCCCAGCTTGTCCGGTGCCCGACGGGACACCGCGTAGCCCTGCCCCACCAGCAGCCCGATCAACCCCATCAACGCCAGCGCTCCGAGAAGACCCGTTTCTTCGGCCACCACCGCAAACAAGAAGTCGTTGTGGGCCGAGGGAAGGTAGAACAGCTTCGCCCGCGACGCCCCCAGGCCTCGACCCAAGATCCCCCCCGAACCGATGGCCATCAGGGACTGGTAGGTCTGATAGGCAAACGTGTCCCGATACAGCTCGGGGTTGAGGAAGGCCAGCAACCGCTCAAAACGGTACTGCGCCCCAAACAGCAGGGCAGCCAAGAAGGGGACGGCGGCAGCTCCAGTGACCCCCAGGTGCCGAATCGGGACCCCCCCCACCCACAGGAGCACCGCCACGAGAGCGGCATAGGTCACCAGCATCCCGAAGTCGGGCTGGAGAAGGAGAACGAGCCCGAAGGCCCCCAAGACAAGGAGATGAGGTAGCACCCCTTGTTTCCAATCCTGCAGACGGTCTCCCCGCCGAACCAACGACCCGGACAAGAACAACACCAGGGCCAACTTCCCCAGCTCCGAGGGTTGGAAGGGAAACGGACCGAGTCGGAGCCAACGCCCTCCTTCGGCCAGGGGTGGGACAAGCGTGAGGGCCGTGAGAAACCAACACAACCCCAAGAACAGATCATCGCCGCGGGACCAAACTCGGTAGTCCACCCGCCACAGCACCATCATGGCCGCGAACCCAAGAACTGCCCCGATGCACTGCCTCTTGAGCAGGGCCCAGGGGTCGCCCGTGAGGCGGGCAGAAAGGGGGGCACTCGCGGAGTACACGAACAAAAACCCCGCGAGGACCAAGAAAACCAGGACAACGAGGATCCGCCCCTCCGCGCTTCCCATGGCGAACGTAGTGTGGACCACGTGTCCCCTAGACGAAAGGACCCCAGCGGCACAGCACCCGCCAATGGTTCAAACCGCGGGGTGCCGAACTTCCAGAAGAAAAGGGACGGTTGGGTTAGCCTTGGGAAAGGCGGGCGAAGGCCCTGCGGAAAGCCTCACCGCGATGGGCGTAGTCCCGAAACTGATCGAAACTCGCACAAGCAGGGGAGAGAAGGACTGTATCACCCCGTCGTGCCTTTGCGTAGGCCAGTTTCACCGCTTGGTACGGGGACCGGGCCATCGCGAAGGGTACTCCCCACCCCTCCAACAGCCGAGCGAAGAACTCTTGCGACTCCCCAATCAAAATGCAGGCTCGCACCTTCTCCCGAACCACGGGGGCCATGGCTTGGTAACCCCCACCCTTGTGCCGCCCCCCCAAGATCAGGACCGCTGGGCCAGGGAGGGCCCGCAGGGCCGCAATCGTGGCGTGGGCGTTTGTCCCCTTGGAGTCGTCCACAAAAGGAATCCCCCGCCACACTCCCACCTTTTCCATGCGGTGGGGTTGAGCCAGGGCAGGAGCTACCCGGGCGTAAGGAGGGGGGCGCCGGGCAAGTTCAGGGAAGGCTGACCGAACAGCCGCCCAGGCTGCTCGGAGGTCATCTTCAAGGTGGGGAGGCAGCCCCTTTCCCCAACCAGGGGGAAGGGTTTCCTCCCGGTAGTTGCGGGTTCGGGCCCGGGGGGCGAGTTCCCCCAAAAGCTCCGGGGGAAGGATCGCCCAGTCCCCTTCGGCCTGCCGGGCAAGGATCCGGGCCTTGGCCGCAAAGTACGCAGCGAGATGGCCGTGGTGGTCCAAATGATCGGGAGCGAAGTTCAACCACACGGCCACCTGAGGTCGGAACTCCTCGGTCCACTCCAACTGGTAGGAACTGACCTCCAACACCCATGGTCGGCCGCGGACCTCGTCCGTCGTGGCGATCGCCGGCTTGCCAATGTTGCCGGCGACGACCGGCCTGAGACCCCCCGCCCTGAGAATGGCCCCCACCAGTTCCGTCGTCGTGGACTTCCCGTTGGTACCCGTGACCGCCACCAGGAGCGAGGGTTGCGCCAGCCGGAAAGCAAGCTCCAACTCGGACCACACGGGAACGTGGTGAATCCGGGCCTCGGGCAGGGGAGGCCTTCGGGGTGGGACCCCCGGGCTGGGAACGATCAAGTCGGCATCCAACACCTTATCGGTGTGACCGCCCTCTTCGAACTGTACGCCGTGGGCTTGGAGAAGGGCCCGTTCTTTCTGTGTCAGGGTCCTTTGCTCGGACACAAACAGCCGGAGCCCTTGAGGGGCCAGGGTGGCCACAAGGGCTTGCCCGGTCTGTCCAAATCCCAGGATGGACAGGCGTCGGTAGGGGAGGTGCCAGGGCATTAGGATTCGATCGCCTGGGCCAGTTTCCTTTCCAGCACGATGTCCGGTGAGTAGTTCTCCAGCCCCAAGTAGTACGCGGCGGCCTCCAGCAGTGCCTCCTCGGGAACCAGGCCCACAATCTCCGTCCCCACAACGGGGACACCGAACCGCTGGGCCTCCCGTCGCACCAGTTCCGTGACGCGGGCGATGGGGGTCTTTCGAAAATCCGTGAGGTTCAGGGAGACCTGGACGATCCCCCGCCCCTGCAGTTCCAGGCCCAACGCCTTCACGTACCGCAGACCCCCGGAAGACCCCCGCACGGCCTTGGCGATGTCCTTGGCCACCCGCAGCTCGGAGGTGCCCAAGTTCACGTTGTAGGCGATCAAAAACTCCCGGGCGCCGACCGCGCAAACCCCCGCGGTGGGATGCACCACGGGGTCCCCAAAGTCCGGGGCCCACTCCCGCCGCCGGATCTTCTCAAAGAAACCCTCGAACTCGCCCTTGCGGATTTCCGCGAGGTCTTGGCGTTCGGGTCGAGTGGCCGCCTCAGCGTACAAATACACCGGCACCCCCAACCTTTCCCAGATCTGGGCTCCGGCCTTGCGGGCCAACATCACGCAGTCGCCCATGGTCACCCCCCGCACGGGGACGAAGGGGAGAACATCCAAGGCTCCCATGCGGGGGTGCTCACCGCGATGGGCGCGGAGGTCAATGAGCTTCACGGCAAGCTCAGCCAGCCGCAGGGCCGCCTCCACCACCGGATCGGCCGGCCCCACATACGTGAACACGGTTCGGTTGTGGTCGGGGTCGGACTGAATGTCAAGGAGGTATACCCCGGGTACGGCCCGGATGGCCTCGGCCATGGCCGCGATCTTGTCCTCGTCCCGCCCTGCGGAGACGTTGGGGACGCACTCCACCAGCTTGCGGCTGGTCATGACCCTGGGCCTAAAGGTTCACCGTGTGGGGAACAAACCCCAGAGCCGCCCCTCCACGTCGGAGGACAGATCCACGATGGCTCCCTCCCGCCGGTACATGACCACGTCCTTGGTGCGCAACACGATGTCGTAAGCCTTCTCTCTGGCAATCTGTTGGGTGATTTCCAGGATCTTCACCGCCGCCACCTGAGTCAGGAGCTGGTCCAGCTGTTGAAACGCCGCCTGAAGCTGGGCCAGCTGGTTGGCAAACCCTGTGAGGTCGAGAATCGTGACCTGCGCCTGCTTCACCAGGTTGGCAACCTCGGTTTCCAGAGGGGAAGCCTGCGTGCGCAACGCCTCGAGGTCGGTGCGCAAGTTGGCAAACCCCGGGGAGGCGATCATCTTGTTCAGCATGGTCATGTTCACCTTGAGCTGGGTTTGGATGAGCTCGGCCTGCAGGCGAGCGTTGCGCTGCTGGTACACGTCCTGCTTGATTTTGCCCGCCGAGAAGTCGGCCTGCAGGGTCTGAATTTCCCGAGCCTTGGCCTCCATGCCGCTCCGCTCGGTCTGTACCTGGGGCAAGAAAACGCGCTGGAACAAATTCTCGGCGTCCACGATCCCGATCTTGAGGGCTGTCCCAGCAACCGTGGTCCCTCCCTCGACCCGAGCGAGGCGACCCTCGGCCAGCCCCACCCGCCCTTCCAAGGAGCTCACCCGGTCCGTGAGTTTCTTGAGGTCCTCGGAGGAAGCACCTGTCGCGCTCGATTTGGGTGTGAGGAACCGACCCGCCACCGCGCCGCCCACCAACCCCAGCACCAGCGCGCCCACAAGCAGTCCTACGATCCAGTTCGTCTTCATTCACGTCCTCCTGTCCGTTTGGGCAACTGTAACCTAAAACATCGGGCTCATCCCGAACTCGAACGCCGGGACCCAAGTGGGCTCGCGGTCGGTGGGCCAGCACAGGTCCAAACGCACAAACATCCCCAGGATGTACGCGGCCAACTCCACGCCCACCGAGCCCTTGACCGCCCCGCCTCCTGCCAGTTCCCCTCCCAAGTCACCAAACAGCGAAATCCAGGCTCCTTGGGCCACTTCAAACCGTAGCTCGGTGTTGACCAGCGCCAGCCGCTGGGTGCGCACGGGCTTGGCTCCACGGACCGAAGCCGAGCCCCCCAGATCGAACTGATACCGTTCAGGCATATTCCAGCCCCACTGAGAGACCACCCGGGCGGCCAGGGCCATCCTCCAGTCCGACCCGCCCAACGTGAGGTCCATGGGCCAGAACCGGGTGGCCTCTCCCCGGATGGCCAGGTAGTCCACCCCTGGGGCAAACCACCCCGCCCGCTCCACAGAAACCTGGGATCGCTGGCCCCGCCTTGTAAACAGAGGACTGTCCCGGTCGTCCCATACCAGGCCCACCTCCAGGGCCGTCCGCGGTTCCAGTTCCTTGTCCCCGGGCAGTTCCCAGGCCTGTTCGTGCGTTACCGCCAGGGACAGGTCCAAGTAGGGGCCGACTGGATAGGAGAGGGACACCTTACCCCCCAAGGTGAGGGTGCGCGTCCCTTCCCCGCTTTCTGTCCGATAGAGGTCGAGACCGACCTGGTCGTACACCGGGAAAGCCCGCCCGGTGTAGGAGAGGTTCCAGGTGGTGGAGCCCGTCTGAATGATGCCGGTACTAAAGGTCAGGGCTAGGTCTTGGGCTGTTCCCCACACGTTCTTTTGAGCGTACTCCAGGTTGCCCACCAGGCCCCCGGTGGTCGGGGAGATGCTCACCGACCCCTTGAGGCTTCCCAACTTTTCCAGATCTTGAACAGTCACCTTGAGGACCACATCGTCCCCCACCCAGCGGGGTTCAAGCTGCACATCGCTGAAGTACCCCAGGCCCATGAGGGCTTGGCGAGCGGCGGAGAAGCGGGCCTCGGTCAGCACCTGGCCTGGACTAACCGCCATCACCCGCTCGATGACCCACGAGGCTGTCTTCGTCCCAGGGTCGACCTCTACCCGGGTGAGCTCCCCTTCTTTGACCCGGACCTGGAGCACGCCCCCCGCCACGCCCTCGGCTACGAACTCTACAAGGAAAAAACCTTCCCGCCGGTAGTAGTCGTAGGCTGGGGCCAAGGCCCGCAGAACATCGAGATTTGTGACCTTCCGTGGGGGAAGTGGGCCCACCCGGGCCTGGATCTTCTCCGCCGGGAACGACTTCACGCCCCCAAGCTGAATCCCCTGAAGGGAAGTTGGTACCGGAAGAACGGTCCGCTCCTTGAGCTGCCAGACCAGCACCACGCCCCCTTGGTCCAGTTCCGCACCCAGGTTCACCTGGGAGAAAAAGACCGAACTTCCTAAGCTAGCCACACTTGCCTGGATGTCCGACATCTTCCCCACAGCACCCACCGGGACCGTCACCAGTCTGCGGGCCTCCTCCTCAGGGATGGTCACCAGCCCCTGGAACCTGTGCCCCACGACTTTCAGCTCCTGGAACTCCACGACAAGGGTGTCCCCTGGCACCACACGACCCAGTTGAACCGTGGCCACGTCCCGCTTTTTGTATTCCTCGAGCACGGCCTTGATCGCGACGGCACCCAGTTCATGAGCCGGCAAATTGGCGAAGGCTCCATTGAAGGAGCCGACGGGCGTGCGGGCGGCGCTCGCGGAACTGACGGGTATCGGGAGCGGCGGCCCGCGACTGACGCTGGTGGACGTCGGCGCGGAGCGTCCGGCCAACGTGGCGGTGACTTCGATCGAGGCATCGACCGCGCGGGACGTGGCCGGCGTGCGAAGCCGATTCGAGGTGGGCATCAGCAACTTCAGTGACACGGCGGTCGCTGACGCGGAGCTGCGTCTGTCGATCGCCGACCAGGTGCTGCCGCCACTGATCCTGCCGCATTTGTTCCGCCCGGTGTCGCTCTGGCTCCTCGCTCCCGGGGTGATCGTGCAACCCACCGTGCCGCAGGGTTTCGCGACCGGCACGGCGTACGGCGATCTCGTGGTGACGGTGTTGGCGCTGGTGGCAGTCCTACTCGTACGTGGCGAACGCCGTGGTGCCGTCGTGGCCGCCTGGGTCTTCAACGTCGCGGGGTTCGTCGACGCGCTCAGAAACTGCGTCGTCGGTATCGTCTCGCGCGCCCCTGTGCACATGGGAGCCGCGGCGCTCGTCCCGGCGTTCGCGGTGCCGTTGCTGTTGGCGTCGCACGTGCTGGTGTTCGCGGTCTTGCGCGCGCACCGGCGCAACCGCGCGCGGTGCACCGGCTGACCTATGGCCTCACCGAGACGCACGGGGACGTAGCGTGCGGTAGGTGCGGATCCGGGGT
>OGCL01001781.1_pt1 | contig 17134 bp, 15 predicted proteins | sample 1570041 | NCBI WGS metagenome assembly OGCL01 (sample SAMN06266162, study PRJEB24511) | hot springs metagenome | isolation source: Hot spring water | place: South Africa: Limpopo | collected 2015-06-22
CATGGTCTTATGCCATCGCCTTCGGCGAGACCCGCTTGACGATGCGGGCTCTACGCCGAGGGTCGAGCGCGCGCTCGCGACGATCAGCGACAACCACGCCCATGGCTGAGCTTGGGGCCCACGAAGCCTTCGAACAGGCGCTGGATGCGAGAGGAGCAGAACTCTGGGCCGACGCCATGCTGGCCGCGGAGCTTCTCTGCATTGGCAGGACTGGCATGGGCGGCCTCTGGCTGAAAGCACGCGCGGGCGGGATCCGCGACCTTTACCTCGCGAAACTGCAGGAACGTCTCGGCACAGCAACCAAGTGGACGCGGCTCCCCCCGGGCACGTCCATCGCGAACCTGACCGGCGGCGTCGATCTCGCAGCCACGGCAAAACAGGGGCACCTGGTGCGCCAGTCAGGAATTCTGGCAAGCGCTGAGGGAGGCATACTGCTGATCCCGATGGCGGAGCGCCTTGATACTGCCCTTGCGGCTCTGGTTGCGAAGGCAATGGATGAGCCTGTGGCATCCGGCCATGTGGTGATTGCGCTTGATGAATCCCTGGACGAGGAAGCGCCTCTTCCGGCGACCATCGGCGACCGTCTTGCCTTGCGGGTCGATCTTGACGGCATAGCCTGGCACCACGTCGAGAATGACGCCCGCGAAAAGCTGACCTTCACGGGATCAGACACGGGATGGCGCGCTACGGCAATTGCAGACCGACACCTGAAAGCCTTGGCGGCGCTCTCGCTGAGCACAGGCCACCGCTCGCCGCGCATTCTCGGGCACCTCATGCAAACGGCGCGCCTGCTAGCTTATCGTGGGGAACGAGCCGCCATCGACGAAACCGATCTCTTAACGGCGCTTCGCCTCTGCCTCGGCATCCGCCTTTCCCCCGCAAATGAGCCGCTTCAGTCACAGGACGAAGCGAACAACACCGCATCGGACGCCAATGAGACGCTCGACCCGGCGTCACGAATCGACGAGGCCAAGCCACAGGATCATGCCGAAACCTCGACGCCCTCACGTCTGGACACGCTGACCGAACTGCTCGCCGAAGTTCAGGCTGGGGCTCTCCTGACTGATCCCTGGCTGTCGGTAAGCCTTCGTCCCACGCGCAACTCGAGCTCGTCAGGCAGATCGGGAGGCATCCGCAAGAACGCGCGCCGAGGGCGCCCCTTCGGAATTGGTCTCTCACCGTCACATGCGGATGCGCGACCGGATATTGTCGCCACCCTGCGCGCGGCCGCTCCATTTCAGCGCATCCGGGCAGCGCAGCGAATGACGCTGAGCAAAACCGCATCAACACCGACGGTGCACACATCTGTCCCCCGCGCCTTTGTCACCCGCGACGATTTCCGCTATGTCCGGCTGCGCCACGCCGCCCCATCGACAGCGATCTTCGTCGTTGATGCCTCCGGTTCAACTGCGCTCGAACGTCTCGGCGAGACCAAGGGCGCGATCGAGCAATTGTTGGCCCGCTGCTACGTCCGCCGCGACGAGGTTGCCTTGATTGCATTCAGAGGCACGGCTGCCGAACTTCTCCTGCCACCGACCCGCTCGCTGACGACAGCCAAGCGCAGGCTCTCGGCCCTTCCCGGGGGCGGACCGACACCGCTGGCTGCGGGCTTGAAGGCCGGACTGGAACTGGCGCTGTCCGTCGAGCGCCGGGGGAGCAGCCCCGTACTTGTCCTGCTCACCGACGGCAGCGGAAACATCGCGCTGGACGGCACGCCTGACCGAGTGCTGGCCGCCGAACAGCTGGCGCAGCTTGCTGCGACCTGCAAGAGCAGACAAACCCGCACCATCTGCATCGACATCGCCCGGCGTCCCCGGGAAAGCGTCACAACTCTGGCCCGCATGCTGGGCGCCGACCTGCATGTTCTTCGCCGGGCCGATGCCGACCGCGTTTCGCATCTGGTCGATCGTTCCATGCAGGAGGGGCGCACATGATGAGCGGACGCGACCAGCTGGATTGGGACAGGGATGGCCACAGCTGGCCTCATCGCAGCGCAAGCCGTTTCCTGCAGACGCAGTCCTTCGACTGGCATGTCCAGATATCAGGACCGGACAATGGACCCGTCATTCTGCTGCTCCATGGCACGGGCGCTGCTTCGCATTCCTGGCGCCATGTCCTGCCGCTTCTTGCCACCCGTTTTCGTGTCGTCGCACCAGACCTGCCTGGCCACGGCTTCACCCGTTGTCGCAGCAGTGCCGATCTCTCTCTTCCGGGCATGGTGCGTGCCTTGACCGAACTTCTGGGCCTTCTGGATCGCTGCCCCGCCGTCGTGCTCGGCCATTCAGCGGGCGCTGCGATCGCTGTTTCCCTCGGCGCTAGCCAAGCCGCGGCCGTCCCGCGCCACGTCATCGGCATCAATGGCGCCTTCCTGCCGATCCGCGGTAACGCACTGTTCTCGCCGCTCGCCAAGGCACTGTTCGCCAACCCCTTCTCGGCCTCGATGTTCTCGCTGATGTCACGGGTAACACCGCTCGGCGGCAATCTGCTTTCGGCCACTGGATCGTCGATCGACGAAGAGGGCAAGGGCATCTATCGCATGCTGCTGGCCTCCCCTGCCCATGTGCGGGGCGCGCTGGGAATGATGGCCGCCTGGGACCTGACCCGTTTCGACGCCACATTGCACCGCCTTCCCTTTCCCATGACGCTCATCGCCGCCCGCGATGACCCGATGGTGCCGATAGCCAATTCGAGCCATGCAGCGCGACAGGCGCCAGGCAGTCGGCTGATCGTCTCCGAGCGGGGCGGTCATCTGCTGCACGAATGCCGTGCAGCAGAGGTCGTCAAATGGCTTGACGAGGCAATGATCGATCCGAAATCGAATGGAGCGGATGCAGCATGAATATTGCGGGCCGCTTTCCCAAACCGAAAACACCATCCATCGACAACAGACCACATGCCGTCATCATCGGCGCCGGGGTCGGCGGGCTCACGACCGGGGCACTGCTGGGCTCGAAGGGATATCGCGTCACGATCCTCGATCCACTCGACGAGCCCGGCGGTCGCGCCTATGCACACCGGCAGGACGGCTTCACCTTCGACGCCGGCCCGACCATCGTTACCGCACCCTGGCTCTTCGAAGACCTCTGGCGCGACTGCGGCGGCGAACTCCGCGAAGATGTGGAACTCAGACCGAACACGCCCTTTTATCGAGTGCGCTTCGATGACGGCACAGTCTTCGACTATTCAGGTGACCGCGCTGCGATGGAAGCCCAGATCAGCCAGATCGAACCACGTGATGTCGCCGGCTACCGCAGTTTCCTCGACGAGAGCCGCCGCATCTACGAGGTTGCCTTTGAGCAATTGGCGCATAAGCCTTTCCACAGCCTCCTCTTCACGGCGAAGACACTCGCCCGCCTTGTTCGTCTCGGTGGTTATCGCTCGGTATATTCGGTCGTCTCGAAGCATTTCCGCAGCGACAAGCTGCGAACCCTCTTTTCCTTCCACCCTCTGCTGATCGGAGGAAACCCGTTTTCGGCGACCTCCTTCTATTGCCTGATCGCCCATCTTGAGGGGAAGTACGGCGTGCATCACGCCATCGGCGGCACAAATGCGCTGGTGCGTGGGATAGCATCGCTGGTAACCCGCAATGGCGGGCGCATCCGACTGAACGAGACAGTGGTCGAGATCGAGACTGAGGGCCGCAGGGCAACCGGGGTCAGGCTGGCGTCAGGAGAACAGATCGCCGCGGACATCGTGGTGTCGAACGCCGATCCGGCCAAGACCTACGGAAATCTTCTGAAGACCTATCCCCGTCGTCGCTGGACGGATGCCAAGCTCGCAAAGGGCCATTACTCGATGAGCCTCTTTGTCTGGTACTTCGGTACCGACAGGCGTTATGATGATGTGCTGCATCACACGATGCTCTTCGGGCCGCGCTACCGGGGGCTGCTCGACGACATCTTCAGGAAGCATCGGCTAGCCGAAGACTTCAGCCTCTATCTGCATCGGCCGACGGCGAGCGACGCCTCGCTGGCACCGGCGGGCTGTGATGCCTTCTACGTCTTGAGCCCGGTCCCGAACCTCGCGAGCGGCACAGACTGGGCGGAAGCCGCCGAGCGCTATCGCCGCAAGATCGAGAATCGGCTGGAAGAAACGGTCCTGCCGGATTTGTCGCGTCACATTGTAACCTCGCGTATCGCAACACCGGTTGATTTTCGCGACCGCCTCCTGTCGTGGCAGGGTGCCGCCTTCGCGCTGGAACCGAAACTGTTTCAAAGCGCCTGGTTCCGTCCGCACAACAAGAGCGAGGAACTGGACAATCTTTACCTCTGCGGTGCGGGCACCCATCCCGGTGCGGGACTGCCCGGTGTCGTTTCCTCGGCGCGCATCGTCGCCGATCTCGTGCCAGATCCAGCCACCATGCTCGCTCAAACCTGGGCACATTATGCAGGGAATGTCCTACCATGACTGCAGCCAAGGCACTTCCGGATCATTACCTGGCGCGACCCCTCGCCCGCCGGTCGATCCTTCTCAACTATGGTTTCTCGGGTGAACACGAGGATGAACGGGCCTGTTCCGCTGCAATTCGCCGTGGCTCGAAATCCTTTCATCTCGCCTCACTCCTGCTGCCCGCACAGACCCGGCAGGCGGCCCGCGCGCTCTACGCCTTTTGCCGCCACTCGGACGATCTGATCGACGATCCGAGAAGCGGGATGCCCGCCCTTCTCCGCCTGAGAAACCGGCTGGACCTGATCTACGCAGGGGAACCCGCGCCCTTCGCCTGCGATCGCGCCTTCGCCCGTGTCGTCCATGATTACGCGATCCCAAAGCCGGTGGTCGAGGCTCTCCTGGATGGCTTCGCCATGGATCTTGATGGCCGGCGACACGAAACACTCAGTGACGTTAAGGCCTATGCAACCTGCGTTGCGTCAAGCGTTGGGCTGATGATGGCCTGTGTCATGGGTGTGCGCGAGATGTCTGCACTTGCGCGTGCAGCCGACCTCGGGATCGCCATGCAATTGACCAATATTGCACGCGACGTCGGCGAGGACGCCAGAAACGGCAGGCTCTACCTCCCACTGGAATGGCTCGATGAGCATGGCATCGATGCCGCAGCCTTCCTGGAAGACCCGAAACACACGGACGCGCTCGGCGCTGTGGTGGAGCGGCTTCTGAGCGAAGCCTCCCGGCACTATCGGCTTGGCCATGCGGGGATCCGCTGTCTGCCAGTCTCATGCCATCACGCGATCCGCACCGCGGCACTTGTCTATGAGGCTATCGGCGCGGAAATTGCTGCCAACAACTACGACAGCGTGTCGAGACGCGCGACCACAAGCATCAGCAAGAAGTTTGGCCTGATGATCAGGGCGCGACGCGAGGATCGCCGATGGACGGCGACCGCTGTGCGGGACCTGCACGCCCCGACCGAAGATGTTGCGCGAGGACTGGTTGCCCTGAGCGGCAAGACCCGGAACGATCGGCACACACAACAGCCAACCACGGCAGTTATGCAAACGGACAACTCCATCGGGAGGGTGACGGACATTCTCCTGCGCCTTCACGCAGATGCCCGGGCCGAAGTGCGCGAACGCAGGCGCGCCGCGCGGGAGAAGGTAGCGACCCTTGCTTGAGCACTATTTCGGGATCATCGAAGCGATCTTCATCTTCAGTCTCGCACTTGCCTTCTACGTTTGGCAGATGCGGGACCTGAAGAAGGAAAAGCTCAAAGCCGAGGCCCGAGCCCGTGAAGCAGAGCAGGAGCACCCCGGCCCTTCAAAGGACTAGCTACGGCGTGGCATGCGAAATGGCAGCATCAGCCTGACGAGGGGCTTGGCCAGCCGCTCGCAGTCGAGGGTTTCATGCATCATCCTGACAGATTGCCCAGCGATGTCGGTGCGGACCAGCGACCGACGGTAAAACGGCGTATCCTCATAGACGCTCAGCAACTCAGGCGCGCTGCCATCATCACAGGCGATACCGCCACCCACACCCCAGAAACCGCGATTGAGACGCTGGCTTGCAGGCGGGTCGAACTGGTTCACCTCGCCCGCCTGAGAATAAACGAGGCCGAACCGGCTTGCCGCACCGCTCGTCAGCACTGAATCGTAGAGAAGGATGGCGCGTCGATCATGCGTCGTACCGCGCGCCCAGTCCCATCCCTTGAAATCCTGCTCCAGAGGCCGGCTCCCGTAGTTCATGTCATGGTAACCATCGCCGGACCATCCGCCACCGGGGACCCAGTCACACGTGACCGCCACACGCCCCCGGGGCGCCACCGGTTGCCAGGAGTGATTTCCGGCGCCATCAAGCAGATAGGCCCGGTCGGCCAGAAATTCTGGCGTCAGTCGGATTTCACCGCACATTCGTTGCGGCCGCCAACGCTGCCCCGGCCAGGGCAAGAAGACTTCGTCGAAGGAAATGGCAAGTTCGGAGCCGGTGAACTGTAGAACACTCCGTCCGATCTGCAGGCGCGATCTGCCGCGCTTGAGCTCACGTGACGAACGCTCTGTCATGGCCCAGGCATGGCCATTCGGCCCGTATAGCGCGACATTGAAGGCGACATGGTTTTCAGGCGATCGGCGACCGGACCAATGATAGTAGGGCGAAAAGACCGAGCCCACGAAAGCGATCACCGTGAAGGAGAAACGCCCGCAGTCGCTCGTTCCGTCGAGATACCACCAGTGATAGCCGCCGGGCGGGACCGTCTGGTCAAAGGCCGGTCCGCCATCAGCCGTTCGGCCGCGAGCTTGCCGGACAGCGCCGCCATCGGCAGGCCCGGACCCGGATGCACACTGCCCCCTGCCAGATAAAGCCCCGGCACTGGCCCCAGTGACCCGGGACGTGCGAAGGATGCCATCCAGCCGTGAGAGGCCATCCCGTACAGTCCCCCGCCGGTCCCCGGATAGAGACTGGCAAAGCGGTCCGGCGTCGTGACGTCCATCGGCACGCCGCTCGGTGCAAGCATCAGTCCATTCACCGCCAGACGGTGCTCCATGCTCTTCAGACATGCGCTGACCTCGCTTTCCTCGTATCGACGACGATCGCCATCCGCCGGCAGGTTCATCAGGCTGTAGATGCGTTCAGGGCCGGTGTGGCCGGTGGGCAGGCATCCATCGGCAGCACGATCCTGTGCGCAGAGATAGACGGTCGGATCGGAAGGTGCCGACCGACGCTTGAAGATCGCTTCGAACTCACTCTCGTAGTCATCGGAAAAGAAAACCGTATGGTGGGCGAGAGGCACGCCCGACGGCGCTGCCAGGCGGCAGGAGACAAGTGCGGAGAGAGAGCGCTGTGTCTGCATGCGGGCGGGATCGGAAGGGGCTACACCCAACAACCGAGGCAGCGCTGCAACGTCGCCGTTATAGATGACATGGCGTGCATCGACCCGGCGACCGGAGCGCGTGACCACACCTCCAACCCCACGGCGAGAGGGATCAAGGATGATTTCGGTCACCGCCTCGCCGTAGCGGAATTCCACCCCTAGCGCACCGGCGAGGTCCGCAAGTCGCTGCGCAAGTGCGCGGATGCCGCCCTTCACGGTCCACACCCCCTCCTGCTCGACATGCGCAACCAGCATCAGCGTGGCGGGAGATTGATAGGGTGACGATCCGCAATAGGTGGCATAACGCGCAAACAACTGGCGAAGCCGGCGATCCGGAAAATAGCCACCGAGGGCGGACCAAAGCGTGGCGAACGGTTTTATTGCCAGGAGATCGCCCGGTCGAGCAAATCCGATGCGGCGAGACAGCGAAACCGGGTTGGGCCGCGCGGCGTCGATGAAACTGTCTTTCAACACCTCGTAAGTCCGCCGACTGTCAGCAGCGAAGCGGCGGTACCCCTCCGCATTTCGCAGACCGGCAAAATCGGCGATGGCCCGGACATTCTCTGTTGGATCGGCATATAGGTCGAGAGCGTCTCCACCTCGCCAATAATGCCGCGCGATGACCGAGGAAGGAACAAGCGTGAGCTCCTCTTCGATCACGCGACCACCTGCAGCGAACAGCGCATCGAACACCCATTTCATGGTAAGGACCGTCGGCCCCGCATCGAAGGTCTGGCCGCCGACCTCGACGCGCCGCATCTTGCCGCCGGCTTCCGCTTGCGCCTCCAGCACCACCACACGATACCCGGCCGCGGCCAGCCGTACAGCCGCCGCAAGCCCGGCCATGCCTGCTCCTATGACGGCCACTGTCTCGTCAGTCGAAACGGACACGATCCTCTCCTGCGACCGGTTGACTTACAGCCCGCATGTGTCAATCTGCATTGACACATTATTCAGTTGTACAAATTTTACAACTGCGCATTCTCTGGAGGTGAGCCTGATGGATTTCCCCGAGCGCATCGAAGCCGGCATGCAGCGTGCCATACGTTACGCCACCGCCAACGGATGTCCGCCCATCCTGGCGAAAGCCTTGAGGCACGCTGTATTTCCGGGTGGTGCGCGCATCCGGCCTCGCCTCTGTCTCGCGGTCGCTGCAGCCTGCGGCGACCGCGAGCCCCATGCCGCAGACAGTGCAGCCGTGGCCATAGAACTCTTGCATTGCGCCTCGCTGGTGCACGACGACATGCCTTGCTTCGACAACGCCGCGACACGACGCGGCGCGCCGAGCGTGCATGCCCAGTTCGGCGAGGAAATCGCACTTCTCGTCGGAGATGGCTTGATCATTGCAGCCTTCGAGACCATCGCGCGCGAGACACAGCAAACGCCGTTGCTCACGGCACCCATGGTCGCGACCATCGCCAATGCTGTGGGAAGCCCCTATGGCCTCGTCGCCGGGCAGGCCTGGGAGAGCGAGCCTCAGATCAATATAACGGCCTATCACCGTGCCAAGACCGCTTCGCTGTTCAGCGGCGCCGTCTCAACTGGCGCCATCGCTTCAGGTGGAAATCCAAGGGAATGGCTGCATCTCGCCGATGCATTGGGAGCAGCCTATCAGGTCGCGGACGATCTCTACGATGCCGTCGGCAACGCGGAGGCGGGCAAGCCTGCAGGTCAGGATAGTCGCAACGGCAAACCCAATATCGTCGAAAGCATCGGACTTGAAGCGTCCCTTGCTCGCCTGAAGCGTCTGGTAGGCGAAGCAGTCGACAGTGTCCCCGATTGCCCCGGTGCCGATGCCTTCCGCTCCATGATCCGCAACGAAGCGACTCGGCTGATGCCGAAGACGCTCGCAACCAGCGCAGCGTAACGCCATGGACACCGGCGGCGGAAGAGGCTTGCCGGCAAGACCGCCCCTGGACGGCACGACCGACCTGCCGGCGTCCCAACCCGGACTGCTCCAGACCTTGAAGGTCGAGATGCGACTGTGGCGAAACCGCCAGATCGCATCACCGCGCTTTCGCTCTCTCGTTTCGCGCCTGCCGCTGTTGCGGGTGATATCCAACCGCAAGGCAAACCATCTTTTCCGCCTCACCTCCGGCTTCATACACACCCAGATACTCTCAGCCTGCACCAACCTCGGCGTCTTCGAAGTTCTGGAAGGCAAGGCACTGTCGGCATCGGTCCTTGCAGTCCGCTGTGGAGTTCCGTTGGAACACATGCAAAGGCTGCTCGATCAGGCCCGGCGCCTTGAACTCGTCGCCCGGGTTGCGCCGGACCTCTGGATGCTGACCGATGCCGGCGCTGTTCTCGCCGCCGACCGCGGGCTGCGCGAAATGATCCGTCACCACGACATGCTCTACCGCGATCTCGCCAATGCTAGCGCCTTCTGGCGCGGCGATCGCGGCGAAACCGAGCTGCGCCACTATTGGGCCTATGTCCGGGGGAGCGACCCAGCAAAGCTCGACGGCGAGGAGGCAGCACCCTACTCCGCCTTGATGCGCGAGAGCCAGGCCATGCTCGCCGATTGCATTCTCGCCTCCTTCGACTTCGGTCAGTTCCGCTCGGTGCTCGATGTCGGTGGAGGGGAAGGCGCCTTCCTGAGCGCTTTGGGAACACGACATCCCGGGCTCAACCTCGCCCTGTTCGACCTGCCGGTGGTGACAGAGTTGGCGCGGCGCCATCTGAGCGAACGTGGCATGCTGGATCGGGTCCAGATTGCCTGCGGTGACTTTGCAGCGGACGCCATTCCCGCTGACAGTGACTGCGTAACGCTGATCCGCATCCTCTGCGACCATGATGACGACCGCGTCGTCCAGATCTTATCGAACCTCCAGAGATCGCTGAAACCGCGAGCGCGCGTGGTGATCGCGGAGGCCATGGCTGGCGAGAGCGAGGGTGCGAATCTCGCCGCCCTCTATTTCAGCACCTATTTCGCCGCCATGGGATCGGGGCGATGCCGTTCCCCGCAGGAAATCATCGCGCTCCTGGTCCGCTGCGGCTTCCGGGATCCGAAGCCGATCGCCACGACGAACCCCCTTCTGGCGACGCTAGTAGTTGCAGAACGGTGAATGACAGCCTTTCCGGTGAACTCAATGTGTAAATATAGATTGACACTTTGATACGTAATCTTAAGATGACATTGGGAGCAATAAGCATCCCGTGTCCGGGGAGGGCACGACAATGCGCAGTGCAGCCATCGTCTTCGAAAAACCGGGAACGCTCGCCGTCAGGCGCCTGGCGCTCAATACGCCCGAGGCATCGGACGTGGTGGTTGAGTCGCGCTTCAGCGGCATCTCCAGCGGAACCGAGAAGATGCTCTACGAAGGTACCATGCCGGCCTTCCCGGGCATGCGCTATCCGCTCGTCCCGGGCTACGAGACGGTGGGTGTGGTGGTCGAAGCCGGCCCCACATCGGGCCGCACGGTCGGCGACCAGGTCTTCGTCCCCGGCGCGAATTGCTACACGGATGCCGCCGGACTGTTTGGCGCCAGCGCTTCGCTGCTCGTCGTGCCCGGTGCCCGCACCGTGCAGACCCATTTTCAACAGGCAGAAGAAGCGGCCCTGCTGGCGCTGGCCGCAACCGCGCATCACGCCGTCTGTCGCTCGGCACGCGCCGCGTCCCTCGTCATCGGCCATGGCGTCCTCGGACGCTTGATCGCCCGGATCCTTCTTGCCACAGGCAATCCACCGCCAGTCGTCTGGGAAACCCGTGACGCCCGACGCAACGGCGCGAAGGGTTATGTGGTCACCTCCCCCGAGGCAGAGCGCGATCTGCGCCACGACGTCATCATCGATGCCAGTGGCGACGCGACGGTCATCGACAGGGCGATCAGACACCTCAATCGGCGGGGTGACCTCGTCCTCGCAGGCTTCTACGGCGAGCGAGTCGATTTCGCCTTCCCCGCAGCATTCATGAAGGAAGCCTCGATCGCCATCGCTGCGGAATTCACACCAGCAGATGTTCAGGCAGTTCTGTCCCTTGTTGGCAGTGGCCGCCTCTCGCTTGACGGCCTGATCACTCACCACGCCGCCCCGTCCGATGCGGCTTCCGCCTACCGGACAGCATTCAACGACCACGACTGCCTGAAAATGATCATCGACTGGAGGAATGCCGCATGAGCCTCGACCTCGCCCAAGACGGACTGGAGCGCCTGCAGGAAAATCTCCGCGAAGAAGCCGGCATCGAACCCGATGCGCCGGCGACCGGCAAGGTCACCAAGGAAACGCAGATTATCGCGATCTACGGCAAGGGCGGCATCGGCAAGAGCTTCACGCTCGCCAACCTCTCATACATGCTGGCCCAGCTCGGCAAGAAGGTGCTTTTGATCGGCTGCGATCCGAAGAGCGACACGACCTCGCTCCTCTTCGGCGGCCGCGCCTGTCCGACGATCATCCAGACGGCCTCGCGCCGAAAGGAAGCCGGTCAGGAGGTCTCGATCTCAGATGTCTGCTTCAAGCGCGACGGCGTCTTTGCAATGGAACTCGGCGGACCCGAAGTCGGCCGCGGCTGTGGTGGCCGCGGCATCATCCACGGCTTCGAAACGCTCGAGAAGCTCGGCTTTCACGATTGGGACTTCGACTATGTCCTCCTCGACTTCCTGGGCGACGTGGTCTGCGGCGGCTTCGGCCTCCCGATTGCCCGCGACATGTGCCAGAAAGTCGTGGTTGTCGGCTCGAACGACCTGCAGTCGCTTTACGTCGCCAACAATGTCTGCTCTGCGGTGAAGTACTTCCGCAATCTTGGCGGCAATGTCGGCGTCGCCGGCCTCGTCATCAACAAGGACGACGGCACCGGCGAAGCCCAGGCCTTCGCAGAAGCCGTCGGCATACCCGTGCTGGCCTCGATCCCGCAGCATGAAGACATCCGCCGCAAGAGCGCCAACTACCAGATCATCGGCACCCATGACAGCCAATGGGGTCCGCTGTTCGAGGCGCTCTCGATCAATCTTGCAGAAGCACCACCGGTTCTCCCCCGACCGCTCGACCAGGATGGCCTGCTCGGCCTCTTCGACGCCAGCGAAACTGGCGCCGACTACAAACTCCAGCCAGCCCTGCCGGAAGACATGTGCGCCACGGGCGCGCTGAAACGGCCGTCGCTGGAAGTCGTCTACGACAACGTGTGAGATCGGGTGAAGATCATGGATGACCTGCGCAAGGAATTCGAGCCGGACGATGCCAGCGGGACCTTGCCCGTCGGCAACGATGCCGTCGCCCTTGCAGACGGCGTTACAGGTGAGGCTTCCGGTATCGGCTGCCACGGCGGCGTCGAGCTCTCCAGGGCGGCGGCCCGCGCCGCAGGCCACGGCGAGTTGATGGATCGCTTCGAGGCCGACTATCCGAAAGGTCCGCACGACCAGCCACAATCCATGTGCCCCGCCTTCGGCTCCTTGCGTGTCGGGCTTCGCATGCGTCGTGTCGGCACGATCCTCTCAGGGTCTGCCTGCTGCGTCTACGGCCTCACCTTCACCTCGCATTTCTACGGCGCCAAGCGGTCGGTCGGCTATGTGCCCTTCAGTTCGGAAACGCTGGTCACCGGCAAGCTCTACGAGGACATCGTTGAGGCCGTGCATCAGATGGCCGATCCGGAGAAGTTCGATGCTGTCGTCGTCACCAATCTCTGTGTCCCCACCGCCTCGGGCGTGCCGCTCAAGATGTTGCCGCGTGAGGTCGACGGCGTCCGGATCGTCGGCATAGACGTCCCCGGCTTCGGCGTTCCGACCCACGCGGAAGCCAAGGATGTGCTGTCGGGCGCCATGCTCGCCTATGCCCGCCAGGAAATCGGCGAAGGCCCGGTGCAGCGCCCGCGCGGTGGTCTCAAGGACAGACCGACGGTCACGCTGCTCGGCGAGATGTTCCCGGTCGACCCGGTCGTCATCGGCGGCATGCTGGAGCCCATGGGCCTTGCCGCTGGTCCAACCGTGCCGGTCCGCGAATGGCGCGAACTCTATTCCGCCCTCGACTGCGCCGCTGTTGCAGCAATCCATCCGTTCTATACGGCCAGCATCCGCGAGTTCCAGACCGCAGGTCGGCCTATCATCGGCTCGGCACCGGTCGGCGTTGAAGGAACGGATGCCTGGCTGAAGGCGATCGGCGACAGTTGCGGCATTACTGCAGAGAAAACCAATATCAGCCGCAACGCCATGCGCGCTGCGATCAAGGCTGCCCTTGCCGAACACCGCATCGATGGCCGCATCACGCTCTCGGGCTATGAGGGCTCGGAACTCCTTGTTGCCCGCCTTCTGGTCGAACTCGGCGCAGATCTGCGTTATGTCGGCACCGCCTGTCCGAAGACGCCGTACAACAGCGAAGACGCCGAATGGCTTGCCGCGCATGGTGTTGAGCTGCGCTTCCGGGCCTCGCTGGAGCAGGACCTCGCCGCCTTCCAGGAATTCAAGCCGGACCTCGCCATCGGCACGACGCCCGTCGTGCAGAAGGCGAAGGAGAGTGCCACCCCCGCCCTCTATTTCACCAATCTGATCTCCGCCCGCCCCCTGATGGGTCCGGCCGGCGTCGCCTCGCTGCCCGCCGTCATCAATGCCGCCATCGGCAACAAGGACCGCTTCCTCGCCATGAACACCTTCTTCGAAGATGTAGGCAAGGGCGACAGCGCCGGTATCTGGGAAAACGTGCCCGAGGACCGCAGCGCCTATCGCAAGAAGTTCGCGGCCAAGGTCAAGCAGTCGCGCAACGCCGTCGACAATGGGGAGAGCGTCGGATGCTGATCCTCGACCACGACAGAGCCGGCGGTTACTGGGGCAGCGTCTATGCCTTCACCGCGATCAAGGGCCTCCAGGTCATCATCGACGGCCCCGTGGGCTGCGAGAACCTGCCCGTCACCTCCGTCCTTCACTACACCGACGCCTTGCCGCCGCACGAACTGCCGATCGTCGTCTCCGGCCTGTCGGAAGACGAACTGGGCCAGCACGGCACGGAAGGTGCAATGAAGCGGGCGCGTCTCGCGCTCGATCCGGATCTGCCCGCCGTCGTCGTCACCGGCTCGATCGCCGAAATGATCGGCGGTGGCGTGACACCGGAAGGTTCCAACATCGTTCGCTTCCTGCCGCGCACCATCGATGAAGACCAGTGGCAGAGCGCTGATCGCGCGCTGAAATGGCTCTGGACGGAGTTCGGTCCGAAGGGCGGCAAGGTGCCGGCACCGCGTCGTCGTCCGGAAGGCGCAAAGCCCCGCGTCAACATCATCGGTCCGATCTACGGCACCTACAACATGCCGTCTGACCTCGCCGAGATCCGTCGTCTCGTCGAAGGACTTGGCGCAGAGATCAACATGGTCTTCCCGCTGGGCAGCCATCTCGAAGACGTGCGCAAGCTTGCCGATGCCGATGCCAATATCTGCCTTTATCGGGAGTTCGGCCGACTCCTGTGTGAAACGCTGGACCGCCCTTATCTGCAGGCACCGATCGGCATCCATTCGACGACGGCCTTCCTGCGCGAACTCGGCGGTATGCTGGGTCTCGATCCGGAGCCCTTCATCCTGAAGGAAAAGCACACGACGCTGAAGCCGCTCTGGGATCTCTGGCGCTCCGTCACACAGGATTTCTTTGCGACTGCGAGCTTCGCGATCGTCGCCAACGAGACCTATGTGCGCGGCATCCGCAACTTCCTTGAGGAAGAGATGGGCCTGCCCTGCAACTTCGCCATCCCGCGCAAGGCAGGCTCGAAGACCGACAATTTCGAGGTCGCGGAACTCACCGCGAAGAAGCCGCCGATGATCATGTTCGGCTCGTTCAACGAGCGCATGTACATGGCCGAGCGCGGTGCGCGCGGCAAATTCGTGCAGCTGTCCTATCCCGGCGCCATTGTCCGCCGCCATCCCGGCACGCCGGTCATGGGCTATTCGGGTGCTGCCTGGCTGATCCAGGAAGTCTGCAACGCGCTCTTCGACATGCTGTTCGACATCCTGCCCCGCGCCGGCGAACTCGACGCGATCGAGCCGACGACAGCCCGTCCACGCAGCGAAATGGCCTGGCAGTCGGATGCCCAGGCATCGCTCGAAACATTCATCGGCAACGAGCCCGTGCTCGTCCGCATCTCCGCCGCCAAGCGGCTCAGGGAAGCGGCGGAACGCGAGGCCCGCCGAACAGATGACCACGAAGTCACCCGCCATCATGTCGAGACGGCCGCCCGCCTTGAGGGAGCCTACGCATGAATGCCGGAACGAGACCCCTCAAGGGGATAACTGGAGGTGAAGCCATGATCACTGCAACCCGATCCGATCAGGACATGCGTCGAACCCGCGACCGTCAATCCGAGCGCCAGAACATGAGGCGTCTCTACCTGCTGCTCTATCCGCTTTGCCTGTTCGCAGCCGTCGCATCGAGGTTGACCGGTCATGCTGAAGGCGCAGCAGAGCGTCCCGCCCAATCCGTTTTCGCCGAGGCGAGGTCCTCGGCCTATGCAGCTGCCGGTTACGCCTTCCACGCGTAACCCATCACTTTGCTGGTGTTCTCGACACTGGCAGAACCCGGCCGGCCCCTTCAAGGGCCTGCCGAAACCCCGCCGCGGGGGCGCCGCGGTGTTCGAGACTAGGAGGTGAATTTGATGGCTGAAACATCAAATGTTTCACTTTCGGGTCTGACCGAAAGCGAAGCGCGCGAGGTCCATGGATTCTTCATCCAAGGCTTCATGATATTCACGGCGATTGCCATCGTCGCGCATATCTTGGTCTGGATGTGGCGTCCCTGGATCCCGGGTCCGGAAGGTTACAGCTCTCTCGAGGGCATTAACCAGACGGCTCTCACGCTTCTGCCGATGTTGACCTGAGGAGGACGCGATATGTGGAGAGTCTGGCTTATGTTCGACCCGCGCAAGGCGCTGGTTGCACTGTCCGTATTCCTGTTCACGCTTGCGATCCTGATCCACTTCATCCTGCTGAGCACGGAACGTTTCAACTGGCTGGAGGGCAAGCCCCTGACCACCAGTTCAATCGAGCATTCCATCTCTGAAGGTGTGGATCTCCGGCTCATCGGCTGAAGAACCAAGACGGCAGCGGGCGGCACTTAATGTTTCGCCCGCCGCCAAACGGCATGACCCGACAACGCCGCCTGGCTGATCACCTCTGGAGGAAACGAACATGGCGCTGCTGAGTTTTGAACGCAAATATCGCGTACGAGGCGGGACGCTGCTCGGAGGCGATCTCTTCGATTTCTGGGTGGGACCATTCTATGTAGGGTTCTTCGGCGTCACCACGGCATTCTTCGCGATCCTCGGGACCGCGCTTCTGATCTATGGCGCGGCGATCGGTCCGACCTGGAACATCTGGCGCATCTCGATCGCGCCACCTGATCTCTCCTATGGCCTGGCGCTCGCGCCCCTGAAGGAAGGCGGGCTCTGGCAGATCGTCACCGTCTGCGCGCTCGGTGCCTTTATTTCGTGGGCGCTGCGCGAGGTGGAAATCTGCCGCAAGCTCGGCATGGGCTATCACGTGCCCTTTGCCTTTTCCTTCGCGATCTTCGCCTATGCGACGCTCGTTGTTTTCCGTCCTCTGCTGCTCGGCGCCTGGGGCCATGGCTTCCCCTACGGCATCTTCAGCCACCTCGACTGGGTCTCGAACGTCGGCTACCAGTACCTGCATTTCCATTACAATCCGGCGCATATGATCGCGGTGACCTTCTTCTTCACCACGACGCTGGCATTGTCCCTACACGGTGGCCTCATCCTGTCGGCCGCCAATCCGGGCGCATCGATCACCGAAGCCGGCAAGCAGGCCGAGGTGAAGACGCCCGAATACGAAGACACATTCTTCCGCGACATCATCGGCTACTCGATCGGCACGCTGGGCATCCACCGCCTCGGCCTGATCCTGGCGCTGAACGCGGGCTTCTGGAGCGCCGTCTGCATCGTCATCAGCGGACC
>OGCL01001782.1_pt1 | contig 17110 bp, 14 predicted proteins | sample 1570041 | NCBI WGS metagenome assembly OGCL01 (sample SAMN06266162, study PRJEB24511) | hot springs metagenome | isolation source: Hot spring water | place: South Africa: Limpopo | collected 2015-06-22
ACGCTCTTCCGATCTGCGTCGTTGAGGCCGATCTCCTCCGAGAGCATCGACTTGGACTTGACGACCTTGCCCGCACCGGCCTCGGCGAGGAGCTGACGCTTCCCTCGGGCCTGATCCTCGGCACGGTCACCAAGAACTACTCGCGTGCCGTGAAGGGCGAGGGGTTCATTCTCGACACCGTCGTGACGATCGGCTACGACGCGCCGTGGCGCCAGGTGCATGCGATGCTCATCGAGGCGGCGCGCCGGACCGAGGGTGTGCTGGCCGACCCCACGCCGCGCCTGGTGGTGGCACCCGAAACCGCGGTGCCCGTGTTGCCGCAGCAGCTCCCGTCCACCTACTGGCGCGATCTGTGGGCGCCGGGTGTGGCCAGCGCATCCGCCGCGTTGGTGGGGGTGCCGCTGGGCAGCGGGGTGCCGTTCGCGCCGACGCTGCTCGAAGCTGCCGACCGCGTACGCGCCGACGCCTGGCTGCACTTCAGCGCGGCGCTGATCCGGCCCGAGCATGCGGCCGAACGCGCGGCGTGGGAGCGGCTGATCGACCAGGTTGGCGAAGACTCGGCGCGCAAACTCCTGTTGCAGTTGCTCGCCAAGCGCGCCGAGTGGTGGAGCTTCGCCGGCGCCGACGAGGACGCCGCGGTGGCGGCGCTGAAGGACTACGGCGCCAACCCGCAGATCTTCGGCACGCCGACGATCAGCGACGGCATGGCGATGGGCACCGAGGGCATGAAGTACAGCCTCGTCTCGCGCGAGGTGATCGCCGACTGCATCGAGACCTGCGTCGGCGGCCAGTGGATGGACGGCGTGCTGGTGGTCGGTGGCTGCGACAAGAACATGCCCGGCGGCCTGATGGGCATGCTGCGCGCCAACGTGCCCGCCATCTACGTGTACGGTGGCACCATCCTGCCCGGCCACTACCAGGGCAAGGACCTGAACATCGTGAGCGTGTTCGAGGCCGTGGGCGAGAACGCGGCGGGCAAGCTGAGCGACTTCGACCTCAAGGAAATCGAAAAGCGTGCCATCCCCGGCACGGGCTCCTGCGGCGGCATGTACACCGCCAACACGATGAGCAGCGCGTTCGAGGCCCTGGGCATCAGCCTGCCGTATTCGTCCACCATGGCCAACCCGCACGACGAGAAGATGAACTCGGCCAAGGAGTCGGCCAAGGTGCTGATCGAGGCCATCAAGAAGGACATCAAGCCGCGCGACATCGTGACCAAGAAGTCCATCGAGAACGCCGTGGCCGTGATCATGGCCACGGGCGGATCGACCAACGCCGTGCTGCACTTCCTGGCCATTGCCCACGCAGCAGGCGTGGAGTGGAGCATTGACGACTTTGAGCGCGTGCGCGCAAAAACCCCCGTGCTGTGCGACTTGAAGCCCAGCGGCAAGTACCTGGCTGTGGACCTGCACCGCGCAGGCGGCATCCCGCAGGTCATGAAGATCCTGCTGAATGCGGGCCTGCTGCATGGCGACTGCCTCACCATCGAGGGCAAGACGATTGCCGAGGTGCTGAAGGACGTGCCGGACCAGCCGCGCGCCGACCAGGACGTGATCCGCCCCATCAGCAACCCCATGTACGCGCAGGGTCACCTGGCCATCCTGAAGGGCAACCTGAGCCCCGAGGGGTCGGTGGCCAAGATCACCGGTCTGAAGAACCCCGTGATCACCGGCCCGGCCCGCGTGTTTGACGACGAGCAGTCGGCACTGGAAGCCATCCTCGCGGGCAAGATCAAGGCCGGCGACGTGATGGTGCTGCGCTACCTGGGCCCCAAGGGCGGCCCCGGCATGCCCGAGATGCTGGCACCCACCGGCGCTCTGATCGGCGCGGGCCTGGGCGAGAGCGTGGGCCTGATCACCGACGGCCGCTTCTCCGGCGGAACCTGGGGCATGGTGGTCGGCCACGTGGCGCCCGAGGCCGCGGCGGGCGGCACGATTGCTTTTGTCAACGAGGGCGACAGCATCACCATCGACGCGCGCCAGCTGCTGCTGCAGCTCAATGTGCCCGACGAAGAGATCGCCCAGCGCCGCGCCGCCTGGACGGCCCCTGCCCCACGTTACACGCGGGGCGTGCAGGCCAAGTTTGCATTCAATGCATCGAGCGCCAGCAAGGGGGCGGTGCTGGATGCTTTTTGAAGCGTTATCGGTGGGCCATGAGGCCGGGTGAGTTCGGGGGGCAAGCTCATCGCCCCACCACCCGCTCCAGACAACAAAAAACGCCCGAAAGCAATGCTCCGGGCGTTTTTTGTTGTTGGTGGGCAAACCACACCAGCGCTGCATCCAGCGCGCCAGCTGTTCAGCGCGGCTTGCGCGGCTGGATGCCCAGAGCTTCCTTGTGCTTGTTGATGCGGTCCTGCTTGCGCTGGTCCATTTTTTCCATGGCCTTGCGCTTGGTGTAGCCCGTGGAATCGGCCCAGGCCCACCACAGTGCTGTGGCCCCGAAAGGCGCCAGCACCCACCACCAAGACCAGGCCGCCACGGGGCCGATTTCAAAGTATTTCAGTGCCAGTATGAGAAGGGAAAGACCCAGCAGATACATCACAGTCTCCAGAAAATGCCATCACAGGCCTGATTGATGCGGGACAAGGGTTTGTCAACCCAAGTCACTACAATCCCATTAAAAGCACTGTAACTCAACCACAGGAAATCCCACCATGAAGCGTACCCTGATCACTCTTGCCATGACGCTGTCGGTTGCGGCACCCGCAATGGCCGATATGGCCCTGGCGACATCGAAGAACTGCATGGCCTGCCATGCGGTGGACAAGAAACTGGTGGGCCCGTCGTACAAGGACGTGGCGGCCAAGTACGCAGGCCAGAAAGACGCCGTGGACAAGCTGGCCGCCAAGATCATCAAGGGTGGCTCTGGCGTGTGGGGCCCTGTTCCCATGCCTGCCAACGCACAGGTCAACGACGCAGACGCCAAGAAGCTGGCTGCCTGGGTGCTGACGCAGAAGTAAGAAGCGATTGACGCAACTGCTGGTCTGGGGTGCAACGCCCCGGAGCCGCAGCAAAAAAGCCGCGCCACAGGGTATGTGACGCGGCTTTTACTTTTTGGTGGCAGAACAAGCGCTGCGCGCAAGCGCCTGCGGTGCCCTTCTCGATCAATTGCAGCGGCTTCGATCACCGTCGGGGGATGATCGACCCGGATTCTGTGGCCACGTCACATCGCTGCGCGATATGAGTGTCCACAAACCCCGCAAGCGCTGCGCGCTGGCGCCGCTACACGGCGCCTCCTGGATCAATTGGCCTTGGCCAATTGATCCAGGATTGCGGGGTTTTCCAACGTGCTGGTGTCCTGCGTGATGGCTTCACCCTTCGCAATGCTGCGCAACAGGCGGCGCATGATCTTGCCGCTGCGGGTCTTGGGCAGGTTGTCGCCAAAGCGGATGTCCTTGGGCTTGGCGATTGGGCCGATTTCCTTGGCCACCCAGTTGCGCAGTTCGTTGGCGATCTGCTTGGCTTCTTCGCCGGTGGGGCGAGCGCGCTTGAGCACCACAAACGCGCAGATGGCCTCGCCGGTCACGTCGTCGGGGCGGCCTACTACGGCGGCTTCGGCCACCAGGTCGGTCTTGGACACCAGGGCCGACTCGATTTCCATCGTGCCCATGCGGTGACCCGAGACGTTGAGCACGTCGTCGATGCGGCCGGTGATGCGGAAGTAGCCCCGGTCGGCACTGCGCACCGCGCCGTCACCGGCCAGGTAGTAGCCCTTGAGCTCTTCGGGGAAGTAGGCCTTCTTGAAGCGCTCGGGGTCGTTCCAGATGGTGCGGATCATGCTGGGCCAGGGCTTCTTGATGACCAGGATGCCGCCAGCGCCGTTGGCGACATCATTGCCGGTTTCATCCACGATGGCGGCGGCGATGCCGGGCAGGGGCAGCGTACAGCTGCCGGGCACCAGCGGCGTGGCACCGGGCAGCGGGGTGATGACATGGCCGCCGGTTTCGGTCTGCCAGAAGGTGTCCACGATGGGGCAGCGTTCGCCGCCCACGTTCTTGTGGTACCACATCCAGGCTTCGGGGTTGATGGGCTCGCCCACGCTGCCCAGGATGCGCAGGCTCGACAGGTCCGAACGTGCGGGGTGTACGGCAGCATCGCCCTCGGCGGCCTTGATGAGCGAACGGATGGCGGTGGGCGCGGTGTAGAAGATCGTGCACTTGTGCTTTTCGATCATCTGCCAGAAGCGACCGGCGTTGGGGAAGGTCGGGATGCCTTCAAAGATGATCTGCGTGGCGCCCGCTGCCAGCGGTCCGTAGGCCACGTAGGTGTGGCCGGTGATCCAGCCGATGTCGGCCGTGCACCAGAACACGTCGTCGGCCCGCAGGTCGAACGTCCAGTCCATGGTGAGTTTGGCCCACAGCAGGTAGCCACCGGTGCTGTGCTGCACGCCCTTGGGCTTGCCGGTGGAGCCGCTGGTGTACAGGATGAACAACGGGTGCTCGGCACCCACGGGCACGGGGGCGCACTCGGTGCTCTGCCCGGCCAGGATCTCGCCAAAGGTCTTGTCGCGCCCAGGCACCATGTTGCAGGCCGTCGCAGTGCGCTGGTAGACGAAGACGTTGCGGATGGTGTCGCAGCCGCCCATGGCCAGGGCTTCGTCGATGATGGCCTTGAGCGGCAGCTCCTTGCCCCCACGCATCTGGTAATTGGCGGTGATCACGGCCACCGCGCCCGCGTCGATGATGCGCTCCTGCACCGCCTTGGCGCTGAAGCCGCCGAACACCACACTGTGCGTGGCGCCGATGCGCGCGCAGGCCTGCATGGCGATCACGCCCTCGATGGTCATGGGCATGTAGATCAGCACGCGGTCGCCCTTGGCCACGCCGTGGGCCTTGAGCGCGTTGGCAAACTGGCTCACACGGGCCAGCAGCTCCTTGTAGGTGATCTTGGTGACCGCGCCATCGTCGGCTTCGAAGACGATGGCGGTCTTGTTCTCGGTGGGGGTGCCGATGTGGCGGTCCAGGCAGTTGGCCGATGCGTTCAGCTCGCCATCGTCAAACCATTTGAAGAACGGGGCGTTGGACGTGTCCAGGGTGCGCGTGAAGGGCTTGCTCCAGTTCACGTTTTCACGCGCCAGGCGTGCCCAGAAGCCCTCGAAGTCCTTGTCGGCCTCGGCACACAGTGCGTCGTAGCCCGCCATGCCGGACACGCGGGCCGCCTTGACGACCGCATCGGACGGCGGGAACACGCGGTTCTCGACCAAAACGGACTCGATCGCGGATGTGGGCGCACTCATGGTGTTGTCTCCTGGTTTTGATGGAATTGAAATTGGGCGGTACTGTCGGGCGCAGCACTTACAAGCCACTGACTGGCGCGAAGCTTACAGAATCTACACCCTGCACCATGTCGGGATGGCCACTGGGGAGAAGGGCTGTCACACCACGCCCCTAAAATCGCGCGACCCCGGACCCTCCGATCTTTCCCTATCCCTCTATGACCCAGCCCAAAAACCCCGCCTCCCCGTCGCCCATGCGCCCCCTGCCCTCGCTGATTTTTGCCAGCCGCTGGCTGCAGTTGCCCCTGTACCTGGGCCTGATTCTGGCGCAGGCGGTGTATGTCTTCCACTTCTGGGTGGAGCTGGTGCACCTGATCGAAGCCGCCTTTGGCAACACTGGGGCGCTCAAGAGCCTGGTCTCCAGCATTGGCTACAAGAGCGATTTTGAGGTCACCTCGCTCAACGAGACCATCATCATGCTGGTGGTGCTGGCGCTAATCGACGTGGTCATGATCTCCAACCTGCTGATCATGGTGATTGTGGGCGGCTACGAAACCTTTGTTTCGCGCCTGCACCTCGAAGACCACCCCGACCAGCCCGAATGGCTCAGCCACGTGAACGCCTCGGTGCTCAAGGTCAAGCTCGCCACCGCCATCATCGGCATCAGCTCCATCCACCTGCTCAAGACCTTCATCAACGCCGCCAACTACGACGTCAAGGTGCTGATGTGGCAGACCATCATCCACACCGTATTCCTGCTCAGCGCGCTGGCCATTGCCCTGACCGACCGCCTGATGTCGCACACGGCCCCCGCTGCAAGCCACCACTGAGGCCCCGGCCACCGCAGCGCCATGCAATGCACGCAGTGCAACTGGCAGAACCCGGCCTCGTACACCCACTGCTTCAGCTGCAATGCGCCGCTGGCCGTAGCGGGTGAGGGGATCGGCCCGCGCACTGCTGGGGCGGCCCCTGGCAAGGCGCGCGCCCGGCCACAGTCGCCCTCCGCCCCGTCCCCCGCGCCGCACGCGCAGGCGGCCCTGTTCCCCAGCATGCTGGCGCGCCTGGGGGCCACGCTGATCGATGGCCTGGCCATGGCGGCCGTACCGGCGGCCCTGCTGACCGCCTGGGCGCTGGCCAGCAGCGCCCTCGACGGCGCACCACCCGGCCCCCTGCTGGCCGCCGCGCTGGCGCTGGGCGCCTTGGGGCTGCTCCTGCCGGGACTGATGGATGCGCTGGGCGCGGGCTCTTTCGGCAAGCGGGCACTGGGCCTGCGGGTGGTCACCCGCACGGGCGAGCGCCCGGGCGTGGCGCGCTCGGCGTTGCGACACTTCCTGAAATACTCGCTCACTCTCGGCCTCACGCTGGCCGTGCCATTTCTGCTGCACCGCCTGCTCACAGCGCTGTTTGGCGAGCGCGGCCTGCACAGCTCCATGACGGGCACCTTTGTGGTTGCGCGCGATGCCGACGATGCGGCCATCCGCGAGGCGATTGCCAACGCCCCAGGGCCCGGCTGGTTCCTCAAAGGTCTGGTGGTGCTAGGGGGCATGGCGGTACTGGGCCTGGCTGTTGTGGTGGCGCTGGTGCTGTGGAGCCCCCGCAGCGAGCCCGCCAACCCGTTGCGCGACACCGTGCGCCAGCTTGACGGCACGGCGCGCGTGGTGCTGCAGCTGGTGGAGAACCACTACCGCAGCACAGGCAAGTTTCCGCCCAGCGCAGCCGCCATCGGCCTGGGTCCGTCCGGCCCGACCGAACGCCTGCCTGCGGGCTTCCAGGCCCTGAGCATCGACCCCGCCAGCGGCGTGGTGCGGCTGACGATTGCCGAGGGCGTGGGTGGCACAGAGGGCGCAGCCCTGGCGGGCAAGCACCTGGTCTACACCCCGCTGCTGCGCACCCGCAAACAGCAGACCGACATCCGCCAATGGCAATGTGGTAGCGACGACATTGCGCGCAGCGACCGCCCGTTCCAGTGCCGCCACGCGTCCACCCGTGCAGCGCCGTAGGGAGGCCGTGGCCCGGCCTGGGCCCTGTGCATGGCGCAGTTGAACGGCGCAGGGACCAAAATTTGAATAAAAACAGGGGTTACCGCGCAACAGTCATACCCTGATAGCTATTAAAAATATAGCGACCACACCCCACCCTCCCGCTCCCAGATTTCTCCCCAATCGGGCGGCACAGTGCAGGCCATCCCCCCACTGTTCCTACCTGCAGGAGAAATCCATGGACCACAGCCCCCACAACCCACTCCCCTCTGCCAACCGCCGTTTTGCCCTGAGCGCCCTGGGCTCGCTGGGTGTCGCCACCCTGTGGGGTTGCGGCGGAGGGGGCAGCGACACCGCCGCCACGGACACCACCGATACCTCCGGTACGGGAACAGGCACTGGAACCGGGACCGGAACGGGAACCGGCACCGGGACGGGTACAGGCACCACCACCTGCTCGGTCGTGCCCGAGGAAACCGCAGGCCCTTACCCCGCCGACGGCTCCACGGCCAGCAACAACACCTACAACGTGCTGGCGCTCAGCGGCATCGTGCGCTCGGACATCCGCAGCTCCATCGGCTCGTCCACCCAGGTCGGGGGCGTGCCGCTCACCATCACCATCACGCTGACCAACACCCAGGCCAGCTGCGCCCCGCTCGCGGGCTACGCCATCTATCTGTGGCACTGCACGCAGGACGGCAACTACTCGGTCTACACCTCCAACAACATCGCCGACAACTACCTGCGCGGCGTGCAGGCCACCGATGCCAGCGGCACCGTCACCTTCACCACCATCGTGCCCGGCTGCTACGCAGGCCGCATGCCCCACATGCACCTGGAGGTGTACCCCAGCCTCGCCGCCGCCAGCAACGCACGCAACAAGGTCAAGACCACGCAGCTGGCCTTCCCCACCGCGCTGCTCAGCAGCATCTACAGCAGCAATGCGGGCTACAGCGCCAGCGTGCGCAACCTGGCTGCCATCACCTTTGCCACCGACAACGTGTTCAGCGACGGCACCGCGCTGGAGATGACCACCATGCAGGCCAACACCGGCGGTGGCTACGCCGCCAGCATCACGATCTCGATCGCGGCCTGACCCCAACCCCTCTCCTTCACAAGGTAACCCCATGTCCCTGATTCGCAGCTCTCTCGCCCGCCTGACCCTTCTGGCCCTGGGCGCCACCACCGTCGCCGCCTGGGCCCAGCCAGAGCGTGGCGGCACCCCGCCCGCACCACCGCCCGAGGCGTACGCCGCCTGCAAGGGCAAGGCCGAAGGCGCCAGCGTCACGCTGACCATGCCCGACGGGAAATCACTGACCGGCACATGCCGCACAATGAATGGCACCCTGGTGGCCATGCCCGCAGGCGGGCCTGGTGGCCCCGGCGGCGCGGGCGGCCCGCCACCTGCCCGCTGATCGCTGAACGCCACCCCAGCTCCATGCCCCACCTGACCCTGCACCGCAAAGCCTTCCTCGCCCTGGCCGCCCTGCTGGTGGCCTTGCTGCTGATCTTTGCGGGCTTCTCACGCCTGGGCCTGCAGCGCGGGTTGGGCCCCTATGTGGCAGAGATCGAGCTGGCCCGCATGGACTGGCTGGCCGAGCGCCTGCAGGCCCACCACGCCCAGGCGGGCGGATGGGACAGCCTGCGCAGCCAGTCCACGCTGTGGGGCCGCCTCAGCCACCCCGGCGGTGGCCCGCGCCGCCCCGGCCCACCGCCCTCGGGCGATCCCGGCAGTGCGCCCGACACACGCCCCGGCCCGCCCCCGGGCCAGGCAGAGTCGGCCCCTCCGCCCCCACCGCCCGACGACCTGCGCAGCCAGGGCCCGGGCAGCTTCCCGCCCCCACCGCGCCACCGCGATGACATCTACCCCCGCCTGGGCCTGCTCGACGCGCAGGGGCGCCTGGTGGTGGGCACCGCGTCCCAGCCCGGCGGCGCACGCCTGGCGCTGCGCGGCGAGGGCGGCCAGACCATCGGCCACCTGGTGCTGGCGCCGCCCCAGGGCGTGCGCAGCGAGGCCGACCAGGCCTTTCTGGCGCAGCACCTGGGCTTTGTGGCCTGGACGGGCCTGGCCGGGCTGGCGCTGGCGCTGCTGCTGTCCGGCTGGCTGGCCCGGCGCTGGCTGGGCCCGGTCGAGGCCCTGGCCACCGGCGCACGCGGCATTGCACAAGGCGCCCTGCACACCCGTGTGCCCGTGCACGGCAATGACGAACTGGCCCAGCTGGCCCGCACCTTCAACACCATGGCCGAACAACTGAGCAGCATCGAGGCTAGCCGCCGCCAGTGGCTGGGCGACGTGGCCCACGAGCTGCGCACCCCCCTGGCTGCCATGCGCGCCGAGATCGAGGCCGTGCAGGACGGCATCCGCCCCTTTGACGACAAGACCGCGCTGCGCCTGCACCGGCAGGTGATGCGCCTGATCCAGCTGGTGGGCGACCTGCGCGCCAGCCTGGATGCAGCGGGCACCAGCGCGCCCTCGGCCCAGGTGCCCGTGCACCCGCTGTCACTGCTGGGCGAAGCACTGGCATCGATGCGCCCACGCCTGGCGCAGGCGGGCATCGATGTGGACACCACGGGCCTGGACGCTCTGGCCGCACAGGTGCCCGCGCCACTGGTGCTAGGCGACGCGCAGCAATTGCACCAGGTGTTTTTGAACCTGCTGGAGAACAGCTTGCGCTACACGGATGCGGGTGGCCTGCTGCACATCAGCGCCCGCGAAGTACCCGCCCCCCCACCCGGCGGCGTCCCCTGCGTGCAGGTGCAGCTGGACGACAGCGCCCCCGGCGTGCCCGCGCACGAGCTGCCCCGCATCTTTGAGCGCCTGTACCGCGCCGAGACCTCGCGCAACCGCGACCATGGCGGCTCGGGCCTGGGCCTGGCGATCTGCCGTGCCATCGTGCTCGCACATGGCGGCACGCTGGCGGCCGAGGCATCGCCCCTGGGCGGGCTGCGCATCACGCTGACTCTGCCCCTTCTGGACAACACCGCCCCATGAGCCCACGCATCCTTGTCGTCGAAGACGAACCCGACATCGCCGCCATCGTGGTCGATTACCTGCGCCACGCGGGCTACACCGTCGAGCACCAGGCCGATGGCCGCGCAGCCCTCGCCAGCATCGTGGCCGCGCCGCCCGACCTGACGCTGCTGGACATCATGCTGCCCGGCATGGACGGCCTCGATATCCTGCGCCAGGCGCGGCGCCACACGCAGCACCCCATCATCATGCTCACCGCCCGCGTGGAAGAGGTGGACCGCCTGATTGGCCTGGAGCTGGGCGCGGACGACTACATCTGCAAGCCGTTTTCGCCGCGCGAGGTGGTGGCCCGCGTCAAGGCCGTGCTGCGCCGCAGCGCTGCAGCGCAGGAGCCACCGACGGCCCCCACCACGGTGGCAGCGCTGGCGCTGGACGAATCACACTGGCAAGCCACATTGCACGGCACGCCGCTCAACCTCACACGCCGCGAATTCAAGCTGCTGCAGGTGCTGGCGCGCCAGCGGGGCCGCATCTTCTCGCGCGCACAGTTGCTGGACCAGGCCTATGACGACACGCTGGATGTGAACGAACGCGCCATCGACAGCCACATCAAGAACCTGCGCAAGAAACTCAAGGCCGCCAGCGGTGATGGCAGCGACTGGATCCGCTCGGTGTATGGCGTGGGCTTTGCACTGGACCCGAACCACGAGGGCCCGCCAGCAACCTGATGGTTTGCGGGCTTCAACGGCCTGGGCGCATTAGCTATCATTTCAATAGCTAAAAAGACAATCAGAAAAGGCGGTAGCGGCATTTTTTTCTACAAAAAACCGCTTTTCCCAGCGAGGCCGTGCAGGCTCAACGCCCCACCATCTGCCCCGGCACCACCCACTGGTCAAACTGCTCGCCCGTTACATGGCCCGAGGCCACAGCGGCGGCGCGCAGGCTGGTACCTTCCTTGTGCGCCTTCTTGGCAATGAAGGCCGCCTTGTCGTAGCCGATGTGCGGGTTCAGCGCTGTCACCAGCATCAGCGACTGCTCCACCAGGTCGTTGATGCGTGCCTGGTTGGGCTCGATGCCCACGGCGCAGTGCTCGTTGAAGCTGGCCATGCCATCGGCCAGCAGGCGCACGCTTTGCAAGAAGTTGTGGATCACCATCGGGCGGAACACGTTCAACTCGAAGTTGCCCGAGGCCCCGCCGACGTTAATGGCCACGTCATTGCCCAGCACCTGCGCGCACAGCATGGTCAGCGCCTCGCACTGCGTGGGGTTGACCTTGCCGGGCATGATGGACGAGCCCGGCTCGTTCTCGGGGATGGTGATCTCGCCCAGCCCGCTGCGCGGGCCGCTGGCCAGCCAGCGCACATCGTTGGCGATCTTCATCAGGCTGGCCGCCAGGGTCTTGAGCGCGCCATGGGCATGCACCAGCGCATCGCAACTGGCCAGGGCCTCGAACTTGTTGGGGGCGGTGACCAGCGGCAGGCCGGTCAGGTCGGCCAGCTCCTTGGCCACGGCCTGCGCGTAGCCTGCGGGGGCATTGAGCCCGGTGCCCACGGCAGTGCCTCCCAGGGCCAGCTCGCCCAGGTGGGGCAGCGCAGCGCGCACATGCTGCTCGCCATGCTGCAGCTGCGCCACCCAGCCCGAGATCTCCTGGCCCAGCGTGAGCGGCGTGGCGTCCTGCAGGTGCGTGCGGCCAATCTTCACAATGCCGTCAAACGCCTGGGCCTTGGCCGCCAGCGTGGTGCGCAGGCCGTGCAGCGCGGGCAACAGGCGGTGCATCAGCGCGTCCACCGCCGCCAGGTGCATGGCGGTGGGGAACACGTCATTGCTCGACTGGCTCTTGTTCACCTCGTCGTTGGGGTGCACCAGCCGCGCCTCGCCGCGCGGGCCACCCAACAGCTCGCTGGCGCGGTTGGCCAGCACCTCGTTCATGTTCATGTTGGTCTGGGTGCCCGAGCCGGTCTGCCACACCACCAGCGGAAACTCCTGCAGGTGGCCACCGCCAATCACCTCATCCGCCGCCGCCACGATGGCCGTGGTCTTGGCGGCGTCGAGCAGGCCCAGTGCGTTGTTCACATAGGCACTGGCCCGCTTGACCTGGGCCAACGCGCGGATCAGCTCGGGCGCCATGCGCTCGCCCGAGATTGCGAAGTGGTGCAGCGAGCGCTGTGTCTGCGCGCCCCACAGCCGGTCGGCCGGGACATCGATGGGGCCGAAAGTGTCTTTTTCGGTGCGGACTGCGGTCGGGGCGGGGGTGGAGGTTTTCACGGGTGGGCCTTGCCGCTCTGCGAGCGAATGGGGGTGGAACGAAACACCAAGCCGCAGCATACCCACCCCAGGCCATGGTGCGCCAGCACCGCCCATGGCCCCTGACAGGACCGCGCAAGCCCGGCGGGGGATAATTCGGGGTTCGCGTTTTCCCTAAAACCCCCACCGCCATGACCACGACGACCATTCGCCAAGAAGACCTGATCGAATCCATTGCCGGCGCGCTGCAGTACATCAGCTACTACCACCCCACCGACTACATCGCCCACCTGGCCCGCGCCTACGAGCGTGAAAAGAGCCCGGCGGCCAAGGATGCGATCGCGCAGATCCTGACCAACAGCAAGATGAGCGCCACCGGCCAGCGCCCCATCTGCCAGGACACCGGCATCGTCAACGTGTTCCTGAAAGTGGGCATGGATGTGCGCTGGGAAGGCTTCACCGGCAGCCTGGATGACGCCATCAACGAAGGCGTGCGCCGGGGCTACAACCACCCCGACAACACGCTGCGCGCCTCGGTCGTGGCCGACCCGCAGTTCGCCCGCAAGAACACCAAGGACAACACCCCTGCCGTGATCTTCACCGAGATCGTGCCCGGCAACACCGTGGACATCACCGTGGCAGCCAAGGGCGGCGGCTCGGAGAACAAGTCCAAGATGTACATGCTCAACCCCGGCGACAACGTGGTGGACTGGGTGCTCAAGACCGTGCCCACCATGGGCGCTGGCTGGTGCCCGCCTGGCATGCTGGGTATCGGCATTGGCGGCACGGCCGAGAAGGCCGTGCTCATGGCCAAGGAAAGCCTGATGGACGACCTGGACATGTACGAGCTGCAGGCCAAGCAAGCCAGCGGGGCCGAACTCGACAATGTCGAAAAGCTGCGCCTGGAGCTGTTTGAGAAGGTCAACGCCCTGGGCATTGGCGCGCAGGGCCTGGGTGGCCTGACCACCGTGCTGGACGTCAAGATCAAGATGTACCCCACGCACGCGGCCAGCAAGCCGATTGCGTTGATCCCCAACTGCGCCGCCACGCGCCATGCGCACTTTGTGATGGACGGCTCGGGCCCCGTGTACCTCACGCCCCCGAGCCTGGACCTGTGGCCCAACGTGGACTGGGCGCCCGACTACAACAAGAGCAAAAAGGTCAATCTCGACACGCTGACCAAGGAAGAAGTCGCCAGCTGGAAGCCCGGCGACACGCTGCTGCTCAACGGCAAGATGCTGACCGGCCGCGATGCCGCCCACAAGCGCATCCAGGACATGCTGGCCAAGGGCGAGAAGCTGCCTGTGGACTTCACCAACCGCGTCATCTACTACGTGGGCCCTGTGGACCCGGTGAAGGGCGAGGCCGTGGGCCCTGCAGGCCCCACCACCGCCACGCGCATGGACGGCTTCACCGAGATGATGCTGGCCCAGACCGGCCTGATCGCCATGGTGGGCAAGGCCGAGCGCGGCCCCGTCGCCATCGAGGCCATCAAGAAGCACCAGAGCGCCTACCTCATGGCGGTGGGCGGCGCCGCCTACCTGGTCTCCAAGGCCATCAAGACGGCCAAGGTCGTGGGTTTTGCCGACCTGGGCATGGAAGCTATCTACGAATTCGACGTGGTGGACATGCCCGTGACCGTGGCCGTGGACGCGGGTGGCACCAGCGCCCACATCACCGGCCCGGCCGAGTGGCAAAAGCGCATCGCCTCGGGCGAGTTCAAGGGCATTGAAGTCGCCACGGCCTGAGCCCCGGCCCTGCACCGAGCCCCGTGCCAGGCTCCGTTCCGGCACCAGGGCAACGGCTCTCTAAACCGCCCTCGGGCGGTTTTTTCTTGCGCGCTTGCACCTTCCAGCACGGGAGCGGCGTCTTTCCTACAATCCACGCTTTCGTCCAACAGCCAGAGCTTGGTTCCTCGATGCCGCAGGCCTCTTCTCCCATCGGTGTTTTTGACAGTGGCGTCGGCGGGCTGAGCGTGCTGCGCGCGCTGCTGGCCGCCATGCCGCACGAACGTTTTGTGTACCTGGCCGACAGCGCCCACGCGCCTTACGGCGAACGGGGCGACGCCTATGTGGCGGCGCGCACCCATGCCATCACGCAGTACCTGTGCGAGCAGCATGGCATCAAGGCCCTGGTCGTGGCCTGCAACACCGCCACGGCAGCCGCCATCCACGAGGTGCGCAGCAGCCACCCCACGTTGCCCCTGGTGGGCCTGGAACCTGCCATCAAGCCCGCCCTGGCCGTCACCAAGACCGGACACGTGGGCGTGATCGGCACGCGGGGCACGCTGACCAGTGCGAAGTTCGGCAAGCTCATGGCTTCACTGGCAGGCCAGGCGCAGTTTGTTGTGCAGCCCTGCGACGGCCTGGCCCATGCCATCGAGCGCAGCGTGGCGCGTCCGATAGCCCCCCCGGACAGCCCCGTCGACGCCACAGAGACTGGCGCGCTGTGCGCGCGTTATATAGAGGCCATGGGCAGTTTTGGCACCGCCGCTGGGCAGGTGGACACCCTGGTGCTGGGCTGCACACACTACATCTTTGTGGCCCATGAACTGCGCGCGCTGGTGGGGCCTGACGTCCAGTTCATCGAGACCGGCGAGCCCGTGGCCCGCCAGACGCGGCGCCTGCTGGAAGCTGCTGGCCTGCTGCATGTGCCCGCAGAAACTCGGCCGGGCCAGCCCCCCGTACCGCAGTCTGAGGCCACGCCCCCGGTGCAACTGCTGACCACAGGCCCCGTCGCCATGCTGGAGGCAGCGGCGCAGCGCTGGTTGGACCTGCCCGCGAGTTGCTGCCAGTCTGTGCAAGTGCCCTGATTCAAAGCAAAAATCGGCCTCTGTGCGCGTCCACCAAGCCTGAATAGCTATCGAAAGAATAGCAATTCCGGCTTATGTCACAGCTCTCAGGGCTGCTCCACACCCCACAACCGGGTGCCCGCGTGTTCCACATGCGTGAGGTACAGCCGCAGGTCGAACTCGTACTGGTGGTATTGCGGCTCCATGTGGGTGCACAGCTGGTAGAAGGCTTTGCCATGGTCCTTCTCACGCAGGTGGGCCAGTTCGTGGACCACGATCATGCGCAGAAACTCGTCCGGCGCCTGCTTGAACATCGCGGCAATGCGGATCTCGTGTTTGGCCGTCAAGCGATTGCCCTGCACACGCGACACCGTCGTGTGCAAACCCAGCGCGTGGCGCACCACGTGGATCTTGTTGTCGAACAGCACCTTGTTGACTGTGCCCGCGTTGCGCAGGTAGCGCGCCTTCAGCTCCTGCGTGTAGTCGTACAGCGCCTTGTCGCTGCGCACAGCATGGGCAGCGGGGTACTTGCGTTGCAGCACCGCACCGAGCTTTCCCTGCACCAGCAGGTCGCGCGCCTGCGCCTGCAAGGCCGCAGGGTAAGAACGCAGATAAGGGAGGTCGGAGGTCATGGGGGAGCAGCGTGGCTGCAAGGCTGCAACGCGGTGGCAAGACGGCGGTCAGCCGCGCAGATGCCCGAGCCACAACAAGCCAGTGCGGCCGACCTGCGGCGTTGAAAGCATTGCTTGCAGCGAGGATGTCAGTGCAGGTGGCGGGGACGGCGACCACCGCCGCCGCCATGGCCACTGCTGCCTGGCCCCCCCGGGCCGCGCGGGGGCTTGCCAATTTCCAGCGAGTTCACCAGCGCATCAAACCGTTGGCTGAAAAGCTTGTCGATTTCCGCGACCACGCCCCCCAGCTCGGCGCCATCAAAATGGCGCTCCATCATGTTCACCACGTCCTGCACCAGCAAATCACGCTGCACCTGCATGATGGCGGCCGGGGTGGGCCCCACGAAGAGCATCACAAAGTCGTCGCGCGACTCGGCGCCCTGCTCTTCCTCTTCCTCGTCAAAGTCGGCGTCGTAGAACGTGACCTCGATCGCGGCCCCCTGCTCGGCCAGTTCGTTGAGGCTCATGCACATCTCGTCGAGCGACTGGCGAAAGTCTTCATCGCCCCGCACGGTCCAGCACATTTGCAGCAGGTGCTCTTGCGCATCGAACTTGATGCCAGGCTCTTCCTCGTAGGCACTGGCAGCGCCATCGGCCAGCGAACGGGCTCCAGCGTACTTCCACAAAGGTTTGAGCGCTTCCTGGAGCTGGTCAAAACTCACATCAGCGCGCAAGGGGACCTGTCCGTGGACGTGGATTTCAAAGGGAGCGTTGTAACTTGACATGATTGAATCCTAGAGCCTGTTCAATGTCTTTTTGGAGTCGCACAAGTCCCTTGCCCACAGGGTTGGAGTGAAATCGGGCGATTGGACGCCCCGGTTGCTTGCATGGGCATGAGCCCATACTGCGCAGCCGGAGCATCCACTCATCCCGATTGCACTCCAATGCGATCTCCAAAAAGACATTGAACAGGCTCTTCGTGGTGCCCCGAGCCGGGGTCGAACCGGCACGCCCCTTTTCAGGAAAGCGGCGGATTTTAAGTCCGCAGTGTCTACCAATTTCACCATCGGGGCGTCGGCCGCTGAGCGCACACCTGCATTGCAGCGTAACCCGGGCAGCACATGCGCGCAATGCCCTGTCGCATCTCGGTCCACAGGCTTGCGCTGGAAAACGACGCAAGCCGGCGGACCAAGAAAAAAGGGAAGCCTAGGCTTCCCTTTTCAAAATTGGAGCGGGAAAAGAGTCTCGAACTCTCGACCTCAACCTTGGCAAGGTTGCGCTCTACCAACTGAGCTATTCC
>OGCL01001783.1_pt1 | contig 17105 bp, 14 predicted proteins | sample 1570041 | NCBI WGS metagenome assembly OGCL01 (sample SAMN06266162, study PRJEB24511) | hot springs metagenome | isolation source: Hot spring water | place: South Africa: Limpopo | collected 2015-06-22
ATCTCGGCCGCCTCCGGCGAGCAGGCGAGCGGCGTCGACGAGATGAGCCAGGCGGTCGCCCATCTCGACGAGATGACGCAGCAGAACGCCGCGCTGTCCGAGCAGAGCGCGGCTTCAGCCGGCTCGCTCGCCAGCAAGATCGGCCAGCTCAACGACCTCGTCGCCGCGTTCCGCACAGGGTCCGAGGGCGGGGCTATGGCACCCGTCTCCGCCCTGCAGCGCCGCGCCGCCTGAGCGACCCGTCACAGGAATTTTGCACGATTGCCAACAAATCGCTGCGGGGCCGTTGACAGCCCCGCAGCGCGTCCGTAAACGAACCGCCGTTGCCCAGGTGGCGGAATTGGTAGACGCACCAGCTTCAGGTGCTGGCGCTCGCAAGGGCGTGGAGGTTCGAGTCCTCTCCTGGGCACCACTCTTTTTCCTCAGCAGGACAAAGAGTTACGGTTTTGTAAGGGCTTATTGGGTATCCGCTTTCACACAGCGGTTTCACACATGGCCCTTGCAATGCCCCGTCCCTTCGCTACCAAGTCGGGATGCTACTACCTCAACGTTCGGGTTCCGAACGAGCTCCGGGAGGTCGCGCGCGGCCGTCCCGTGACCCTGCCGATCGACGGCAAATCGGTCACCGTGACCGTCTCCGACAAGGTCTATGTCTCGCTTCGCACCAAGAGCGCCCGCGAGGCCAAAGACCGGTTCCAGATCGCCTTCCAGCGCCTCGCCGCCTACTGGGATTCGCTGCGCGCGGCACCGCAGCAGCTGACACCCCTTCAGACCAAGGCCTTGGCCGGAGAGACCTACCGCAGTGCTGTGTCCAAACTCGACGAGGATTTCGCGTTCGGCGAGGCGATAGAGGCTTTCGCTGAGGACTACCGGGCCGCGACGCAGACCTTGATCGACCAGGGCCATGAGCCGCAGGTCGCGGAGCGTCTGGCGTCGATCGAGATGGGTGACCCCAAGGCGCTCCACACCTATGCCCTGAGGCACGGCGATGGTGTCATGCAGGGCAATGAGATCGCGCACGCTGTCTTCGGTGCGGAGGCCGGCCACCTCGCAGCAGATCACCAATTGCAGCTCGACGATACGTCGCTGCGACGGTTGACCAAGGAGCTCCTGCATGTCGGCAGGGCGTTTGGCGAACTCGCCGAGCGCCGCCTTGCCAGCGCCGATTACGGGGATGAGATCGGCAAGAATCTGCCCATATGGACAGAGCCGCAGCCGTCACGTCATGCGGCTCACAAAGCGGACTCGGGACGGGAATCCGTCAGTGATCTTTACAAGCGATGGGCCGCCTATCAGGCCAACAAAAAGGCCCCGAGCACGATCCGCCGCTACGGCCCTTCTCTGGAGTCGCTCGACCGGTTCTGGGCAGGCAAGGATTGGCGGCTGATCGGAGGGGACGACATCTTCGACTGGGCGAATCACCGCAGGACCGTCGACGGAATCGCGGCGCGCACCATCAATCGCAATGACCTCGTCGCCGTCTCCTCGGTTTTCGCCTGGGCAACGACACGCCAAGGCGGGCGAAAGCGCTCGGACAATCCAGTCGCGGGGATCAGGCTCGACGTCGATCGGCAGACCACGACGCGCGAGAAGTTCTTCAAGGACAGTGAGGTCTCGGCCATCCTGCTCGCGGCGCGCAACGCAAAGCCCAGCCGGCGTTATCCCCGCGCCTCTGCGTCGCGCCGCTGGGCGCCTTGGATCTGCGCTTATACTGGCGCCCGCATCCAAGAGGTCTGCTGGCTCAGCCGCAAGGACATCAAACAGGAAGACGGCATCTGGGTGATCCACTTCCCACAGACGAAGACCAATGTCGCCCGGACGGTACCGATCCACCCTGCCCTCATCGATGAAGGTCTCCTGGCCTTCCGCGAGGAAGCTCCCGATGGCTTCCTTTTCGTCGGCGACGTTCCTCAAAAGGAGGGCGCGACACGAACCCAGCAGGAGCAGCGCGCCAGTGAACTGGCCGAATGGGTCCAGGAGCAGGTCAACCTCGAGGACGGCGTCAGCCCCAACCATGGCTGGCGCCACACCTTCGTGACGCGCGCCGAAGAGGCCAACATCTCGAAGCGCTTCAGCAACGCCATCACCGGTCATAACCACGGCAAGGACGTTTCCGACGGCTACTTCCGTGGCCGGATGTCGGCGCTGAAGATCAGGATGGATCGATACCCACGCTACGACATCACTGTGCCATGACGTCCAGGCTCCGAATAGAAGTCGGATCGTGAGCCCTAAGACCTCGACCGTCAGAGGGCACACCGCCACTGTTCAGTCGGTGCCGTCAGACTTGCGCCGGAGAGAGCAGGCTTTGCCCTCGTCCGAGCGCCGGATGCCGCTGTGGAAGCGGTTATCCGACGCCGCAGGTCATCGTTCCGAAGCCTTGCCCTCTCGACCTCCAGGCAAGTGCCGACCTCGTCCGTGGGCGGACGACGTGATCGTGGATGATCACTTCTGCGATGCGAATGAGGCGGTCTGCATCGAAGCTTTTCGGACGAAAGACGTAGAACTCCTGCGCCTCGCTCGCTCGCATGAGCTCGCCGAACCCGTAGGCGGTTGCGCGCAGGAGCTGCTCCGGCGGGATCCCGATGAGATTGCAGTGGACACGACCCGTCTGGCTTCGGAGCCAGGGATTGAGCGCGGCGTTGCCCATGCGATGATGCAGGCGCTTGTCGAACTCGCGGATCGAGAGATCAGCCGGCAGCCGAACCGCGAGGCAACGCTTAGCCAGCACGACGGGTGATCCGCTCAGCGGCTTCCTTCGGGGGAGGATATGCTGCGCCGCCCAGTTATCGAAACCTAGTTCCGAACATGGGTAGCCGTCGGGACTGGTAGTCAGAGCGCCGTATCTGTCGGCGTTGAGCTCTCGCAGGCGGTCTCGCAGATTGACCTGCGCCGTGACGGAGACCTTGTGCACGGGCATTGCGAGCCGCCGCGCGAGGCCGAGAAGGCCAGTGGCGACGGTCGGCATGCTGTTATTCTCGCCAGAACCCGCAACGTAAATGAACACGAGCTTGCCGGGATTATAGGCCGAGAGGTAGCGCTCATCGGCAAAGGCGCTTGACGGGAGTGGCTGCAGCGCCTTCCCGCCGATGCGCGGCCATTGCGTCGGGTACCAACGCTGGACGGCGCCGGCCGAACCTTCGGGCAGGAGCGCGCTGCCGATCTCTCGCTTCGCGTAGGGCTTCCCGCTGGTGTCGTCGGTCTTGGTCGTCATCATCTGATCCATTCGTCTTGGGCTTCCCGGGGGCATTCCCGATCTCACCTCACTCCCGATCTGCTTCTGTCTCCTTCCTCGGGCGGATGAACCCGATCGATGCGTGGGCGGCTTGCGCCGATGCGATGGCATCAGCCGCCGCGACGTCGGCGGGGACGAGCACGTCGCGGCCTTGGGCAGCGGCAAAGCCCAGCGCTAGGCGCAGGACGCGCGCGATCCGCCGTGGATGATGCCTGGCAAGCGCCGCCAGCACCGTGTTGCCCGGCATGGGCAGCCCGAGCGGCGTGATGATCTTGGCTGCGATCTGCCGCGTGAGCGCGAGCAAGTCGGCGCCCGTCGGCGCGACGATCCGAACGATCAGGAACCGATCCCGGATGAAGTCCGGCAGCACGGAGAGATCGTTTGCGGTTGCGATGAAGAAGGCGCGCGAAACGTCGAACCGGACCCGCAGATACTCGTCGAGCAAGGCTGCGGCATTCTCGCTCTCGAGCACGTTCAGCAGGATATTGTAGGGCTGCTCGTCGCGATGCGTCACGAACTTGTCGATCTCGTCGAGCAGCACCACCGGGCTCGCCGAGCCTGAGGTGACGATCGCCTCGGTCAGCAGGCCGATCCTTGCGCCGCGCCAGGACGTCGGGTGGCCGGTGATCAGCTGCATGGCGTCGGAGTTGGTGGCGCAGGACCATGCGTGGGTGGGCACGCCGAGCACCGCCGCGAGCGATTTGGAGTAGTGCGTCTTGCCGAGCCCCGGTGGACCAGCGAGCAGCAGAGGCGGCAGGCTGAGCGGCGTGCCGGTCATGATCGACAGCGCGACCGCCCGATCAACGAGGTCGGTCACGGCGCCGAAGCCGGGACAGCGCGCTCTCAGCCCGCTGAGCTGCTCGCGCATCGGCGCGGTGCCGAACAGCACCGGCTTCCTCGCGCTCTGCCTGGAGAGCCAACGCAGCTTCTCATATCGTGTTGTGTCTTCAGTGGACAGATGCGTGGTTTCGTCATCGTCGCCGGCTGCGAGGAGCCGCATTTGCTCGTAGACTTCGCCGGGGTCGAAGATCTGCGCGCTATGGCGCCTCCAGATAGCGTCTAAGGTGACACCGCACGGGTCATCGCCGCGTTCGACGCCGCCGATGCGGTCAGCCGAGCCAGGCGTTGGGAGGCGTCGATCGGGACGCAGTTCGGCCGGGTCGTCCGGCAAGGCTGCGGCGTGGGGCTGATCCTGAACGGTTCGAGCCCGTTCATCGTCATCGGATTGGGTCATCATCGCGTTCCGCGGTTCCGCGAGACATTCTGCCTTTCGCGGGGTCGGCCATCCCGGCCTTCCGACTGCGGCACTCCCAACACGAAAGGCGGCGCCGGGTGGCGCCGCCTCGCACTGGCCTGATCGATGTCGATGACGCGCAGCGGTCAGACGATCTCGATCCAGTCGGGCGTGAACAGTGCGGGCTCGCTCAATCCAAGCCGACGGTGAACCCAGATCGCCTCGTCGACGATGTGCCGCACGGCCGCCTGCTGGTGCAGGGGATCGGGGCGGCAAGCGCGATCGTTGATGATCCGCGCGACGTCACGCTTCACATCAAGGTCGGCCTTCGAGCGCGCCGGCCAGATCATCGCCTGGCAGGCTGACAGATAGGCGAGGATCTGGGCGCCCTCGGCGGCGAGCCGCAGTTCGCGGCTCTTGCCGTCCTCGTTGGCGCGGGCGAGGTCGAACAGCCGCTCGGCGGTCGCCAACATCCGGACGATCCGCTCTCGCAAGCCGCCGAAGTCGGGACCGCTGCGCGCGAATGCGATCCAGCTCTCCGGTGCGATGGTGAGAACCGGCTGGCCGCCGCGCAGCGGAAGGAGGTCGCGCAGATCGTAGCGCAGGCGCGGCCAGGCCGCGAGGTTGCGGTCGTCGAGCGAGGGCGCGGGCGGCGCCGGCGGAACGGTCAGTTCGCCGACATGGAGCGCGGCCCGCATCACACGGATCCGACGCGCCGTCGCGGGCTCGAGCGACGCGACGTAGTCTGCCTCCTGGTCGGTGCCGAACGGCCCCCGCGCGTGCGCGAGGGCGAGCTTTGCATCGACCTCGTCCAGGCTGTCGGCCGGCCAGACGCAGACCAGGCTGTCGAAGAGGAGCGCTGCGAGTCCCAGACCAGCTGCGACCGTATTCGCCTGCGGGTGCCGATCGACGGCATAGGCGACGCGATGCGCCTCGTTGTTGAACTGCCGCGACATCCGCGCCGCCTCTTTGAGGTCGGGTCGGCTCTGCCGGAAGGCGATGAGGTCGCCGAGCGCCGGGTCATCGCCGAGGCCCGAGGTTAGCGCCTCGATCGGATCGGGGAAGCTCTCCCCCTCGCGAACCGCAGGGGTGGTGTTCTGGGGCGGCGGCAGCCTGCCCTGATCGTCGTTCTTGGACATGATGTGTTTTTCCGTGGGTGACAGCCATCTCGACTGCATTCCTTCCCCCCTCTCTGGAATCACGAAGGGGCGCCCGCGGGGACGCCCCTTCTTCTCCTGCAGGCTCTTGGACTTCAGCGGGCGCGCAGGGCCGCTGAGATCGTGCGAGCCGTCCTGCCGAGCTCGCCGATGACCGCGCCCGTCATCGCCGCGAAAGCGACGATGCTGCGCAGCCTCGGCTCGGGGAGGCGCGAGGCGAGAGCCCGCGCACGATCCTTGGCCGCGGCCCCGTCATCGACGAGGTCGGCGTAGAGGCAAGCGCGTGCGAGGTCGACCGTCGCCAGCAGGGCAGCCCCGTACCGGGCTCGCTCGAGCCGTTCCAGCACCTCAGGCCCGATATCGCCGTCGCCGATCTCACGTTTGTGGTGATCCGCATCATCGAGCTGGAGCGCGGCCCGCTCGACCAGTGCCGCGACCATCGGAAGATCCCGCATGAAGGCCGTCAGGCTCAGGCCCTGCTCGAGAGCGACCATGGCGGGCTCGCCCGGCCGCGCGTTCCTCACCGAGGACGGGACAGCGCTCGCCAGCACGAAGGTCCTGCGCTGGCGCTCGCCGATGGTGATCGGCAAGGGGCCGATCTCGAAGGCGAGCGCCGCAGCCTCGACCATGGCGGGATCGCCGGTCAGGCGGAGCTTGGAGTCGACGCTGTCGGCGATGAAGGCGCGCGCCAGCACATCCTCACCGGTTCGCGGCGGCATGATCGCCAGCGCGATGACGCTGGCCGAGTTCAGGAGCGTCAGCGCCGTCAGCATGTCGAGGCAGGCGGCGACCTGCGGTTGGGGCGAGGTTGCGGCCAGCGCGAGAAAGCGCTCGGTCTCCTCCGCGAAGCCGAGCGCACGGCCGGCCGTGGCGCTGACGAGGAAGCGCTCGGCGGCGAAGGCGGCATAGGCCATGTCGCGATCGCCGGAGAGGGGAAGCCTGCGCGCGATCGCGTCGAGATCGTCGGTGACGGGGCGGATCGTCGCTTCGAGGGCGATGCCCTCGAACGACGTGATGGTCGGGCTGTTGGTCTTCATATCGGATCCAGACGTTTTTGGGGGTTACTGCCTCGTGGCAGCGCCTCTCCGCTTCCGTCCGGAATGGCCGGCGCTTCGGGCGCCGGCCTCTCATCCTTCACGCCGCCATCTGCTGGCGGTCACTGCGCTCGCGCAGCCAGCGCTCGATCGCATCGAGATGGGCGTGGCGATCCGCATCCTGCGGATCGAGCGAGGCACGCAGTTCCGCCACCTCCCTGATCGCCTTGGGCAAGGTCAGCCAGGGCACGTCAGTCTCGGTCGTCAGGCGCTCGCGCAGCCAGTCGCGGCCCTTGCGCCAGGCTTCCGGCGCGAGGCACTCAGGCGCCTCCAGGAACATCTGCCTGTTGGCGAAGGCCTGGAGCCGGACGTCGCCCAGGTGCTTGACCAGGGCGCCACGCTGATCCCAGGGCAGCTCATGCCAGCGCGCGCAGATGCGCATGTCGGCGTCCGAGAGGAAGCCCCCGGAATAGAGCGTCGCCTCCGGATAGGGCGATGGCTCGCGATCGGCGAAGCGGTTCTTCAGCGCCTCGGTGAGATGGCGCTGGAAGGTCGGATGCCGACGCACCTGGCGAGCGCGGTCGTTGTAGACCGCGTCATCGAGCCGATCGGCCGGCAAGGCGTGCTGGGCATCCTCCCAGGCCAGCACGATCGGCTGGGCATTCGTCTTGACCATCCGCACCGGCCTTGGGCCCGACTGCGTCAGCAGGCCGGCGACGTCTTCGGCGGAGCCGTCGAGATAGCTTGCAGGGTCGATCGACAGATCGAGCGCGGCCCAGGACGTCGCATTGCCGGGGCTGGCCATGACGCCGACCGCGGGGACCAGTCCCGAGGGGACGCCGAGGCAGATGAGATCTCCGCTGGAGAGGAGACGGATCGGTCCCGACTTGTGCGCGTTGGCGAGCATCAGCTCGACGCTGCGCGGGGCGCGCTCTCGCAGCACCCGAAACAGCGCCAACGTGGCGCGGGCATCGAACAGTGCGTCATGCGCCTCGTCCTCGGCGAGGGCGATCCCATTTTCGCGGCAGACCGCACCCAGCTTGAGCGAGCGCTTGCCGTTGCCGTCGACGGGAACCGTGATCGCGCCGGGCTCGATCAGCATCGCCGCGCGAAGCATCACAAGGGTATCGGCCCGCTTCAGCCCGGTGGCCTGCGTCGCATAGGGCGGCAACAGATGGGTGAGGAAGTTGTGCCGCAGGACCTCCTCGTCGTAGCGGAGCACATTGTGGCCCAGAATCGTCGCAGGCGTCCACGCCCGCAGCGCCCGACCGATCTGGCCGAGCAGCTCGAGGCTCGACATCGGCGCCTGATCCAACTGGTCCGGGCGAATACCGGTGGTCAGCAAGGCGCCCGGCGACGGCACGATGTGGGCCGGCAGGCGACACCGCAGCGAGAGCTCGCTGAGCGGGCGCAGATCGTCATCTGCGTGAATGAGGGCGGCCTGGAGCGGCACGTTCCAGACCGGGTCCAGTCCGCTCGTCTCCAGATCGTACACGATGAAGGGCATCGGCGTGCTCCTACTGCACGCCGCCGGAGCCGGTCGCGACCGGCTCCTTGCGCAGCTTGATACCGAGCGCGCTCGCGTCGGCGTGCATGGCGATCTCCACCATGTAAGCCGTGTGCGAGCGCTCCATCTCGCCCGGCAGGAAGTTCATCGTCTCGTAGATCTGGATCTTCTGCTCGAGCTCCTCCTCGTTGCGCGCCGGCGCCTCGGCGATCAGCAGGGCGAAGGTCCGCGCCATCGCGCGCGCGCCTTCCGCCAGCTGCCGGCCGTTCAGGTTGCCCTGGTCCGCATGGACCGCGTCTCCATCATGTTCGAGCAGCAGCGCATGGGCCAGCGCCGCCTGCCACATCGGGTACATCCGCGCATGCTCGGTGCTCAACTGATAAGCCCGCGCATAGCGCGCGAGATCGCCAACCGTCGGGCGCTCCTCATCCTCGGCCCGCGAGGCGCCATCATTGATCGTCGTCATCGGAAATCCGTTCCGGCTCGAGAGCCCGGGACGGCTTCACCTGCTCATTCCCCGGGGGTTCCCTACACTGGGTTCCGAACTGCTCTCCTCCCCGGGCTACCGGCCAAGGCGCCGCAGGCGAAATGTCTCGCGTTGATCGTCGATGCGGGCATCTTTGGCCCGTATCGGCCAGTTTCAACTTACCAAATTGGCCCTAAGCGGACATGTCGGAAGCAGGCATCACGCTGCCACGAGACAGAGCAGGCCTCAAGGGTCAGTTGAGCCATGTCTAGGGGCAGCGAGCCATCGATAGCCAAGCTCGCCTTTGGAAACCTGGATCGCTGAAGTGCCTGCCAGATGAGCGCCAAACATAATGGTGCCCGGCCGGGCCGCACGCTCCAGTACCAGTTTTCGCGACGCGCGCGCCCGCTCTGGGTCGGCATCAAACACCGAATTGACATCCGGGTAGACTACCTGGCTCTGATGATGCAGCGTATCACCGGCGAAGAGTGCTTCACCATCATCCGTTGCAAGCGCAATCGAGGTATGGAATGGGCTGTGGCCCGGCGTCGGGATGAACCGGATACCCGACAGAACTTCGGCGCCATTCGCTTCGATCATCAATGCCTGCCCGAACCGTACGACAGGGTCGACGCTATCCTCACGCGCCATGAAGCTAGTTCGATGTCTGTCAATCAAGTTTTCCGGATTGGAAAAGAAAGCATATTCATCGGCGCAGAACACGTATTTCGCATTTGGAAATGTCGGGACGAATTCATCTCCGTCGCGCCGTGTATTCCAGCCCACGTGATCGACATGCAGATGAGTGAGCAGAACAAGATCGACATCTTCGGGCTTTACGCCATGGTCGGCGAGGTTTTCCAGAAATGGTGGCGAAAGATTATCGAAATACGGGGCGAATGGCCGTGACTTGCCCGCGCCTGCACCTGTATCGACGAGGATTGTCCGCGTCCCGTCCTGCAACAGCCAGCTATGGCAACTCAAAATGATATTGCCGTCCTCGCTCAGCAGGTCGCGCGGAAAAATCGGCTTGTCCTCTACCTCTGCGGCCAGTGCGGGGAACAGCTTCGACGGGGAAAAGCTCATCAGTTGAAGCTCGTCGATGCGGCTGATCAGCGTCTTGCCCATCTGGTAGCGAATTCTTTCCTGCATGCGCAGCCCTTCTCCGTCTGCTGCCCTCATGACGGCGCCATCAAAAACAACCTTATGCGGCAGGTGGACTGTACTGTCCAGTCTAATTAATGTTAGACCGGTTTGCAGACGGAGTTGCGGATGTTGAAGGAAGCGACGAGTATGCAAAAAGACTCCGCCAAGGAGATTACTAGGGCTGCCCGTGCCCTGTTTCTGGAAAGGGGGTATGACGGCGTCAATCTTGAGGCCGTCGCCAAACAGGCAGGGCGTGCTCGCCAGACCCTCTACAACAACTTTGCGAGCAAGGAGGCGATCTTCAAGGCAGTCCTGAACGATCATTGGGCGAGCTTATCAGGCTGCTCCCCGTTCAGCGGCAGCAAAGCTGAGCAAGGTTATACCGCTGAAGGTTTCCTGCGGGATTTCGCCATCCGGATGCTGCGCTTCGTCGATGAGGTTGATCAGGTCGAGTTCACCAGGCTGATCATTGCAGAATCCCGTCGCGCACCCTGGATTGGCCAGGAATTCTACGAGGTCGTAAAAAAGCCGCTGTTGCTTGCCCTGGCTCATGAACTCGAAAGTCTTACACAAAACGGGATCCTCCGCTGCTCTCGGCCGGAGATAGCAGCGCATCAGTTTTTCGGAATGGTTCAGGAGATTAGTTTCTGGCCATTTGTTATGGCTACCGGATCGACGACAGGCAATGTTTCCCGCGAAGAGATAATCGGCGAAGCCGTCAAAACCTTTCTTGCGCGCTACGCAACTCCGGTCGTTCCGGCAACAACGGAGGCTTGATAAGCCGCGCTATCCGGATGACCGCTTCTGGCGCTTACAAGCTGCACGGCAGTGCCCATCTTTGCCGAGACCACGCCCAGATCCTAGGGATTGAATAACGGGATCTCAACGAGGGTAGTCAAAAACGATAAGTTAGACCGGCCACCGGGCCTTGCAGCGTCGTGTCGAAGACATGACCGCCCGAGCGATAATCGGTCTTGAGGATCTTGTATCCAACCGAGACGGACAGGCGATTGGTCAAGACGTAGTTCGCAGTCGCCATCACCTGCCAAGTCAGCCGCGACCCTGCGCCGAAGCCGCCGAGATCGCCCTGAGCCTGTAGCGAAAGCCCGTCGGTCAGGCCGTAAAAAGCGCGAAGGCCGATAACGGGATCAACCCAGGCCAGGGTCTCGCGCCGCGAGATCGCGAGGTTCGCGTAGCTGATCTTGACCTTGTTCTCGACGTTCCAGAGGCGGGCACCGGCCAGCAGATCGAGCGTGAACGGCGCGGTCTCAACGATACGATACCCGGCCTGCAGCGATACGGTGGTCTGCCGCGTGTCGACCTTCGCCGCCAAGCCCCGCACCGGACCGAAGACCGGCACGCGCTCGATCGCATGATCCTCGGTGGTGTCGACCAGCATGGCGTCGGCGGAGGCTACGTAGCGGCCATTGCGATGCCAGACATGCAGGAAGCCGCCGAAATTCAGATTATCGAGCACGTCGCCGAAGGACTTGCTGACTCCAACCGTCGGTCCGGCACGAAACGGCGAGACATCGCCGCGGATGCCGCTCGCCCAGAGATAGGGCGTGACCTGCAATGCCCGGCTCGCGGTGTCCGGCGCGGGGGAAGCAGCCCTGGCGTCGAGATCGGCCGCCCCCACGGTCCCCGCCCATAGCAGGGTGCCTACGATCAGGGCGCCTAAAAATCTCTGGGTCACGATTGAGCCTGCCTTCATGTATTCAGCGTATTCTTGTGGATGCGTCCGTCCTTGACGATGAGACGGAAGTTCCTGTCGGGATCACCAATCAGGCCTATGTCGGCGAGCGGGTCGCCCGCGACGGCGACAATGTCTGCGAGAGCGCCCTTTTCGAGGATGCCGAGACGGGACGGATAGGGATTGCGTGCGCCAGACATCGCCAGCAGTTCACCGGAATGGCTGGTCGCCATCCTCAGTACCTCCGACGGCTCGAACCAGCGCGCGAGCTTGGCGAGCTGGCGACCCTGGCTGGCCGTGCGCATCGGCGCGAACAGGATGTCGGTGCCGAAGACCATCCTGACATTGTGCTTGCGGCCGAGCTCGAAAGCGCGCTCGGTGCCTTCCGCGATCCGCTGCTGGTCGGCCTTCTGCATGGGGTGCTGGTAGACGTTCGCGTCCTCGTCGGCGAGGAAGGGCTGGATACTCCACCAGGCCCCGGCATCGGCCATCATCCGAACGGTGTTCTCGTCGGCGAGTTGGCCGTGCTCGATCGAGCGAACGCCGGCCGCAAGCGCACGGCGGATGCCGGCCGAAGTGTAGACATGGGCGCAGACATAGGTGCCCCAATCGCCTGCCGCGCCGACGGCCGCGCGCATCTCGACTTCGGAATACTGCAGCGTGTCGATCGGGTCATAGGCCGAGGCGACCCCGCCACCTGCCATGATCTTGATCTGGCTCGCACCAAGCATGAGCTGCTCGCGCACGCGCCGCATCACTTTGGTCTCCCCGTCGGCGATCATCGCAATACCCGCGCGCTCCGCCGGGCTGAGACTGGACTGCGGCGAACCGGGCAGGTCGCTGCGCATGCGGAAATCGCCGTGACCGGAGGTCTGCGAAATCATCGCACCGGAGGGATAGATGCGCGGGCCGGCAAAGTGGTTCTCGTCGATCGCGCGCTTCAGAGCGAAGGACGGACCGCCGAGGTCGCGCACGGTGGTAAAACCGCGCAGAAGCGTCCGCTGGGCCTCCTGGGCAGCGATGAGATGAACATAAGGCACGTCGGCGGTCGCCGCTACGAGTTGCGGGATCGCCGCCAGCAGCGTGTGCCAGTGTGAGTCGATCAGGCCCGGGATCAGTGTCGTTCGCTGGCAATCGAGGACGGTGGCGTCGGAAACGGTCTGACCTGCCGGAATCAGATCCGCGATAGTGCGGCCAGTGATCAAAAGGTCGCGCCCCTCGACCGGCTGCGTCAACAACCCATTGAAAATTTTTGCTCCGCGCAGCAGCAGCGGTCGATCGATTGGCTGCGCGAGCCCCGGAACGGGTGACGCGAGCCCGGCGATGCTGGCCGCGATCCCGGCGAGAACGGTACGACGCGGAAGGCCCTTGCCGACGCGTTCGCACAGGCTAACCGCGACAGGTCCATGGCAGACGCAGCCGCCCGGTCCTGCCAAGTGCCCATATTTCGATCCCATGCGTCTCATTCAAGCCTTCTCGCGACTAATCACGCAGCGCGCCCCACTCAATCAAGTCAACACAGTAAAAGCACACAGGCTTCGCCGCTAGGGCGCGAGGGCCCGCGCTAGTCTGATGTCGCTCCTGAATGGCAGCTATCGGGCTAGCCTCCAGTGTCAGGAAGTGGCGCACCGCCAGCATTTGTTCCAAGGCTGGCGGCACTGCCAGGCAGATGGCGGCTCAGCCTGTAACGCGGCTCAAGGCAGCCCAGTCGAATTCGACACCGTGGCCGGGCCGGCTGGGCGCCACCGCGTTGCCGTCCTTGATCACCAGCGGATCAGCGATGTAGCGGTCCAGGCCAAAACTATGGACTTCGAGATAGGAGCGGTTGGGGCAAGCTGCGAGCAGATGAACGGTGACGTCATGCGCCCCGTGCGAGGTCACCGGCAGATTGAACGCCTCAGCCAGCCGCGCGACCTTCATGAAGCCGGTCACGCCGCCGCAATTGGTTACGTCCGGCTCCGGGAAGCTGACCGCGTCGGCGGCCATGTAGAGCTTGAATTCCCAGGGCGTGCGCAGATTCTCCCCGGCTGCGATCGGCACGCCGCCTTCGCGCAGGATGCGGGCGTGGCCGGCCGGATCGTCTGGAATTGTCGGCTCCTCCAGCCAGACGAGTTCCGACGACTGAAGGGCGCGCGCCGCGCGGATGGCCTCGTCGATGGTCCATTTCATGTTCGCGTCGGCCATCAAGGGGAAATCGGCGCCGAGATGCGCACGCATGGCCTTGACCCGTTCGACGTCCTCGGAGAGCCGCGAGCGCCCGACCTTCATCTTGATGGCGCGGAAGCCCTTGCCGAGATTACGGTCGGTCTGGGCGAGGAGCTCGTCGAGGCCGAAATCCAGATCAACGCCGCCGGCGTAGCACGGCACCTGGTCATCATAGCCACCGAGAAGGTTCCAGAGCGGCAGGCCGAGCTTCTTCGCCTTCAGGTCCCAGAGCGCCATATCGACAGCGGATAGCGCCAGCATGCTGGGGCCGCCGCGACCGCCGTAGTGCAGGCCCCACCACATCTTCTGCCAGAGATACTCGATGCGGTCGGCCTCCTGGCCGATCAGCATCTCGCCCATCTCGCGACGCAGGATCGCATCGACTGCGGCGCCATTGCGACCGACCGTGTAGGTGTAACCGACGCCCGTCGCGCCATCCTTGTCCGTCACCTTGACGGTGTTGAGCTGGAAGGCCGGGATCTCGCCATGCATGCTGTCGCTCAGCACCTGCGGGAGCGGGATGAGATAGAAGCCGGCTTCGACGGTCTGGATGGCTGACATGATCAAACTTTCAGTGGGAGACGGGAGGAGGCCCGGGCGGCGTTGCGCCGTCCGGGCCATTCTGTCGGCTGTCGTCAGTTGCTGGCGCGGACTTTCTCGATGGCTGCCATCAGCTTGGCCACCGTATCCTTGCCGATCGCGGGCGCATGCTTGTCGAGAACCGACTTGGCGTGCTCGCGCATCCGGGCCTGTTCTTCCTCGGTGAACTCGACCACCTGCATGCCGCGCTTCTTGAGGTTAGCGAGTGCTTCCGAGGACTGACCGCGGGCAATGCGGCGCTGGGCATCGCGGCCGACGATGGCGCAGTCCTGCAGGATGTTGCGCTCCTCGGGCGAGTAGCTGTCGAAGATCGGCTTGGAGAACAGGGCGAGGTAGGGCGTATAGGCGTGTTGCGTCACGCTGAGATACTTCTGCACCTCGTAGAACTTCGTGCTGTCGATCGTGACGAACGGATTCTCCTGCGCGTCGATCGCCTTGGTGTCGAGCGCGCTGAACAGCTCGCCGAAGGACATCGGCACTGCGTTCGCGCCCATGTTGTTGAAGGTGTCGATGAAGATGTTGTTCTGCATCACGCGGATCTTCAGCCCGCCGATGTCTTCCCATTTCGAGACAGGGCGCCGCGAATTGGTGAGATTGCGGAAGCCGTTTTCCCAGTAGGCCAGGTTGACCAGGCCCTTCGAGGGCATCATCCCCGAGATTTCCGCTCCGAACTCGCCGTCCAGTACGGCATCGACTTCCTTCTCGTTCTTGAAGACGAAGGGCAGATCGAAGGCGCCCAGCGCCGGAAGGATGCCGACCAGGGGTGAGGTCGAGGTGATCGTCATCTCCTGTGTGCCGGAGCGGAGAGATTGCGTCTGCTGCTGGTCGCTGCCGAGCGCCCCGCCCCAGAAGGCGTTCATCTTCATCTTGCCGCCCGAACGCTCGGCCAGGCACTGGGTCATCACCTTCACGCCGCCGACGACGGGATGGTCCTCGTTGACGCCTGCGGAAACGCGGATCGTACGGTTCTTGATCTCCGCATGCGCGGCCAGCGGCATGGCCATGACGGCGAGACCGACGACGAGGGCGAGCTTCTTCATGTTTTCCTCCCAGTAGTTGTTTTGGCTGTCGTGAGAAGGCGTGCGGCGCTACCGCAGCCAGGCGAGCGGCACGAGGACGAGCTGCGGGAACAGCACGAGAAGGGTCAGGACGATGCAGTGCGCGATCAGGAAGGGGTTCACGCCCTTGATCACGTCCCAGAGCGGGATGCGCGCCACGCCGCTGACGATGTTCAGCACGACGCCGACGGGCGGCGTGATCAGCCCGATCGCGTTGTTCATGATGAACAGGACGCCGAAATAGACCGGATCGATGCCGGCCTGCTTGACGATCGGGATCAGGACCGGGGTCAGGATCAGGATCGTCGGCGCGAGATCGAGCGCGGTGCCGACGACGAAGACGAGCGCCATCAGCGCGAGCAGCAGCAGCGTCGGATATTCGATCAGTCCGCCGACCAGAACCACGATCTCGGTCGGGATGTTCGCCGTGGTAATCAGCCAAGCCGAGACCAGTGCCGCCGCGACCAGGAACATGACGACCGAGGTCATCTTAGCGGCGTTGAGGATGATCTCGTAGAGGTCGCTGAACCGCATCTCGCGATAGATCGCGAGGCTGACGAACAGGGCGTATACCGCTGCCACGACCGCAGCTTCAGTCGGCGTGAAGATGCCGAACCTGATCCCGCCCATGATGATCACCGGCATCAGCAGCGCCCAGCCGGCACGGACCAGAGCCCTGAGACGCTCTTGCGCGCTCTGCCTCGGCAGGACCGCGACATTGTCGCGCCGCGCGACGATCTGCCAGGCGACGAACAGGCCGACGCCCATCAGGATGCCGGGGACGATGCCGCCGAGGAACAGCTGGCCGATCGAAACGTTTGCCGCGACGCCATACATGATGAAGGCGATCGAAGGCGGAATGACCGGCGCGATGATGCCTCCTGATGCGATCAGCCCGCAGGACCGCGCCAGATCGTAGCCTGAGTTGCGCATCATCGGGATCAGGATCGCGGCGAGCGCGGCGGTGTCGGCCGCGGCCGAGCCGGAGATACTGGCCATGATGATCGATGCGACGATGGCGACGATGCCGAGCCCGCCACGGATATGGCCGACGAGCGAGACGGCGAAGTCGATGATCCGGCGGGACAGGCCTCCGCGGTTCATGATCTCGCCGGCCAGCAGGAAGAATGGGATCGCCAGCAGCGTGAAGGTGTCGGCGCCCTGGATCAGGTTCTGGGCAACGATCTGGGCGTTGAACACGTCCATATAGGCCATGAGCGCGATGCCGCAGACGATCAGGCTGAAGGCGATCGGAATGCCGATCGCCATCGCTCCGAGCAGCGACCCGATGAAGACGAGAATCGTCATTCGATGCGCTCCCGAAGCGAAAGACCGCCGTCGAGTTCGCTCTCGGCGAAACGAGCGTCGGCTCCGTGCCGGATCGTGGCGACGAGATTGAGCGTCGCGAGGATGCCGATGCCGATGCTGGTCAATAACCCGACACCGTAGACCCAGAGCATCGAAACGCCGACCACGGGCGATTCCATCGTCGCGTTGATCGGGGCCTGAACCCAGGTACCCCAGAAGAAGATCGCGCAGCAGAAGATGATGAGCAGGTCGCCGGCGACGTAGCAGAGCATCCGCGCGCGGCCGCGCAGCATGCGCAGAAGGATGTCGACGCCGAGATGGCTGTTCTCGCGGAATGTGACGATGGCCCCCAGGAAGGTCAGCCACACGAAGAAGTAGCGCGAGAGCTCCTCGGACATGGTGATGCCGGAGTTGAAGCCATAGCGCAGCACCACGTTGCCGAACACCATCACGACCATGCTG
>OGCL01001784.1_pt1 | contig 17078 bp, 11 predicted proteins | sample 1570041 | NCBI WGS metagenome assembly OGCL01 (sample SAMN06266162, study PRJEB24511) | hot springs metagenome | isolation source: Hot spring water | place: South Africa: Limpopo | collected 2015-06-22
AACAATGCCTTATGACAAAGCCCTACAAACTTTTTTTTATAAGGTGTCGTATAAAAATCCTTCACCAGCCCTTCCTACTTGATTTTATTAACTTTTCAATTCTATCGCTATTTTTGGGCTAAAACCTTAAAATAGCGCTTAGGAAGGGCTGTTTCAGGATTTTTATAATCGACAAATTTTATTTATAATTTTTTGATTTATAGATTTAAAACAATGCCTTATGACAAAGCCCAAGAGACTTTTTTTTTATAAGGTGTCGTATAAAAATCCTTCACCAGCCCTTCCTATCTTACTTGCAGATTTTATTAAGCCTTTTAGTGCTATCGCCGATTTTGGGGGTGATTATTCAACCTTGCATAAAATAGTCTTTCTTTTTTAATATTAAAACTTATGTTTGGAATCTTAAATAAGATTTTTGGGACAAAAAATGACCGTGAACTGAAAAGACTAATCACAAAGGTTGAAGAGATAAATGCCTTAGAGCCTTCTATTTCGAGTCTTTCAGACACTGAAATACAGCAAAAGACCAGTTATTTTAAAGAATCACTTGCACAGGGCAAGACCCTTGATGACATCTTGCCAGAGGCATTTGCAGTTTTACGAGAGGCATCAAAAAGGGTTCTTAAAATGAGGCACTTTGATTCTCAGCTGATTGGTGGTATTGCACTTCACGAGGGGAAGATTGCAGAGATGAAGACTGGTGAAGGTAAAACCCTTGTAGCAACCCTACCTGTCTATCTCAATGCCCTTGAAGGTAAGGGTGTCCATGTAGTTACTGTTAATGATTATCTTGCAAGGAGAGACGCCCAATGGATGGGACCACTCTATAACTTTATGGGTTTAAGTGTGGGTGTGATACAACACGACAACTCCTTCTTATTTGATATAAATGTATTCTCACCTGATAAGAGGTTCAATCGTCTTCGTTCCTGTTCAAAGAGAGAGGCTTACTTTGCTGATGTAACCTATGGAACAAATAATGAGTTTGGTTTTGATTATCTTAGAGACAATATGAAATATGACCTCTCTGATTTTGCCCAGAGAGAGCTCAATTATGCCATCGTTGATGAGGTTGATAGCATACTTATTGATGAGGCAAGGACACCCTTAATTATTTCTGGCCCATCGGAAGATTCAACAGACAAGTATTACAAGATAAACAAGATTATCCCCTACTTAAAGATTGAAAGTGATTTCAAGATTGACGAAAAACTCAAAAATGTAATACTCGCTGAGACAGGTAGTGCTAAGGCGGAAAGATTACTTGGTGTTAATAATCTCTATGAGCCTAATAATATTGAATTAGTTCATCATGTATTACAAGCCTTGAGGGCACATTATCTTTTTAAAAAAGATGTTGACTATATGGTAAAAGATGGTGAGGTAATCATCGTTGATGAGTTTACAGGTAGGCTTATGCCGGGCAGAAGATGGAGCGATGGTTTACATCAAGCAATTGAGGCAAAAGAAAATGTCAAAATAGAGAGTGAAAATCAAACCCTCGCCACTATTACCTTTCAGAATTACTTCAGGATGTATAACAAACTTGCCGGTATGACAGGCACTGCAGATACAGAGGCACAGGAGTTTGCCCAAATTTATAACCTTGAAGTTTTGGTAATACCAACAAATAAACCAATGATTCGTATTGATTACCCTGATGTGGTTTATAAGACTGAGAAGGCAAAATATTCCGCAATTATTAATGAGATTGAAGAGTGTAACAAAAAAGGCCAACCTGCACTTGTAGGAACTACTTCCATAGAAAAGTCTGAGATACTTTCAGGACTGTTAAGGAAAAAGGGGATAAAGCACTCTGTCTTAAATGCAAAATACCATGAAAAAGAGGCAGAGATTGTGGCACAGGCAGGCAGATTTGGTGCTGTAACCATTGCTACTAATATGGCAGGCAGGGGAACTGACATTGTGCTTGGTGGTAATCCTGATGGTATAGCGAAGGAGTTTATTGGTGCAAAGGATACTTTTACTAACGAAGAATACCAATCAGCCATAAGTAAAGCAAAGGAGCAATGCGAAAAAGAGAGGGAGCAAGTTCTTTCTGCTGGTGGACTTCATATAATAGGCACGGAGCGACATGAGGCAAGAAGGATTGACAACCAGCTTAGGGGTCGTTCTGGAAGGCAGGGGGATCCTGGTTCATCAAGATTTTATTTATCCCTTGAAGATGATTTGATGAGGATTTTTGGTTCTGACAAGATTAATAGCCTTATGAATGTTTTGAAAATGGATGAAAACATCCCCATTGAAAACAAGATGGTTACAAAGGCAATTGAGAATTCTCAAAAAAGGGTTGAGGCACATAACTTTGACATCAGAAAACACCTCCTTGAATACGATGATGTCATGAATAAGCAGAGGAAAGAGATTTACTCTTTCAGAAAGGAGGTATTGTTAAGCAAATCACTTAAGGAAAGAATTTTTGAAATGGCGCAAGAGCAGATTGAATCCTTTGCATCAGTCTATTGTCCTGAAGACAATCATCATGAAGAATGGGATATTTCAGGGTTAAAAGACTCAATATACGGGACATTTGGTATTGATATTAATATAGATGTTAAATCTATTGATGACTTAATAAATGACATTGTCACAAAGATTAAAGATACCTACGAACAAAAAGAAGCCCTTGCTGGTGAAGAGTTTATGAGATATATTGAGAAGATGCTATTTTTGCAGGTGATTGATACACATTGGAAGAATCATCTTCTTGCCATTGACCATCTTAAAGAGGGTGTAGGACTTAGGGGATATGCCCAGAGAGATCCCCTTGTAGAATATAAGAAAGAAGCCTTTAGCCTTTTTGAAAATCTTTCTGATCGTATATCATCGGAGATACTGTCAAGGCTCTTTAAGATTCAAATTAAGACAGAGACAGAAGAGCAATTACGGGAAAAGAGCAAGCAAAAGATGGTCTTTAACAGGTCAGAAGCAGGACCATCAATCCCCGCCCATAAGGACAAAAAGATAGGCAGAAATGACCCCTGTCCTTGTGGAAGTGGCAAAAAATTTAAAAAGTGCTGTGGTGATAAGTGAGTTAGTCAACTATGTGTTTTAGGCCAAAATCAGCGATAGAACTGAAAACTTAACAAAATCAAGTAGGAATGGATGGCCCAAAAATTGGCGATAGAACTAAAAAGCTTAATAAAAACAGCAAGTAAGATAGTAAGGGCTGTTTCAGGCTTTTTATAATCGACAGATTTTATTTATAATTTTGATTTATACATTTAAAACATTATGACAAAGCCCTAGGAACTTTTTTTATAAGGTGTCGCATAAAAATCCTTCACCAGCCCTTCCTATCGCTATTTTTGGGTGAATAAGCTTTCCTTGCAAACTGCTTTTTGACCGTGATAAAATTCTGATACTTTTTTTAACTATTATGTAAGAAATATTTTTTTGAGAGGAAACTTTATGAAGAATATTGTCTTTTATTTCTTGTTTTTCACACTCTTGTTTTTAAATCCTATTGATGCTATTTCAAGTGAATCAGTGAAGATTGGTCTTAGTTTGTCTCTAACAGGGAAATATTCACCTATGGGCAAGGCTCAAGAACAAGGCTATAGATTATGGGAGGCTGATATAAATAATCAAGGCGGTATTTTAGGTAAAAAGGTTAGTCTAATAATAATTGATGATAAAAGTGAAGTAGAAAGAATCTATGAGATTTATGAAGAACTTATTAATAAACACAAGGTTAATTTCCTCTTTGGACCTTATTCGAGCCCCTTGAGTATGGCAGCTATAAAGGTGTCAAAAAAATATGATTACCCAATTTTCATTGGAGGTGCAGCATCAGATAGTCTATGGGATAATGGTTTTGATGGTGCCTTTGGTGTTCGACCACTTGCGAGTAAATATGCCAATGGTTTTTTAAATATTATGTCAGAGAATAATCTAAAGGAGGCGAGTGTTTTTTATACTGATGATGAGTTTTCTGTAAGTGTAGCAAGGGGAGTAGAAAGATCTTTTGATTTTGTTGGTTTTAAGCTAACAAATTACGAAGGCTTTAAAAAAGGGACAATTGACTTGACTAAATTAGCTCAAAAGGTCAAAGACAAAGGGGGTCAAGTAGTGATTCTTTGTGGACATTTTGATGAATCTGTAAACATGATAAAGGCATTTAATAGTATTAATTATAAACCAAAGGCATTCTATGCCACCGTTGGACCAGCAGCGGCAGATTTTTATAAAATACTTGGCAAAGATGCTGAGTTTGTTTTTACAACAACTTTTTTTGATGAAAGGGTAAATTGGCCAAAGTCAAAAGAATTTATCAGAAAGTATAAAAAACTTTACAAAAAATCTCCTGATTATCAGTCTGCTTTTGCCTATGCTACAGGGCAAATATTTGAGGAAGCTATAAAGACTTCTAACAGTTTTGACAATAAAAAGCTTAAAGAAACCTTACACAATGGACTTAATATTGTTACAATTGTAGGCAACTATATGATTGATAAACAAGGCAGAGTAATATCAAATACTTCAATGATAATTCAGTGGCAAAATGGAAAGATGGAAATTGTGTGGCCCAAAAAACTCAGAACAGCAAAGGAGGTATTAAATTGATTTTACTTAAAATATTACTTATTGTCTTTTGTTGTTTTAACTATGCCCATGCCTTAGAGCCAATCAAGATAGGTGTAAGTTTGTCTTTGACTGGGGATTTTAAGGCATATAGTGATGATCAAAAAAAAGGCTTTCAATTATGGGAAAAGGAGATTAATGAGAGGGGAGGGATTCTTGGTAGGGAGGTAAGGGTAATAATTAAAGACAATCAAAGTGATACCAAAAAGGCTCAAAAAGATTATGAGGAATTTATAACAAAAGACAAGGTTGATTTTCTATTTGGTCCTTATTCAAGCCTTATTGCAGAAGCAGTATTTCCAATAACAGAGAAATATGACTTTTTGATCTTTTCAACTGGTGCAAGTGCAGATTCAATTTGGGAAAAGGGTTATAGAAATGTTGTTGGCCTTTTACCCGTATCTTCCAAACGGACACTTAGTTTCCTTGAACTCCTTTTAGAAAATGGCATAGATAGTATTGGAATAATCAGTGCTGATGATCCCCATTCTGTTGCTATTGCAAAGGGTAGTAAGTTGAATGCAGAAAGACTGGGACTGAAGGTAGTTACCTTTGAAATATTTCAAAAAGGGACGAGGGATTTGAAGAAATATGCACAAAAGGCAAGGGATAATGAAGTGAAGGCTCTTATAGTTTGTGGACATTTAATTGAAGCCATTGATATGCGTAAGGCTATGAAGTCAATAAACTGGTATCCTACTGCCTACTATGGTTCAGGTGGCGTAGTCTCAAAAAAATATTATGAGACTTTAGGTAATGATGCTAATCTATCTTTTGGTTTTTCATTATTTGAAAAGGCATCTGGTTTACCAGGTGCAAAGGAGTTTTACATGAAATATAAAACCCTTTTTGGTGAAGAGCCTACTTATCATTCAGCCTTTGCCTATTCAGGTGGGCAAATACTTGAAAGTGCTATTACAAAAGTTGGCTCTATAAATAGAAAAAAAGTAAGAGATATGATTTTTTCTATGGATATTATGACTATTAGTGGAAGGTTCTCTGTAGATAAAACAGGTAGAAAGCTTGGGCATCATTTATTTTTAATACAATGGCAAAATAATGAAAAGAAAATAATAAAGCCCGACAGCTTGAAAAACTCAAAGGCTATATTTAAGAATTGATAGAAATCACGAAGAAACTTTTTTTTAGGCTAATTAGCCCAATCTTTGTAGTAACTGTCATCATGATAGTTGCTTTATATTTTTTTAATCTCGAGCCTCTGATTGACATTACAAATCAGAAGATTGATTCAGATTTATCGAGACAAACAGAAGGTATATTTTACATTTGTAGCAAAGCCCTTTCAAGCTTAATTGAAGAAGGAGTATCAGAAAATTTAATCAAAGTGCGGATAAAACAACTGGAAGTATTAGAAGAAATAGAAATAGGCGTAAGGAGGGAGGATTACAAAATAATTATTATCAACTCAGAGGGCAAAATTTTACTACAAGTAGGTTTTCAAGGATTATCAAGCAATAGGGATGTTATCAAATCATTAAATTTAGACCGAGACTATCATATTAAAAAAATCTCTTTTGACCCTTGGCAATGGGAAATTATAATTATTAAAGATAAAGAGATTTACTCTCCTTTCTTTAGGGAGATTTATGTAACATATGTAATAATAGTCCTAATGGTGATACTTTCTTCTTTGCTTTTATACCTATCAATGGTTATGAATATTTACAAGCCAATAAAAGCAATTGTCGATGCCGTAAAAAATGACAAAATTCCTTCTTATAAAGGCATAACTGAATTTGAATTATTATCTGATGCCCTTGTAGAGGCAAATTCAATAAAAATGCATACGATAAATGTCCTTGAAGATATGAACAAAAGGCTTAATGAAAAGACAGAGCAGTTAAATGAACTAAATACCAATTTAGAGAAAAGGGTTCAAGAGGAAATCATGGTTCATCGCAAAAAGGACTCATTGTTATATCACCAATCAAGGCTTGCTGCTATGGGGGAGATGATTAGTGCTATTGCCCATCAATGGCGTCAGCCTCTTAATAACTTAGGACTTATAGTTCAAGACATAAGGGATACATATAATTATGGAATGTTAGATTCAAATTATTTAGATGATATGATTAAAAATACATTTTCTATTATAGATTTTATGTCAAAAACTATAGATGATTTTATGTGTTTTCTGAGCCCTTCAGATGTAAAAACTGAATTTGACTGCAAAGTTGCTGCCCATGAGACTATAAAGATCTTTTTACCGCAATTTAGGGCAAATAATATAAAAATATCTATAAACTGTTTGTTGCATAATAGGACATTTACTCATTTAGAAGATGTGATTATGTGCGAAGGGATGTTAATCAAAGGAGAAGTTAATCATTATAAGCAGGTATTGATTAATTTATTATCTAATTCAAAGGATGCAATTTTAGAAAATATTAAGAAAGGTAATATTAGAGAGGGTTTTATATCTTTAGATTTTAATAGGGTTGAAGACAAAATAATAATGTCTTTAACTGACAATGGTGGTGGGATTAGTGAAGAGATTATTGATAAAATATTTGACCCATACTTTACCACAAAACAGAACAAAGGTACTGGCATTGGTTTATATATAGCCAAGACGATAATACAGGAGAGGTTTAATGGAGATATAGGTGTAAAAAATATTAAAAATGGCTCAAGGTTTGAAATTGTATTAAATGTTAATGAAGCAGGAGAGATCAAATGATAGAACCTATTTTGTATAAAGACTTGAAAATACTTTATGTTGAAGATGAGGAATCTACAAGAGACATTATTACAAGATTTTTAAGTCGTAGGTTTTCTTACATAACGACCGCAATTGATGGGATAGATGGATTAGTGAAATTTAAAGAAGGTGATTTTGATATTGTAATAACTGATATTAAGATGCCGGGGATGAGTGGTCTTGAAATGTCTCAGGAAATAAAAAGAATAGACAAAGATATGCCTATAATAATTACCTCTGCACATAGTGATTTACCTTTCTTAATAAATGCAATTGAAATAGGGATAGACAACTATGTGTTAAAACCAATTAAGATTGAAAAACTAAATCAGGCAATAATAAAAAGTAGCCAGCAAAAGCTCTTACAACAAAAGGAAAGACACAGCAAGATGTTTGAATATTTAACCTTTATTACCGTAGGGATGGGGCATGATTTTAACAATCTCCTGACTCCTGCCTTAGGATATATTAGTCTAATTAGGTCAATTATTAAAGAAGACTCACTTTTGATTGAATATCTAAATAAGTCTGAAGAAAGTCTGCTTAAATGCAAAGACCTTGTGCAAAGGTTTATGCAGCTGTCTTTTGATATTACTACGGATAGAGAAGAAGTTGATATATGTGCAATGTTAAATGGTATTAATGTCAATTATAATAACAAAGAAATTAAAATCACATATTATTGCTCCGAAAACCCCTTGATTTTAAAGTGTGATAGAAGGCGTCTTTATTATTGTTTTAAAGAAATTGTAAAAAACGCCATTGAGGCAATGTCTAATGAAGGAGAAGTCACCATAAAAGCAGAAATCTATAAACCAGATGAAGTACATGATAAGATCTTAAAGTCTGATAATTATGTGAAGATATCTTTCATTGACACAGGAAAGGGGATGAGCAAAGAAGTAATTGATACATTATTTATCCCTTATTTTACTACAAAAAACCTTGATTCAGATAAGGGCAAGGGGTTAAGCCTTGCACTTGTTTATAGCATCATAAAAAGCCATGGAGGGAATATTGAGGTATTTTCAGAAGTTGGCAAGGGGACGACAGTCATTATATACCTACCTTTAAAAAGAAGTTAGGTGTCGTAAATTCGCCCTTTTAAAGCTTATTCGCCGCTTTGTTTACTTATTCCCCTTTTGTCAAGAGCGATAGAGGGGGCCCAAAATCAACGATAGAACTGAGAACTTAACAAAATCGAGTAGGAAGAGTTGGTGAGGAATTTTTATACGACACCTTATAAAAAAAAAGTTCCTAGGGCTTTGTCATAAGGCATTGTTTTAAATGTATAAATCAAAATTATAAATAAAATTTGTCGATTATAAAAATTCCGAAACAGCCCTTCCTAAGCGCTATTTTTGGGTTGTCTGAATCAAATGCCCGTAGTGAACTTTATGTTCTATGATCAAATCCTTGATCTTGGTTATGTCTATGCCCTCTCTGATGATATATCTGTAAATCCCTGCATTGGTTATATCTCCTATGAATATTGCCCCAATGAGTCTTGAGCCATTTCCACTAAAGACTATCTTTCTATACGATGTTTTTGTGCTATGTCGATGTGCCTCATAGTCTTTGTCTTTTGTATGGACACTACCCATTGACACAAATGGAATTCCCCCAATCTGAGTGGCATTCATTATACCGAATGTGCCAGAATAAGATGTTTTATATCCGAGCATGTTTAGTCCTGCACATCGTCCCATCTCTACTGCATTTGTCCATAATGCGGTGGTTATCCTCTGCCCTGTGATTGGATTAAAGGTCACCGCAACATCCCCTGCAGCATATATGTCTTGTAGGTTTGTTTTTGTAAATCTATCTACCACAACACCTCCATCAAGCTCTATACCCGAACCTTGTAGAAAATCTACATTTGGGCTTACCCCTTTTCCAATACAGACCACCTGACATGGAATCTCCTGATATTCATCAAGTATTACAGCAACTACATTATCACCTTTTTCTTTTATCCCAATTGCCTTTCTGCCTGTAATTATCCTCACACCTGCATTTAAGATTACATCCCTTAGCATAACTGCATCTTCAGGCTCCATCAACTGGGAGAGTATCTCAAGGGATTGAACAACGAGCGTAACCTTTATGCCACATTCAACAAGTGCAAAGGCAGTCTTTAGGTTTACAAGCCCTCCACCAAGTAAGACTGCCTCTTTTATATCTTTTATCATCCCTGCCAACATCTTTGCATCAGAGAGTCTTCTAAGGGCAAAAACGCCTTTACAGTTTATCCCTTTTAATTCATCAGGTATTTTTGGGCTACTGCCTGTGGCAATGAGCAATTTCTTATAACTAAACTCTCCACGGGTTGTCTGGACTAATTTCTGTAAAGGGTTAACTGAGACTGCAGAGGTGTTAGTGAAAACATTTATGTCCTTGTTCTTATATGGACCACTGCCCAACATTGTGATATCATCAACATTTTTCCTGCCATTTATAATATATGGTATTAGGGGTCTAAAATATGGGTAGTCAGACTCATCAGTTATAGTTGTTACATCGCATGAAGGCGAAGACTCCTTTAGTACCTGCGCACAAGCGATTGCAGAGGCGCTTGCGCCAATTATGAGATGCTCAGTATTCTGCAATTTACACCCCCTTTTAGGTTTTCTCCTTAATAGCCTCAGCAATGTCCATCACAAATCCAAATCTCTTTTGCCTGGAGAATTCATCTGATGTCTCATAGACCAGTGCCTTTGTGGGGCATGCAGAGACACAAGCTGGGCTTTCTCTGTCAGGACACCTATCACACCTATAAGCCTTTTGTGTTTGAAGGTGTCTGCCAATAACACCGTATGGACATACCATCACACATGTCCAACACCCAATACACTTGTCACTATCTGTAACTACAACTCCCCTGTGATCCCTAAAAATAGCACCTGTTATACAGGCATGCATACATGGTGCATCTTCACACTGCCTGCATAACACAGGGACGCTTATCCCCGATGGATGACATTCTACGCTAAGTCTTGGTTTTGGAGTGGGTATCTCTGAAATAGCAATAAATATGTTTTTGTCTTTTGAATGCTCTACTGCACAGGCAATCTCACAGGTCTTACAACCTGTGCATTTCTTTATGTTGACAAATATCTCTTTTGGATCTTTCATTTTATCACCCCCTTTATATGCCAAGTGTCTTTCTTCTTTCTTCAATGGCAGAAAGGAGCTTTTGGGCAGATGATTCAGGGTCAAGGTCAACTATAAAGTATCCACCTGTTAATCCCTTTATTTTCTCTGTCAAGATACTAGTAACCGTAGGGCTTCCAAGCACAGGTAACATCACGCCCACATGAGTGGGCAATCCCATTGCTACTGCATAGACCCCAATGGATACTGCCTTTTCAGACACAGCCTCAGCAGCAGATGCAACTACGGGAAGCTTGTCTGTATCTACTCCAAGATAGTTAGAAATCGCAACGACGAGGGCAACTGCCCTTGAGTTATCCACACATGACCCTAAATGTATAACTGGTGGTAGTGGGCCACCAAGATTATTTGCCTGACCGATTGCGTTTAAAACTGCTTTTAATCCATTTCCACAGAGTTCCTCTACATTGGCAGGATCCATAAACCCATGTCTCATGAGTGCACCTGCACCACAGCCTGTAGCCAGAACAAGGACATTGTTTTTAAGTAGTGTTTTTGCAATACTAATAAAGTTTTTGTCCTGCGGAACCTTTACATTGTTACACCCTGCAAAGAGGCAAGCACCTCTTATATTTCCATTTTTTATATTGTCAATGAGAGGTTTTAATGGATCATCTTGATTCACCTTTGAAAGTGCAGATACAATTGACTCTACCGTAAAACCAGCAACTACTGTAGATTGGACATCAGGAATATCAACTACCTTGTTCTTCCTATTTTTAAAAGCCTCAATGGCAATCCTTATAACCTCTTTAGCCTTCTCTCCTGCCTGCTGTTCAGTAAACTCAACATGGTTTGCCCCTGTAATCTTACAAATGTCCATTGTGGTAATCACCTTAGTGCCCATACATTCTGCCACTGTAACAAGTGATGGCATAATACATTGATAATCCACAACAATTGCGTCAAGGGCACTTGTAAGCATCGCCATCTCCTGACTTACAGAGTGTGTGCATGCAGGGATACCATGCCTTTCCATCAATTCATTACCTGTACAACAGATACCGACGATGTTTATACCTTTTGCGCCTGCTGATACTGCCTCATCTTTCATGACCTCAGCCATTGCCACTATCATCTCTGACAGGACTGGATTATGGCCATGTGCGGCAATGTTGACCATATCAGCCTTAAGGATGCCCATGTTTGCTTTTGTTATTACAGGTTTTGGTGTGCCAAAAAGTATATCAGCTAAGTCTGTTCCCATATAACAACCTGCCATGTCTGCTACACCGCATCTTAATCCACCAAGGAGCAGGTTTACCGCATCTGCATCAACACCATAAAGCGTGCGGTGCATAATCTCTGATACCTCATGGTCTATACCTTTAGGTATTGCATTTAAAGATTTAAGCACCTTTAACCTGCTTTCGTTTATAACTGTTGTTGACCAATATACACCTTCTTCCTTTTCTGCAAAATCACCGAGTGCGGCCTCTGCCACTTCCCTTGCTACTTCTATGTCTGACTTGCCATCAATCTTTAGTCCAAGTCTCAGGGCAACTGCCTTAAGTTTATCAGGGTCTTTAATCTTATAATCTGGTGCCTTACCATTGGCCATTTTAAACATAGTATGTGCGAGATGCTTTGCATGACCAGAATGTGCCGCTGTACCTGCAGCTATTGCCCTATCTATACCCCTCGCTACCATTACATCCGCAGTAGCACCGCAAATACCTGTCTTTGGCTCATCACCAAAAGGATTTATCCTGCATGGACCTTGAAGACAGTGCCTACAACAAAGCCCTGTATCTCCAAAACCACATTGGGGGAGCATCTTTTCATATCTGTCCCATACGGTTGTTACATCTTTCTCCTTAGCCTTTTTTAACATCTCTTGAACTGCCATATCAAGGCTTCTTGCCTTAAATTCATTTGTCCCTTTCATAGTTATGCCTCCTTTTATTATTTTTTACCGACTATCAGGATTGTATCTGGTAGTCTTATAACCGATATCTTCTTGATACCGACCTGTTTTAACCAGCCTTTCATTTCTCTTACGGTGTAGCATCTGCCGTTTTCTGTCTGGACAAGCATATTAATGCTGAAGAGGGCAGAGTCCAGAGGCTGAGTCATTGATTCTTCAATGTAAAACTCTTGTATCACAATCATTGCGTTGGGATTATCTTGATTGAGGGCATTTACAGCCTTTTTTGTAATCAAGAGATTTTCATCAGGAGAGTAGGAATGGAATAACTGACTGATAAAGACTAGATCATATTTGCATGCTATCTCGTCAAGCAGGATATCACCTTCTAAGTAATGGATGTTTTCATAACCTCTGGTAACATCCTTTGCAATATTGATTGTCTCTGGCAGGTCAATGATTGTTGCAGAAAGCCCCCTTTTTGCAAATTCAATACAGTATGTGCCAGGACCACCGCCAATATCAATAACTGTTTTGATGCCATCAAGATTGAGGTTATCAATAATTATTTTAGCCTTAAGTATTGATATATTATGCATTCCCCTTATAAATGCATCCCAGTCCCTCTTGCGTCGTGCTGGTTTGCCTGTTTTTACTACCTCATCAAGGGCAGACCAATTTTGCCACATGGTATCTGCATGTCTTAGGATATCGCCCTGATAAAACGGAGAGTCTTTAACAAGTAGTCTGTTGGTTAAAGCAGTATTTGAATATTTACCTTGTAATTTTTTGAGGATACCCATAGATACAAGGGCATCAAGTAGAATCTTCACTGCCCTTTGGTTAAGTTTTATAGTTATTGAAGTATCTTCGGGTGTAGATGGTTCTTTTGTTATCTCAAGGATACCGAGATTATTTGCAGTAAGTAATACCCTGGCTGTCCTGAAACCTGTCCACAATGTCCTAAGCTTATTTACTTCCTTATGGATTGTTGTCATTATTCATACCCCCATTTAAAATTAATCAAAGCTAAGAAATTTCTTTCTATTTGGTTTATAAAAAGTTCCTTTCTCCTTTTCAGTTTAATCTAATAAGCATACCAGTATATCCCCAAAAATAACGATAGGAAGGGCTGTCCTAAAAATAGCGATAGGAAGGGCTGTTTCAGGCTTTTTATAATCGACAAATTTTATAATTTTGATTTATACATTCAAAACAATGCCTTATGACAAAGCCCTAGGAACTTTTTTTTATAAGGTGTCGTATAAAAATCCTTCACCAGCCCTTCCTATCTTACTTGCTGATTTTACTAAGCCTTTTTAGTGCTATCGCTGATTTTGGGTAACTATTGAATCTATTAAAACTCCTTTATATGATTGTAATAGGTATCCCTTTGTACAGGTCTGAACCCAACTTGTTTGATTGCATAAATAATATCATTCATTGATATTATGTTGGATAGTCCTGTTGAACGAACTACATTTTCCTCAATCATCGTTGAACCAAAGTCATTTGCCCCAAAAAAAAGCGTAACTTGTGCAAGTTTTAGTCCTTGAGTTACCCAAGATGCCTGAATGTTTCTGATATTATCAAGGAATATTCTGCTTACTGCAATGACCTTCAAGTAATCTACCGCAGATGCAGGTTTTATATCATATTCCTTGACGAGCTTAGTATTCCCCCTTTGAAATGTCCATGGAATAAAGGCTGTAAATCCTCCTGTCTTATCTTGCAGTGTTCTGATAGAGTCAAGGTGGCTGATAATCTCTTCATAACTTTCAATAGAGCCAAACATCATCGTAGCAGTGGTCTTCATGCCAATGCTATGTGCTGTTTCCATGACATTAAGCCATTCTTGAGAACTTATTTTTGATGGGCTTATTATTGCCCTGACCCTGTCAGAGAGTATCTCTGCCCCTCCACCAGGTATAGAGTCAAGACCAGATTCCTTCAGTGATAAAAGCGTCTCTTGATAAGAAAGATTGTGTTTTTTTGATAAAAACTCAATCTCCGCAGGTGAGAAGCCGTGAATGTTAATCTTATATCTTGATTTGATTGATTCTAACAGTCCCTTATAATAATCTATGTCCAAACCAGGGTTTATACCACCTTGAATTAATATCTGTGTTCCTCCAAGGACGATGGTCTCTTCGATCTTTTTAAAGATCTCTTCTTTGCTTAAAATATAGGCATCGTCGTCTTGACCATCTCTATGAAAGGCACAAAATTTACATTTATTTATACAAATGTTGGTGTAGTTTATATTCCTGTCAACTATAAATGTAACAATGTCATTGTTATGTAGTTCTCTTTTAATTTCATTTGCCCTTTTGGCTAACTTATGAAAGTCTTCTTTTTTAAGAAGAAAAAGTGCCTCATCTGTGCTAATCCTTTTCAATGGGCATCACCCCAATTTTTTGCTGAATTGATATCAACCTTTAAAGGGACCTTTAAAATAACAGCAGATTGCATCTCTTTTTTAATAATCTCTTTTATGGTTAAAACCTCATCAATTGGTGACTCAAAGAGTAATTCATCATGGATTTGAAGTATCATTTTTGTCTTTAGGTTACTTGTTTTGAGGGCATTACTTACATTTATCATGGCAATCTTTATCAGGTCTGCCGATGAACCCTGTATGGGTGTGTTTACTGCGAGCCTTTCTGCCTGTTGTCGTGCAAGAGAGTTCGAACTATTGATGTCAACAATTGCCCTTTTTCTACCAAAAATTGTCTCTGCATAGCCTTTTTGTCTTGCAATCTTAATACATTTATCAATAAAATCTTTCACCCCGTAATAAAGCCTAAAATAGTTATTAATATATTCTGATGCCTCAGAAGGCGTGATTTTAAGTGCCTCAGAGAGACCAAAGGGACTCATGCCGTAAATGATGCCAAAATTTACTACCTTTGCAATCCTCCTCATCTCTTTCATGATCTTTTCTTCAGGGATATTAAACAAAAGACTTGCTGTGGCATTATGAATATCCCTATCATTTTTAAAGGCATTAATAAGTCTCTCGTCACCACTTAAGTGGGCAAGGATGCGAAGTTCAATTTGAGAATAATCGGCTGATATTATCATTGCATCTTTCTCTGCCACAAAGGCTTGTCTAATCCTACTCCCCCATTCTCCTCTTGCAGGAATGTTTTGAAGATTAGGGTCGCTACTGCTTAGCCTGCCAGTAGCTGTTACTGCTTGATGAAATGTAGTATGAAGACGACCAGTTTTGCTATCAACGAGTGGTGGTAAGGCATCAATATAGGTGCTTTTTAGCTTGAACAACATCCTATAATTGAGTATCTCCTTAGGGAGTTCATGATTTACGGCAAGTTGTTGAAGTGTCTCGTTATCAGTGGAAAAGCCTGTCTTGGTCTTTCTGATAGGTTTAAGTTTTAGCTTTTCAAACAATATATTGGCAAGTTGACGGGTTGAATTGATGTTAAAATCCTCTCCTACAATCTCAAAAATGTGGTATTGCAACCTTTGAAGCATCTCGTCTAACTGAGATGACAATTCTGATAATTTCCTCAAGTCAATAAGGATACCAATTAATTCCATATTGGCGAGGATTTCAATAAGTGGCATCTCTACATCTTGATAAACATAATTTAGTCCTTCATCTACAAGTTTTTTAAATATCAAGGCATCTAATTCCTTAATGGCAGAAACCTTCTGTGCACTATCCTCTGCATGTTCCTGAAGTGATTTCTTATCCCAACTTTCTTTCTTTTGATTAAGGTTTTTATTTAGATAAGTCAAGGCTATTGAATCTATTTGATGATTACTTTTATTTGGGTCAATGAGATAAGAGCCAATCATGATATCTCTGACAGTGCCTTTGAGATATATATCCTTTTTTCTTAAGGCAATCATCTGGCTTTTAATATCATGACTTATTTTAGTAATTTCTGGGGATTCAAAAATAGGTTTTAATATCTCAAGGGCATTTTTGACATTTCTCTCACCAACATGATTAATAGGGACATAAAAGCAGTCTTTACTATCTCTGCATAGGCAAATGCCGAGTATATCCGCCTTGTGAGGATTTATGTCTGTGAGATTAAGATAAAAATAAAAACTATCTTTAAAGCTGGCATTAATATTGACAACAAAAGCCTCTTTAATCTTTTCAGGATTATTATCAAAAAGCGATGGGATATTTGTCGTGCCCCTTTTCATTTATGGCAACTATTTTAAACTAATTCATCTTATTTTGTTTTGATACCGAGATCCAGCGATAAGGATAAGTTTCTTTCGTTCAGGAGCTATGTTTTTACAGTTCTAATGCTTCTTTTGCTGGAGCCGCAAAACTCAACTACCACCCCAAAAAGTCTTGCAACTTTTTGGGGACCCCGTTTCTTCGGGTTCAAACACTTGCGGCTGTTTAACGCTCCCGTTGCAAAGAACTGCTGCTGAAACCTTAAAATAGCGCTTAGGAAGGGCTGTTTCAGGATTTTTATAATCGACAAATTTTATTTATAATTTAGATTTATACATTTAAAACAATGCCTTATGACAAAGCCCAAGGAACTTTTTTTATGAGGTGTCGTATAAAAATCCTTCACCAGCCCTTCCTATCTTACTTGCTGATTTTAGTAAGCTTTTTAGTTCTATCGCCGATTTTGGGCTGAAACCTTAAAATAGCGCTTAGGAAGGGCTGTTTCAGGATTTTTATAATCGACAAATTTTATTTATAATTTTGATTTA
>OGCL01001785.1_pt1 | contig 17069 bp, 16 predicted proteins | sample 1570041 | NCBI WGS metagenome assembly OGCL01 (sample SAMN06266162, study PRJEB24511) | hot springs metagenome | isolation source: Hot spring water | place: South Africa: Limpopo | collected 2015-06-22
CTGACGATGTCGGCCGCCACCACCGTCGGGCGGATCGTGGCGACGACGATGTCGTTAATAGTGCCGCCTGTGCTTGCCGACAGACTGGTGAGATTGGCGCTGCTGATCGCGGTCGCATAGCGAATGGTGCGTAGCACCTGGCCATTCTTGTTGTAAACGATTTCGGTCAACCCACCCGTGGCGTCGATCTCGCCCGTCTTACGGCCAAGGCTGTCGTAGACGAAATAGCGCTTGTTGCCGTTGGCATCGGTGGTGGTGTAGGTCTCGGTGTCCTGGTAGTCGTCGCCGCGTTCGCCCAGGCGGCCACGCTCGAAGATCAGGTGATCGATGCCCAACACCGTCAGGCAGCGGCTCATGGCGAGGCCGCGCCGTCAGCGAGTCCCCCACCCAGACCGACGAGAACCCGAGCGCCTCGGCCCGCTCGGCCAGCGCCAGCATCGGCGCCACCGCCGGTCGGCCGTTCATCACCGCTTCACGCGTTGGCAGCAGTATCCCGACTTCGATCATGGTCGTCACCTCTCTGGCGTGCGAATGAGCGTCTCGTCGATTTCCGGTCGCAGCACCGGGGGGAGGGGGGCACCCCCGCCGGAACACGCTACCTCATCGGTCGTAGCCGCCACATCCAACGGGCCACGATACCAGCGGTACCGGCTCCGGTAAGCCGCAGAAGCCACGGTTCCGGCGGGGGTGCCCCCCTCCCCCCGGCGCTGCGACCGAGGCGTTGCCGGCCAGAGCATCCGCGATCCGAACCGTGCCCGAGGTCCTCGTCGGGCAATTCCTACCGCTTGCCCTCGACCACCACGTCCAGAAGGTAGGGCCCGCCGGCGCGGAGTGCCGTGGTGAGCGCCCGCGCCACGTCGTCGGGCCGGGTCACGCGCTCCGCCGCCACGCCCATGCCCCGCGCGATGTCGACGAAGCCTATCTCCGGCTTGGCCAGATCCATGTGGGCGTAGGGGCGCTCCTCCCGCACGCCGAAGCGCTGCCGATAGGCGTCCATGTTGTGCTTGAGGATGCGGTACTCGCGGTTATCGAGGATCACGAACACCACCGCGAGGTCGTGATGCGCCGCCGTCCACAGCGCCTGGATCGAATACATGGAAGACAGAAAGGGCGTGTTGAAACCGGGATATCTGGCGGATGTTGTCGTCCTCTCCGGCGATATCGAAGCGACGTCACCGGACAACATCGCCTTGCTATCGCCTGTTCTCACCATCTGCGACGGCCGCGTCACTTTCGAGGTGCTGCTGGCGCATTTCGGCGAGCTGCATCCGGCGCTGCGCGATCGCCTCGATGATCTGCCGGAGCTTGCGCGGCACATTCTCGCGCGCCTGGCGGCCGCCAACCGTGTGCCGGTGCCGGAACTCGGTCCGGCGGCGCTGGCGGCGCTGCGCCGCTACGATTACCCGGGTAACGTGCGCGAGCTGGAGAACATACTGGAACGCGGGCTCGCGCTCGCCGATGATGGCGCGATCACGCCCGAGGCGCTCAACCTGGTGCCGGTGAGCCAGGCCGATACGGGTCATCCGGCCGATGTGGACGACGGTCTGCAAGCGATGCTCGACCGCGTGGAGACACGCGCCATCCGCGATGCGCTCGACCGCACCGGCGGCAACAAGACCGCCGCCGCGCGCCTGCTGGGCATCACCTTCCGCTCGCTACGCTATCGCCTGGAGCGCCTGGGATTGGAGTCGTAGCCGACCGGTGCAAGACGAGGATCCTTGAACCTTGAACCCAGATTGTCCATTAGGACGCGGGAAGGCGCGAAACCCATGGTCGAGACAGGTTGCGCGTGACGGTCGCAGGCGAGGTTGAACACCTCGCCGAGAAGTAACGCGCAAGCTGGCCGATCAGAGGCGAGCGAGGCCCGCGTAGGCCGGGAAGCTGCATCTGGAAGCACTTCAATCGTCGTCTGGCACAAAGCTACCGTAGGCATGGGCCGGTCTAATGGACAATCTGGGATCATGGCCCCAGCAGGATAGTGCCGAAACCCTTGGCGCGCAGTCGGGCCTGCATCTCGAGGGCCTGATTGCGCTCGGGATAGGGACCCATGCGTACCCGCACCTGCCCGCCGACTTCCTGAACCACGACATTGAAACCGGCCGCCTTGGCCTTGTCTGCCAGCTGGCGGGCGTTGGCCTCGCTGGTGAAGGCGCCCAACTGGAGGAAGTAACCGCGGGCGGCGAAGCTCTCCGAGGCGGCTGCCCTGTCCGACGCGGCGGACTGGGTGCCCGTTCCCGGACCGGCTTGCGCCACCGGCTTGGATGCGGCGGGACGGCTGTCGGCAGCGGCCACCGGCGCGGACGGCCTGGGCGGCGTGACAGGCGGCGACACGGGGGGTGCCGGCGACACTGCAGGCGCAGACGTGATGGGGGCTGCGTCGACCGGTGCCTGAGCCTGCGGGACCTGCGCGGCCGGATCGTCCCCGACCTCGGGCGGCGGGGTCTGCGGAACGGGCATCCTGGGTTCAAAGGGGGTGGATTGATCCGGGATACGGATGTCCACCCCCGGTCCGAGGGGCTTGGGTTCAGGGTTGAACAGCATGGGCAGGACCACCACGGCCAGCAGGGCCAGGGCGATGGCGCCCACCAGGCGCCGGCGCGCACGCCTGCGCAGGTCCATCTCCTCGGTCGTCAACGCATCCATCTGTGCCATGGCTCTGGAGTCCGTCCTTCAAGTCATATGCCGGGTCGCTACCCCTGTTTGCCGCTGCCCTGGGGGGGTCGGGTCGTGCATTGCAACGCCTGGGATGATTTCAGCGAAGCATAACCCGCCCCAGCACGCGGGCGGATACGCATCAGTCCAGGTGTCGGAGACCATGACCTCGCCCTTCAAGCCGTCCGGTCTGCGGCAGCGCCCCCGCGATCCAGGACGCCGGTGGCCGCCGCCACGGTGTGAAAGGATCCGTAGACGATGATTATATCGGCCGCACCGGCGCTGGCACAGGCAGCCTCGAGGGCATGGGAGACGTCCGGGCTGGTGCCCGCGACCCCGATGCACTCGGCCGCCAGCAAGGCCTGCAGCTCCTCCGCGGAAAGGCCGCGCGGACCGGGCAGCCCGGCTGCGAACCAGGCATCGACGATGTGTTGCAAGGGCCGCACCACCCCCCCCACGTCCTTGTCGCGCAGCATGCCGAGGACGGCCAGGCGACGGCGCCCGCCGGGGAATCTGGCCAGGTTGGCGGCCAATGCCCTGGCCGCCTGCGGGTTGTGGGCCACATCCAGAATGATCATGGGCGGTCCGGGCATGACCTGAAACCGGCCCGGTGGCCGCGCACGGGCCAGCCCCGTGCGCAGGGCCTGCATGGTCACGGGCAGGCGGTCGCGCTGTGTGTCCAGGGCAGTCACCGCCGCTGCCGCGTTCGCGAGCTGAAACGCGCCCGGCAGGGCCGGCGGCGGCAGGGCGGAGTAATGTCGTCCCTCGACCCGACAGTCCCAGCCCCCCTCCCCTGTCTCGAGGATGATCTCATGGCCCAGTCTCAGCAGACGTGCGCCCAGGTCGCGGGCACGCTCCAGCAGGCTTGCCGGAGGGTCCGGGTCGGTGACCACCGCGGGGCGGCCGGCGCGGAAGATGCCCGCCTTTTCCCGACCGATGGCCTCACGGGTGTCACCCAGGTATTCCTGATGATCGAGGTCCACCGAGGTGACCACGGCACAATCGGGCTCGAACACGTTGACTGCATCCAGGCGCCCCCCGAGGCCCACCTCCAGTATCGCGGCCTCGACTTCGAGGCGGCGGAACAGCCATACGGCGGCCAGGGTGCCGTGCTCGAAATAGGTCAGGGGGATGTCGCCGCGGGCGGCCTCGACCGCGGCAAAGGCGGCCACGTGCAGCGCCTCCGGCAGTTCCTCGCCGGCGACCCGCACGCGCTCACGGTAGTGCAGCAGATGCGGGGAGGTGTAGCAACCCACCCGATAGCCGGCGTCGACCAGCACGGCCTCCAGATAGGCGCAGGTCGACCCCTTGCCGTTGGTCCCACCGACGGTGAGCACGGGACAGGTGAGCGTCAGACCCAGGCGATGGCGCACCGCATCGACCCGCGCGAGCCCCAGCTCGATGGCCCGCGGGTGCCTGGTTTCCAGTATGGCCAGCCAGTCCGACAGGCTCTGCGGAGGAGACGGCGACGTGTTGCGGGCGGGAGGGCGCAAGGGACGGGATGCGTCGGAATTCAGGGCTGCGGCGGGGGTTTGCGCATCAGGCCGGAGACGGTGCGGGCTATGGTCCTGCGCAGCTCGCGGCGGTCGACGATCATGTCGATGGCGCCGTGTTCGAGCAGGAACTCGGAGCGCTGGAAACCCTCGGGCAGCTTTTCCCGCACCGTCTGCTCGATGACCCTCGGGCCGGCGAAACCGATCAGGGCGCCCGGTTCGGCGATGATCACGTCACCGAGCATGGCGAAGCTGGCGGACACTCCACCCATGGTGGGATCGGTGAGCACGGAGATGAAAGGCAGGCGATGCGCGGCGAGCTGGGTGAGCGCGGCACTGGTCTTGGCCATTTGCATCAGCGACAGCAGGCCCTCCTGCATGCGCGCACCCCCGCTGGCGGAGATGCAGACGAAGGGCTGCTTGCCCTTGATGGCGGCATCCACACCGCGCACGAAGCGCTCACCCACCACCGAACCCATGGAGCCGCCCATGTAGCGGAATTCGAAGGCTGCGGCCACCAGGGGGATGCCCAGGACCTTGCCGGACATGACCACCAGGGCATCCTTCTCACCGGTCTGCTTGGCGGCCTCGGTGATGCGCTCGCTGTACTTGCGGCTGTCCTTGAACCGCAGGGTGTCCACCGGCAGCACTTGGGCACCGATCTCGCTCTGCTCGCCCGGGTCCAGCAGGACCTCGAGCCGCTTCCTGGCGCCGATGCGGTTGTGATGGCCGCACTGGGGACAGACATGGGCATTGTTGTCCAGGTCGGCGGCATAGAGCACGGCCTCGCAGTTCGGGCACTTGCTCCACAGCCCTTCGGGCACCGTCTTCTTGGCCGCCTCGACCCGGCGTTGGATCTTGGGCGGCAGGATCTTCTGAAACCAGCTCATAGGGGGTGAGGGGTGAGGGGTGAGGGGTGAGGGGTGAGGCTTCGGGCCGCTCATGCCGACTGGTCGTCCAGCGCGGCGCGCACGCTGGCGACGAAGTTGTGCACGTTTTCCAGCACCGTCTCACGCGGCGAGCGCTCGATCTCCTGGACGATGCGGCTGCCGATGACCACGGCGTCGGCCACTTCCGCCACCCGGCGGGCCGTCTCGGCGTCCCGGATGCCGAACCCGACACCGACCGGCAGGCCGGTGTGGGCGCGGATGCGGGGCAGCCGCGCGGCCACCTCGGACAGGTCCAGACCGGCCGCACCTGTCACCCCCTTGAGGGAGACGTAGTAGATGAATCCGCTGGCATGGCGGGCGACGGCGGCAGCCCGGTCGTCGGACGTGGTCGGCGAGAGCAGAAAGATGGCATCCAGTCCGTGTCGGGCCAGGTTGGCGGCAAAGTCCGCCGCCTCCTCGGGCGGATAATCCACCGTCAGCACCCCGTCCACGCCGGCCGCGCGCGCGTCCTGGCAGAACAGGGTCTGGCCCATGGCCTCGATGGGATTGGCATAGCCCATGAGCACCACCGGCGTGGCGCTGTCGGTCTTGCGAAAGGCCTCCACCATGGCCAGCACCCGGCGCAGGCTCACGCCGTGCTTCAGGGCCCGTTCGGAACTTCGCTGGATGGTCGGACCGTCGGCCATGGGGTCGGAAAAAGGCACGCCCAATTCGAGGATATCCGCCCCCCCGGCCACCAGGGCGTGCATGAGGGGAACGGTGAGATCGGGCTCGGGATCGCCGGCGGTGATGAAGGGGATGAGGGCCTTGCGGCCTTGCGCCTTGAGGGCGGCGAAACGTTCCGCGATGCGTGACATGATCCAGGCGGCGGATGATTACAAGGTGATGCCGGCCAGGCCGGCGACGGTATTGATGTCCTTGTCACCCCGACCGGAAAGGTTCACCAGCAGGACCTTGTCGCGCCCGAGGGTCTGTGCCAGCCTGGCCGCATACGCCAGGGCATGACTGGACTCGAGGGCGGGGATGATGCCCTCGTAGCGGCACAGATCGTGAAAGGCCTGCATGGCCTCGTCGTCGGTGACCGCGACATACTCGGCGCGACCGCTGTCCTTGAGGTAGCTGTGTTCCGGACCGACGCCCGGGTAGTCCAGGCCGGCGGACACGGAATGCGTCTCGCTGACCTGGCCGTTCTCGTCCTGCATCAGGTAGGAGCGAAAACCGTGCAGCACACCCGGCGTGCCGGCCGAAAGAGGCGCGGCATGCTTGCCGGAGGCCAGCCCCAGTCCGGCGGCCTCGACACCGATCAGGCGCACGTCCTCATAGGGGATGTAAGGGTGGAAGATGCCGATGGCGTTGGACCCGCCCCCCACGCAGGCGATGACGGCATCGGGCTGACGGCCGATGAGCTCGGGCATCTGCTCGATGCATTCCCTGCCGATGACGGACTGGAAGTCGCGCACCAGCATGGGATAGGGGTGCGGCCCGGCGGCGGTGCCGAGGACATAGAAGGTGTGCTCGACATTGGTCACCCAGTCGCGCATGGCCTCGTTGAGGGCGTCCTTGAGCGTCTTGGAACCGGAGTCCACCGGCACCACGGTGGCCCCCAGCAGCTTCATGCGGAAGACATTCGGGGCCTGACGCTTGACGTCCTCGGCGCCCATGTAGACCACGCATTCCATGCCGTAGCGGGCGGCCACCGTGGCGGTGGCCACGCCGTGCTGTCCGGCGCCGGTCTCGGCGATGACACGGGGCTTGCCCATGCGCCGGGCCAGGAGGGCCTGCCCGACGGTATTGTTGATCTTGTGCGCGCCGGTGTGATTCAGGTCCTCGCGCTTGAGATAGATCTGGGCGCCGCCCAATGTCTCCGACCAGCGGCGGGCATGGTAGATGGGGCTGGGCCGACCGACGTAATGCCTCAACTCGCGGGCGAACTCGGCCTGGAACTGGGCATCGTCGCGCACACGCTCGTATTCCCGGCGCAATTCGTCCAGGGCCGCCATGAGGGTCTCGGCGACGAACACCCCGCCATAGGGTCCGAAATGCCCGCGGGCGTCGGGCAAGTTGGCCAATTCGGCCCAGCGGGATCCGGCTTGCCCTCCACCGGAGCGCACGGCGGCGAGGCTCGACCCCTGTTCATGCATCTGCATTGCGCACCTCTCGAATGAAGCGGGCGATCCGGCCCGCGTCCTTGATGCCCTTGGCCATCTCCACACCGCTGGAGACATCCACCGCCCAGGGGCGCACCCGGCGCACGGCTGCGGCGACGTTGTCGGGATCCAGCCCGCCGGCCAGGACGACGGGCCGGGGCAGCTCGCGCGGGATCAGATCCCAGTCGAAGCGCTGGCCGGTCCCACCGTGGCTGTCTGGGTGATAGGCATCCAGCAACAACCCGCGTGCACCGGCATACAAGGCCGCGTATTGTAGCAAATCCGTCCCCGGTCTCACCCGCACCGCCTTCAGATAGGGCAGACCGAAGGCGGCACAGAAATCCGGCGGCTCGTCGCCGTGGAACTGCAGCAGATCGGGCCGGAAGGTCTCCAGCACCGCCCTCACCTGCGCCGCGCCCGGGTCCACGAACAGGGCCACACAGGACACGAACGGAGGCAGCGCGGCGGCAATGTCGGCGGCCTGTTCCGCGGACACCCGGCGCGGGCTGGCCGGCGCGAAGACCAGGCCGATGGCATCCGCCCCGGCCTGCGCCGCCGCCACGCCATCCTCGATGCGGGTGATGCCGCAGATCTTCACACGGGTCATGTCAGTTCCGCCCGGCCGTCCCGAAGGAACTGACACCCCCCTCGGGGGGCGACGAGCGTAGCGAGGCTGGGGGCCGTTTCATCTCAGTTCCGCCCGGCCGTCCCGAAGGAACTGACCCCCCCTGGGAGGGCAGTGAACAAAGTGAGCGTGGGGGCTGTTTCATCTGGATGATCAGCGCTCAGGGATCAGACCCGGCATTAGGTCACGGCCCGACATCTCAGGCAAGCCCCAGCCGGGGTCGTAGGACACCTGTGTGAGATACAAGCCATCGGCGGCAAAGGTCGCCGCACCCCGGGTGCGGTCCCGGCTTTCCAGCAACTCGCCGACCCACTCGGGGGGACGCCGCCCCAGACCCACCCACACCAGGGCCCCCACCATGTTGCGCACCTGATGGTGCAGAAAGGCGTTGGCGCGGAATTCGAACAGGACGAAGTCGCCGCGGCGCGTCACACTGGCCTGGCTCAGCCGCCGGACGGGTGTGCGGGCCTGGCATTCCGCCGCGCGGAAGGCGGAAAAATCATGCTCGCCGACCAGACTGGCGGCCGCCGCGGCCATTCTGCCCACATCCAAGGGGGCATGCAGCCACCCGACCCGTCCGCTCAGCAAGGCCGGGCGCACGGCATGATTGAGCAGCACATAGCGATAGCTGCGCTCCAGGGCGTCATGGCGGGCGTGGAAACGCGCATCGATCCGCTGTGCCCACAGCACGGCGACGCCCCGCGGCAACAGCGCATTCACGCCCCGTATCCAGGCGCTGTCCGGGCGCGGATTGCTGCTGTCGAAATGCACCACCTGGGCCAGCGCATGCACCCCCGCATCGGTGCGGCCGGCCACGACGGTCTGTACGGGCGCACCGTGGATGTGGCCCAGGGCGTCCTCCAGGACATCCTGGACGGCGCATCCGGCCGGTTGGGTCTGCCAACCGCAGAAGGCCTGGCCGTCGTATTCCAGCCCCAGCGCTATGCGTACAGCCACACCACCCCCAGACTCAGCAGCCCCAGCACTGCCCAATCCACCGGGCGGTATGGGCGCACGTTGAGGAGATAGGTGCAGGGACCGGAGTGCTCCGGGACCTGCCCGGCAAGCAGTTCGCGCATGCCGGCCCAGCCCCGGGGTCGTTCCATGGCCGCCATGGTCAGCGCGAGGCGCACCGAGACCCGCTCCCGATCCACCCCGAATGCGGCGAAGGGGCGCATGATGCTGTGCAGTCCTGTCAGCAGATCGGCGCTGGGGATGCGCAGCACCAGTACGTCCAGGAGCAGCAGGAGCAGGCCCAGCCGCCAAGCCTGGACGAGGCCCTGCAGCATGCCTTCACGTGTCGGGGCATAGTGCGTCAGGGCCGGGAACAGGGCCTCGCCGGGCAGGCTGTAGCCATAGGTGATCACCATCAGGAGCAGCAGCCAGCGTGCGCGCCGCAACAGGGTCCAGGCCTGCCGCAACCGACCGATGCAGGCAGTGCCGACGGCCAGCGTCAAACCGAGGAGCTGGATAAAGTTCAGCCCCGGCACCGCCAGGGCTGAGAGGAAGTAGATCAGGATGCGGGCGCCGGGGTGCAATCCTGCAGTGCGTATGCTCAACCCACCTCGCCGAGCAGTTTCTGGGCCTCGCTGCGCTGCCTGCTGTCGCCGTCGCTCAACACCTCCTGCAGGATCTCGCGGGCCCCTTCGTGATCGCCCATCTCCATGTAGGCACGGGCCAGTTCCAGCTTGGTGTTGGTCTCTTCCCAGACCTCGGGATCGATCTCCATGGGTGCCTCGACCTTGACCTCTTCTGCCGGGGCGACGGCTTCGAACACCGGTGTTTCTGGCATCCCGGTCGGGCCGGGCGCCTCGGCCTGGACCTGAGGCTCGCCGAGATCGAGATCGATGCCGCTCAGATCCAGCTCGGGCACCACTTGGGAGACCTCGGCCATCGGCGCGGGCTCCGGCGCAAACTCCGCCACGGGCATCTCCAGTCCGGCCATGCCGGTCCCGGACTCCGCAACCGCCCCCTCGGGCACGTCCGGCGGGGGAAGTCGTTCCTCAACCTCGGCCACGTCCAGGGAGAGGTCATATTCGGTCGTCTCCGGGCCTTCCACCACAGCGAGCTGCTCCGGCTCCATGGCCATGTCATGGCCGGGCAACGCCATCTCCAGCATGCCGAGGTCTTCAGGCGGCGGTTCTGGTGTTGCTGACGGCTCGCCTACTGCGCCCAAATCGTATTCCACGGCGGGGGCCGGCGCCTCGGCCATCGGCGTGGCCTCGTAGAGGGCCTCGGCGTCCGAGGTGATACCTGACGGTGTTTCCGATGCGCCGGAGAGCAGGCCGAGATCGGTGAGATCCTCCCCGACCGCTGACTCCGCGGGCGCATACGCCGCCGCCATGGCAGCGGCGGCAGCAGCGGTGCCGGCCGCCACCATGGCCGGAGCGGTCACGACTGGCGTCACGCGGTACAGGGGGTTGTCCGGATCGATGCCGCGGCCCATCTCGGCCGCCTTCATCCAAACCTCGGTGGGCTGGCCGCCCAAGCTGGCGTAAAGCTCGCTGGCCTGGGTCTCGAATGCCACCGTGTCCTTGCGGGCGGCGTAGATCTCCAGCAGCTTCAGCGAGATCTCGTGCCGGTTGGGATCCTTGGCCAGGGCCTCTTTGAGGATCTCCTCGGCCTGGGTATCCCGGCCGTAGGCCATGTAGACCTCGGCCTCGGCGATGGGGTCCACCTCGTGCGCATCAATGGCCCCGAGGCCCAGCCGGCTGAAGTCCGTCATCAGAGCACTGCCGCCGGTGGGCGCACCTGCCACCCCGGTGCCGGCGGTGAACACGGCCTCGTTCTTGAACTCGCCGCCGGTCATGATGCTGTCTTCGAAGTTGGTCAGACCCTTCCGGCGCCGGGTGCCCACCATCATCATCCACAACAGGAAGGACAGCAGCACGGCGGCGACGATCCCGCCGATGTAGAGGGGATTGCTGATGAAGGTGGACAGCCAGCTTGGACTCGGCTCGGGTGTGGGCAGCGGCGCGGGCACGGCTGCTGGTTGCGCGGCGGCCTTGGGCGCGGGGGTGGGTGCTGCCGCCGCGGGCGCAGGCGGGGGTGCGGCGGGTGCCGCGGGCTCGACCGGCGGCGTGGCCACCGGCGGTTCGGCCGTCTTCAACTCCAGCAGCCGCTGCATATCCTTGACGGTGCGCTCGAGCTGGGCCACGCGCTCCTGGGCCTCGAGCAGGGCACGGCCCTTGGCGGCGAGCTCCTCCTCCAGGGATTGGATCTTCTCCATGGCCTTGGCCGCGCCCGGTTCCCCCTTGGAGAGCCTGAGGACATCCTCGGCAGCGGTCGCCGGCGGTACTTCGCGGCGCTCCGGGGTGGGCGTGACCCTGCCAGCCGCCGCTTCGGGCGCGACGCCGGCCGCCCTGGCAGCGGCCGCATCGGCGAGACGCGCGCGGTAGGCGTTCCAGGCCTCGGCCTGCATGCGCACCTCCCGACTGGCACGGGCGGGATCCACCCGCATGGCCGTGTCCCGGTCGGGCAGCTTGAGTACCGCCCCACGCTTGAGGCGGTTCATGTTGTTGCCCTGGAAGGCAGCATCGTTCTGCTGGTAGATGCCGAGCATCATCTGGTCCAGGGTGACGTCGGCGGGTTTGGTCTTGCTGGCGATGGCGTGCAGGGTCTCGCCCGGCTTGACCGGGCCGTAGCGCGCGGGCGCGGCCGGTTTGACAGCGGACTCGGCCGGACGCGGGGTCTCCACGGTCTGGGTTGCCGCGGTCGGGGCGCGCTCCGACCGGCTGCTGACGGCAGGCTGAACGCTGGGCGCCTCGGCCCTGGGCCGAACATCCGCAGGAGGGTCCAGCAGCAGGGTGTATTCGCGGATCAGGCGTCCCGCGTTCCAGTTCAGCTCGATGAGCATGTCCAGGAAGGGGGCCGTGACCGGGGTGGCGGAAGTGATGCGGATCACAGGTTGGCCGTCGGGTCGCTGCTCGACCTCGAAACGCAGGTCGTTCAGGGCTTCGGCGCGATCCATGCGGTGCTGGCGGAAGACCTCGGCACTGGCCAGTCGGGCGCTGATCGAGCCGAGTTCGTCACGCTGGACCGCGACCAGCTCGATCTCCGCCCGCAGCGGCTGACCCAGTGCGGATTGCACGGTCAGCCTGCCCAGCCCCGCCGCCTCGACCCCCGAGGCGAGCAGGAATGCTCCCAAAAGCCCACTGATTTGCAAAGGTTTTCGCATCGCTCCGCCCTATGCTGAAGTTATCCCGACTGCGTGTCGAATGATCTGGAACGCAAAAAAGTTTTTCGACGAGCCCTCATGGGCTTAGGCACAGTATTTAACGATTTTTCTAACGCTATCTTTAATTCAACCCGGATTCAATCAGTTTTTCCAGACCCAGACGCAGTTGCAGCGCCTCCAGGCCGGGGTGATCGTAGGTCAGCCAGACGGAGAAATGCTGGCCATCCGGGTCACCCGGGGATGATCGACCCGGGGGCCTGGGGGAACTCCGACAGCGCCTGCAACAGGGCCTCGCCGACAGGATCGTCCGCCCCGGCGATGGCGATGCGCCGAGCGGCCACGGCGAGCAGACTCAGGCCTCCAGCAGGATGCGCAGCATGCGCCGCAAGGGCTCGGCCGCGCCCCACAGCAGCTGGTCGCCGACGGTGAAGGCCGACAGGTACTGCGGACCCATGTTGAGTTTGCGCATGCGCCCCACCGGCACCGTCAGCGTGCCGGTGACCGCCGCCGGCGTGAGCTGCTCCATGGTGATCTGGCGCTCGTTGGGCACCACCTTCACCCACGCGTTGTGCGCGGCGATGAGGCCATGGATTTCGTCGAGCGGGACGTCCCTGGTCAGTTTGATGGTCAGCGCCTGGCTGTGGCAGCGCATGGCGCCCACACGCACGCACAGGCCGTCGATGGGGATCGGATCGTGCGAGCGGCCGAGGATCTTGTTCGCCTCCACCTGGGCCTTCCATTCCTCCTTGGACTGTCCGGACTCCAGCTGCACGTCGATCCAGGGGATGAGGCTGGCGGCCAGCGGCACCGGCCAGGCATCGAGCGGGTAGCGATCGGAGCGCAGGAAGTCGGTGACCTTGCGGTCGATCTCCAGGATGGCCGAGGCCGGGTCGTCGAGCAGGTCCTTCACCTCGGCGTGGACGGCGCCCATCTGCTGCAGCAGTTCGCGCATGTTGCGCGCGCCGGCGCCCGAGGCCGCCTGATAGGTCTGCGGGGCGATCCACTCCACCAAGCCGGCCTCGAACAGGCCGCCTATGGCCATGAGCATCAGCGACACCGTGCAGTTGCCGCCCACAAAGGTCTTCACGCCGCGCGCCAGACCGTCCTTGATGACGTTCAGGTTGACCGGATCGAGGATGATGATGGCCTCGTCCTGCATGCGCAGCGTCGAGGCGGCATCGATCCAGTAGCCGTTCCAGCCCGCCTGACGCAGCCGGGGGTAGACCTCTTTCGTGTAGTCGCCGCCCTGGGCTGTGATGATGACGTCCATCGCCCTGAGTTCGTCGATGCTCGCCGCGTCCTTCAGCGGCGGCACGTCGCGGCCGACGTCCGGCCCCCTGCCGCCCGGGTTGGAGGTGGTGAAGAACACCGGGTCGATCAGGTCGAAGTCCCGTTCCTCGCGCATGCGGCCCATCAACACGGAACCCACCATGCCGCGCCAGCCGATCAGTCCTACTCGTTTCATCTCGTCAACCTCTGTGCAATCGATTGCCTACATCGCCGCGACCACGGCGTCACCCATGCCGCTGCAGGACACGCGCTCGCAGCCCTCGGTCCAGATGTCCCCGGTGCGCAAACCGCGCGCGATGACCTTCTTCACCGCGTTGTCGATGCGATCGGCGGTCGTCTGGTCGTTGAAGCTGTACTTGAACATCATGGCCACGGACAGGATGGTCGCCAGGGGGTTGGCGATGTCCTTGCCGGCGATGTCGGGGGCGCTCCCATGGATGGGCTCGTACATGCCCTTGTTGCGCTCGTCCAGTGAGGCCGACGGCAGCATGCCGATGGAGCCCGAGAGCATGGAGGCCTCGTCGGAGAGGATGTCGCCGAAGAGGTTGCCGGTGACGATGACGTCGAACTGCTTGGGGTTCCTGACCAGCTGCATGGCGGCGTTGTCCACGTACATGGTCGACAGTTCCACCTCGGGGTAATCTCTCGCCACCTCGGCCACCACATCGCGCCAGAGTTCCGAACACTCCAGCACGTTCGCCTTCTCCACCGAACAGAGCCTCTTCCCCCGCTTCATGGCGATGCCGAAGGCCACATGGGCGACGCGGCGGATCTCCGACTCCGAGTAGATCATGGTGTTGTAGCCCACCCGCTCGCCGCCCCTCACCTCGATGCCGCGCGGTTGGCCGAAATAGACGTCGCCGGTCAGCTCGCGCACGATCATGATGTCCAGCCCCGCCACCACCTCGGGCTTGAGCGTGCTGGCCGCGGCCAGTTCGGGATAGAGCAGCGCCGGCCGCAGGTTGGCGAACAGGTTCAGCGCCTTGCGGATGCGCAGCAGGCCGCGCTCGGGCCGCAGTGGCCGGTCCAGGTGGTCGTATTGGGGGCCGCCCACCGCCCCCAGCAGCACGGCATCGGCCTCGCGCGCGAGCCTCAGCGTGGCCTCGGGCAGCGGGTCGCCAGCCGCGTCGTAGCCGGCGCCGCCGATGGGGGCCAGCTCGGTCTCGATCTTCAGGCCGTCCCGCCTGAGCACGTCCAGAACCTTCAAGGCCTGGGCGACGATTTCCTTGCCGATGCCGTCACCCGGCAGCACTGCGATTTTCATCTACCAATCTCCACATCAGCTGGGGGTCGCCCTTCAGGGCGACATGTCGGGCTCGAGCCCGACCCACGCGTCATTGCCGAAACAGCCAGGGCGTCTCCTGCCTGCGCCTATCTTCATAAGCCCGGATCGCGTCCACGTGCTGCAGCGTGATGCCGATGTCGTCCAGCCCATTGAGCAGCCTATGCTTGCGTTCGCCATCCACCTCGAAGCGGAAGACCTCGCCGGCGGGCGTGGTCACGGTCTGCTCCGCCAGATCGACGATCAAACGGTAGCCCTCGGTGGCTTCGGTCTCCCGGAACAGCCGGTCCACGGCCTCGGCCGGCAGCACGATGGGCAGCAGGCCGTTCTTGAAGCAGTTGTTGTAGAAGATATCGGCGAAGGAGGGGGCGATGAGGGCGCGGAAGCCATAGTCCTCCAGGGCCCAGGGGGCGTGCTCGCGCGAGGAGCCGCAACCGAAGTTCTCCCTGGCGAGGAGGATGCTGGCGCCCCGGTAGCGGGGCAGATTGAGCACGAAGTCGGGGTTCAGCGGCCGCGTGCTGCAGTCCTGCCCCGGCTCGCCGCGGTCCAGGTAACGCCATTCGTCGAACAGGTTGGGACCGAAGCCGGTGCGCTTGATGGACTTGAGGAACTGCTTCGGGATGATGGCGTCCGTGTCCACGTTGGCCCGGTCCAGCGGCGCCACCACGCCGTCATGGCGTGTGAAGGGTTTCATCGCGTCGATCTCTGGATGGCCTCGCCGGCCTTCTCGATGTCCTGTCCGATACCGCGCACGGTGTTGCAGCCATAGATGCTGAACACCACGCCTATGGCCAGTCCGATGAGCAACACCTTCACCACACCCAGGATGATCAGGTTTTTCGGGGTCATGCCCTCACCTCACTGAAGCTTGCGTACATCGACGAAATGTCCGAACACCGCCGCGGCGGCGGCCATGGCCGGACTGACCAGATGGGTGCGCCCGCCCTGCCCCTGCCGCCCCTCAAAGTTGCGGTTGGACGTCGAGGCGCAGCGCTCTCCGGGTTCCAGCCGGTCGGCATTCATGGCCAGACACATGGAGCAGCCCGGATCGCGCCACTCGAAGCCGGCGTCTTTGAACACGCGGTCCAAGCCCTCGGCCTCGGCCTGTGCCTTCACCAGACCGGAGCCCGGCACCACCATGGCCAGCTTGACATTGGCCGCCAACTTGCGCCCGCGCGCCACTGCTGCCGCCTCGCGCAGGTCCTCGATGCGCGAATTGGTGCAGGAGCCGATGAAGACCTTGTCGACATGGATCTCGGAGACCGGCGTGCGCGGCGCCAGGCCCATGTAGTGCAGGGCCCGCTGCCAGTCGGATTTCTTCACACCGCTGGGCGCGTCCGCGGGGTCGGGCACGCGCCCGGTCACCGACACCACCATCTCCGGCGAGGTGCCCCAGGTGACCTGGGGCTCGATGGCGGCGGCATCGAGCTCGACGACCGCATCGAACACCGCATCGGGGTCGGATAGCAGCGTGCGCCAATAGGCCTCGGCCCGCTCCCACATCTCGCCCTGCGGCGCATAGGGTCGTCCGCGCAGATAGTCGATCGTGGTGTCGTCCACCGCCACCATGCCTGCGCGCGCGCCGGCCTCGATGGCCATGTTGCACAGCGTCATGCGCCCCTCCATGGAAAGGCCGCGGACCGCGCTGCCGGCGAATTCGATGGCGTAGCCGGTGCCGCCGGCCGTGCCGATGCGACCGATGACCGCCAGGGCGACATCCTTGGCCGTCACCCCTCGGCCCAGCTCGCCCTCCACTTTGACGAGCATGGCCCTGGACTTCTTCTGCCACAGACACTGGGTGGCCAACACGTGCTCCACCTCCGAGGTGCCTATGCCGAAGGCCAGGGCCGCAAAGGCGCCATGGGTGCTGGTGTGGGAGTCGCCGCAGACGACGGTCATGCCCGGCTGGGTGAAGCCCTGCTCCGGACCGATGACGTGCACGATGCCCTGGCGTCTGTCCTGCATCGGAAACTCGGTCAGTCGGAATTCTTTACAGTTGGCGTCCAGGGTCTCCACCTGCAGACGCGAGACCGGATCGGCGATGCCCTCTGCCCTTCCGGTGGTGGGCACGTTGTGGTCCGGCACTGCCAGCACCGAATCCCGCCGCCAGGGCTGGCGGCCGGCCAGTTTCAGACCCTCGAAGGCCTGCGGGCTGGTCACCTCGTGCACCAGATGACGGTCGATGTAGAGCAGCGTGGTGCCATCGGGCTTAACGTGCACCACATGGGCGTCCCACAGCTTGTCGTAGAGGGTGCGGGGATGCATACGCTACGCGCGGTGTAATCAAAAAATAAATATTTTACACCCGGCGCGGGCGCTTACGGCATCCACAGCGGCAGTTCCATCCACGCCCAGGTCCGGAGATTTGCACGGCGCAAGTCCAGGCTGACACCCCCAGCCACCAGGCCAGTTTCATGGCTGGACTGCGGCGCCCGCATGCGCCCGCCATCCGCGCCAGGCAAAAACCGCCGCCGCCAGTGCGGCCGCCCCGGCGCCCAGGCTAAAGGTCCAGG
>OGCL01001786.1_pt1 | contig 17060 bp, 13 predicted proteins | sample 1570041 | NCBI WGS metagenome assembly OGCL01 (sample SAMN06266162, study PRJEB24511) | hot springs metagenome | isolation source: Hot spring water | place: South Africa: Limpopo | collected 2015-06-22
GGCTTCCCGGCCAACTACATCACCCGCACCAACAGCCTGGAAACCTACGCCGAGGAAATCATCCGCTTCCTCAAGGACGATTTCGGCGATGACCTGCCGGAAATCATCCTGGAGCCGGGTCGTTCGCTGATCTCCAACGCCGGTATCCTGGTCAGCGAAGTGGTGCTGGTGTCGCGCAAGTCGCGCACCGCCGTGGAGCGCTGGGTCTTTACCGACGTGGGCAAGTTCAGCGGCCTGATCGAAACCATGGACGAGGCCATCAAGTTCCCCATCTGGACCGAGAAGAAGGGCGAGATGGAGGAGGTGGTGATCGCCGGCCCCACCTGCGACAGCGCCGACATCATGTACGAGCACTACAAGTACGGCCTGCCGCTCAACCTGGCCATCGGTGACCGCCTCTACTGGCTGTCCACCGGCGCCTACACCACCAGCTACAGCGCGGTGGAGTTCAATGGCTTCCCGCCGTTGAAGGCCTTCTACCTGTAAGACGCCTGGCAGCAGCCCCAGAAAACCCGCCCTTTGGCGGGTTTTCGCGTTTCTGGGCGATAGCTCTGTGATGAGAAGGTTTCGCGAGTGTTAAATAAATATTGATTGATAACAATTATTGAATAGAATTGCGCCTCGTTTGAATTTTGGGGGTTTCTATGAGCAAGTGTCACAGCAAGGCTGCAAACTTCCCGCAGCGGAGTCTGCTGGTTTCCGCCATCAGTCTGGCCATGGCGTCCTGGGCAGGTGCAGCGCTGGCCGCCGAGACAAGCAAGACCGATCCGGTTGAGCTGGGCAGCGTCACGGTCAAGGGGCAGCAGGAGCAGGGTTACAAGGTCGACAAGGCCTCCTCGCCCAAGCAGACCGCCCCCTTGCTGGACACGCCACAGACCTTCAGCGTGATTCCCGAAGCACTGTTCAAGGAGCAGGGCGCGCGCAACCTGACCGACGTGTTGAGCAACACCCCGGGTATCAGCTTCAACGCCGGTGAAAACGGCTTTGCCAGCGGCACCAACAACTTCAGCCTGCGTGGTTTCGATACCAGCGGCAGCATCTTTATCGACGGTGCCCGCGATAACGGCAGCTACACCCGTGATGTGTTCAACGTCGAAAGCGTGGAAGTGGCCAAGGGCCCGGCGGCCGACAATGGCCGTGGTGGCGCTGGTGGTTACGTCAATCTGGTGACCAAGACCCCGACCCTGGAAGAGTTTATCGCCGGCGGCGTCAGCTATGGCTTCGACCAGTATGACTCCGAAGCGCGCAAGCGCATGACCCTGGACACCAACCAGATCATCAATGACAGCACCGCTGCGCGCCTCAACCTGCTGCTGGAAGACAGCGGTGTGGCCGGTCGCGAGCATGCCGAGAAAAACAGCTGGGGTATCGCGCCGTCGGTGGCTTTTGGTCTGGGTACTGATACCCGCGCCATCTTCGCCTACGAGCATGTGCAGATGAATGATCGCCCTGACTGGGGCGTGCCGGGTGCAACGGTCAAGGGGCTTAAGGGACTTACACCTTATGATCCGGCGTTGTCGTCGGTCGATCGCGACACCTTCTATGGTTTGAAGTCCGACTACGACGACACCACCAGCGATACCTTCCTGGCCCGTTTCGAGCATGACCTCTCTGATGGCGTCACCCTGAGCAACCAGACCCGTTGGGCTCGCGTTGATCGTGATGCGCGTTACACCGTGCCGTTTGCGTACCGACCCGCTCAGGGCGATGTGCTGACCGATACTCAGTTCTATGATCGGGTCAACACCAGCTTGAGCAACCAGACCAATCTGTCCATGCAGTTTGCCACTGGCAGCCTGCAACACAATCTGGCCACCGGTCTGGAGCTGACCCGCGAGGAGTCCGAGTCCCGTGCCTATGCCGAGGTTCGTCCGCAAGTGGCCGTCGACCCCTTTGATCCAGACTGGAAACGCACCGGGCCTACTGCCAAGCGTGGTCAGTTGCGCGAGCGTGCGGAGGTGACTGTTGATACCGTGGCCCTGTACCTCTATGACACCATCAAGCTCAATGAGCAGTGGCAGCTGACCGGTGGTCTGCGTCTGGAAAACTATGATGTGGATATCCGCAGCAAGACCGTGGCCGGTGCACCGGTTGGCCCGGATGGTTACAACGACACCGAGTTCACCGTGGCTGGCAAGCTGGGCCTGGTGTACAAACCGGTGGAGTACGGCAGCATCTATGCCGCCTACGGCCGCTCGATCCAGCCGGCGGGTTCCTTCCTCTCCGGTGCCGATATTTCCCGGGTCAACGGCCAGGCCATGCCGGGCCTGATCAAGGGTGCAGATCCGGTCAAGTCCGACAACTACGAGCTGGGCACCAAGTGGGACTTCTTTGATGAGCGTCTGTCCACTGCTGCAGCCCTGTTCTACACCGAGAAGCGCGTCGCCATCAGCGGCCTGGACGACGGTGAAGTGGGTACGGCCAACCTCAAGGGTTATGGTCGACAGGTCGTCAAGGGGCTGGAGTTGAGCACGACCGGCAAGATCACCGACAACTGGAATGTGTTCGCCGGCATTGTCTTTATGGACAGCGAGCGTAAGCACAGCGCCTATCTCGACCGCGTGCGCAAGAACGCCAATTCGGCTGACTACGGTAGCGTGGTGCGCACCAATGGTGACGAACTGGCCTTTACCCCGCAGGTATCCGGCAGCCTCTGGACCACCTACCGTCTGCCCATGGGCCTGACCCTGGGTGCCGGTGCCAAGCATGTGGGCTCTTCCTACCTGGGTCGTCCGGACGATGCCGAGCGCATTATCCCCAACGGCGCAGTGGGTCGCCTGCCGAGCTATACCACTTTTAGCGCCATGGCTTCCTACGAGGTCAACCAGAACCTGGACCTGCGCGCCAATCTGGATAACCTGACCGATGAGCGCTATGCCGTTTCCACCAACTGGAATGGCCGTCGCGCCCTGCTGGGTGACCCGCGCACCTTGACCCTGAGTGCGGACTTCCGCTTCTAAGTCCTGTGCTGTTAAGCAAACGCCCCGCCTGCCCCGTGTAGTCGGGGCGTTTGTTTTATTGCCTTAGCGCAATTCCTGATCGCGATGGACTGCTATAGTTTGCGCCTGCTAGCTGGAATCATTCGCATATTTAAGATGGGGCCTGGCAGGCCCTGCGGGAGTCGTCTCACAATGATGCTAAGCATTGCCGATGTGCTGAGCCCCGAGCAGCTGCGCCAGTGCCGCAGCGCGCTGGATAAGGCCAGCTGGCAGGACGGGCGGCAAACCGCCGGGCACCAGGCGGTTAACGTCAAAACCAACCAGCAGCTCGGTCAGGACGACCCCCTGGCCCAGCAACTGGCGGAATTCGTACTCGCCCAGCTGGGTCAGAGCCCGCGCTTTATGGCCGCGGCCCTGCCGCTCAAGGTGCTGCCGCCGCGCTTTAACCGCTATGCCGATACGGGCCACTATGGCGAACATATCGACAATGCCATCTTCAGCGTGCCCGGCACTCCCCATCGCATCCGCGCCGACCTGTCGGCCACCCTGTTCTTCAGTGAGCCGGATGAATACGAAGGCGGCGAGCTGGTGGTGCAGGATCATTTCGGTAGCCATCGGGCCAAATTGCCGGCCGGGCATCTGCTGCTCTATCCCAGTGGCAGCCTGCACCGGGTCGAGCCGGTCAGCCGTGGTGCGCGCCTGGCGGCCTTCTTCTGGATTCAGAGCCTGGTGCGTGAAGACAGCCAGCGCAGTGTGCTGCTGGAGCTGGACGACAGCATCCAGGCTCTGCGCCAGCAGGTGCCGGACAGCCCTGAGCTGGTGCGCCTGACCGGCATCTATCACAACCTGTTGCGCCAGTGGTCGCACACATGAGCCAGCCCCTGCCCAAGCTGCAGCAGATTCCACCGCAGATCGCCGCCGTGGCCGACTATGAAGCCTATGCCCGCGAGCGCATGACGGCCGAGGCCTGGGCCTATATGAATGGCGGCGCGGCAGACGAGCTGACCTTGGCCGACAACCTGGCCGCCTTTCGCCGCATTCGCCTGCGCAACCGTGTGCTGGCCGACCTCAAGGGCGGGCATACCCAGCTGGAGCTGTTTGGTCAGCGTTTCGCCCACCCGATCTTCCTGGCGCCGGTGGCCTACCAGAAGCTGGCTCATCCCGAGGGGGAGCTGGCCACGGTCTTGGGTGCCTCGGCGCTGCAGGCTGGCATGCTGGTCAGCACCCAGGCCAGCCACAGCCTGGAGGCTATCGCCGCCCAGGCCCACAGCCCGTTATGGTTTCAGCTGTATATCCAGCCGGACCGGGCCTTTACCGAAGCCCTGGTGCGCCGCGCCGAAGCGGCGGGCTATCAGGCCCTGGTGCTGACCGTGGATGCGCCGGTCAGCGGCCTGCGCAACCGCGAGCAGCGCGCCGGCTTCAACCTGCCGGCGGGCATCGAGGCGGTCAATCTGCAGGGCATGCGCCCGCTGCAGGCCGAGGCGGGCGGCGCCCAGGGCAGTCTGCTGCTGGGCGGCCCGCTGCTGGCGGCGGCGCCGACCTGGGCTGATCTGGCCTGGCTGCGGTCACTGACCCGGCTGCCCATACTGGTCAAGGGCGTGATGGGCGCCGAGGACGCCAGTCGGGCCGTGGCGGAAGGGGTGGACGGTATCATCGTCTCCAACCACGGCGGCCGCACCCTGGACGGGCTGCCAGCCACCATCGAGGTGCTGGCAGAAGTGGCCAGTGCGGTGCAGGGGCGGGTGCCGCTGCTGCTGGACGGCGGTATCCGCCGGGGCAGCGATATATTCAAGGCCCTGGCCCTGGGCGCCAGTGCGGTGTTGGTGGGCCGCCCCTATATCCACGGCCTGGCCACGGCCGGGGCAGTGGGGGTGGCCCATGTGCTGCAACTGCTGCGCGCCGAGCTGGAAGTGACCATGGCCCTGTGCGGTTGCCCGTATCTGCGTGATATCGACAGCAGCCGGCTTTATTGACGCTTTGCGCCGAGTCCGGCGAACTCGAACAGGTTGCTGAAAACGTAGGCGAGGCAGCCGAGGCAAGGCGAAAACAGGCGAAGAAGCGCAGTTTACAAGTAGTAAATGAGCGTCTGAGCCTGTTTTTAACGCTGCATCGGCAACGGAGGTAGTTTTTCAGCATCCTGTTAAGCTTGTGGGCATGAAAACGATCCTGCTCAACTGCGATATGGGTGAAAGCTTCGGCGCCTGGACCATGGGTGACGATGCCCATGCCATGGCCCTGGTGGATCAGGCCAACCTGGCCTGCGGCTTTCATGCTGGCGATCCGCTCACCATGCAGCGCACCGTCGCCCTGGCCTGCCAGCATGGCGTCAGTATCGGCGCCCACCCCGCCTACCCGGACCTGCAAGGTTTTGGCCGCCGGCATATGGCCTGCGCGCCGGAGGAGGTCACGGCCATGCTGCTCTACCAGCTGGGCGCCCTGGAGGCCTTCTGCCGGGTGGCCGGTACCGCGCTGGCCTATGTCAAACCCCATGGCGCCCTGTACAACGACATGCTGGCCGATGACGCGCTGTTCGTCGCGGTGCTGGAGGCCTGCGCCCGCTACCGGGTGGGTTTGCCACTGATGACCCTGGCCCTGGCCGATAACGCCCGCGAGCGGCGCCTGGCCGAGGCGGCTGGGGTGCCGCTGATTTTCGAGGCCTTCGCCGACCGCGCCTACCTGGCCGATGGCCGCCTGGCGCCGCGGCGCCTGGCCGGTGCAGTGCATCACGAGCCGCAGCGCATCCTCGATCAGGCCCTGGCCATCGCCCAGGGCGAGGCCTTCGCCGATATCGACGGCAAGCCCTTGCGCCTGCAGGCCGACAGCCTGTGCGTGCATGGCGACAATGGCGAATCCTTGGCCGTGTTGCGGCGCCTGCGCGCGCAGCTGGACGCGCTGTCGTGAGTGCCGGGCAGCCGCGATGATCCGCATCGAGCCCGCCGGGGCCGAAGCCCTGTTGCTGGTACTGGCCGATGAGCCGGATGGCGAACTGCCGGCGCGCATCGCCCAGTTGGCCGAGCAGATCGACCAGCGCCTGGGCCATCTGCTGCTGGACCGGGTGCCGGGCTGGACCAGCCTGCTGCTGCACTATGACCTGAGCCGTACCGATCACCTGGCCCTGGCCGAACAGCTCAAACCGCTGCTGGAGGCCTGGCTGGCGCAGCCCGGCTTGCACAGCCCGGGGCGCCTGCATGAACTACCGGTCTTGTATGACGGCAAGGACCTGCACGAGGTGGCGCGCCTGTGCCAGCTGAGTGTCGCCGAGGTGATCGAGTTGCATGCCGCGGGTGAGTACCGGGTGGGCGCCATCGGTTTTGCCCCGGGCTTTGCCTACCTGGGGCAGCTGCATCCGCGTCTGGTATTGCCACGCCGGGCCACGCCGCGCCTGAGCGTGCCGGCCGGCAGCCTGGCCATCGCCGAGCGCCAGACCGCCATCTACCCGCACGCCTCGCCCGGTGGCTGGCACCTGCTGGGGCGCTGTCCCTGGCCGCTGTTCGATCTGAGCCGCACGCCGCCCTGCCCGCTGAATCAGGGCGACCGGGTGCGCTTTCGCCCAATAGATGAGGCGACCTTTAGCACCGAGGGCGGCCAGCCATGAAAGGCCTGCGCGTGCTCAAACCGGGCCCGCAGAGCCTGCTGCAGGACGGTGGGCGCTATGGCTGGCAGCACCTGGGGGTGTCACCGGCCGGGGTGATGGATCTGCAGGCCGCCGCCTGGGCCAATCGCCTGCTGGATAACCCCTGGGGCACGCCCTTGCTGGAGATCGCCCTGGGCGATGTGCAGCTTGAGGCCGAGCGGGATACCTGGGTGGCGCTCTGTGGCGCCGAGGCGCCGCTGTTTATCGACGAACAACCCATGCCGCTATGGACGCGCCTGCCGCTGCGCCGTGGTCAGGTGCTGCGCCTGGGTTTTGCCCGCAGTGGTCAGCGCCTGTATCTGGCGGTGGCCGGGGGCTTTGCCGGCAAGGCGGTGTTGGGCAGTGTCAGCAGCCAGATGCGCGAGGGTATGGGCGGTGTGGACGGGGCCGGGCGGCCCCTGCAGGCTGGGGATCAGCTGGCGTGCCGGCCCGCCAGCTACCCGCGGCGGATCAGCGTGCCCTGGCCTTTCCAGCCGGACTATCGGGCCAAGCCGCTGCTGCGGGTGATCACCGGCGGCGACGCTGCCAGCTTCGAGGAGGATCAGCTGCAGGCCTTCTTCGCTCAGGTCTGGCAACTCAGTCCCCACTCGGATCGCATGGGCGCGCGACTGGAAGGGGAGGCGCTGCAGGTGCCGCGCCGACAATGGTCCCTGGGCGTCAGTCGCGGTGCCATTCAAGTGCCACCGGATGGCCAGCCGATTATCCTTCAGGCCGACCACCAGACCATGGGCGGCTACCCTCTGCTGGGCTGGTTGCACCCGCTGGATCAGGGTCGCCTGGCCCAGTGTCCGGCCCATCATCCGCTGCGCTTTACCCCGGTCAGCGTCAGCGACGCCCAGGCTGAAATGCGCGAGTTCTATCGCTTTTTCGGTCGGGGTTAGAGCGGCTTGAGCGAGGTTGTAGGAGCCAGCTTGCTGGCGATCCCGACAGATCAAAAGCATCGCCAGCAAGCTGGCTCCTACAAGGCTTCTATTGCCATACCGTAGGATGGGTTGAGCGAAGCGATACCCATCAAGCGGTTTATGCCCCTGCCCATTGGCATGCTGGCTGTCGATGGTGGGTTACGGCGCTGCTGTTCTGGCTGCATCTGGTCAATTTTCGGGCACCTAACCCATCCTACAAGCTAGTTGATACCCTGGGGTCAGGGCATCAGCACTTCGATAACACCTTCGGCACTGACGCTGACCTGGCTGCTGCCGGCCTCGATCTCTGGGGTAACGGCCGCTTCCATCATCATGGCCGCGCCCTTCATGGCCGCCATACGCGGCATGGGGGTATGGAAGCCGCCGCTATTGAGGTTCAGGCTGACCAGCTTGTAGCCGCTGCCGCCCAGGGCCTCGGTGGCCAGCTGAGCGCGGGCCTTGAAGGCGGCTACGGCGTCCTTGAGCAGGCTGTCTTCTTCGCGCTTGCGGGTGTCGTTGGCGATGCTGAAGTGCATGCCGGCCATCTTCAGGTTCTGCAGCATTTCCCCGGTGAGGCTGGACAGGGCGCCAAAGTCGGCGCTTTCCAGGCGCAGTTCGGCGCGCTCGCGCCAGGCGGTGATGCGCTGGCCCTTGTCGTCATACACCGGGTAGCTGTGGCGGCTGCCCAGGGCCACCTGCACGCCCTTGACCTTGCGCGCCTGGGCCACGGCCTGGTTGAGGCTCTGGGTAATCTGCGCGGCCAGCTTGGCCGGGTCCTTGTCCTGGGCTTCGCTGTAGAAGGTCACGTGCATCAGGTCGTGGGCGATTTCCCGGTTGACCTCGGCGCGCAGGGCCACCTGGTTATAGCGCGGCTCATTGGCTTGGGCACCCAGGCTTAGCAGGCTCAGGGAGGCAGCAGCAAAGAGAGTGGTGAGGGTCTGGCGATTGAGCATAAGGGAGTCCTTGCAGTGGTTGGCGCCGCAGCGCGGCGTGATTTCCCGAGAGTAGACGAAGCCATCTGACCCATCGGGTTAAGCAAGGTTGCAGATTTTTTTGGCGAGCAAGGGTGGCGCTGTAGGGTGGAAAACCGCGCAGGGTTTTCCACCGCTGTTGGTGGGCAAGCTTCGCGTTGCCCACCCTACGGCCGTGCTGCGGTTCAGCGCCCGGGGGGCGTCAGCCCACAACCCTTGAGGATGATATTCACCAGGTTATCGCTGGCCACGGCGAAGTCTTCCTTGGTCAGGCGGGTGCGCCCGGTAAAGCGGCAGATCTGCGAGGCGAAGTCGGCGTAGTGCTGGGTGCTGCCCCAGAGCAGGAAGATCAGGTGCACCGGATCCACCGGGTCCATCTTGCCGGCCTTGATCCAGGCCTCGAACACTGCCGCGCGGCCGCGCAGCCAGTCCTGATAATCCTGGTCGAAGAAGGTCGACAGGTGCTTGCCGCCGCTGATCACTTCCATGGCGAAGATGCGCGAGGCCTTGGGGTGGCGGCGGGAGAATTCCATCTTGGCGCGGATATAGCCGGCCAGGGCGGTGGCCGGGTCATCGTCGACGCTGAGGTTGCTGAAGGCGTTGTCCCACAGGTCGAGGATATTGCCCAGCACCGCCAGGTACAGGCCCAGCTTGTTGTTGAAGTAGTAGTGCAGGTTGGCCTTGGGCAGCCCCACCGCCTGGGCGATGCTGTTCATGCTGGTGCCCTTGAAGCCGTGCAGGGCGAATTCATCCTCGGCGGCCTTGATGATCGCCGCCTGGTTTTTCTGGCGGATACGGCCGGCCGGTTTGCCGCTGGCAAGGTCGTGGGGCAGGGGTACTTCAACTGTCATGGAAGGGTCCGCGGGGGTCGGTTTGTTCGGATAGGGCACTGATACCCCAGGCTGCCGCGGGTGACAAGGCGAAAAGTCACAAACTTCGCTGAAAGCTGCGCCAGATCAGGCTTGCGCACTTTTTCGGGGCAAAAAACCTGACCGTTTTTGCATTGGTCTAGACCGCCCTTTCGGGTGCAAACAGGCAGGGTTTGGCTGAGGTCTGTGGGCGGTATGAGGGTGCTGTTTGAGATAGGGTGCGCCGTGTGCGCAGCAACGGCCGAGAACCCCATCGGTGCGCATGGTGTACTGCATCCCGTTCAGGTCGAAGCGGCCAGCGCCTCCAGAAAGCTTTCCAGCACCAGATGGGGGCGTCGGCCCTTGCGCGTGACCGAGGCCAGGCTGATGTCGTAGAAGCGGCTGGCCGGCTTGAGCACGCGCAGGCGGCCCTGCTGCACCCAGGCCGCGGCGTAGTGGTCGGGCAGGTAGCCGATATAGCGACCGGTTAGGATCAGAAAGGCCATGCCCTCGCGGTCCGAAGCGCTGGCGGTGCAATTGAGCGCCTGATAATGGCTCTGTACCTCGGGCGGCAGGCGGAAGGTGGGGGCGATGGCCTCCTGGGCGTTGAGGCGCTCATCTTCCAGCTGCTGGTCATCCACATAGAACAGCGGGTGACCCACGGCGCAGTAGAGCAGCGAGCGCTCCTCGTACAGCGGCTGGTAATCCAGGCCGGACAGCGCCGTGACCTGGGGCACCACGCCGACATGCAGGCGCCCGTCCAGCACGCCCTGTTCCACTTCGCTGGGCGGGGTCATGCGGATATGGATATGCACGTCTGGGCCGCGCTCCTTGAGGCGGGCCAGGGCGTGGGTGATGCGCATATGCGGCACCGTCACCAGGTTGTCGGTCAGGCCGATATTCAGCTCGCCGCGCAGGTGCTGGTGCAGGCCGTTGACCTCGGTGCGAAAGCTCTCCAGGGCGCTGAGCAGCTGCAGGGTGCTCTGGTACACCTCGCGGCCTTCCTCGGTCAGGGCGAAGCCGGCGCGGCCACGCTGGCACAGGCGCAGGCCCAGGCGCTGCTCCAGGTCGCTCATCTGCTGGCTGATGGCTGAGCGGCCTATCCCCAGGGCGCTTTCCGCGGCGGAAAAGCCGCCGCACTCCGCCACGCTGCGAAACAGTTTGAGCAGGCGGATATCGAAGTCGCTGACCTGGGCCAGGGGTTCGCTGCGGCGGGTGCTCATTGTTTAGTGCCTGCTTAACTGAAGATATGAAGAGTCGTGTTTTCCTGACTCTAAGCCCGTGGCACCTTTGCTGGCAACCGATAGGCTTTCTTTTAATAAAGCCGCTCCACGGATTGCACAACACGCCGCCAGCCCGAGGCCACCATGAATATGCCGCAGACCGCCACTCCGTCCCTGGCCAGCCAGCTCAAGCTGGATGCCCACTGGATGCCGTTTTCCGCCAACCGCAACTTCAAGCGCGACCCGCGCCTGATCGTCGGCGCCGACGGCAACTACTTTATCGACGACCAGGGCCGCCGCGTATTCGACAGCCTGTCCGGCCTGTGGACCTGTGGCGCCGGGCATAACCGCAAGGAAATCCAGGAGGCCGTGGCCAAGCAACTCGGCACCCTCGACTATGCGCCGGGCTTCCAGTACGGCCACCCGCTGTCCTTCCAGCTGGCTGAAAAGCTGGTCGAACTGACCCCGGCCGGCCTCGACCATGTGTTCTACACCGACTCCGGCTCCGAATGCGCCGACACCTCGGTGAAGATGGCCCGCGCCTACTGGCGCCTCAAAGGCCAGCCGAGCAAGACCAAGTTTATCGGCCGTGCCCGTGGCTACCACGGTGTGAATATCGCCGGCACTTCGCTGGGTGGGATTGGCGGCAACCGCAAGATGTTCGGCCAGATGATGGACGCCGACCACCTGCCGCACACCCTGCAAGCGCACCTGGCCTATACCAAGGGCATGGCGGCGACCGGTGGCGTGGAGCTGGCCAACGAACTGCTCAAGCTGATCGAGTTGCACGATGCCTCCAACATTGCCGCCGTGATCGTCGAGCCCATGTCCGGTTCGGCCGGCGTGATCGTGCCGCCCCTGGGTTATCTGCAGCGCCTGCGCGAGATCTGCACCCAGCACAATATCCTGCTGATCTTCGACGAAGTGATCACCGCTTACGGGCGCATGGGCAAGTGGACCGGCGCCGAGTATTTCGGCGTCACCCCGGACATCATGAACACCGCCAAGCAGGTCACCAACGGTGCCATCCCCCTGGGCGCGGTTATCGCCTCCAGCGAGATCTACAACACCTTTATGCAGCAGGCCACCCCGGAACACATGGCCGAGTTCGGCCACGGCTACACCTACTCCGGCCACCCGGTGGCCTGCGCCGCCGGCCTGGCGACTCTGGAGCTGCTCAAGCGTGACCACCTGATCGAACAGTCCGCCGCCCTGGCGCCGGTATTCGAGGAGAAGCTGCACGGCCTCAAGGGCAGCCAGCATGTGGTCGATATCCGCAACTGCGGCCTGGCCGGCGCCATCCAGCTCGCCCCGCGTGATGGCGACGGCGTGATCCGCCCGTTCGAGGCCGGCATCAAGCTGTGGAAAGCCGGCTTCTACGTGCGCTTCGGCGGCGACACCCTGCAGTTCGGCCCGACCTTCAACACCCAGCCCGAGCAACTGGACAGCCTGTTCAATGCCGTGGGCGATGTGCTGAACGGCCTCGACTAAGCCAAACCCCTATTCCCTGTAGGAGCCAGCGTGCTGGCGATGCTTGTAAAGCCTGATCGCCAGCCAGCTGGCTCCTACAACACCCGATTTGCTATCAAGGAGTTGCCATGAACATCGTTCCGCATCTGATCAACGGCCAGCGCGTGGTTGGCACCGGTCGCACCGCCGACGTCTTCAACCCGTCCACCGGCGAAGTCACCAAGCAGCTGGCCCTGGCCGGTCGCGCCACCATCGACCAGGCCATCGCCGCCGCCAAGGCCGCCTTCCCGGTCTGGCGCAACACCCCGCCGGCCAAACGCGCGCAGATCATGTTCCGCTTCAAGCAACTGCTGGAGCAGAACGAGGCGACCATCGCCCAGCTGATCAGCGAAGAGCACGGCAAGACCATCGAAGACGCCATCGGTGAGCTTAAGCGCGGCATCGAGAACGTCGAGTTCGCCTGCGCCGCCCCGGAAATTCTCAAGGGTGAATACAGCCGCAACGTCGGCCCGAATATCGACGCCTGGAGCGATCTGCAGCCCCTGGGCATCGTCGCCGGCATCACCCCGTTCAACTTCCCGGCCATGGTGCCGCTGTGGATGTACCCGCTGGCCATCGTCTGCGGCAACTGCTTTATCTTGAAGCCGTCCGAGCGTGACCCCAGCTCCACCCTGTATATCGCCGAACTGCTGCTTGAAGCCGGCCTGCCCCAGGGCGTGATGAGCGTGGTGCACGGCGACAAGGAAGCCGTGGACGCCCTGATCGAAGCGCCGGAAGTCAAAGCCCTGAGCTTTGTCGGCTCCACCCCGATTGCCGAATATATCTACAGCGAAGGCACCAAGCGCGGCAAGCGCGTGCAGGCCCTGGGCGGCGCCAAGAACCACGCCGTGCTGATGCCCGACGCCGATCTGGACAACGCCGTCAGCGCCCTGATGGGTGCGGCCTACGGCTCCTGCGGCGAGCGCTGCATGGCCATCTCGGTAGCCGTGTGCGTGGGCGACCAGATTGCCGATGCCCTGGTAGAAAAGATCAGCCCGCAGATCAAGGCCCTGAAAATCGGCGCCGGCACCTCCTGCGGCCTGGACATGGGCCCGCTGGTAACCGCCGCTGCGCGGGACAAGGTCAAGGGCTATATCGACGCCGGTGTGGCCCAGGGTGCCAAGCTGGTGGTCGATGGTCGCGATCTGGTGGTGGCCGGTCACGAGAATGGCTACTTCGTCGGCGGCACCCTGTTTGACCAGGTGACCCCGGAGATGACCATCTACACCGATGAAATCTTCGGCCCGGTGCTGTGCATCGTCCGCGTCGGCAGCCTGGAACAAGCCATGCAGCTGATCAACGACCACGAATACGGCAACGGCACCTGTATCTTCACCCGCGACGGTGAGGCGGCACGCCTGTTCTGCGACGAGATCGAAGTGGGCATGGTCGGCGTCAACGTACCGCTGCCGGTGCCGGTCAGCTATCACAGCTTCGGCGGCTGGAAGCGCTCGCTGTTCGGCGATTTGCACGCCTACGGCCCGGACGGTGTGCGCTTCTACACCCGCAAGAAGGCCATCACCCAGCGCTGGCCGCAGCGCGCTTCGCACGAAGCGGCGCAGTTTGCCTTCCCGAGCAATGGCTAAATAAAAGGGGGCTGATCGCAGGATCAGCCCCCTTTTATGATGTGGATGACGGCCTGTAGGAGCCAGCTTGCTGGCGATCTTTCGCGACTATCCGCGTGCATGCGATCAATTCACTCGCCCCTTTGGGGAGAGGGTTAGGGAGAGGGGCGATCTGGCCGTTATGCGGTGCCTTCAGCCCTCTCCCCCAGCCCCTCTCCCAGCGGGAGAGGGGAGTGGCATCTGGGATGGGTTGAGCGCAGCGATACCCATCAAGCAACAACAGCTTTACGCAACAAACCAGCCGCGCGGGCGCGGCGTTGGTGCAGTGCCCGGCCTGGCCGGTTACGGCACCCCTTGGGCGAGTGGGTTCACGGCAACAGTGACCCGCAAGCCCGCTCTCCCAAGGGCAGCCCACTTCAACTATTTATGAAGAGGACTCCTTGCAATGACAAAACCCCTGATTGGTCTCCCCCTGTGCCGCTGGCAGCTCACCGACCGTGATATCGGCTGGTTTCACTTGGTGGGCGAGAAATATATCCAGGCGGTCACCGGCTTCGGCGCCTTCCCCCTGATGATCCCGGCCTTTGCCGACGATCTGGATATGGATACCGTGCTCGACAGCGTCAGCGGCATCATGTTCGGCGGCTCGCTGTCCAACGTGCACCCCAGCTTCTACGGCGACGAGCACCCCGGCCTCGGCCTGGCCGACAAACCCCGCGATGCCACCGTGCTGCGCCTGATGCGCGCCTGCATCGACCGCGGTATTCCCTTTCTCGGCATCTGCCGCGGCGTGCAGGAACTTAACGTGCTGCACGGTGGCACATTGCACCGCGAAGTCCACGCCGTCACCGGTCGCCTCGACCACCGCGAACGCAAAGAAGTACCGGATGATGTGGCCTACGGCCCCATGCATAACGTGACCCTGACCGAAGGCGGTGTGCTGCACAGCGTGCTGGGCGAGCGGCAGATCAAGGTCAACTCCCTGCATGGCCAGGGCATCGACCGCCTGGGCGAGGGGCTGCAGATCGAAGCCGTGGCCGAGGATGGGCAGATCGAGGCCGTCAGCGTCATTGGCGCCAAGGCCTTTGCCGTGGGGGTGCAGTGGCATCCCGAGTATCGCTATTGGGAAAAGGCGGATTACAACGCGCTATTGGGGGCGTTTTATAAGGCGGCGGGGGAGTATCAGGCGAAGAAACTTGAGCGGTGCAGCGAGGCGGCGCAGGTCTAAACCCTGCACTGTTTCAACGCTGGCATAAGTAAGGTCCGGCGGGCCTTACTGTTCAGTTGTCCAGTGCTCACCCTGATAGGGGGAGTAGGTATTTTGTTAGCCGTAATTAAGTATATTTGAAATGTATTTACATTATTTTGCATCGTGATGTTTGATGGTGATCGGTGGGTCGTTTGAAATTATGCAGCAGCTATGAGCTGTTCTTTCATTATCCTCGCTTGTGATATGAATGGTTGAGTGGTATGTGATTCTTGATTTTTCAATGTTTAAGATGTCGGAAAGAAAGTCGCATATGTGATTACATGAGTCGTGGCGTCCGAATTCTTTTGTTATTTCTGAAGCGTTTTTATGGATGGCGTGTGTGCTGCCAGCTGAGTTAAATACCGGAAATGAATATTTTGACTGGCTTAGGTGGATGTAGTCAGCTTTGGATAACTTAATTTTTGTGGTTGTTGAATCGAATTTGTAAATTTTATCCCTATTTATTTTTGCGCCTCTAATGACTGGGTGTGTCGTCATTCCAAGGCTGTTTATGAAATCCTCAGTTGTTAATCCAAAGTCCATGCTTATGCAGTAGTGGAGTAGTAGAGATAATTTATTTTTTAGTGTTATTTCGTGAGTAATATTGTTTTTCTCTAGGGTTGTAACTGGTGTGCCATGTGCTATTTGGTCTCTAAGATTTTTTAATGATCTGAAGTCTTCTTTTGAGAGTCCAATGATTTCAGTAATTCGAGGGTCTATGCTTTCTAAGAACGCGGTGATGCGTTCGTTAAAGGTTGGGGTTTCGGTGTTTTTTATAGCGTCTATGTATTTTTCTACTACCTTTATGATGATGTTGTTTTCTATTTTTAATTCTTTTGATTTTTTGGCTAAGGTTTCCTTTAACGACTGTTTTATAGCGCTAAATGCTGTGCGTGAAAGTTTTCGTGACTGTTTTTTTGCGAAAGACTCTGTGTGCTTATCTAGTATGCTGACGTAACCCAAGAGTAAGTGCTCCCATAAAGTGGTGTACCTGACAAGCGAAGGGATTCTTGACCATAGATTGGTAAATCTGGTGTTTTGATCTATTCCAGGAGTGAAAGCTGACTGGAAAATAGTTGGCCAAATGTTTCTTTCAGTGATGAATCCGGGGAATGGGTAAAGGCATTCTCTGTATGATTTTATTGGGGTCTCGGCAGTTTTTGGGCTGGTAATATACACTGGATATTGGATATTGTTTTTTCTTATCCAGATGTAATCAATGTCTATGGGGTGTCCTAGTAATAAGGAAAATAAGTTGCATATAGTGTGGCATTTTTCGGTTACTTCATCGAGGTTTAATTCTAACGAAGTGGCGATTTTGAGTAAAACCCCTTCGTCTATTACTGTTTGTAGTTCTTTGTTTTTTGTTATTGTGCAGTAATAATTTATGTGCGCTTTTAAAGATTCGTTGACTGTAATCTCTAGGTCTTTGAAGTCTGTTTTTTTACTTATCTCCATGGATTGGATCTGAAATCCATTTTTAACTTGTAGCCAGTCACTGACGCCGCTCAATGAAACTGTGATTTCACTTGTTTTTGTGGAGGGATATTCGCCAAGTATTATCAGTGATGGGTATAGTATTTCTCCATATGTTTCGGTTTTGTGTAGAGTGTAGTTTTGAGAGCCGTCTGTGCAGATGAGTGTTTCAATAACTTTCTCGGCGCTCATTGTGCCTGTAAGCTCTACGTAAGGTATTTTTCCTTTGGATATGTATATTTTCCCTTCTGATTCAAAGCCTCTATTGTCTCTAATTTTCACGTATCGACTAATTTCGTCGCTGAGTTTTAACTTTTTCAAGCTGTACCTTTCTATGTTTTCTTGCTTGGCGGTTTGTTGGGTTGGTTGATCTTTTTGATGTGGGTTGGTGATTGCTATTTGAATCGTAAATATATATTGCCCGCCCTATATCATGATTTTTAGTAGCTACTGCCTGTATAGCTTATTCGGGGGGATTTTAATTCACACGCAAGGGGGCGGCAGCCAATCTACTATCCGACATATTTGTGTTGCTAGGTATAACGGTTCCGCCCTTACGGCGGCTCACTTTTGGCAAACGCCCCAAAAGTAAGCAAAAGGTCTTGCCCCTTGCATCCGGGTCTCGCTGCGCTCGACTTCCCTCATTCCATCATTGCTCCAGGGGCAAGCCGCGAAGGGCCATCCCTGGCCCATCGCGGCTCTCGCGGCATCCATGCCGCTCAACCCCTTCCACAACGATTCCAC
>OGCL01001787.1_pt1 | contig 17054 bp, 15 predicted proteins | sample 1570041 | NCBI WGS metagenome assembly OGCL01 (sample SAMN06266162, study PRJEB24511) | hot springs metagenome | isolation source: Hot spring water | place: South Africa: Limpopo | collected 2015-06-22
ATGATGGTTCAGTGTGGTCCTGACAGCCCAGTTGATGTCAAGTCATTTTTTGGGCGGGGTACCTGGGCAGTTACGATAAAAGATAAAAGAAGCTTAAGGCACGTATCGCCAGTTCAAGTGCCGTGGGAATGGCCAACGAAACGTCTGCGGCGATCCCCAGGGAGGAGATACAATCCTGCTGGGTTTGACCGTTGCGAACCGCAAACGCCGAGGCGATCCGGGATCGGGCACCAACGCGAAAACCGCTTGGACCGCCGCCTCGGCATGGTGCCGCCCGACAACGGGTGAGGCCTTTTTAAGAGAATTAATATTTATCACAATGGGTTACGATCTTTTTACGGCGCGCTCGGCGGGGTCGTGTCTTCCGACGGTAACCAGAGCGCCGTACAATCGCCCCCGCCGCTCCGGCGGGAGCACCTGCTTGCCAGATACGCTTCGTTTTTAGCGCTGCCCGCAGCCCATCATGGCGAATATCCCGAATCTGCTGACTTTGCTCCGAATCGCGTCGATTCCTCTGTTCGTGGCGATATTCTACCTTCCCGTGCCTTGGTCTCGACCCGTGTGCGCAGTGCTATTCGCCGCCGCCGCCCTCACCGATTGGCTCGACGGCCATCTCGCGCGCCGCTGGCGCCAGACGTCGCCATTGGGCGCATTTCTTGATCCGGTGGCGGACAAGCTCATTGTCGCCGTGGCGCTGGTGCTGTTGGTGCAGTCCGATCCGCGCGTGGTGCTCGCGCTCCCCGTGGCGCTCATCATTGGCCGTGAAATCGCGGTGTCCGCGTTGCGAGAATGGATGGCCGAGCGCGGCGCGCGCGCTCAGGTGGCCGTTTCTTGGGCGGGAAAAGCCAAGACCGCGACGCAAATGGTGGCGATCTGGTTGTTGATCCTCCAGCCGGCACGGTGGGGCGCGGCCTACGATATCCTGGCGCTGGGCCTGTTGTATGTCGCCGCGGCGCTTGCGCTGTGGTCGCTGTGGCGTTACGCCCTTGCCGCCTGGCCCCATTTGCGCGCACTCGCGCCGCCGTGACCCGGGCGCGGGTCAAGCGACCCGCAGATAACGCGGCACTTCGACGTCGAGGTCGGTCGGGTGAACGCCCAATTCGAGCAAGCCGTTGCGCCGCGCGCAGCCGATTGCATCCCGCGCGACCGGTGGCGCAAACACGGACGGCGCCCCAGGCAATCGCTCCAGCATGCGCGACCAGCGCGCCGACCAACGCGCGTCGAGGCCGAGAACCCAGACCGTGCGCCGCCGACAAGCAGCAGTGTAAGCCACCAGCTCTCGCCACGAAAACACGCGCGGTCCACACAGATCGTAGCAACGCCCGACCGTTTCTGGATCGTAAATGGCGCGTACCAACGCAGCGGCCACATCCCCGACCCATACCGGCGCGAGCCGCGCTTCTGGATAAGGCAGCGGCAACATGCCCGGCGCGCGATCGACCAGCGCGGCCAAGCGGGTGAACAGGGCATCGCCGCGCCCGAAGAGCGGCGCCGGGCGAAAACAGGTCGCCGCCAATCCGGTGGTGCTCAAGACGATGGTTTCCGCGGCGCCGTAGGCGCGCAAAACGGCGCTGTCGGGATGATCGGCGGCGGCACCGAGCGCGCTCAATTGAAGCACCCGGGTCACGCCCACGTTGCGCGCGGCAGCGACGATATGCTGCGTTAACAGCGGCACCGTGGCGCCGTGTCGGTCGGCGGTCTCGTAGTCGCCGCCGACGAGATTGACGATCAGTTCACAGCCCTCGCAACACGCCGTCAGCGTCGTGTCGTCGAAACGCGCGACAGGCCGCACAACGACACCAGGTAGCAGCGACAGGTCGCGCTGGCGGTGCGGGCGGCGTGTCGGCACGTGACAACGATAACCCGCGGCGACCAGGCGCGGCGCCAGATGGCGGCCCAGGCACCCGCCACCGCCGAAAATGCAGGCTTGTTTGAGTTTCATCGGCTTAAGTTAAAAGTGATGGATCTGCGCGACCGGCACGGGAGCGCCGCCGTCGCGCGGTTTGGTTAAGCGGCGCGTATTATGCTGACGACAGCGCCTCCGAGACCAGCCGGTATCGAGACCGCTCAAGGGTGTGTCAACAACGGCACGGTGTCGAAGGTCGCGCGGCGCTGGGCGCTGGCGCGCGTGGCCCGCTCGATCTCCGCGAGATATTCCGTGGCGGATTCGAGTTGAGTGCGCCGCGGACCGGAAAACAACGGTGCGGCACTCCAGGTCACGAGCAGCAGGTTGGTGCCATGCGGCGGCGCGACGATAAAACAATCGCCGGGTTGGCGATCGCAGGCGGCCGCGTCGCGCGTGCCGACGATCCGCTGGGCACCGGCGCGCAACACATTGTCGGGTGTCGACAGCGTCGGCAGCAGATGCAGCACGTTTCCTTCGAGATCGAACCAATCCACATAAAGAAACCCCGCCGCGGCGCCTTGATTCGCGGCATATAGCACCACGAGATCGCCTTCGCGATAGCCGTCGGGCGGCGCGCTCGACGAGAACGCCAGCGGCACGGGGTAGTCGCTGACGCTCGCCGCCAAGGTGGCAATGCGCTCGCGCACGCGGCACAGCGTGGCCGTCAGTCCCGCGCAGAGCGGCACCGGCGTCGCCTTTGGCTGGACCTCGGGGGCGATTTCCGTGTCCACGACCGGCGGTGCCGGTGGCATCGCCTGCTCGGGCGCGACGGTCGGCACGGCGACGTGGGGCGTCGGTTCCGGTGCGGGCGCTGGCGACAACACCGCGACCGCCGCGGGTAACGAAGGAGGCGTGTGCCGCGCTTGCCACCAGAACCAACCGGCGATGCCCGCGGCATTGAGCGCGAGCACGAGACCCACCAGCACCGCCATGCGCATGCCCGAGCGCGGGGCAGTCGCTACGGCAGGGGGCGGCGCCACGGCGGCGCCCGAGCCTGGCGGGGACCGCGGCGCGGGAGCCGCGATCCGCGTGCTGGCGCTGGCGGCGACAACCGTTGCCTCCTCGCGCACCGCCGCCGCGCGCGGACTCGGGGCCACGCGCGCTTCTTCGAGCAGCCGCCGCCACTCGTCTACGTTATTGGGACGACGCTCGGGGTCGGCCTCCAGTCCGGCGGTCAGCGCGCGCAAGAAAGCGCGGCTGTAACGGCCCTCATAAGCCGTCCACCAGTTCTCGTCGGGCCGATAGCCTGCCGGCTTGCGCCCGGTGATGACATAGAACCAGGTCGCCGCCATCGAGTAAATGTCGGTTCGTGGGTCTTCCCGATCGTGGCGCAACTGTTCCGGCGCGGCGAAGGCCGGTGTGTATTGCTTGATCAACGTTGCCTGGCGATCGGGTCGATCCCAGCGCGCGGCGCCGAAGTCGATTAACAGCGGCGTGTCGTTGTCGCGGATCAAAATGTTCGAAGGTTTGATGTCGCGATGCAAAATGCTGTGGCGATGCGCGTGTTCGAGACCGTCGAGCAACGGCAAGAGCCAGCGTTCCAGCATCTGCCGCTCGCCAAGCAGACCGCGTTTTTCGACAACTTGGTGCAGGGGCTGGGCGCGTTCGAAGCGCATGCGCAGATACGCGGTGCCGTTGGCATCGAACGCATCGTTGACAACGATCAGGTTGGGGTGCGGGCGCTCCTCGGCCAACCGCGCGAGCATGCGCCCTTCGTCGAGAAAACGGTCACGCAAGTACTCGAAGCGCCGCTCCCGGCCGGGTAGGGCGCGCACCGCGCGGTCGGCGGCGCGGTAAGCCAATTCGGCCGGCAAGTATTCCTTAACGGCATAGGCTAAATGCAGTTTTTCGTGCCAGACGGCATAGACCAAGCCCATCCCGCCACGGCCGATCAACCGGCGCACGACCAATTCGTCGCGCAAGCGGGTGCCCGGCGGCAAGGGTGGAGGTGCGGCATCCAATTCCATGCGGGTTCCCTGCGGGTCTTGCGCCCCCGGACAAGGCGCGTCGCCGACCGCGCGGCATTATGCTTGCGTGACTGGGAATATTAGCGACTCGCGCGCGGCACTGTCAGCATCCGGCGCGCCGACCGCCGCGCGTGGTCGCGGTGGAGCAACGAGATGAGCGAGCAAAACCAAAGCCAAGACTGCGCCCGGGACGCGCGCCGCGCCCAACGTGCAAGATTGCGGCAGTTGCATCGTGCAGGCGAGCATGCAGCAGCCTTGAGCGTTGCGCGCGACTTGACGCAGACCTACCCGCAAGATGATTTCGGCTGGACGGTGCTGGCGCAATTGCACGAACGCGCCCGCGCCTGGCCCGAGGCCGTCGCCGCCGCGCGACAACTGACCGCGCTGCTGCCCGCGTCCGACTGGACGCACGCCTATTTGGGGTTACTGCTCAAACGTCAGGGTTTGCTCGTCGAGGCCACGACCGCGTTGCGCCGCGCGCTCGAGCTGGCGCCGGAGCGGGCCGAGACCCACAATTTACTCGGTCTGGTGCTGATCGGACACAATCTACTCCAAGAAGCCGAGGCCGCGCTGCGCCGGGCGGTGGCGCTCGATCCCACGCTCGCCGCCGCGTGGAGCAACCTCGGGACGGTGCTGCGCGATCTCGACCGTCAGACGGAAGCGATCGAGGCTTTTCGCCAGGCACTGCGGACACGGCCAGATTACCCCGTCGCGCACAGTAACTTGTTGTTTTCTCTTGCTTTCGTTGGAGAAACCCCGCCGGCGGAACTGCGCGCCGCCGCCCAACGCTGGGAAGCGGCCGCGCTGACCCCCGCCGCGCGCGCGGCGGCACGGGCACAGCGCTTCGAGCGCGCGCCGCTGCGTGCCCGCCCGCTGCGCCTCGGCATTCTGTCGGCCGAGCTCGGCCACCATCCGGTGGCCTGTTTTCTCGAACCCTGGCTGGCGCAGCTCGATCCCCGGCGCGTCGTGGCGCGGCTCTATCCGACCAAACTGTACAACGACGCACACGCCCGCGCTTTGCGCGCCCTGGCCGCCGACTGGATACCGCTGCTCGAACCCGACGACGCCCAGGCCGTCGCCCGGCTGCGCGCCGAGCAACTCGATGTGTTGATCGACACCAGCGGACATACCGCCGACAACCGGCTGGCCCTCGTTGCCCACCGTGTGGCCCCAGTGCAATGCCACTATCTGGGCTATTTCGCCACCACCGGCCTGAGCGAGATGGATTATTTCATCGGCGACGCGGTGCTGATCCCGCCCGAGCACGACGACCATTTCGTCGAGACCGTCTGGCGTCTGCCGCGCAGCCGCTATGCCTACACGCCGCTGGCCGACGCGCCCACCCCCCGGTGGCAACCCGATCCTGCCGGCACCCTATGGCTCGGGAGTTTCAACAATTTGACCAAGGTGCGCGACGCCAGTCTCGCTCTCTGGGCCGGGGTGTTGCACGCGCTGCCGGAAGCCAAGCTGCTGCTCAAAGACCGCAAGGGCAGCGATCCGGCTACCCAGGAGCGGATTCATGCCAGTGTGGCACGACACGGCATCGACCCAGGGCGGGTGGTATTTCTCGGTCACGTTCCCGACTGGCGCGCGCATATGGCGCTGTACGACCGGCTCGATCTGGCCCTCGACACCGTGCCTTTCAACAGTGCGACCACGGGTTTCGAGGCGCTGTGGATGGGCGTGCCGCTGCTCACCCTGGCTGGCGATGCCTTGGCCGGGCGGCAAGCGGCGTCGTTGCTGGCCGGGTTGGGACAGCGCGACTGGATCGCGCGCGATGCCGCCGACTTCACGCGCATCGCGGTCGCATTGGCGCGGGCCGTGGATGAGCGACGCCGCTTGCGATCGGAGTTACGCTCGATGATGCGGCACGGCGAGCTGTGCGACGGCGCCGGATTGGCGCGCGCCCTTGAGGAAGCGCTGATCGAGATGTTCGCGCGCTGGCAAACGCGACCAGGCGCGTCCTGACCCGACTCCGCGCGACGGATACTCAACTCCGCGACGTTCGGCACACCGGCGGGATGAAACGTCCGGCTCAGTGCAACAAAGCCGCGGCCGCGGCCGGCGCCGAGGGAAAGTACAGATGCAAATAACTCGCCCGCACCGCGCCCTGACGATAGAACGCCTCGCCCGGTTGCCCATCGGCTTGCCGTCGCCCGAACGCGCTGGGCACGAGCGGCGTCTTCATGGTCGAATAGTGGAAACTGTGGCCGCGCAAACAGCCCTCGGGCAAACTCAACGATTGCATGCCCAGGCCCGCCAGGCGCGGCTGCATTTGGGCCGTGCCGGGCAGGATCCCGAGCATCGGCGCTTCGTGACCGGCAACATCACGAAGACGCTCGAGCAGATACAGCATGCCGCCGCACTCGGCATAGAGCGCGCGTCCAGCCGCGACATGTTCACGGAGCGCGCGCCGCATGCCGTCGTTGGCGGCCAGGGTCGCCAGATGCAGTTCCGGGTAGCCGCCGGGCAGATAAATCGCATCGGCGCGCACGTCGGTGTCGCGCAGTGGCGAAAAAAATCCCACCCGCGCGCCGGCGTCCTCCAATACCCGCACGTTGTCTTCATAGAGAAAACCGAAGGCGGCATCCTGCGCGATGGCAATCTGGCGTCCCGCCAGCGTGGGAGCCGGCCGCGAGCACGCCGGCGCTGGCTGAAACCAGGTCGGCGCGGGCAGTTCGGCCACGGGCAACTCGGCCAGCGCGGCGCCCACGGCCGCGAGCCGTGCGTCGAGGTCGGCCACTTCCGCCGCCGGCAACAAACCCAGATGGCGTCGCGGCAGGTCCGCCGCGGGTAAGGAGGGAATGCCACCGAGAAACGGCATCTCGTCCGGCAGCCCGGCGCGCAGCAAAGCTTCGTGGCGCGCGCTGCCGACACGGTTGGCCAGCACCCCGGCAAAGCGTAGGTTCGGACGATAGCGCGCCAGACCGAGCGCCAACGCACCAAAAGTTTGGGCCATGCCGCGCGCATCGAGCACCACCGCCACCGGCAGAGCGAACGTCGCGGCCAGATCGGCGCCCGAGGGCGTGCCGTCGTACAAGCCCATCGCGCCTTCGATCAAGATCAAATCAGCCGCGCCGGCGGCTTGGTAGAGCACGCGCCGACACTCCTCTTCGCCCACCATCCAGAGGTCGAGCGGCGCGACCGGCGCGCCCGCGGCTTGGGCGAGAATCGCCGGATCGAGAAAGTCAGGCCCGGTTTTAAACACCCGCACCCGCCGTCCTTGCCGGCGGTGATGGCGAGCAAGCGCCGCAGTGATCAGTGTTTTGCCCTGCCCCGACGCGCACGCGCTAAGCAGCAGCGCGGGACAAGCGCGCGCGGTCGCGGTGGGAAAGGACGATGGCGTGTCGCGGGTTGTCGTTTGCATGGCCGCGTGGCGTGTCGCGCCATCACACACAGTTGGCGGGCGCGAAGCGCGGCGGATCAGTCGCGGTGCGCCGGTCGGCGGTTGATGGGTACCACGTCGCGGGACCACGCCGATCACTGCTCCGCCCGTCCGGGCGGAGCATGACCCGCGTTAAACCATCTCGCCCTGTTTGGCGTATTCGAGCCGAATCGACTCGAACACCTGCTCGATTTCCTGGCCAAAGGCGCGGATGCTTTCGATTTGCTCGCTGCTATAGGCGGATTTGCAGCGGCGCATCTTGGCCAGTTGGGGCAATTCCTGGAGTTCGCGCACCGGTACGCCCAATTCGATCAGCGCCATGCCGCGGTCGTAGATCGATAATGCCAAATCGAGCAAGGCAAATTGTTTTGCCGGCGAGCAGAAGGTATCGACCGGATCGAGCGCGCTCTGCTGCAACACGCCTTCCTTGACCAGCGCGGCGCCCTCCAACTGCCAGCGCTGCGCGTCGGACAGCGCCTCGGGGCCGACCAGATTGACGATGCGGGCGAGTTCGGCGTCGCGCGCGAGCAGCGCCAAAGCCTGGGCGCGGCGTTGCTCCCAGTTGCGATCGACTTCTTGATGCCACCATTGCGCGGCGGTATGGACGTGCGCCGAAAAACTGGTCACCCAGTCGATGCTCGGATAATGGCGCGCGTCGGCCAGTTCCTTCGAGAGCGCCCAGAACGTTTCGATGATGTCCTTGGTGTGGCTGGTGACCGGCTCGGAGAAGTCGCCGCCCGGCGGCGAAACCGCGCCGATCAGCGTTACCGAACCGGAACCGGCGCCATAGGTCTCGACCCGTCCGGCGCGCTCGTACACTGCTGCCAGGCGCGAGGCGAGATAGGCGGGATAGCCCTCCTCGACCGGCATCTGGCCGAGCCGCCCGGACACTTCGCGCAGCGCCTCGGCCCAGCGACTGGTCGAGTCGGCGAGCATCACCACGTCGTAGCCCATGTCGCGGTAATACTCGGCCATGGTCAGACCGATGTAGATCGACGCCTCGCGCGCCACCACCGGCATGTTGGAGGTGTTGGCGACCAGCAAGGTCTTTTCCATGAGCTTGCGGCCGGTGTAGGGATCTTCGAGCTTGGGGAAGGTTTCGAGCACATCGACCAGTTCGTTGCCGCGCTCGCCGCAGCCGACATAGATGACGATCTCGGCATTTGACCAGCGCGCGATCTGCTGCTGCACCACGGTTTTGCCGGCACCGAATGGACCGGGTACCGCACCCTTGCCGCCCTTGAGTTGCGGGAAAAAGGTGTCGATCACGCGCTGCCCGGTGATCAACGGTGAGATGCCATCGTCGCGCCGCCGATAGGGGCGCGGCTTGCGCACCGGCCACCGGTGATAGAGACGCAGGTCGTGCTCGCCGCCGCGCGCGTCTCGCACCCGGGCGACGACCGTCTCGATGTCGTAATCGCCGGCGCGGGCCAGCTCGATCAATTCGCCCTCGATGCCCGGCGGCACCAGGACTTTATGCACGACCGTGGCCGTTTCTTGCACGCTGCCGAGCACCGCGCCGACGCCGACGCGCTGCCCCACACTCAGCTCGGGCTGCGGCACGAACGGCCAGCGCCGCTCGCGATCGAGCGCCGGCAGCGCCAATCCGCGGCGAATGTAATCGCCCGATTCAAGGGCGATTTTCTCGAGCGGGCGCTGCACGCCGTCAAAAATGCCGCCCATCAGACCGGGGCCAAGCTCCGCCGACAATGGCCAACCCAGGCCAATGGCCGGTTCGCCGGGACGCACGCCATCGGTGGATTCATAAGTCTGAACCACGGCTTGCTGGCCACTGAGCGAGATGATTTCGCCGATCAGACCCAGTTCGCCGATGCGGACCTGCTCGCCGCTGCGCGCGCCGGGCAGGTCGATGGTGACAATCGGACCGTTGATGTCGCGCACGACACCGCTGCGTTGCTGCTCTGTCATGGGATTAACCGCTGAAAAGACTGCCCGTGTCGAATCCGCTGGGGATCAAGCGTTCGAGGATGGTTTGCCGAATTCTCGAGCGCAGACGCGCCACGCGCCCCTCGAAGCTGTTGTCAACGCGCAACCGATGGTCGGCATCGGTGACGATGACCCCGGCGAGCGTGTCGATGGGTTCCTCGTCGAGATGCAGTGTCTTACCCGCGGGCGCGGCGGCCTGGATTTCCGCCCAGTATCGGCGCAACAGGTCGCGATCGCGGGCATTGGCGCGCACCCGCAGTTCCGGACGGTCGATCTCGCGCACGGCGGCATCGACCAGTCCGCGCAAGGTGACCAGATAGGCCGCCTCGTCGGCGATGTGAGCGCGCATGCGGGTTTCGAGTTGATCCTTGACGCTGCGCATGAGCTCCCAGCGGGCGCGGTCGAGTTCGCTCTGCATGTCAAGCTCGCGCGCTTGCACCTGCTGGCGATAGGCGCGTTCGCCAAGCGCCTTGGCGATGCCCTCCTCGCGTTGCTCGCGCAGCCGTAGTTTTTCGGCGGCCTCGCGCAAAATGGCGTCGCTGCCGCGCCGACCGCGCTCGCGGAATTCCTCCGCCAGACGCTCGGCGCGGGCCAAGATGGCCTGTTCGAGATGGTGTGCTTGCGTCGTCACGCTCGTTCCTCGATCGGGGGGCGGCAGTGGATGAATCCGCGGCGCGCGGGCGGCAAACGCCGTTCGCGCTAACCGCCGTTGACGTTGCCGAACATGGCGGCGAGGCGGGCGGCGACCTCGCTTTCGAGCTTGGGCGCCGCGCTCAACGGCGGCACGCTGACAATCACGATGCGCCCGCCCTCGCGTCGCGCCTGGCGCAGCGCCGGGATGTCGGCACGCATCAGGGCGTCATCGACAATCACGAATGCGCTGTCGCGCTCGCGCAGGATCTCGCGCAGCACGCGCTCCGCGTCCTCGGCGCTGGGGTCGGGATACGTCTCGAAACCGATCAGCCGAAAACCGTCGGCCAGCGCTTCGGCGCCCAGAAACAACATCCGGGTCGCGCTTGGGGGCACGGGTGTATGCGCGGTCATGGGGCGATTCCTAAGGCGCGCGCCCTGGGGCAGCTCAGATCCGGTTGAGCAACAGGATGCTCATGACCAGACCGTAAATGGCGATACCCTCGGCCAGGCCCATGAAGATCAAGCTGCGACCCAATGTCTCGGGACGCTCCACGACGGCTGCCAGCGCGGCGGCGCCGATCGGGCCGAAAGCGATACCGGCGCCGATGGTCGAAAGCCCAGTGGGTACGCCAATACCCAACAGGGCCAGACCCAGGCCGGTGGAAATCTCGCCGGTGGCGGTGGTCGCGGTCTCGGCCAGGGCATCGCCGATGCCGAGCGCGAGGATGCCGATCAGCGCACCGAAGAAAAAGAGAATTTGCGCGCCGAGCACCGGCTTGAACCAAGGGCGCGGCCGCACGGCGCGGTCGGGTTGTAACTCGAGGTAAATGCCAGTGGCGACCAGAGCGAAGATGGCAAGGGTCATGAGGGCGACGAGCCAGTACATGCAAAAACTCCTGTGGCGTTGCGGCGCGCGCATGTTACCCGATTCGCCGGAAGTTCCACTAGCACGCAATAGCGGCAATCGTGGCGTGGCGGCGGCCGCCAGGCGGCTACATGAGGTAACGTTCCGCCGCCGCGACGAAATCCTCGCGCGCGGGCAGATCGGCGAGCGCGATCGTCACCGGCAACATGACCGCGTGTCGTCCGCCGGCGTTGTGCAGTTCGCTAAACTCGATCCGACGGGCGGTCGGATCCTGGGGCGAACGTTGGATGTTCAGTGCATCGAGGACGAGAACGCGCGGCTCGACCCATAACTGACGCGACGCATCGGCCAGCGTCTCAGCGACCAGCGCAAGATGGGCGTGCAGCAAATGCTGGTCGGAGCCCAAGGCGCGGAGCCGCGCCTCGAGGTCGTCGAGTTCGGCGTGCAGCGCGTTGACATCGACGGCTTCGTCCGCGCCGAAACTCCAGCCGCCTCGTTCCAGCGCGGCGCATTTGCGTCGCAACAGGTCGCGCTGCTGGGCAAGATCGGCGCGTTGCGTCTGCGCCGCGGCGATACGCGCCAGCGCCAGGGTCAGCAGGTGATCGAAGGCGCGACGGCGCAACTGGCGCCGCCAGTCGGTTTCGTCAAGACTCGGATCGAGCAGGCGATGGGCGACGAAACTCAGGGTGACCTGCGGCACGTCGCGCCGGACCTGGTCGCCGACCGTTTCCATGCCCAATACGTTGCGCTCCACGCGCTCGGCCAGCAACAGCGCCAGTACCCGCTCGGCGCCCCGCGCCGCGGCACTCGAGCGCCAGCGCGTCAGCGCCGCGTCCCGGTTGAGCGCGGCCAGCATGTCGTCGGCGGAGGCGAACGCGCCGCCAAGCGCGGTTCGGCGTGGTGCGCGCGCCGATCGACCGGCACGGCCGCGGGAATCGCCGCCACCGTGGCGACGACCTGATCAATGGCCTGGAGCACGGCCGGGCGCAGGCGTTTGCGATAGCCCGACAACAGCCGCAGACGGGCGTCGGTGCCATCGACCGCGCGTTCGATGGCCATGTCGACGATGGCCGCGGAATAACGCCCCGGGGTCTCGTCGCCGCCAAAGATCGAATGCCACAGGTTCATGCGGGGTTCGCTCGCTCCAAAGCGGGGAAGGGTATTTGAAGGTAACAGCAAAGCCCCGGGCACGGCGCGCGTCCGCGCCTCGAGGGCGAACCGCGGCGCGCCGGGCTGCGCGTCGCGACGGTTTCGGACTATGCTAAGGCAGTCCACCATCCGGGACCGCGCGTGGCGCGAGCGGAACGGGATTCGCCCGCGCCGACGAGGGTTCCGCCAGTCAGGAGTCCCACCATGGCGCACGCCTCCACCGTCACGATCGTTAACAATGCCGATGGCAGTCGGCACGAGTATCCGCTCAAAAGCGGCACCATCGGTCCCGACGCCGTCGATATTTCGGCGTTGTATCGCAATGCTGGCATTTTCACCTACGATCCGGGCTTCATGTCCACTGCCAGTTGTCAAAGCGCCATTACCTTCATCGACGGCGAAAACGGCGTGCTGCTCTATCGCGGTTATCCAATCGAACAACTTGCCAGCAAGGCGAGCTTTCTCGAAGTCGCTTATCTGCTCTATTACGGCGAACTGCCAACCGAGGAAGAGCTCGGCCAGTTCGAGCAGATCATCATGCAGCACACCATGCTCAACGAGAGCCTGAAAAACTTTCTCAATGGCTTTCGTTATGACGCGCATCCGATGGCGATGCTGTGCGGTGTGGTTGGTTCGCTGTCGGCATTCTATCACGAATCGATCGACGTGCATGATCCCCGCTATCGGGAGGTGTCGGCGCATCGCTTGATTGCCAAGGTGCCGACTATTGCCGCGGCGTCATACAAGCATTATGTCGGCGAGCCGATCATGTATCCGCGTAACGAACTGCGTTATTGCGCGAATTTCCTTTACATGATGTTTGCCACGCCCTGCGCCGATTACGAGCCGCGGCTGATTGCCGAGAAAGCATTGAATCTGTTGTTCATTCTCCACGCCGACCACGAGCAAAACGCCAGCACCTCGACGGTGCGTTTGGCGGGCAGTTCGGGCGCCAATCCGTTCGCCTGCGTCGCCGCCGGCATTGCCTCGCTGTGGGGGCCGGCGCACGGCGGCGCCAACGAAGCGGTATTGGACATGCTGAGCGAGATCGGCCATGTCGGTAATGTGCCCAAGTTCATCGCCAAGGCCAAGAACAAGGACGACCCGTTTCGGCTGATGGGCTTCGGGCATCGGGTGTATAAAAATTACGATCCGCGCGCCAAGATCATCCGCGAAGTCTGTCACCAAGTGCTCGAGGAATTGGCCGATCAGCGCGACCCGCTGTTTGATCTTGCCATGGAATTGGAACGCATCGCGCTGGCCGACGATTATTTCATCGAGCGCAAGCTCTATCCCAACGTCGATTTCTATTCGGGCATCATCTATCGCGCACTGGGGATTCCGCGCAACATGTTCACGGTCATGTTCGCCTTGGCGCGCACCGTGGGCTGGGTGTCGCATTGGGCGGAGATGATGAGCGATCCGAGCCTGCGCATCGGTCGTCCGCGCCAGATCTATTGTGGCCGGCCACAACGGGAATATATTCCGATTTCCAAGCGTTGAATGCGCTCAGCGCGACGCGGCGGGATCGAGCAGACGACGGACCGCGTCGATCCCGGCGCCGCGTTCCGGACGCTCGGTCACCGCATCCAGTGGCGGATGGCGCCGCGCTTGGAGCGGCAGCAACATCAGCTCCACCGGAATGTCACCGGCGACGAAACGCAACGCGGGATGGTTCCGCCGCGTGCCGTCGGCGTAGCGTAAGCACTCCTCATGCTCGCTCCAGGGGATGCCGCGGTCGAACAGAGTGCGCAGCACTTCCTCGGGGGTGTCGGCGAACAGATGCAGTCGCACCCCCTGGCTCAGAGTGGCGGTGCCCGCCAGTGCCGCCCCGACCAGGCGTGGAGCGAACGCGCGCAGCGTCGTCATCGCCGCCAGGGCACAGGCGCGCAGCGTGTTGAGGTCGCGGGCACGGACGGCATCGAACAAGCGCCTTTGTTCTAGTAACATCTCGTGAATCTCGGCGTTGTCCGGCCAACTACGCTTGTCGGTCACGCCAAGTCGCGCGGCGGCCTTGCGCCGAGCGCGCTCGAAATTGGGCGAATCCTCTTCGACCATGATGCGCGCGGCTTCGTAGGCGAAACGGCGCCGGCGGGCCAGCACCGCGGTCGGATCGCGGGTAGGGCGCGCGGTGGAAGAAAAGCGACGTGCTGAAGCCGATTTGCGGGTCATGGGCGGGAACCGTGAGCGTGAGCGCGGCGTGAGTGTGCGCCCGATGTCGCGCGAAGCGCAATCCGCCCGCGCGCCGACATAACCGCCGGGTGGGCTGTGGTGCGCAGGAAAATCCGGTGCGACGGGCGGCGTCAATAGCGCCGCGCGCGATCGACATAGCGCGCCGCCAAGCGCCAGGCCAGCCACGCTGGTAACGCGGCGAGGATGAAAGTCAGACTTCCGCCGAGATGCGTCCAGGACAACCCCGCCAACAGGCTACCCAACGCGCCGCCTGCGCCGAAGCCAAGGGCGTTGTAGAGCGCCTGACCCCGGCCTTGGGCGCGCGCGGGAAAATAATGATGGGTCAGATGGATTCCCGCCGCGTGAAAGGCGCCGAAGGTCGCGCCATGCAGCGTTTGGGCGAAAATTTGCGCCGCGGGCCAGTCGATTAGCCCGCCGACCATAAGCCAGCGCAACGCCGCCAACGCGAGGCTGGCGAGCAACATGTTCCGTGCGCCAAAACGCTCGAGCAACCAGTGCATCCGCGCGAAAATCAGCACTTCGATCACAACCCCGAACGCCCAGAGCGCGCCAATCGCGGTGCTGCCATAGCCGGCCGCGGTCAGATGGAGCGAATAAAAGCCGTAATACGCTCCGTGACTTAGTTGCATCAACAGGCAGGCGAGCAGAAACGCGCGGATTTCGGCTGGCGCCAACAACGCAAACCAACCGTGCTGCCGCGGCGCGCGTGGCGCGGGGTGTGGATCGCGCGCCGGCGCCGCCTCGGGGATGGCCAGGGTGGCAAGACCCAGACCGCACAGCAGCGCCAGCACGACCGTGGGCAGGATGTCGATTCCCAGCCGCCCGATCGCGATCCCGAGCACGACAACCGCCAGGATGAACCCCACCGACCCCCACATCCGTACCGCGGCATAGCGGTTTGCTCGGTGGCCAAGATGATTGAACGTCACGGCTTCCAGCGGCGGCAGCGCGGCGTTCCAGAAAAAACTGAACAACAGCATCGCCCCGGCGAGCGACCAGAGATCTTGCGCCCAATAGACCGGGCCAAAGGTCAGCGCGGTGAGCCAGGCGGCCACCCGTACCCACGGCATGCGCTGTCCCCAGCGATCGACCAGCGTGCCCCAGAGCAAGGGCGCGACGATTTTGGTGCCAGCCAGAATCGCCATCAGTCCGCCGATGGCGCTGGGCGGAATGCCCTGCGCGCTAAGATACGGCCCCCAGAACGGCACCAACGCGCCCAGCGCGCCAAAATAGAAGAAATAAAAACTCGCCAGCCGCCAATAAGGGATCGCGGCAGAACCCGGGCGAGGCGCTGTTTTGTCCTCAGCCAAGCGCGCGCGGCGGGATGGGTGCCAACGGCGGGACGATGCCGGCATTCTGGCCGCGATGGCGGAGCAGATGATCGGCCAGCGTCAACGCGAGCATCGCCTCGGCGATGGGCGTGGCACGGATGCCGACGCACGGATCGTGGCGGCCCTTGGTGACGATCTCGACCGCCTGGCCGCGCTCGTCGATGGTGCGCGCCGGCAGCCGCAAACTGGACGTCGGCTTGAGCGCAAGCCGCGCGACGATGTCCTGACCGGTCGAGATGCCGCCGAGGATGCCGCCGGCGCGGTTGCTCAGAAATCCCTCTGGAGTCAGTTCGTCACGGTGCTCGGTGCCTTTTTGCGTCACGCAGGCGAAACCGGCGCCGATCTCGACGCCTTTGACGGCATTGATGCCCATCAGCGCGCGGGCGATGTCGGCATCGAGCCGATCGAACACCGGTTCGCCCAAACCCGGTGGCACGCCTTCGGCCACGACGGTCACCTCGGCACCGATCGAATTGCCTTCCTTGCGCAGCGCGTCCATGAAGGTTTCGAGTTCCGACACCAGGGCCGCGTCGCCGCAGAAAAACGGATTGCGCTCGACTTCGTCCCAATCGTGCGCTTGTGGCCGCAGCGGGCCGAGTTGCGACAGATAGCCCCGCACCCGCGCGCCGCACAGCTCGCGCAGCACAATCTTGGCGATGCCGCCGGCGGCGACTCGTATCGCCGTTTCGCGCGCCGAGGCCCGACCGCCGCCGCGATAATCGCGCCGACCGTACTTCATCGTGTAAGTGTAATCGGCGTGTCCAGGGCGAAACCGCGTGGCGATCTCGCCATAATCCACGGAGCGCTGATCAACGTTCTCGATCAACAAGCCGATCGGGGTGCCGGTGGTCACACCCTCGAAGACGCCAGAGAGGATGCGCACGCGATCGGGTTCGCGGCGCTGAGTGGTGTGGCGCGATTTGCCCGGAGCGCGGCGGTCGAGATCGCGCTGCAAGTCGCTCTCGCTCAACGGCAGACTGGGCGGACAGCCATCGACGATGCCCGCCAGCGCCGGACCGTGGCTTTCGCCACAGGTCGTGACCGAGAAGCTGACGCCAAAGCGGTTGCCGGACATCGCGCGACCTCGACGTTCAATAGGCTGGCGGGGCGACCGTGTCCTTGGGATCGAGCCAGGCGTTACTTTTTTCCAGGACTTCGCGTGTCAACGTGCTGGTGGCCCAGTGCAGCTTCAGGCCATTGAGAATGTAATCGTAACGGGCCGACAGATATTCGAATTCGGCTTGGAACAAATTGCGTTGGGCGTTCAGCACATCGACTTGGGTGCGGGTACCGACCTCCAGGCCGGCCTGGGTCGATTCGAGCGCGCTGCGCGCCGAAACGATCGCCGCCTGCCGCGCCTGGATGTCGCCGATGCTCGACAGAATGCCGCGAAAAGCGTCCTTGACCTGCTGGATCGTTTCGCGCCGTTGTTGGTCGAGCTGATCCTGCGCGGCACGAAAGTTGTGCCCGGCCTCGCGGGTGCGCGAGGCGACCGCGCCGCCCTGGTAGAGCGGCACATTGAGGTTCAAACCGACGTAGGCGGTATCGCGATCGCTGCCCAGCTCGGCATCGGTGCGCGAGAGGCCGTAGCCGGCGAGCGACGCGACGCCTTCCTGGATGCGGGCGCCGCCCGAGTCGTTGAGGCCGATCACCGGGGCACCCACCTTCATGGCCTGGT
>OGCL01001788.1_pt1 | contig 17048 bp, 12 predicted proteins | sample 1570041 | NCBI WGS metagenome assembly OGCL01 (sample SAMN06266162, study PRJEB24511) | hot springs metagenome | isolation source: Hot spring water | place: South Africa: Limpopo | collected 2015-06-22
AAGACTTGGAAACGCTAAACCCCGATCTAGCAGAGAAAACCAAACAGCTACAAGCGGAAGAAGCCAATGCCCGCCAAAAGCAAGAACTCCTGCAAAAGCGTGCCTTGGAATTATTGCTCCAAGTCGACCCAGTCAGTAGGGGTGATCTGACGGTGCGCGCTACCGTAACCAGCGATGAGTTAGGTACTTTAGCCGACTCCTACAATGCCATCATTCGCAGTCTGCGCCAAATCGTCAGTCAAGTGCAAACCGCCGCCCAGTCCGTATCCTCCACTGCTGTAGGCAGTAGCCAAGCCGTGCAAGCCGTAGTTGGCGATGCGGAACGCCAAACCGCCTTCATTTCCTCTGCCCTGTCCCAAGTGGAGGAGATGTTGCGATCGATCCAAGGGGTAGCACTGCGCGCCAAGCAAGCGGAAGAAACCGTGCAGTTAGCCAGCCAAGTAGTTGAAGTGGGGGATCGATCGGCGGACAGAGCTTTGGCGGGGATCACCGCCCTCAAAAGTACCGTAACCGACACCGCCCGCAAAGTGGAACGGCTGGGAAGTTATTCTGAAAAAATCACCAAAGTGGTCAAAGTGATCCGCAATTTTGCCGCCCAAACCAACCTGCTGGCGCTCAACGCCTCCATCGAAGCCGCCCGCGCTGGAGAGGAAGGGGAGAGCTTTGCCGTGGTTGCCGAAAAAGTCCGCACACTGGCACAACAGTCTGCCGCCGCCACCAGCGAAATTGAAGTGACCGTAGCAGAAATCCAAAATCAGATCCAAGAGGTAATCGTGGCGATGACCACAGGGGCACAGCAGGCGGAGACGGGAACCAAACTGGTGCAGGAGGTACGCCAAACCTTGACGGAAATTACCCAAGCCAGTAGCCAAGCCAACAAGCTGGTACAGGAAATTGCCCAAGCCGCCTCCTTGCAAACCGAGGCTTCTCAAGTAGTGAGCGAAACCATGCAGACTGTGGCGGAAACAACTCAGATAACAGCGGAGCGATCGCAATCTGTGGCAGAATCCATTGCCCAACTACTGGAATTGGCACAAACCCTCCAGACCAGCATTTCCCAATTCAAAATCGTATAGAGGATATTCGCATGACAACTACTATTCTCAAAAATCAAGCACAAGGCTCGGGTCTCGCTGGGTGGTGGAGCAATCGCTCTCTCCGGACTAAATTCACCATCATTCTCATCGCTTTGGGAGCCGTCCCCGTAGTGGTTACCACCCAAGTGCTGACCACCATCTCCCGTAACCGTACTTTGGCAGACTTCCAAACGGCACTGAATAAGGACGGTAGAGCCTTCACCAGCGAATATGTAGAGTGGACACAAACTGAAAGCGAAAGTAAAGCCCGCAACCTCGCTCAGTTGATTCGGGCTACTAATCTAGATGTGAATAACCCAGCTAGCGTCAGTTCTTTGCAAACTTTGGTGCGATTTGAGAACGGTACAGACCCAGAATCTAATGCCAATTTCCAGATCGTGCTGAACGCCCAAGGCAGGGTAGTAGCGGCACAGGTGCTAGAACTTGTGGTTGCTCCCGATGCCGCCAAACTGCCCGACCTCAAAAGTGAGTTACCTGCCCCTAGCTATCGCCCCGTCAAGGCTCTGCCAACTGGTACTGATATCAGCGATCTGCCCATTATCCAAGCAGTGCTGAACTCCCCTCGCTCCCTGTCGGGTATAGAACTGCTCAAGTCCGACAAAATGCGCCTCTTGGGTTTGGCAGAGCAGGCAAATGTGGGCATTCAACCCCAGCCGATAGAATCTCTGCCTGAACGCTTGCGCCCCCTACCTGAAGGCACTTTTGATATCGATCAGGGCAGGCTAGGCATGGTCAGCATGGCAGTGGAGCCTATTCAAGTGGGCGATCGCTTGGTGGGGATGGTGGTCGTTGGCAATGTGCTGAACAAAAACTTTGGCATCGTAGACAACTTCAGCAAATCCTTCAATGTCTCCGTTTCGACCATTTTTGCTTACGATTGGCGGATTGCCACCAATGTTCCCTATACCGACAACCAAACCAGAGCCGTAGGCACCAGAGTAGCCCGGGAAGTGGCGGAAACTGTCTTGCAAAAGGGCAAAATATTTGCTGGAATCACCAACATTGTAGGCAAGCCCTACCTCACCGTTTACATACCTCTGTTCGATCACCGCAAGCAACTAGATGAAAAGTCAGCCAAACCCATCGGTATTTCCTTTGTGGGACAATCCCTTGTGGAAATCGAAGCAAGATTGCAAGAAGAACAACTGCTAGGCTATGGTATAGGTGCAGGAGTGCTGATCCTCGTTGCCCTGATTGCCGTGCCCATTGCTAACACCCTGAGCAATCCTCTGCAAAAACTAGCCCTGTTTACCCGTCAAATTGGCAAGGGCGATCTATCGGTGCGGATCACAGACGCTCCCCGCAGTGATGAAATTGGCATTCTGCAAAACGACCTGAATCAGATGGCACAGCAGTTGGAAACCCTAGTGCGAGATCAGGAGAGCAAAGCCCAAAGTCTGGAAATAGCGCGCCAAGAGGTAGAGACCCTAGCTAGAGAACAGCAACGCCAAAAAGAAGAACTCCAGCGCCGTGCTTTGGAATTGCTCATGACTGTCGATCCTGTGAGCCGAGGCGATTTGACCGTCAGAGCCCAAGTAACCGAAGACGAAATCGGCACCCTCGCCGACTCCTACAACGCCCTGATTCGCAGTTTGCGCCAGATTGTGGGTGATGTGCAGACCGCCGCCCAAGCGGTGAACCAAACCGCCGCTGATAAGGAGCTAGCTGTAGCCATAGTGGCAGAAAATGCCAATCAGCAGGCTGAGGCTGTAATGCGTGCCCTCGAGCAAATTCAGGCGATCGCCGCATCATTGCAAGGGGTAGCTCAACGGGCAAAGCAAGCCGAAGAGCAGGTGGTAGCCACCAGCAAAGTGGTGCAGGCGGGGGACAATGCCATGGAGCGCACCGTAGCCAGTATCTCCGCCATTCGCGAAACCGTGGCGGAAACCGCCAAAAAAGTAAAACGACTAGGTGAAGCCTCTCAGAAAATTTCCAAAGTGGTCAACTTGATCAGCGACTTTGCCGACCAGACCAACCTACTCGCCCTCAACGCCGCCATTGAAGCCGCCCGCGCTGGTGAAGAAGGTCGCGGCTTTGCTGTGGTGGCTGAAGAAGTGCGCATTTTGGCACAGCAGTCGGCGTCCGCCACCGCCGAAATTGAAGACCTAGTGCAGGAAATCCAACAACAGACCAATCAAGTAGTCTCTGCCATGGAAGCGGGCACCGATCAGGTAGTCATGGGAACGCAGTTGGTAGAAGAATCCAAACAGAAACTCAGCCAAATCGCCACAGCCAGTGCCGAAGTTAATCGTCTTGTGCAAGAAATTGCCCAGTCAGCGGTGGCTCAAACCCTTACCTCCGAAATTGTCAGTAAAACCATGCAAGCTGTGGCAAATACGGTTAAAGACACATCAGTGCAATCCAGTGAAGTTGCCGCCTCCTTCAAGGAATTATTGGCGGTGGCAAAACAACTGCAAGTCAGTGTGGCTCAGTTCAAGCTGTAGCAGTGGTTACAGGTTCGGTTCGGCTCAGGTAGAGTCTCTCCTCGCGGGAGTCATACTCAAACAGTTCGGCATACCGTCCCCAATCCACTGCCGTGGCAAACTGGCGTTCAGCTTCATTGTGAGGGTAGTACTCCTCCAGTAAACCCATAAAGAAGTCAGCCCGCATCGAGCCGATGCGTTTCTCGCGCAGAGTTTCCCAAATGCTGACCAGCATGGGAGCGCGGGCGAGTACTTGCTGGCGGAATAGGTCTTTACTGCGCAAAATGGTAGTGGTGGCAAAGTCCTTGCCGATTGCTGTCAAAGACACATCCCCGCGATCCACTTCCACAAACCCCAACAGTTCGGCGGCATCCAAGATCGGCAGTAGATCATCTACGGTAATTTGAATGCGCTCCGCTAGCAGGGGAATGTCCACTCTGCCTTCAGATTGCTCCACAATCAGCTCCAGCAGACCACTGATCCCCCCTGCTCTAGCGTGGGGGAGGGGCTGGGCAAAGGGGGATTTGGACTTGGGTGGTTCGTCTATGGTGGGGGTGGGAATTACTACGGCTTCTACCGCTTGAGGGGTAACGGCGGCGCTGGGATCGGTCATTATAGCATAGAGGTAATCCACTAGGGCTTTGAAGCGATCGCTAGTGCGGTCATGGGGACGGGGCAGGTTAATTTTGACTTCGCCTCTGACATGCCCGGGGTTGGCGCCTAGAATGATCACGCGATCGCACAGTAAAACTGCTTCCTCGATGTTGTGGGTAACGATCAAAATGCTTTTGGAGGGGAAATTCCCTGCATTCCACAGGTCGTCGATCTCGCCTCTAAGGTTTTCCGCGGTGAGCACATCCAAGGCACTAAACGGCTCGTCCATAAACAGTACCTTGGGCTGAACTACAAAGGCACGGGCAAAACCCACCCGCTGGCGCATTCCCCCCGATAGTTCCTTGGGGTAGGCACTCTCAAAACCGTCCAACCCCACCAGGTCAATCGCCTTTAATGCCCGCTCCCGCCGTTCTGCTCGGCTCACCCCCCGCGCTTCCAATCCCAGTTCCACATTTTCTTGCACCGTCAGCCATGGCAACAGGGCAAAACTCTGAAACACCATCGCCACATCTTGGTTCGCCCCCCGCAATGGTTTGCCACTGCTGATCACCCTGCCTTCAGTAGGGGGGATCAAACCTGCCATAATCCGCAGGAGGGTACTCTTACCACTGCCGCTCCGCCCCAGCAGTGCTACCACCTCATTGACCCCCACCGTCAGGTCCACATTGCGGAGTACCGTAAACTCCCCCTTACCTTCTGGCAAAGGAAAAGTTTTACTGACTTGCTCCACAGCGATCGCAATTTCGGCACTGCTCTCTAAACTGTTCATAGCTCTCTCCTCCGCCCTAGTTTTTAGGTTTACTTAACAATTTAGCACCACAGGGATGGGAAGTTTTTGCCAATTCTCTATTTCTGGGAGACTACACAGTTCAGGCGATTGGCATTACTAGTGAACGGCGCAGGATCGGGGGCATACAACGCCACCAGATGGGGAACAGGACGCGGTTCATAGCTCATCACCGACTCGCCGCGATACGCCAATGCCGCACTAGCTCCCGAATCCAGCATGACTACATCGTGCAGACCTGCCTCCTCGAGGATTTTGCCCAGCCCCACCGAATCGATCATCTCCATAGTTACGCCGATCACGGGACGCCCCGACTTGTCTATGCCCCAAAAGGCGCGATCGCGGTAGGCATCAAAGCCATACAACTTGCCAAAACTCTCCGCTGGCTGTGCTTTGCCATCGCGTACTAGCCACCCCGCCGCCACAAAAGCATCAGTAACATCAGGTAGCTCGGCTTGCAGAGACTCCAAACTGACATGGATTTTGGCATCGAAGGGCACAAATTTTACATCTGTGGGGCTGATTAACACCAGCGGACGCCCATTGAGCAGAGGATTTTCGCCTTTATTACCGATAATAAACTCCCCTTTACGACTGGAATTTTGACTGAGGACAGGTCCAATCATGGCATTGCTGTCCAGAAACTCCAAGGAATGGAAACCGCCATCTACCGCGGCGATCGCTGGTGTCGTTTTCATAATGTCCGCCACTTGCCCGCGGGTATCAGCGTGAATGGTTACAGGCTTGCCACCATAGACCAACACTAGGGGCATATTGCGCACAGTTACCCGTTTCAGTTCCACTGGGGTAGTAAAATCTGCCCTTTTGGTAGCGCTAATTTTAGCTTCAGCAAAGGGATTGAAAGTGGGCAGAGGCGTACCAGCGTCCGCCAACTCAATGGCATAGGCAAAACGCGACTGTCCGAAGCGCATAATAGACAGCAGGTCAGCAGATTTATTGGCAGTGGTTTCCAGTTCCGCATCTAGGGTCATTGCCAGCGCGGCGGTATAACCTGCCTCCTGCACCAGCCTGCGCACCCGTGCATCATTGTCCCCTTCGGGGTAAGTAAAATACTTCACCTCGATCCCCAATTCCTTTTCCAAGGTTGCTTTGGACTCCCGCAGTTCCCTGAGGATTTCAGCATCACTCAAAGGGGTAGTAACCAGATTTAAGTGGTTCACCGTATGGGAAGCAATAGTAATCAGCCCGCTCTCATGCATTTCCTTGAGTTCCGCCCAGCCTGCTTTGGGATGGTCATCCTTGACCCCGACATAGCGGGTATGTACTGACCACACCGCAGGGTAGTTGTATTTTTTGAGCAGTGGAAAGGCGTATTTGTATTGCCCCTCATAGTTATCGTCAAAGGTGAGCAAAATCGGTTTGGGCGGCAAACTAGCCCCAGTCCGCAGGTGCAAAACCAACTGATCCATGCTGATGGGGGTTAAGCCTTTTTCCTTGATCAGGGCTAAATGCTGTTCAAAATCCTCTAGCCGCGTATCCCAAGGTATAGTAGGCTCAGGCAAGATATTGTGATACATAATCACTGGCACTCCCGCCTTGCGGGCGCGATCGCTGATGTTAGGAAACGGCGCAGGCATCAGAGTAGCTCCCACATCAGAATTAAACAGGGCATTGACATTGGTCAACAGTGGCGCGGGATCGTGGATCAGGCGATTGGCGGTACGCACATAGCTGAGATTGGCGGTAACTTTGTTCAGCAGATTGGTTTCACAGATAGACGGCACCGTAATCTGACTCAGGTCGGCAACCAGATTTTGCGGTGCTTTACTGCTGAACTGCCACCCTTTGAGGGCGATCGCCGCACCTGCACCTACCAAAGAAGCGGAAAGCCCCAAACCGATCAGTGCAATAGTTTTCATAACTGCCTCGTAAATGTCTTGTCATTGAATCAGGAAGGGCAAAGCGTGCCAACACCTTTTTACCAGAAACAAACAGATTTTATTTTAGCGAGGCAGATGCCTGTTGCGTTTTGTAACGAAATACAGCTACCAGCCCCAAGTCTCTACCGTAGCAGGCAGATGGTGGAAACACTTGCCAGTAAAGGGTTTCAGGGTATATGCTTACTAAGCGGGCATAGTATTATCAAAAAAAAAGCCCAGAATCCTTAGGAATTATGGTTTTTTTATGTACACAAACAGGGTGTTGCTATTAGAATATGCGATTGAAATTCGTAGCCCATCTACTTTTGACAGTAGGTGAGCCAAGAATTTGATTTTCGGCTAATTTTGCTAGCAGAGGATCGCCACCCCCATCAAACCAATCGACTATTCGGAGGAAAAAGGATATTCTATGAACAAAGGGCAACTTGTGGATGCAATCAACAAAAAAACCACGGAAAAGGGCATGAACCACACCAAGCGGGTGATCGAAGAAGTTTTGACCACTACCCTTGATGTGATCATCGATACAGTAGCTAGTGGAGAAAAGGTAACTCTGGTGGGCTTCGGTTCTTTTGAACCCCGTGAACGCAAGCCCCGTGAAGGTCGCAACCCCAAAACTGGGGAAAAAATGAATATCCCCGGTACGCGAGTACCTGCCTTTTCAGCGGGTAAAACTTTCAAGGAGATGGTCAATCCTTCTGCCGATTAGTCATCTGGTCATTTAACTTGTGGCAAAGGGACAGCTGACAATGGCGAGGTAGCTGTCCTTTTGTTACTTCTGCCGTCTCCCTGCTGTAACCACAGATGTTGGCAGTGGGGTAGGGCGATCGCTGATAATTAGGTGTAGGTGTACACACAATCTAGCTGTCTAATATGCAGTCCGTATGGCAATCTCTGCGGAATCAGGAAATTCACTCCTGTGAGCAAGCCCTCGCCCAATTAGTTCAGCCCGATGGCACACTCAAACTAGAACTCCTCGACCCTGAGCTGAATCGCCGTTTCTTTGCCAAGTTTGCCGACTGGCAGAGTGCCCCCCCCGTCATCCCGCTACTGCTGTGGCGCAACTGTTTTTATCTCGGCTGTCCCCGCCACCTCGCCGCCGATGAAGTTGTGTATATTTGCGATCGCACCCACACCAGCATCGAAGTCATCGCCATCTCTCCAGAGAGCTACCGCTATTGGTATCGCCGACAGACAGTCCCCCACCAAGACACCATCAGTATGAAGGCACTGGTGGATCCCCTGACAGGCGAATTAGAGCAGATCGATGCCGTGGAAGCCACTGACCTCTATCTCTCCCAAGCGGAAAGCCAAACCCGCCGCATCAACGCCATGATAGCCGTCGCCCTGCAACACCGTGCCAGCGATATTCACCTCGAGCCCAGCCAGCAAGGTCTGAGAATCCGCTTTCGCATTGATGGCATTTTGCAAGAGATCAAAACCCTCCCCCTCGACATCAGCCGCAAAATCATAGTTGCCCTCAAGGTGATGAGCGATATGGACATCGCCGACAGTCGCCGCCCCCAAGATGGACGCATTGGCAAAAATTACACCAGCGAGGAGAACCTCAAACTTGACCTCGATATGCGGGTCAGTACTCTGCCCTGCGTCTGTGGCGAAAAAGCGGTGATTCGTCTGCTCCCCCGCGAAAATCCGTTTTCCAATCAGCTTTCCAGTTTGGGATTTATGCCCCAAGCCCTTGATACATATACCTCTTGGCTGTCCCAACCCCAAGGGCTGATTATCATGACAGGTCCTACTGGCTCTGGCAAAACCAGCACTCTATATACCAGCTTGCAGGCGATCGCCACACCCCAAGTCAATGTCTCCACCATTGAAGACCCCGTAGAATATGTCCTGCCCAACATCACCCAAACCCAGGTGCTAGAACCAGCAGGCATGACCTTTGCCGCAGGACTGCGGGCGATTTTGCGCCAAGACCCCGATATTGTCATGGTTGGCGAGATCAGAGACAGCGAGACCGCCGAAACCGTAGTGCGCGCCGCCCTCACAGGACACTTAGTGCTGTCCACCATGCACACCAACGATGCCGCCAGTGCCATACCCCGCCTCAAGGACCTAGGACCCGACCCCGGACTGATCAGTGATGCCCTCTTGGGGATTGTAGCCCAGCGTTTGGTGCGTAAAGTTTGTCCCTCCTGTGCCGTGCCATACACCCCTACCCTGCAGGAATTGCAGGCTTTGCGCTTGTCCCCACAACACACCGATACCAGCCACTGGCGCAAAGGACTAGGGTGCGATCGCTGTTTTGGCACAGGCTATTATGGCAGGGAAGCGGTAGTAGAACTGCTCGATGCCGATGACACCATCAGAGAATTGATCTATGCAGGCACAATTACGCAAATTAACCGCTACCTCAATACCATTCCCTTTTGTTCCTTTCGCCGCGCCGCCCTAGACAAACTCCAGCGCGGCATCACCACCCCCGCCGAAATTTTGCGTGTCCTGCCCCGCAGTGCCCTTCAGCGCCCCGATAAAACCAGCTATACTAGTTAGGCTATGGCAAAATCCTTCTCCACCTATCACATAGTTACCTTTGGCTGTCAGATGAACAAGGCAGACTCGGAACGCATGGCGGGCGTTTTGGAAGCTATGGGCTATCGCTGTACCGCAGATATCGATCAGGCGGATGTGGTAGTCTATAACACCTGTAGTATTAGGGACAATGCCGAGCAAAAAGTCTATTCCTATCTGGGCAGGCAAGCGAAGCGCAAACAGGCTAATCCCGACCTGACGCTGGTAGTGGCGGGTTGTGTAGCACAGCAAGAAGGTGAGAAATTACTGCGCCGTGTGCCCGAAGTAGATATTGTCATGGGACCCCAGTATGCCAATCGCTTAGGCGATCTGCTCCAGCAGGTGTATCACGGGCATCAGGTGGTCGCCACTGAAGAAATTTTTATTGAAGAAGATATTACTAAGCCCCGCCGTGATAGCCAAATCACCGCTTGGGTGAATGTCATTTATGGCTGTAACGAAAAATGCACCTATTGTATTGTGCCTGCAGTACGGGGCAGAGAGCAGTCCCGCACCCCTGAAGCCATCAGGCAAGAAATCTGCCATCTCGCCGAACAGGGCTACAAAGAAATTACCTTGCTAGGGCAGAACATCGACGCCTATGGACGGGATTTACCAGCGGGCGGGATCGGTTCAGGCGTAGGTGGCAAAATTACTTTCACGGATTTGCTCTACTACATTCATGACATCTCAGGCATTGAACGCATTCGCTTTGCCACTAGCCACCCCCGCTATTTCAGTGCTCGGCTGATCCGTGCCTGCGCCGAACTGCCCAAAGTTTGCCAACATTTCCATATCCCTTTTCAGTCGGGAGATAATCAAATTCTCAAAGCGATGGCGCGGGGCTACACCCATGAAACATATCGCCGCATTATTGAGCAAATTAGGGAACTCATGCCCCACGCTGGGATCAGTGCCGATGCCATTGTGGGCTTTCCGGGGGAAACAGAACAGCAGTTTGCCAATACGCTGAAACTAGTAGAAGATGTGGGCTTTGATGCCGTAAACACCGCCGCCTATTCCCCACGCCCCAACACCCCAGCCGCTGTGTGGCAAGAGCAAGTTGCTGAAGAAGTTAAAAGCGATCGCCTGCAAAGGTTAAATCATCTAGTCGCAGAAACCGCCTATGCCCGCTCCCAGAGGTACTTAGGCAAAATAGAAACAGTTTTGATAGAGGGCAGTAATCCCAAAGACCCCCAGCAGTTAATGGGGCGCACTGGCGGCAACCGCCTTACTTTTTGTGCCCCTGAAACTGGAAAATCTCTAACTGACTATTTGGGTAAGCTGGTGCCTGTACGCATCACCACAGCCCGCTCGTTTAGTTTGACAGGAGAAATAGTCAGCTAATGCTGAAATGGATCAACTAAAATAAATGTCATGGCGCATCTATCCGAAGGAGGTAGCATATGAGCAAGTTGCAGGGATCACTTTGGGGTATGACCCTTGCGGGTTTGACCAGTTTATGGGCAGTTGCTCCTGCCATGGCAGGTTTTGTGAGAATTGAAGGTACTGGTTTTAGCTTGCAGTTGGGCGATCGCCCAGTTCCTGCCCGGCGGTTTACCCCCAAATATATCCATCCCTATCCTCATTACAAATACTATCACCCTCACTATTACTACAACTACTACTACAGCCAGCCTGTAACACCCAGTATTACCATCACGCCCCAAGGAACTACTATCATTCTGCCGTCGACGATCATCGAACGCTCTAGCCAAAGCTTTTACTACTACTACGGTTTTTAGTTTGGGTTTACACCTGGCAACTGAGCTGAGAAGACACCTTAGCTAGAACGAAGCACAGCTAACCCTGAAAACAGGGGCTTGCCGCCCTGCAACTCTGATTATTGTAGGATTAGCGTACATTTTATGTGAGTTGCTGATTATGCCAAATATCATTTCCAGCCTAGAGATTATTGGTATGGATAGCTCTGGCTTAGCTTATGGCTACAGCAAAACTGGGCGGAAAATTCTTGTAGAAAAAGCAATGATTGGGGATGTTTGTGATGTCCAAATAGTGCAGAGGAAAAAAGGCATAAGTATTGCCAAAATAATTAGTTTTTTATCTAAATCTCCTCAGAGAATAGCACCAATCTGTGAGCATTTTGTTATTTGCGGCGGATGCAAGTGGCAGTTTGCGGAATATGCACAACAGTTACACTGGAAGCAAGAGTTTGTGAGGACAGCTTTTGCCCAATATGCCATCCCGCAACTACCAGCTTCAGAGATTTTGCCATCTCCACACATATATTATTATCGCAATAAGTTAGAGTTCTCGGCTACTAGCGATCGCTGGTTATACGGGCATGAATTAGAGTCAGAAAATATTGACAGCAATGCGCTCGGCTATCATGTCCCCAATCGCTGGTCAAAGATATTTAGGGTTGATTTTTGTCATTTGCAAGCAGAGCCAAGTAATGCCATTCGCAAAGCAGTAGAAAACATAGCTAGGTGCCTCAAGATGAGCTTCTACAATCCTATTACACAGGAGGGAACACTACGCAACATAGTGATCAGAAATACTTCTACAGGTGAGCTGATGGTAATCGTGCAGTTTTATCCCCATGCATCTAATCGGACAGAACTACTCCTGCGCGAATTGCTAGACAACTTTCCCCAGATTACCTCGCTTTATGCTGTGGAGAATGCTAAAGGCAATGATACTTTCTATGACTGTGAGTTAAAACTTTTCTTTGGGAAGGAATACATTACAGAGCAGATTGGCGATGTGAAGTTTGCCATCACACCTAAATCTTTCTTTCAAGTTAATACATTACAGGCATACAATTTATTTTCCTGTGTCAAGGACTATGCACAGATTAATAGTAATGATATTGTTTACGATTTATATTGTGGCACAGGGGCGATCGCTCTTGTTATAGCCCCAAATGCCAGACAAGTAATTGGCATAGAGTCAGTGGGTGAGGCAGTTTTAGATGCACGCAGAAATGCGCAAATCAATAACATTGACAATGTGAGCTTCTTGGCAGGTGATATGAAGGATATGTTTAGCAAGCACACCATCACCACTTACGGCAAGCCAGATGTAGTGATCACTGATCCCCCGCGTTGTGGAATGCATCAGCAGGTGGTACAACAGCTACTAGATATTTGCCCACAGCGCATAGTTTATGTGAGTTGCAACCCCGAAACCCAAGCTAGGGATATTAGCTTGATGCTGAGACAATACCAGATTACGAAAATGCAACCAGTGGATATGTTTCCGCAAACAGCCCATGTAGAAAATGTAGTTTTATTAGAGAAATTACCTAATGCTCAATAATTTGTGAGTTTGTAAACTCAATCTCCATTGCGAATGTCTATAAATATAATCTATAACTAATTGCTTGCTGGCAGGATTGCTCCACTCTGGCTGTAAAAATGTGGGTATGTTTGCCCGCACTAATTTAGCTTGATCTTCTGCCCAGTCTAAGTCATTGACATTGGCAATAACTACTTTCAATTCATGAGCCTGTGCATAAATTTCTGGTAAGGGGGGCTTAAAAGTCTTGGGGGATAAAGTAATCCAGTCAAATACGCCAGTAAGTTGATATGCCCCTGAAGTTTCGAGGTGAATCGCTAACTTTTCTGCTTTGAGTTGTGCGGTCAATACTGCTAAGTCGTGCATGAGAGGTTCACCACCAGTAATCACCACAAAATTAGGATTTGCAGTTTTGGCTAGCCTTACTAATTCAGTTACTGAAATGTGAGGATGTTTCTTCTCTGACCATGAAATTTTGGTATCACACCAACTACAACCCACAGCGCAACCAGCTAAGCGGATAAAGAAGGCGTTTGTCCCTGTCCAGTAGCCCTCCCCTTGCAGACTATGAAATGTTTCTACTACGGGATAAGTCAGCATTTGCTTAGACAGCTAGTCATCAACTTGAGGCAGGCGGCGGATTGCTTCAGTTTTTGGCGAAACAATGCGGGGCATGGTATGAGCTTTGTCAAAGCGGACGGCAAGGGTGATATTGCGTTCACTGCCGAAAATCCTGATCACACTGCCTTTGCCGTGTTGGGGGTGGATGATGCGATCACCCACAGCCCAGTTGGGAGTGGTTGCCTGAGCAGGTGGCATTTCCTTGATCAAAGATTGAGTGATAGAAGCCGATCGCCGCTTTTGCCAGTTGCCAGTGAGGTACTGGGGCGGCAGTTCGTCAAGGAACTGTGATGGCTCGGCGTATTCGCGTTTGCCGTAAAACCTGCGCTCTTGGGCATGGCAAAGATACAGCAGTTCTTGGGCACGGGTTATACCCACATACATCAGTCTGCGTTCTTCCTCTAGGCTCATGGGGTCATCTAGCGATCGCCTGCTGGGGAACAAGCCCTGCTCCAAACCCACCAAAAACACCACTGGAAATTCCAGCCCTTTGGCACTGTGTAAATTCATCAGCGTAACTTTTTGTTGGTCTGCGGCGGTCTCATCTAAGCTAGAAGCCAGAGCGGCATTCGCCAAAAAACTATCTAGACTGGGGTCTCCTGTTTCTTCTATGAATTGCAAAGCGGCATTGTACAACTCCTGCAAGTTGCTGATTCGTTCTAGGGCTTCATCAGTTCCTTGTTCTTGTAACTCTCTGAGGTAGCCCGACTCCTGCATTAGACCTTGCACTATTTCCGCAGATGTGCGCTCTGCTCTTCGCTCGATCCATTGCTCGATCAGGCTGACAAATGCTTGCACAGCTTTGGCAGAACGACCTCCAAGGTGCTTCACCGTATCGGCATCGCTGAGAATCTGCCACAGGGGAACTGCCATAGCTTCACTGGCTTCACGGAATTTGTCTAGGGTAGCACTGCCCACACCGCGTTTGGGAACAGCGATCGCCCTTAGCAGACTCACTTCATCGTAGGGATTGACCACCAACCGCAGGTACGCCAGCAAATCTTTGATTTCTTTGCGATCATAGAAGCGAATGCCACCAACAATTTTGTGCGGCATATTTTGGCGGATCAAAATCTCTTCAAACTGGCGGGATTGCACATTAGTGCGATAGAGAATGGCAAAGTGTCCGTAGTGAGCAGAGGGAATTTGGCGACAGAGCCTGCGAATTTCGCGCACCACATACTCAGCTTCATTAACTTCATCTTCTGCCCTAAATACTTGAATTAGCTCACCATCGGGACGGGTGGGGCGCAACATCTTGTCAATGCGTTGCGAGTTATTGGCAATCAATTCATTAGCTACATGGAGGATATTGGCTGTAGAACGGTAGTTTTCCTCCAGCTTGATCATGGTCTTGGTCTGATCATCGGGTAGGCGATCGCCAAAGGCGTGCTGAAATTCCATCAAGATAGTGAAGTCAGCAGAGCGAAAGGAATAGATAGATTGATCCGCATCCCCAACTACAAAAATGGAGCGATCGCGCCACAGGACATGGGGCTGATTGTTGGTAGTCAGCAAGCGGATCAGTTCGTACTGGGTGGGGTTGGTGTCTTGATATTCATCTACTAGGATATGGGAAAATCGCCGATGCCAGTAATCCAAGACCTCTGGGCACTGTTGAAACAACAGCACTGGTACATAAATCAAATCATCAAAGTCAAGCGCATTATTGCTCACCAATCTGTCTTGATAGGCGGCATAGACTGCACTAACGACCTTGTGGCGCATACTGCGGTCTTGATCGGCAACTTGCTCAGGGGACAATCCTTTATTCTTGAAACTGCTGATAGCATAGCGGATGGAGCGGGGTTCAAACTTCTTCTCATCTAGGTTCATCTGCTTGATAATAATCTCTTTGACTAGCGCTTGGCTGTCGGCATCATCAAAGATAGAGAAGTTCTTTTGCCACCGCCTACCCTGCGGATCGGTATATTTTTCGATATCACAGCGCAAAATGCGACAGCACATACTGTGGAAAGTACCAACCCATAAGCCATCGTGGTCAAAAGGCTTGATGTAGGTGCGCCGCACTTTAGAAGCCAACCGTTTGTATTCCAGTTCGGAAATATCCAGCAGAGAGCGATTATATTCCTGCCACGCCAGTTCTTCAGTGAGGATACTTTCCAAGCGATCGCTCATTTCCTTTGCCGCTTTGTTAGTGAAGGTAACCGCTAGAATTTGCTCTGGGCTGACGCCGTGATGGAGCAGTAGATTAGCAATGCGAAAGGTAAGCGTACGGGTTTTGCCCGAGCCTGCTCCTGCTACAACCAACAAAGCTCCTTCGTAGTGGGCGGCGGCACGCTGTTGGGCGGGATTGAGACGGTTGAGGAATTTGGCAGACATAAAATCTACTGCTGAGCGTGTCTATCATAGTGTAGCCGTTCTTGCCGATCTGCCATCTGCTTGGCTTCAGCTTCTGTCCACTGTGCTTCAGGCTCCAAGTCTGGAGCATCAACAAAAGGATTGGGTATGCTTTGCCCCGTCAACTTGTTAATTAGCACGATCAAAAACTTGAGGCAACTTTCAGGATAAAACAGCACCTGTCGTTCACTAAACCGCACCACAAACCATTGCGCGGATTGAAAAAATTGATTACGCTTGTCATCTTTTCCGAGATAGTGAGTCAAGACCAGCGGCTTGGGGTCGTTTGGATATTGGCGGGGAGTGTAGGGTTCATCTATTTCAATGTCAATGTGCAGATTATGCTCTCTATCCAAATAGATGAAGTCAGCCGTAAACATACCCAGTGGACGCAAAGTGATGATTTTTTTGGCAAAAATATGGCTCAACAACACAGGAAACTTGGCATTGTCAGGGAATTCGGCAAAGCCGCGATTATCTTTAGCAATTTTGGCACTGGGCATTTGTGGGCGTAGATACTTCCATAAATCTTTATATTGTTGGGGCTGAAAGGTAAGTTCAATCCACAACCATCCCCAAATTAGACTGGTGGGGATAAAAAAGGGAGGAAACCCCAACCAGCCAGCTTTTTGCCATAACAAAAATGTAGCGATCGCACTGATCAGCAGGCAGAGCAGTAACCCACCAGCCAACTGCCACAGGTTTTTCTGTCTGCTAAATAGCAGTTGCACCTTGCATTCCATGGGCAAATGAGGATAGAGGACAATGGGAAAGCTGACTTTTGGCATGAGGAGCAATATACCATACCCACAAGTGCGTCAGAGCCTCTAGTCTTGGCGATTTTTGAGTTGGATTAGCTCAATTTTGTAGCCGTCAGGGTCTTCCACAAAGGCGATCTCCGTACTGCCATGCTTCATTGGACCTGGCTGGCGCACCACTTTACCGCCTTTTTCCGCTATTTGCTGGCAAGCGGAGTAAATATCGTCCATGCCCAAGGCAATATGCCCGAAGGCATCACCCAAGTTATAGCTATCTGTTTCCCAGTTGTGGGTTAGTTCAATCACTGCCGACTTGTCTTCGGTGTCAAAACCCACAAAAGCCAAAGTAAACTTACCTGCGGGGTAGTCTTTTTGGCGCAGTAGTTTCATACCCAAAATATCGCAATAGAAGTGCAAAGACTTATTCAGGTCGCGCACCCGCAACATAGTGTGCAAAATCCGCATGGCTTTGGCTCCTAACCTCTTGACGCTACTCAATTCTAACTTATGTACTTATGTACTCAGGTACCGCGACAATTGCTCTCTGAACTGGCATTCTAGCAATGCTTGGCATAGTTTTCAAAAGTTAGTCAGGAACTTGATTTGTTGAGAGTGTAAACTACCCGACGCTCATGCTGGCGCATAGAGCGCTGGCTTTCGGTAGCCCTCCAGTTATCTTGCAAGACAAC
>OGCL01001789.1_pt1 | contig 17047 bp, 19 predicted proteins | sample 1570041 | NCBI WGS metagenome assembly OGCL01 (sample SAMN06266162, study PRJEB24511) | hot springs metagenome | isolation source: Hot spring water | place: South Africa: Limpopo | collected 2015-06-22
GATATCCCTGAAATCGTAAGCATCGAAAGGCTCTCTTTCAGTACACCATGGTCAGAGACATCATTCCGCAGCGAGATTTACAGCAGGTATTCGGTTGCAAGGGTTGCCGAGCTTAATGGAGTTATCATGGGATATATCTGCGTAAAGCATGTGGCGGATGAATGCCATCTCCTTGATCTGGCTGTGCACCCCGATTACAGAAGACGCGGCATTGCAAGGGCGCTGCTCAATGAAGTGATTCAGGAATTAAGGATAGAGGGCTGCAGGTTTTTTTATCTCGAGGTGAGGTCATCCAATTATGCTGCAATGAAGCTCTATGAGAAGTTCGGATTCAACATGGTCGGCGTAAGGAAGGGCTATTATGTAAATCCAGCAGAGGATGCGGTTATCATGATGATGGAGCTTTGATCCTATTTTGCCACTGCCTTTATAGTGCCGATTGCGATGAAAGGGTTTTTCTCGATGCAGGGGCAGATGCATTTCTTCACAAACCATTTTATCTCCACGACTTGCTGACGGCAATCCGTCAGAAAGCAATCCGAATTTCGAAATTCGAATTTAGGATTTCGAATTTTGAATTTCATATTCCTTCTGGTAAGAACAATCCTGTGCTCAAATACCTATCTCCCCTGTCCGGGAATATAACAACCAGTTTCTTGTTTTTCCCAAGCCTCTCTGCTGCCTTCATGGCAGCCCACATTGCAGCGCCAGATGATATGCCTGCGAGTATTCCTTCCTTTAAAGCCAGTTGTTTTGTCGTGTTTGCGGCATCCTCGTCCGTTACGGGTATCACTTCGTTGTATATCTTTGTATTTAAAACACCCGGATAAAAGCCGGCGCCTATGCCTGCAATCTTGTGTTTCCCGGGATTGCCGCCGGAAAGCACAGGCGACCCTGCTGGCTCAACCGCTGTTATCCATATTTCAGGGTTTCTCTCTCTGAAGACTTCTCCTGTTCCTGTTATTGTGCCGCCTGTTCCAACTCCAGCAACAAATGCATCAGGGATACAGCCAAGTGCCTCTATTATCTCAAGAGCAGTTGTTTTCCTATGAATTTCTGGATTAGCTTTATTCTCAAACTGCTGAGGCATAAAATAATCAGGATTATCTCTGAATATCTCTTCTGCCTTCTCCACTGCCCCCATCATTCCCCTATCGCCAGAAGTCAATATTAGTTCAGCTCCAAATGCCTGAAGCAACTGCCTTCGCTCCATAGACATAGTCTCTGGCATTGTGAGTATAAGCCTATATCCCTTGACAGCAGATACCATTGCTAAGCCAATGCCTGTATTTCCGCTTGTTGGCTCAACAATAGTTCCTCCTTTTTTCAGCCTGCCTTCTCTTTCTGCTGTCTCTATCATAGAAAACGCTATCCTATCCTTTACTGAGCCTCCTGGATTATAACCCTCGAGCTTTGCCCATATTTCCGCACCATTTGCCGCAATCATCCTGTTAATCCTTACAAGCGGCGTATTTCCGATAAGACTCATAATATTTTCATGCAATTTCATAAAACCTCCACCAAACCGTTATTAGTGACCTTTATCCGTGACCGACACGGAACACTGACACGGCTCACGGAACTGGTAAATAATAAATATTTAGTGCTAAAATTGCAAACTATGATAAGTTTAGGCTTTTCGCCATGTCCCAATGACACTTTTATCTTTTATGCCCTTACAAACAAGATTATAGACCTTAAAGGCTTAAATTTCAGCCTTCTCATAAAGGATGTTGAGACACTAAATCAACTCGCCATAAAAAAAAAGGTTGATGTCACAAAAATATCATGCCATGCCTTTTATTACCTGCAGGAAGACTATCACTTCTTGAGGGCAGGAGGAGCATTTGGACGCGGATGCGGACCGCTATTAGTAGTCAGGACTCAGGAGTCAGAAGTCAGGAGTTCAAAAATAAAAAAGATAGCAATTCCTGGCAAGCTGACAACGGCATTTCTGTTATTAAAACTTTATTTATCTTCAACCTCCATCACTTCTTACTTCTCACTTATCACTTCTCACTTTATTCCCATGCCATTTCATAAAATAATGGAAGCTGTCAGAGATGAGAAGGTAGATGCTGGGCTCATAATACATGAAAGCAGATTTACATATCAGAAATACGGACTCTCTCAAATTGTTGATCTTGGAGAATGGTGGGAAAAAGAGACAGGACTGCCCTTACCTCTTGGAGGCATTATTGCAAAAAAATCCCTCGGCATCCAAAACATTAAAACAATTGAATCTCTCATAAGAGAAAGCGTAGAATATTCCATACACAACAAAGAAGAAGTCATGCCATTTATTAAACAGTATTCACAAGAATTGTCAGATGATGTAATATTTAAGCACATATCCCTTTATGTCAATGATTACACTATAGATATCGGCAGCGAAGGAAAAGCTGCGCTTAATGAATTGATAAAAAGGGCAAAAGGCGTAGAAACAATTGCAAACAAGGGAGTGCAACCATGACAGTATCTGTCAGCGAATTCACAAATGAGCCTACGATAGCATACTTTTCCATGGAGATAGGCGTCAGGAGCGATATGCCCACATACAGCGGAGGCCTCGGCGTACTCGCGGGAGATACAATAAAGTCAGCCGCAGACCTCAATCTTCCGATGGTAGCTGTAACACTTCTAACAAAAAAAGGTTATTTCAGACAGGAACTGGATATTTACGGAAGGCAATCCGAGTTTTCAGAGGAATGGGAGCCGGACAGATTCATGACCCCTCTTCCTGAGAGAATCAGTGTGTTCATCGAAGGAAGAGAAGTCCACATTAGCGCATGGCTCTACCTTGTGATAAGCGCTACAGGCGGCAAAGTGCCTATAATCTTTCTTGATACCGACCTTCCCGAAAACATGCCGCAGGACAGAGAAATCACCCAGAGCCTCTATGGCGGAGACACTGCTTACAGACTTAAACAAGAAATAGTCCTCGGCATCGGAGGCACAAGAATGCTCGATAAGCTCGGTTTTGAAATAAAGAAATATCACATGAACGAAGGCCACTCTGCTCTTCTTACGCTTGAACTGCTGAAAAGGCACAAGAAGGATATAGAAAAAGTATGGGATGAGAGGCTCATCTGGGATACAGAGAAAGTCAAAAATCTCTGTGTCTTTACAACACATACGCCTGTTGCTGCAGGACATGACAAGTTCCCTTATGACCTTGTGCAAAAGATAATGTGCGAAATCGTTCCAATAGATGTCATAAAAGATTTAGCCGGCCGTGAACATCTTAATATGACTCTCCTCGGCTTAAACTTAAGCAGATACATAAACGGAGTTGCAAAAAAACATGGAGAGGTATCAAAAGGCATGTTTCCCGGATATGCGATTCATTCAATAACCAACGGCGTGCATTCCTTTGCATGGACAAGCGAGCCATTTAAAAGACTGTTTGACAAGTATCTTCCCGGCTGGGCAAATGAGCCTGAAATATTCGTAAGAGTAGGCCGCATACCGGATGATGAATTATGGGATGCACACATGGATGCTAAAAAACATCTCATCGACTATGTCAACCGTGAGACACAAGCAGGGATGAACTATGATACACTCACAATCGGCTTTGCAAGACGAGTAACGGCTTACAAAAGAGCAGATCTGCTCTTCAGCGACATTGACAGACTCTCTTACATTGGAGAAGGAAGGCTGCAAATAATTTATGCTGGTAAAGCCCACCCCAGAGACGAGTCTGGAAAACAGCTTATACAACGCATATTTGAAATCAAAGAAAAGCTTAAAGACAAGATAAAAATAACATTCCTAAAAAATTACAATATGGAACTCGCATTGAAGCTTGTAGCAGGTGTGGATGTATGGCTAAATACACCTTTGAGGCCCCTTGAGGCATCAGGAACAAGCGGCATGAAAGCAACTCATAACGGTGTGCCTAATTTCAGCGTGCTTGACGGCTGGTGGATTGAAGGGTGGATAGAAGGCTTCACAGGATGGGCAATAGGTCCTTCTCCCAATATCCTGGCAGACCCTGCAAGAGATGCAGACGATTTGTATTATAAACTTGAGACTATCATCATCCCTACCTTTTATAATGATAAACATACATGGATACGGATAATGCAGAATGCTATCGGAAAGAATGCCTATTACTTCAATTCCCACAGGATGATGAGAAGGTATGTGACAGAGGCTTATATCAGATAGTTTACCTATGAGATTTCTCATAATTCCCATAGGAGTCATTGACGAAGAAGTTCTGAAATGCATCGCAGATGTCCTTGAGAAGATATACCGCTGTAAGGTCGAAGTAGGCAAAAAAATATCTACACCTGAAGAGGCTTATAACAAAAAAAGAGGTCAATATCACTCTACAAAAATCCTCAATATTCTAAAACAATTTAAGACAAAAGACTTTAACAGGGTCCTCGGTGCAATAGATGCAGACCTCTATGTTCCTGACCTGAACTTTGTTTTTGGGGAGGCAGACATGCTTGCAGGAGTAACAGTTATATCACTTGCGAGGCTGCGCCAGGAGTTCTATAGACTAAATCCTGACAGAGACCTCTTTCACCTGAGGGCTGTCAAAGAGGCCATACACGAAATCGGCCATACATACGGCCTCGGCCACTGTCCTGACCCTAAATGCATAATGTATTTTTCCTACAGCCTGAAAGATACCGACAGGAAATGCCCTGGATTCTGTAACATCTGCAAGCATGAACTTAATATTTTAGTTTCAGAGGACTGAAATGTTTGATCCAGTCATGCTTGCGGAACTGACTAAAAAAGATGTCTGCAAAGATGATTCGAGGAAATACTATCGTTTCAGGCCATCGAGATTTTACGGCGGCATATCCACTGCAGACTGCGTTGGATGCTGTCTCAGGTGTGTATTTTGCTGGGCATGGAATGTGGCTGCGAGACCTGTTGAGCATGGCGAATTTTATTCTCCGGAAGATGTAGTGCGAAGATTGACAAGGATTGCAGAAAAGAAACGCCTTAATCAGATGCGCATCAGCGGCAATGAGCCAACCATCTGCCGTGAACACCTTATAAGGGTTCTTGAATTGATAGATGAAAAATATCAATTCATACTCGAAACAAACGGCATACTTATAGGCAAAAACAAAGAGTATGCAAAGGATTTATCGAGATTTAAAAACCTGCACGTGAGGGTGAGTCTGAAAGGCACATGCAATGAAGAATTCTCAAGACTCACAGGTGCTGTTCCGGAAGGGTTTGATCTACAGCTAAAGGCGCTGGAAAATCTTGTGCATTATAGAGTGAAAGTTCATCCTGCATGTATGATAAGTTTCAGCCCGCATGAAAACATAAAGACATTAAGAAAAAGGCTGAAGGCAATACATCCCGCCTTTGAGGACTTTGAAGTGGAGGAACTCATCCTCTATCCTCATATAGAAGAAAGGCTAAAAAGGTTTAATATTCCATACTATACTGCTTACAGACCTGATAATATTCCGCCGGAGCAGATATAACGATCATCTCGGTCTTATACGCATGTCATCCTTGATAGATTCGTCAGGATGTGTAATAACTATTTCACCCTCAGAAATTCCTGAAACAATCTCAGCCACCAGCCCTGTATGGTGGCCGATTTCAACCTGTCGTAGATGTGCCCTCTTATTCTTAACCACAAATACTGCCCAGCCTTCACCCTTGCGAAAGAGGGCGCTGGCAGGGACCTGAAGCACATCCTTCCCCTCCCATATAATGAAGCGTGCATCCACCCTGTAGCCGTCTCCAAGCCTCTGCCAGCTTTCAGGAATAGAGGTAATATCTGCTATGACGAGCACTCTCTGTTCCTCCACTCCGAGACTCGATATCTTCGTAAAACCGGCAGGCTCTATAACCCTAACCTTGCCGGAAAGAACAGAATCGCCGCCCCATCTTTCAAAAAGCACGGTAGTTCCTGTCTTGATCTTCACTGCATCTGCTGAAAGGACTTCCACCTTGACCTCCAGCTTGCCGGGATCTCCAATATCAATCAGCGGCTCTCCTGAGTTCACTACTCCTTCGCTCTCACGATGTATCTTGAGGACACGGCCATCAACAGGTGTGCGTATTGCAACAATGCGGCCATGATTCGTTACTCCTTCGGCTGAGTATCGGAGTGCACTTCGAGCCTTATCAAACTCAAAGCGCGCTACATTCACAGCAGCCTCGGCAGAAAGACGATTTGCCTCTGTGCGCTTTGCCTCTGATTCGGCCTGTTCAAGAGCATCCTTTGATGTATAGCCTTCCTTAAAGAGCATTTTTATGCGCTCATAGTTTGACTTAGCATACTCTGCATTTGCTGCAGATGCACGGGCATTCTCCTCTGCAGCCTTCAGCGATGCCTCCGCTGCTGAAACAGCAGCCTCAGCCTCTGCACGGCTCCTCGGATCAAGGACAGGAGACCTCAGGGGCTCAAGCTCAAACACAACCTGTCCCTTTTTCACATGGTCACCCACATCAAGTTTAATTCGTCGCATGAATCCTGAAACAGGTGCAGAGACGACAAACCTGTCTTTTACCCTTGTCTTTCCTTCTTCTTCTATTGTTACTGTCAGCGGCCCGCGTAATGCCTTCGCAATATCAACAGGCACAGGCCTTGGCATGAAACCATAAACAATGGCGAGTATTACAGCTATTGAAATTGCGATTACGATTATCCACCTGTTTTTTCGCATCTTTACTCCCTTGTCTTCAGTGCTGCCACAAGGTCAAGGTGGTCAAGCCTGTAGCGTACAATCAAGCCTGCTACACAGGCTGATACAACTACAACTGTAGCTGCAAGTGAATAAGTAGCAGGCTCAGCTACTGCAGGAACCCTGAAGAGGTCAGAACTCAGGGCTATTGCTATATAAGTACAAAGCAGCCTTCCGAGAATGAATCCGAGTGGGATAGCAGCGAGTGTTAGAATTCCGAGTTCTCCTAAAAAAATGTAGGATATCTCTGCCCGTGTATAACCGAGCACCCTAAGGCTTGCAAACTCACGGCTACGCTCTGCCAGTACTATTCTTGCGCTGTTGTAAACAACTCCGAAGGCGATGGTACCTGCAAGGATAGTGGCCACAAATGTAAAGAATAGGAGCGCCTCAGCCTGTGTCTCGTAGAAATTCCTTATCTCGTCCTTCCTCACAACAGTGCCGACCACACGGGGCATATCGACAAGCCTTCTGTATATCTCCTGCTGGTACAGAGAGTCAACAGAGAGATAGGCGCCTGAGATGACATTACCTTCCCTCATTAGCATGTTAAGGGCAGATAAATCCATATAGCCCTGCAGCCCTATGTATTGTTTGATAAACCCGATCACAGGCACCTGACGTATAGGCCTGTTCCCTTCTAATACTTCTACTGTAAGAATGTCTCCAGTCCTGATGCTGAGAATACGGCCAAGATAATCTGTGATCACTATACCATCAGGTGGAAGGCGTATCGGCTTCAGATTCATATCAAGGAGAAAATGGAGACGATTGCCCGGCTCTATACTCTGAATGGATGTACGGTAACTACGGTGTCCAAATCTGAGCCGGGCAGGGACTGACCTGAAGACCTCGGCGTGTTCGATACCTGCAATGCCTTTCAACTCATAAACCGCCTTTCTTGAAGTGGGCTCAACAAAGGTGACGGTCATGTCCTCCTTCTGAGATAGCTTGAACTGCACATTTATCATGAAGTCAACAGCATCCCTCGAAAATGTGCCTGCAATCATTATAGCACAGGAAAGGGAAATGCCAGTGATTGTGAGGAGCGACTTCACCGGCCTTCTTCCTATATTGCGGATGATTATCCTGGTTGGCTGTGAGAGGAGGGGACCGAGGCCGATTCTCTCAATTATTGTTTTTCTGTAGCGTGCAGGAGGTTCCGGCTGCATAGCCTCTGCCGGAGGAAGTATTGCTGCCTTCCAGACCGAATGAATGGTGCCTGCAAGTGCTGCTCCGATAGTGATGATTGATGCAGTAATAACAACTGATGGTTTCAGCTCATATATCAGGTATGGGAAGCGATAAAACTCCATGTATATCTTGCCAAGCCCTTTGCCGAGCCATACACCAACAGCAAGCCCTCCTGCAATACCAATGAGGACTATGAAAAGAACCATCTTTATATAATGACTGCCTATGACACGGTTGCTGTAGCCAAAGGCCTTGAGCGTGGCTATCTGCTCGCGCTGGAGGCTTATAGTCCTGCTAATGACCACATTGAGCAAAAATGCAGCAACAGCAATAAATATGGAGGGGAATATCTCTGCGCTCCTCTGGAGCTGCTTGAACTCTTCGCTGAGAAAGCGGTGTGATATCTGGTCTTTCCTGCCATAAGAGCCGAGTCCGCCGTAGCGGTCTATGATGCTGTCAAGCTGGATGAGCACATCGTTCAGCCTTGCATCATCAGAAATTGTCAGTGCTACATCATTGAATGCGCCTTTCATGTCATAGGCAGTGCTGAGGGCATTTTTCCCCATCCATAGGATTGCGTAACGCTTGTAGTCAGGGCTTATGGCACCTGGCCTTGTCTGAAGAACGAATTCAGGAGAAAGGGCAATACCAACAATAACAAGGGTTTTCCATTTGCCGCTAATAATTGCACCGAAGCTGTCTCCGAGCTTGAATCTGTGTGCCTCTGCAAATGCCTCGCTCACAACAACTTCATTGTCCTTCCATGGATCGACCATCCTGCCTGTTCTGATATAAAGCCTGTTCAGAAGAGGACTGCCGATGTCAGGCACAGAGACTAGTCTGGCTGTTACAGGCTCTAAAAAGCCTTTTATATCGAGCTTTACATTGGCTGAAATGCGGGTCTCAACCTGATTAACGCCAGGTATTTCACTTATGCGGTCTTTAAGGGTTTCAGGCGCACGCTTTAATGATGCAAAGACATCTGCAAAACCAAAGTCGCGATAAAACCTGTCCATCGTATTATTCAGGGAATCCATTACACTTATCAACAAAACATAAGTGGAGACACCGCTCACAATAACAAGGGCAAGGGCAATGGCCTGTCCCCTCATCTTCCATAAATCCCTCCATAGTTTTCGGTCCAGTGATTTCATTTGCTCACCATCTAAGTTCCCCTGGCGTTTTTTTTACAATGGTTCTATTAATCTCTGAGATGAGGCCATTGCTCAGATGCACCACACGGTCTGCCATTCCTGCTATATCAACATTGTGTGTGATTATGACCGTAGTAGTGCCGAGCTCACGATTGACCCTTTCAATTGCCTCAAGCACCACAATACCGGTTGCAGAATCGAGGGCTCCTGTCGGCTCATCACAGAGGAGGACTTCGGGATTTTTTGATATGGCACGAGCAATGGCAACCCTCTGCTGCTCTCCGCCTGAAAGCTGCGATGGGAAATGGTCGAGCCTATCACCCAATCCGACAATGGCGAGTGCATCCTCCGGCCTCATTGGCTTTTTTGCTATATCAGTGACAACAGTAACATTCTCACGGGCAGTAAGACTCGGAATGAGATTATAAAACTGAAAGACAAATCCTACATGAAAGCGTCTGTATTCTGTAAGTTCCTGTTCTGTTGCCTTTGTAATATCCTTCCCGCGATATACCACCTGTCCGGATGTAGCCGTATCAAGGCCTCCGATGATATTAAGAAGAGTTGATTTCCCGCTGCCTGACGGCCCGAGCATTACAATGAGTTCCCTTGTATAGATTTCAAGATCCACACCCCTGAGGGCGTAAACCTTCACCTCTCCCATCTGGTAGATCTTTGTGAGGCCGTTTATCTTAAATACTATGTTTTCTGCAACGACAGATTCATTCATTATATACGATTATACATCACGCAGAATTCATGCACTACTTTAATATCATATCCATTGCAAATTTATGGATAATATGGAATAGTTGTATAAAGAGGGGGCAATGAACAGGCGGGAATTTATAGCAGCAATGGCAGGGGGTGTAATACTGACCATGGCAGGTGATAGGGGCGGAAAGCCCGTTTCGGCAGAGAAATCAAAATCCACAAAGGGCAAAAAAACAAGTGTATCCCTCATTAAGACATCTGACAGGACGTCAGGGATAAAAAGGGCTATAGAGATTCTAAATATAAACCCTGTGAAGGAAAAGGATGTCCTTATTAAGCCTAATTTCAACACCGCAGACCCATTTCCCGGCTCTACTCACAATGATACACTTACCCATTTGATATTGTATTTGAGGAATATGGGTGCAAAAACCATCACTATAGGAGAGAGGAGCGGACCACCTGATACATCGGATGTTCTGAAGGAAAAGGGCATATACGAACTCTGCAAAAAGCTTGATGTTGGACTCATGAATTTTGAAGAACTCCCTCCTGATGAATGGGTGAGAATAAGTCCTGAAAAAAGCCACTGGAGGAATGGCTTTGATGTAGCAAAGCCAGTTCTTGATTCTCAGTGTATTGTATCAACCTGCTGTCTTAAGACGCATGGCTACGGAGGCGTATTCACAATGTCTTTAAAACTGTCTGTGGGAGTCACACACAAAAAAAACATGACAGAACTCCATACATCCTTTCTGAGCATGAGGAAAATGATAGCTGAGATAAATCAGGCATACAACCCTTCATTGATAATACTTGATGCTATAGAAGCATTTGTGGATGGAGGTCCAGCAACAGGGACAAAAAAAACTGCTAATGTAATACTTGCAGGAACAGACAGAATCGCTATAGATTCGATGGGCTTGGCCATATTAAAAGAACTTGGAAGCAATAAGGCTATCATGGGAAAGAAGATTTTTGAACAGGAGCAGATAGCAAGGGCTGTTGAGCTTGGACTTGGAGTCAATAAACCACAGGACATAGAGATATTAACCGATGACAGACAAAGCCAAATATATGCTGATAGATTAAAAGAGACGATATTGAATGGCTGACAAATTCAAATCCTCTAAACAAAAGGAATAAAAATGCTTTTAATCGTTCATGGAGGAGCAGGAGAAAGAAGGGCAACAAAAATTGCATTAAAGAAGCTTTCTGAATCCCTTTCGTCTGGATACGAAATATTGAAAAATAACGGAACCGCTATTGATTCAGTTGTAAGATCTATAACCATACTTGAGGACTCCGGGCTTTTTAATGCAGGCTCAGGTGGAAACTTACAACTCGATGGTGTCAGACGGCTTGATGCATCCCTAATGGACGGTAGGAATTTAAAAACAGGCTCAGTAATAGGTGTTGAAGGAATAAAAAATCCTATTAAACTGACAAGGATTTTAATGGACATGCCCCATGTTATGATGACAAATATTGGAGCAAAAAAGATTGCTTACGCTAATAAACTCGAACCGCTACCAAAGCCAGACAAAAAGTCATTGGAAACACTTGAGAAGATAATGAGAAAAGAAAAAGAAATAACTCGCATTCACAAAGAGTATTTTTCAACAGTAGGTGCAGTTGCCATCGATAAATACGGAAACCTTGCAGCAGGCACATCAACTGGAGGAATAACAGCAATGCTGCCCGGAAGAGTAGGAGACACGCCTATTATTGGCGCAGGCACATATGCAGAAAACTCTCTAGGCGCTGTCTCATGCACAGGCAGAGGAGAATACATAATAAGGCTTTCCCTTGCAAAAGAGATATGTATGAACTTGAAAAATATGTCTCCTCTTATGGCTGCGCAGCTTTCTCTAAAAAGGCTTTCCAAGATAGGCGGCAAAGCAGGCGTCATAGTGATAAATAAAAAAGGTCAATTTGTAATACTGCATTCAACAAGATACATGGCAACGGGTTCTGTGAACGAGAAGGGGATTGTGGTGAAAATGTCGTTTAATAAAATATAATTACGCCAAAAGGATGTCCTTCTCGTTTAATTCCCTCTCATCAAAAAGCGGAATCCACTCATCTTTATGAATCAACACAAATGGCATCTCCTTTTGGCACTTTTTGCATCTTCTGATTTCAGCAGCCTTTATGCCTAAATCCATTACCTCAGAAGTGATTCCATGATGAGATATTGTCTCGTATTTATGGACATGTTTCATATTATTGTCTCCTTTTCTTTTTTATAATATTCTAACATTTAGCAGATGACTTCTGAAACCTCAGCGTATCTTCAATTAAACCTGCTGACTCCTTGATAATTGCGAGATGGTTATTAAGCTCGTGGGTAAATACTGATAATACTTTTTCTACAAACTGCAATTGATAGAGCCTGAGCATCTCCTCTTTTTCATATTCCATACCTGTTCTCTAACCCCTTTCTTTGCTTCACTGCGTTTTCCATCTTCTGTATCAACTCTTTGATATCTATAGGCTTCATAATATAATCGAAGTTATAGAGACTTAACCCCTCTATCTCTTTTTCGACATCTATATGTCCTGTCAGTAAAATAACATAAATATCTGGGGCAAATGTACTGATAGTCATGAGTATCTCTGTGCCACTCATGCCGGGCATCTTCAGGTCGAGGAGTATCTCGTCAGGCGGCTCGCTCTTTACTATAGCAAATGTGTCTTCAGCGCAGAACACGGACTTTGCATCATAGCCTCTTAACTGGAGTCTCTCGGCAAGCGTGGATGCACATTGCACTTCGTCATCCACAACAAGCACTTTTGTCTTATTCACAACCACTCCTATTATGCTCTAAGCCTTACAGGGATCTCGACAAAAAAGGTCGTACTTTTATCGACCTCGCTCTCTACAATTATACTGCCACCCAATTTTTTTATAATTCCGTATGATACAAAGAGCCCAAGACCCGTTCCCTTTGCTTTTTCTTTTGTTGTAAAAAAAAGCTCAAATATATGGCTAAGCTTGTCCTTTGGTATTCCGGGACCGTTGTCCCTGATGGAAACCTGAACAGCATGTTCGTCCTTCATCCCTGTTGAAACTACTATCAGGCCTCCTTCTTCAACTGCATCAATAGCGTTTTTCATAATATTCAGAAAGACCTGCTCAAGCTGTCCCTTGTCGCTGTTAATTTCTGGAAGCCCCTCCATAAGGTCCATCTCGAACCTGATGCTTCTGAGCAAAATGTCCTTTTCGAGGAACCCTTTCACCTCTTTAATGCTCTCGATCAAATCCATATGCCCGATGGTCAAATCAGTTTTACGCGCAAAACCAAGGAGATTATGTGTAATAGCACGACAGCGGTTTACACTGCCAATAATTCCATATGTCAGATTTGAAAACCTCTCCTTGTTTTGAAAATCTCCAGACATTTCCAGAATATCCTGCATCAGCCCTGCCTTTTCATTGACTATTGCAAGCGGGTTATTGATCTCATTTGCAACACCTGCAGCGATCCTGCCGAGAGAGGCAAGTTTCTCAGCCTCGACAAGCTGCTCCTGTTTTTCGTGCAATCTCTTAATTTCGAGCTCAAGAGACCTCATGGTATCCTGAAGCTTCTCCTGCATCTAATTAAAGGATGCGCCTAGTGTAGAGAGTTCATCCCTGCCTTTAATTTCGATGCGGCCAGAGAAATCTCTGTCTGCGCCCCTTTTAGTTATCTCTTCAAGATTTCTTACAGGGCTGGCAATGCTCTGAGCAAGCTTTATGTTTATGACAGTTTCAACTATTAAAATTACGAAAATTGCGAATACAAGCAATATTTTTGATCTTACCATCAGGGAGTTTATGTAAGCCCTCTCTTTCCTCAACAGATCTTTGGCAAATGTCTGTATATTCCTTGCAACTTCCCTCATTTTATCGATAGATCCACTTTCATTAATCCTGTCAACAAGGTATTCATACTCGGTAATTGCCTTCTTAATCATCTGATAGTTATCATAGCCCATCTCTTTGACTATCTCGGTCTCGATTTCATTAATATTCTCTTTGAACTGCTCAAGGTTTTTCTTAAGTTTCTACAAGTTGTCCTTGCCCCTGAACAACAAAAAATTCTTCTCATATCTTCTCATTTCAAGAAAGTTATTGGTTATATCGTCTGCTGTTTCAACGAGAGACAGTCTTGTAGTATATTGTCTGCATCTCCTTATATGCAAAAAAAGCAAAGGACTGCGGCAAGGAACATATAAAGGCCGAAGCCTAAAAAGGGTTTGTCTCTGATCTTCATATTAAAGATTATACAGCCATCAACCGTCGGCTTTCAGCTTTTTTATAAAGCTGGCATCTGATTGCTGATAGCTGGTTTGTTTTGCTATATCTTCAACACATAATATCTCAACCAAACATATACGGTCGAAATAACTACTGTCATTGCCATCAAAGGCATACCGTATAGCATGAACTTGCCAAAAGATATCCTCTTGCCGAGTTTCTCGGAAATCCCAACTACAATAACATTAGCAGATGCGCCGATTGCTGTTTTGCCATATTTATCACCAGCGGGTTCATTGTAGCAACATACGGAATATTGTCAACTATTGCAGATGCAAATGCAGAGAACCACATGATTACCATCTAGGTTGCAAAGAGGTTGCCCTGCGTGCGGTAACAACAGCAAAAATGGCCATTATCCTGAAAGGCTCGCCTTTGCCCCATTTTGCGCTCTTAATCGCAATATACTCAAATACTCCTGTTGGACGCATGAGATTGATTATCACCATCATGGAGATGAGAAGGAATATGACATTCCAGTCTATGCCGAATTCTTCGATATAAAATGCCTCGTGTTGATGAAGTATCTTTAAGACGAGCATTAATCCTGCGCCAAAAACAGCGACTATTGTTTATGTATCTTTTCGTATACTATTACCGCATAGGCGAGCAGGAATATTGTGCTTTATCATATGTCCACGCACTCCATTAAAGACGCCTGTTCGTCAACGCTTATGACGACCTTGCTTATAAGTTCGCCGACCTTTCTGTTTGAGGATTTTTTGGCTATGCTTTCGACCATGTCGTCCTATGTAAAGTCTCCAAGATCCATCATCGACAGGCAAAAGGGGAAAACAGCCATCTAAATATCCCTCATGGAAAGCATTCCTACAAATTTGCCCTTTTCATCGAGCACCGGCAATCCCTTAACTCCAATCCTCTCTTCTCCCCTCTTTGCAGTCTTCAGCAGATTGACAGCCTCCTTCAAAGTATTGTCAGGCCGTGAATAATCCCGAATCGGAATCATCAAATCCTTTGCTTTCATAATCCCTCCAATCTGAGTTTTATATTTCTATCCTCTCCGTTACTTCGTTAACCACTGCATAGCATGTGGCAATCCAGATATAATTGCGATCAGGTCCGTGTATCTGAATACCTGAAATTAAGGCATAATCGCTTTTCTTCTTATCAACCATTGCATTCAGGGCATATTCTATATCCTTTTGGATGACTTTCTGGGTTATCTTTGTAAGTTCGAGAAGGTCAGGGACATGGTTAGGGGGAAGTTCTCTCAACAACCTCATTTTAATAAGACTCATCTCTATATCGTCATTATTTAACTCCAAATCCCGAACTCCAAACCCCGAACTTATCTCCTTCTGAAACAATGCAAGGACGCCGCAGGCTGTGGATTCCCCATGCCTTCCTGTACGATAACAAACACCTACCTTTCCGTCTGCACAGATCGCTATGTGAGGCATTGAATAAAAAACATACCTCTCTTTGCCGTCAACAATAGGTGAGTGATGCATAGCTGCCGTTAATCCTGTCTTTCCCGCGAAAAACATTCCTGCAAGGGATGAAAGATTAAAGACATAGCCCCATCTCCTGCATATAGCTTCAATCAATGACTGGCTGATTTCATCCCTGCATATGCCTGCACAGGCAATGGTATTGCTTGCATTAAAACCGAACTTGTTCAATTCGGCATATGTCTTTTCCACAAAATCGGATTCTGTGTATGTCTTACCAAAATATCTCTTCAGAATATCACTAAATTCCATACTGCCTCCGTTCTCAATTGGCATCTGACACTTTATTTGCTAAGTATTGGCATCCCGGTCAGCGGCCAAATAGTCATTATGGCTATAGCTAAAACCGCAATAAGAATTATGCTCATCGGAATTCCGTGCTTAAAGAACTCACCAGTGGAAAACTGCTTTGACTCATATGCAATGGCATTGGGAGCAGCCCCGATGAGAAGAACAAACGGCATTCCGGCTGTAACCAGCGACGAATAAAATATAACATCGGGTGCAACCCCGAGATAACCTGCCACAACGAGTGAAACAGGCAGAGCTATAGCTATTGCAGCGACATTCATAATGAAGTTAGTCATTATCAAGACAAAACTTGCTATACTCAGAACAAATACCATCCAGTGCGCCTTCTGGAACATTACAAGCCAGTTAACAGCCAGCCACTGCGCAGCGCCTGTCTTCCATAAGCAAAAGCCTATGCTCATTGCGCCGCTGAAAAGAAGAATGATGTTCCACGGAATATCCTCAAGCTCTTTTACTGTAAGCACTCTGAATATAAAAAACAGGAGTGTGGATACGAGCATTATTGCTGCTCTGTCAAGAGGCTTAAGAGCAGGCACGAATGACTGCATTGCCATTACAATTACAACCAGTATAACGGCAACAATAACGAATTTCTCATTAAAGCTCATCGGGCCTAATTCTTTTGAAAGGCGTTTGACCTTGTCTTTCAGGCCATGTATAACATTCTTTTCAGGCTTCAGGAATATCATCAGATAGCCCCATATCAGAAGTACCATAATCCATCCCACAAGGAACATATATTTCGTAAGTTCAAAAAATCCTACATCCCTTCCTGTAAATTCCTTGAACATACCAGCCGCTGCAGGGCCACGTGCGGCTCCTAAAAAAGTGACGATACTGCCCGCGCCTGCTGCATATGCCATGCCGATAAAAAGAGCCTTTCCGAATTTTGACTGCTTATCGCCTTCGCCATAGAGGGCGTAGATTGCTAAAAGGATAGGGAATACAGTTGCTGCTGCTGCCGTATGCGCCATAAAATGTGCAAGACCTGCTGTAACAACAAGACAGCCAAGAAGTATCATGCTCGTCTTTTCGCCGACTACTTCGAGCATTTTGTATGCTATACGCTTTGTGATGCCCGACTTTGTAAATGCCAGTCCGACAACAACAGAGCCGAAAATGAACATAACGGACGGGTCCATAAAATCCTTGAATGCATCCTTTGCAGAGCGGATGCTGAATAATGCCTGAAAAACGCCTATTGCTATTGATGTAACGCCT
>OGCL01001792.1_pt1 | contig 17010 bp, 16 predicted proteins | sample 1570041 | NCBI WGS metagenome assembly OGCL01 (sample SAMN06266162, study PRJEB24511) | hot springs metagenome | isolation source: Hot spring water | place: South Africa: Limpopo | collected 2015-06-22
GTACCATCATTATTTATAGGAGCTGTATAAACAGTAGAAATAGCATAATTATCATTATATCCACCTAATAAATATACTCTATTTTTAGTAACTATAGCTGATGAATAACCTAATGGTCCAGGTAAAGATGTTCCTGTAGTCCAAGTACCTAATATACCATCATTATTTATAGGAGCTGTATAAACAGTAGGAACAGTATAACTACCATTATATCCACCTAATAAATATACTCTATTTTTAGTAATTATAGCTGATGAATGAGTTAATGGTCCAGGTAGAGATGATTCTATAGTCCAAGTACCTAATATACCATCATTATTTATAGGAGCTGTATAAACAGTAGGGGTAGTATAATCATTATTATTATTAGCATATCCACCTAATAAATAAACTCTATTTTTAGTAACTATAGCTTGTGACATACCTAATGGTATAGGTAAAGATGTTTCTATAGTCCAAGTACCTAATGTGCCATTATTATTTATAGAAGCTGTATATACAGTAGAAACCAAATTACTACCATTATATCCACCCAGTAAATATATTCTATTTTTAGTAACTATAGCCGATGAATGACTTAATGGTCCAGGTAAAGATGTTCCTGTAGTCCAAGTACCTAATGTACCATCAGCATTTATAGGAGCTGTATAAACAGTAGAAGTATAACCAATATTATTATCATATCCACCTAATAAATATACTCTATTTTTAGTAACTATAGCTGAAGAATGACCTAATGGTTCAGGTAAAGATGTTCCTGTAGTCCATCCAGTAATATCTCCACTTTGTTCAGTATTTATTTCATATTGTTGTTGCCAAGGTCTACCATTACCAGGATGTAAATTAAAAGAATAAGTATCTCCTATAACTGAATATAAATTTGCATAAGTAGTTTTTAATACTTGTGCTCCATTACATCTTAAAAATCCAGATGGAGTAGTACTATTAGGTCTACGAATAATATCACCTACTGATAAACTACTAGAACTAGAATTAGATAAAATATTATCTACATATTGTTTTGTAGCTGCGTGAAGATTAGATGTAGGATTAGCATGTAAAATTAAATTACCATTAATAGTATCAATTGAATCAATTTTAACACCATCAGTTATTCCATAACCTTCTAATGTATTTGGTTTATCATTTGTGATTTTGTTCCATGATATATTTGGAATATCTGATTCAGTAATATTAGTTCCAGAAGTAATTAAGCCTTTAGAATTTACAGTTACTTTAGTATAAGTACCAGGAGTTACTCCAGAATTATTTAGATTTATAACAGCAGAACCAGGTGATTTAACTATATCTCCAGAAAAAGCTGGAAATCTTTCAATAGGCATTATTCCAGTAGTAATATTATCTGCATTTAAACTTAATAAAGCATTATCTACAAAAAACTTTGGTATTGCGGCAAAATCATTACTAAAATCTCCATTAATATATAATGGGCCATTTAATGTCATACCATTAATAGTATTATTATTACTATTATTACTATTATTATCGCTATTATTATCTATAGTTTTAAAAAGATTAATTCTCATTTTTTAATTCCCCTAAAAATCTTATTAATTAAATCATAAAATTTTTTTTATTTTTCTTAATAATTTTTTAGTAAAAAATAAGGTTAATTATGTTTACTTATATAGTTACTTCTGATATTCATTTAGGTCACTTAAAAACTACTACAACACATATTATTTCTTCTTTTAAAAAATATATTTTAAATGATTTAAATAAAAATATAAATATTTTATTTATCTCTGGCGACTTATTTGATAGATTATTAGATTTAAATTCTAAAGAAGTATATGAAATAATAGAATTTTTTAATTATTTATTAAATTATTGTTATAAATATAATATATTTTTAAGAATATTAGAAGGTACACCAAGTCATGATTGGCAACAATCAACTATTTTATTAAAAATAAATGAAATAAGAAAAGAAAAAGTAAATTTAAAATATTTTAAAACTCTTGATATAGAATATATAGAAGAATATAATAAATATATACTTTATATTCCAGATGAATGGACAAATGATCATATTGATCTTGAAAAACAAATACAAGAAAAACTTAATATTTTAAATATAGAAAAAGTAGATATAGCAATATTACATGGTCAATTTAAATATCAAACATTAAATAAAAAATATAATGGTTTTTATTTTAAAGAAGAATATTTTCTTAATTTAGTCAGAAGTTATATACATATAGGTCATTATCATACTTTTTCTACTTTTGATCGTATAATAGCAAATGGTAGCTTAGAAAGATTAGCTCATGGCGAAGAAGAACCTAAAGGTTATATAAAAGTAGAAGATAATAAATATGTATTTATAGAAAATAAAAATGCATATATTTATAAAACTATAAATATAACAGATAAATTTACTTTAGAAAAATTAGATAAAATTATATTTGAATTTCCTAAAAAAAGTTACATAAGATTAGTTGTATCTAAAAATAGTTATTTTAATTTAAATTTTGATTCTTTAAAAATAAGATATTTAGATTATTCTTTAAAAAAAATAATAAAAGAAAATTTACTTAATCAAAATTCAATTATATATATAATAAATGAAAATAATTTAGAGTTTAATAATTCTTATTTATTAGAAAATAATATATATGATATTTTAGTAAATATAATAAATGAAAAATATTTTTCTTTTTTAACTTCATCTAAAATTAATAAATTACAAAAATATTTGAATTTATTTTCTAATGTTTCTGATATAGAAAAAGATATTTCTAAAAGTTAAATAAGGTTACTTAAGGAGATTTTTTTATGACTTTAAATTCTCTTTTAAATAGACCAACATCTGGTTTTCCTATTTCTATAGGAACATCATTAGCCTTAGAAACTATTTTTGATCCAATTCAAGAAGTATATGATCCTGAAAGACAAGTTCCAGATAAAATAGATAAAAATAAATATAATATTTATCTTTTTAATATTTCTACTTTATTTAGAAATATAGTTACAAGTATTTCTTATAATGAATTAGAAAATATAAAAAAAGAAAATATTCTAGATATATTATTAGATGAAATTGATTGGTTAACAAATTTTTTTCATATAAATAATCTTATTATTAACTTCTATATTCATAAATATATTTATGTAAAGAAAACTTATGAAGCTAAAAAAGTACTTAGAGTAGCTACTACAACAAAACAGATATTTATAGAAGAATTAAAAAATTATTGTTTAGATTATATTATTAAACAAGATGATACATATGTATTTACTAAAAATATTAAAATAAAAAAAGATAATGTATTAATATTTACTCATATTCCTTTTGACTTATTAAGTTATAATAATTTTTTAACATTAGATTTATTAGAAAGTAATACTGGAATAGTAAAAAGTAGAAAATTATGGTATACAAAATACTATAGTTTACCAAATGAAATAGATATGAGTTTTATTCCTTTACTTGAATATTTATTAGCTGAAGTATTTGGAGATAGATATATGTTTCATCCTTCTCCTTTAAATAAAAGAATGGAAGTATATAATCAATTAAAAAAATTAAATGTAAATCCATTAATGAATGAATTTGAATTAGGATTAAAATTATTTAAAAAAGTAATATAATCTCCAGAGGAAATTAATTTCCTCTGGAGATTTTTTTTAAAAACGAATTAAATCATTAATAAAGGGAATTTTAATAGAATCTAATTCTTCTTTATTTTTAGCATTCATAATTTGTTTACGAATATTTTCCATTTCAAAGAAACGAGTAGTAAAAGCTGTTGAAACAGCTGTTACAATACTAACAAGATCAGAAATTTGAGAAATTGTATATGGTTGGTTATTTGAATCAATCCAAGCAGGAGGTAAATATTGAGTATTAGAATAAATTACTAAAGCTTGAGTTAAACGAATACGAGCAGTTTCATTTGCATCAAAAGTACGATCTGCATATTTAATTGGTTGTTCTAAATACCATTGTTTGTATTTTTTTAATTTTTCTAAAGCTAATTGTTTTTCATAATTAAAATCAAATACTTGTTGAGGAATAGGAATTTGAACCCAAGAATTTCCTACAACAGTTACATAATGACCTTCTAATGGTTCTGGTCGAGGATCAACTGTAGTATCAGGAGGAAGAAGAGGTTCTCCATCAAGACCAATGTCAACTTCAATTTCTATAATTGAATCACCAATGTTACGATAAGCTTTCATTTTTTAACTACTCCTTTTTAAAAACTATAAATTTTCAAACAATGAATTTTTTATTATTATTTTTTTAATAATTTCTGAATAACTTGAGTTTTTTTAAATATTTAAAAAAGGAGAAAGAAATGGCAATTTTCACAAATTCATACATTGATATTTCTAAATTTCTTCTTTGGGGTGAAGTATCTGGAGATACTGATTCATCTCATAAACCAAGAATGGTAATAAGTTTTAGAGATGGTAATCCAAGAATTACAGTTTATACAGGTGAACAAGGATCAAATGGAATAATTTCTTTTCCAAGTGATTATACTACAATGGTTTCTATTTTAACTTTATTAAAAGATATTATTAATGCCGAACCTGGTACAAAAATTTCAGTAGATTCTTTAACTACTTTATATGAAAATAATAAACCTACAAATGATAAAAAATTAGTTTCTACTCTTTATATTGGTAAATCTAAACAAGGAATTATTTATCTTAGTTTAATTGCAGAAAATAAACCTAAAATTGTATTTCCTATTAAAGCTTCACCGTATCATATTTATAAAGACAATGAAGGTAATATTATTTCAGATGAAATTATATCAAAAAAAATTACAGAAAATTTAGTAACATTTATTTTAAATATTATTTCAAATATAATAATTAATTATACTGAAGAAGAATATACAGTTAAACGTAAACCAAATAAAATTCGTAATTCATCAAATATAGCTTCTGAATTAGATAATATTGAAATAAATTCTAATAAATCTTCTATGATTACAGAATCTTCTATAGATGCTATAGATATTTAAAAATAAGTAGGAGCATAAATATGCTCCTACTTTTTTTTAGTAAAGATTTTAACTACATATATAATACATGTAGTTAAGAATATTTTTTTTTAAAAAAGGAGAAAAAAGTAAATGCTACTTTTTAAAGTAGAAACAACTGAATTTGGATTAAAAATTCTAAAAGTTAGTTATTTTGATTCTGTAATTAAAGAAAGTATAGAAATAGATTGTTTAGAATTATTTAAAAATAATTTAGATAATAATCTTTTTGCTATTATAAATGAATATATACATACTTTACCATTACATGTTCAAAAAGAAATATTTGAAACTTTTAATAAAGTTTATATAAATAATTATAATACTAATTATAATAATATTAATATTATAAATAAAATAGAAAATAAAATAATTAAAGTTATTGAATTACTTAATTATGAAAATTTTAAAATATTTATTAAACATAAAGAAAAATTTATTCAAATACCAGAAAATATTGAAAAAGAATTTATTTATGATCAAAATTTAAATGTAATTAAAGAAAAAACTTATATATATGATGAATATATTAATCTTATTGCACTTATTTTATTTATAAGAATACTATGTCCTTTATACACAGATTATTTTAATTATATTCGTCAAATTACTCCATATTTTTATTTTAAATTATTAACATTATTTTATAAATGTGAATTATATAATTCACCAGAAATGAATAAATTAAAAGAGTATATTGAATTTAATCAAGAAACATTAAATGATTCAAGTAAAAATGATTTTACTATTATTAGTACAAGTTTAAGTAGTGATGATATCATTGATAATTTAGTTGCAGAAGTTATTTTTAATAAGCTTATAATGATTGATTTTTTTACAAAAAAATGTAATATTATTTCCTTTATATTTCAGACTATTAAATATAAAGGCAATTTTAATACAGATTCTTTAACAATTAGAGGAAAAACTTCTATTAATGATAATACTAAAGAAGATATTAGTTACTTTGAAGATTATAGAAAAAATACTGAAGTACCTTTAGGTACTATTATTGAAATTCAAAATGCTTTATCTAATATTTATTATATTCTTAACAATTTTAAAAATGTTAAGTTTAATAAAGAATTGTATCAACAAGAAATAAATAATTTTAATTTATATAATAATTTAAAAATTGATAAAATTCAAATTTATCTTCTTGGTACATTAATAGGTAAATCTATAAATCCAAGATCATTATTTTATTTAGAATATAAAACAATTATAGATTTATTTATATTTGCAAAAGTACTTCTTTCTAGTAATAATTTAGATATTATTTCTGTTTTATTTAGTGCAGAAAAAACAATTGAATATAATATATTAAATATTTCTATTAAAAATTCATTAAATAAAAATTCGTTTGATAAATTACTTCCATATTTTAAACATAGTATAAATGAGCAAAATAATATTTTAGAAAAAACTATAGTTGAATTTGAACATAATATTATTTCAAATCTTTGGAAAGCAATAAATCCTTTAGATAATTATAAATCATTTTTAACAGAAGATAATTATATTGTTTTTCCTGGTAATTTTAATCAACATTTAATTAAATTTGTAGAATTTGTTTACACTGCTTAAAAAAAGGAGTCTTTTTTCATGAATTCTGATAATTTAAATACAAATTTAACATATAATTTTAATAATACAAATTTTGTTCTTGAAGATTTAATCTATATTCCTACTGGTAAATATATGGAAATGTTTAATAGACCATATGTTATTCATACTACTAAAGATGCATTAGAAGAAGTTTCTATACGTTTAGAAGATACAAAAGCAGGAAAAATTACACCAAATTTATTAAATGGTATTGCAAATAATATTATTCAACCATCTCAACAACCTTTTCCAACAATTATTACTAATAATTGGATTAATACAAAAAAATATATTTTTATGCTTAAAGTTAGACACTTAGATTTTACCGGAGTTGATAATGTTTATTATATTCAAGGATATACTGAATATGATGGAATTAGTTCAAATGGTCATATTGATAAGAATTTAGTCCATTTTATTAATAGTATTATCGAAACTAATTATATACAAGTAAATACTCCTATTGGTATACAAATTAAAGAAAAATTAACATATATTTATAATGTTATTAATAATTATAATAATCAAGATTATATATTTCTTCAAAGACCTACTGATATTTATAATATTTCAAATACCTTTAAGACTCAAGATTTATTTAAAACTATTGATTCAAATTTTACTCCTTCTATTATTAATACAGAATATAGTTTAGATCCATTTTCTCATATTCCTAAAACTTCTAAAATTAGTAATAATATTACAACAGAATATTTATCAGAAGTTTTAAATATTGGAATTAATATGAATAAAGAGCAAGATTTTATTGATACATTATCAACAGTTAGTTTCAATGGCGATGAACATTTAAATACATTTAAAGTATATGAAAAAAGTTTACAAGAAAATAAATTCTTAATGCTTTTAAAGTTAATTGAAGGTTATAGATTTGTAAATAATAATTTTAAATTTAATAGTTTAATGAATATTGATCCTACTATTTATAATAGATTTAAAGTTTTAAATATTACTAAAGATTATATAAATCCTCTTTTATCTTCAACTCCAGAAGTTGGAGATTATTGGCATGGTCAAGATCCAGTAACTCTTAAAGCTTATAGTTTAATTGAAAATGCAGTAGCTCTTGCTACTCGTTATGGATTTAGTAAACTTTATTTTACAGCTTCAAATATGACTAATCCTTTAAATGAAATGACAATATTTATTACTAATTTTAATAGTTTTATTAATTTATCAGAAGTAGATTTTAATTTTCTTCTTGAACTTTTTAAAGAAAGATTTATTACTGAAGTTTTAATTAATGAAACTTTTGAAAATAAAATAAATATACATGTTGATTTTTATATAGATATTCTTGGTACAAGTAAAATTTATTTACAGTATGGAGTATATCCAGCAAATTGGTATACTATTCCGACTTTTGCTAATTCAAGTTTTAATCCTATTATTACTTCTAATAATGAAATGTTACAAAATAATGCATTTTTATTATCAAATGCAGCTGAAGTTATAATTAATGAACAAAATAAAAATAATTCACCATTTGTAATGAATTCTAATTATTTCTAAAAAGGAGAAAAAATGTCAACTTCATTAAATCCAACAATAGAAAAATTTTACTTTTCTATTTTAGATTTTGCTGGATTAAAATATGAAAATAATATAATTTGTCATAAAGATGAAAAATTAGGTGATTTTACTATAGATGATAAGAATTTAACTTTACCTTATTTTGAAAATTTAAAAAATCCTAATAATAAAATTATATTTCATCCTTTAAATGAAAATTATTTAAATCCAGAAATAAGTACTTTTAATATTTATAGAAAAAGATTAATTTTAGAACTTAATTTAAAATTAAGTTATTTAATAATAAATTTAATTACTATTGCAAGTGATGTTTCATTACAACAAACTATACGTTCATCTACTTTAATTGATATTATAAGTAATATTGGTGAAGTAGATGTTCCTATGATAGAAAATTTTCTTAATCTTATTAAAGAAAGTAAAAGAAAAAATTCAGAGGCATTTATCTTTGATATTTTTCTTAAGAAAAATGGCACATTAAATAATACTCCATATGCTGCAATTGGTAAGATTAATTTTATATTACCAAATGAAGTTAGTAAAGTATTAGAAAATAAAGATTTAGGATATAAAGTTTATGATTTAAAACTTCGTAAAAAAGATTTAATTGTATTTAATAATATTTTTAATATTATCTTTCCTGAATTTAATAATGAGGAAAAATATTCAGAAGGAACAGATAATAAAGTATTTAGATATTTAAATATTTTACTTAAAACTTCTTTTATTATAGCAGATAGAATAAATGAAATTAATAATCATATTGATTCTCTTAAATCTTCTAGTTTAAAAACAGAAGATTGTTATAGTAATACTAACTGGGTAAGTTTACTTGAAAGACTTTATGAATTAACTACAGAAATAAGACAAATTCCGAATAATTTTGATATAAATAATATAGAACTTAATAGAATTAAAATAGATGAATCTAAAGTAGCTAATATGGAAAATATAACATCACAATCAAGTACTGTAAATACAACACCTCCTTCCTTTAATCCAAATTTAGTAAATATACCTAATAATCAATCTACTCTACAATCAACAATGTCTCTTTCGCCTGAAGAAATTATTCGAAATAATTTAAATAATCCAATGGGAATACTACCTATAACACCAAATATGCAAATGCAACCACAATTAATGCAACCACAAACTCCTATACCAACATGGGTAATGCAACAAGCTATGCAACAACAATCAAATATGCAATCTACAGTACCTATGACGCAGCAACCAATGTTGATGCAACAACCAATGATGATGCAGCAACCAATGATAATGCAACAGCCAATAATGATGCAACAGCCAATGATGATGCAACAACCATCTGGTTTACAACTTAATCCTTATTTTCTAAATAAATAATTTGAATTTATTTATATTGAAAATAAATCATGGATGATGTAGATAAATCTTTTATTGAAGAACAAAATTTTGTTTTTAATGCAATTTATAAAGCAACTAGATTTTCTTCTACTAAATTAGAACCAAAGAAAGAATGTTATTATTGTGGAGAAGAAATAGAAAAAGATAAATTATTTTGTAATTTTGAATGTGCTAATAAATATGAAAAAATAAATAAAATAAAATAAAAAAATACCAGGAGCTAATAATGCTCCTGGTATTTTTTAATCAGGAATATTAGGCTTTTGTGGAATAATAATACTATATTTATTTCCATCATATTGATCAGGTGAAGTATAATTATTTAGGTATAAGGTTAAAAGATATAAATCTTCAGGAATTTTAAGTTCCTTTAATAAACCATAAAAATTTCCAGTAAAAACATAAGCTTGATCTGGATTAATATTAAGAATATTATATTTATCTTTATATAATATTGCCATATAGTCTAAATATAATAACTGATGATTTTGTTCTATATTATCATTATAATTATAAAGTTTATTTGAAATTAAATTAGTTACAGTTAATGACATATCTTTACTCTTAATTAAATCAGAAAATTTAATTTTTTCTTTTTATTAAATATTTTAGTTACATATATAGTATATATAAATTATAAACCTTAAATAAAAGGAGAAAAATCTTGGAATTAGAGAAAATTCCATTAGAATTTATTTCTCTTGCAGGAAATAATTCCTTTATTCGACATGTATCAAGTCCAAGAAGTGTGATGGATTCAAATCACATTTCTTCAAGAGTTTCTTTACTTCATCCAAATAGTAAACTTATTCAATCTGGAATTGAATATGAACTTGCTAAATATATTAATGATGTAAAAATAGAATATGATTGTATTGTAAAAGCTATTATTCCTAGATATGGTAATTTTGGTGAAGAAAATATTTCTTCTATTAGCCTTATTGTAGAATATGAAGAAAATAATAATATTTATTTAGATTTAATAGAAATTCCATCTTATAATTCTACACATAATCTTTATGGTTATAAATTAAAATATACAGATGAGTTAAAAAATAGTACATATAATTCTTTTATTTTAAAAGATACTATTTTAGCAAAAACAGATAGTTTAGGTAAAAATAAAGATTATAAATATGGTTTAAATGCTAATGTAGTATTTATGTCAAATATAGGTGTAGCTGAAGATGGTTATATAATTTCTGAATCATTTGCAAAAAGAGCTACATATACTATTCTTCAAAAAAGAGTAATTTATATTAATAAAAATACTATTCCTTTAAATACATTTGGAAATAATGAAATATATAAAATTTTTCCAAATATTGGCGAATATACAAAAGAAAATGGTTTATTATTAGCTTTAAGAACTAAAAATGATTGGTTTAATCTTATAGATATGTCAGATGAAAATTTACAAGAAGTAGATTATGTTTTTGATAATTTAACATATTGTCATCCAAAATCTAAAGTAATAGATATTAAAGTTTATAAACCATTTAATAAACCAGAATTTAGTTCTAATATTACAAATCAATTAGATCTTTATGCAAATTTATATAATCAGTATTTAGAAACAGTTATAAATAGATATAAGAGTATTATAAAAGAAAAGAAATCTATATATGGAAATGTAAATAATATTCATTTAACTCCTAGATTACATAGATTTATTGTAGATAATACAATTTTTCTTAATTCTATAAATAATAATAAAACTAAAATTTGTTATAGAAAAATTCCTATAGATTTATATAGATTAGAAATTATTACTATGGTAGAATTACCATTACAAGTAGGAAATAAAATTGCAGATATTAGTGCTGCAAAAGGTGTTATTTGTAAAATTCTACCAGATGATCAAATGCCAATAGATAAATATGGTAGAAAAGCTGATATAATTACAGATAGTGCTTCTACTATTTCTCGTATGAATCTAAGTAGAAGTTATGAACATTATTTAGGTTCAGTAAGTTTAGATTGTAAATATCATATTAAATCTTATTTATATAATAAATATAAAGATAATTTAAATAATATTTTAGATGAAGATTTAATATATTGTTATAATTATTTAAAGGGATTATATAATTTAATTAATCCATTAATGGTAGAATTTATAGACTCTTTAAATAAAGAAGAATTATATAATCATATATATGAAATAGTAACAGATAATCTTTATTTATATTGGCCTATTGATAATGAATATAATATCATTGATGTAATTAAAAATATTGAAAATAGTATTTATAAACCTTTATATGATAAATTAACTTTTAAAGACTCTTTTGGAAATACTATTGAAACAGAAATACCTATTCGAATAGGAACTCTTTATTATATGGTATTAGATAAAACATCTATAGGGCAAAATACTGCTACAAGTAGTAGCAGAACAAATGCCTTTGGTTTTCCTATTAAAGCAAGTGGTAGTGAAAAAAATAGATTACCACAAGTTGCAAATCAATCTCCTATTAAAAATTTATCTGAAACTGAAGTACGTATAATTACGTCTTTAGCAGACCCAGAGTTTATTGCTGAATTAATGGATACTACTTTAAATAAGATTACTCATCAAAATGTTATAAAACAAATTCTAGAAAGTAAAGAAGCATTTCCAATTATAAATATTGATAGAAATATAATTCCTTATAATCCAAAATCATTAGCTATTCTTAAACATATTTGCCAATCAGCTGGTTTTACTTTTGAATATGAACCAGAAATAAAATAATAATATTTATTATAACCAGAAGGAATTTAATTCCTTCTGGTTAATTTTTTTTAGTAGATAATTTAAATATATATATAATAAATGTAATTTTAAAAAAGGAGAAAATTTTTCATGGGAATGATTTTAAATGTTCCAGAAGCAGGAGTAGATTATTTACTTTATGGAAAAAATCATTATAATTTATTAGCTAATTATATTCAACAACAATTAAATCAAATACCAAAGGTCTTTAATGAATTTGGTGAAAAAATTTATAATAATTTAATATCAAGTTATAATTTTATTACAGATACTTTAACTCAACATAATATTCTTAATAAAATTAAACAACAAGGAATAAAAATTGAAAATGATTATATAGAAGCTTATAATAGTTTTTTGCAATTACAAAATGCTAATTTTGTAATGCAAAGATGGATTATGAGTCATCCATTAGTAAGACAAGATTTTTTACAACAAAATATTGATGGTTATTCTGAAAGTTATAAAAATGTATTTGGAAATGAAATTGAAGAAAAAGATTATAATTATAGAAGAGTTATGGATGGAGCATTACAATTTAATAAAGAAGGAGATTTTTTTATAAAACATTATTTAGATGAACTATATATTGGAGATAAAGAATTAGATCATTATGAAAAAGTAACTATTCGAAATGTTTATGATTTAATTGATTGGTTATATGATACATCTGAGTTTGACTTTACTAGTAAAGCAGAAAATAAAAGATTTAAGAAATAAAGTTAACTCCTTATAGCATCAGCTATAAGGAGTTTTTTTTTATTTATTATAATTATTTTTTAAAAAATTTTATATAAGATTTTTTGATATTTATTTTTTTAATTTTTTAAAAAATGAAAAAAATAATTTCTATAGATCCAGGAATAAATAATTCTGGTCTTACTGTTTTAGAAAAACAAGAAAATTCCTATATTATTTATGAAACAGTTTTAATAAAAAATAATAAAAAATTTACAGAAAAAGAAAAAGAAATAGAGATAAAATATAATTCTAAAACTGTTAAAGTTTTATCTATATTAAATGGTATAAATAAATTAATAAATAAATATAAAGATATAGAAGCTATAGTTATTGAAGCACCATTTTATAATTCTTTAACTCCTATGACTTTTGGTTCTATTTTAGAAATTATATTTTCTATTAAATATACTATAAATTTAAAGTTAGATTTACCTTTATATTTAATAGAACCTTTACTTATAAAGAAACTGTTTACAAATAATAGATTATCAAATAAAGAATGTATGAAACAATATTTAAAATTAAAAATAGAAAATAAAGAGATTATATTAAATAAATCTTTAGAAGAACTATCTGAACATGAAATAGATAGTATAGCTATAGGTTATATTTTCTTTTTAACTAGAAATTAAATATAATATTACTTTAAAAATAAAATATTCTCTAAAATAATTTTTTGATACTAGAATTAAGGAGTTTTAAAAATGTGGAGTTTAATATTAAACTTTATAAAAAATAAATTATTTTCTAATGTTGGAGTATTTTTTTTAATATTTATTGGAATATTTAGTATTTTTATTTTTTTTAATTCTAATATTATATTAAGTAAATTTGGATTTGAAACAACTACTAATTTAAAAGCAGAACTAACTAGAACACAAGAAGAATTAAAAAGATTACAAAATATAAATATTAATCTAAACAAACAAATAGAAGAATTAAATAAAAATAAAGAAAAAGAAACTGCAACAATAGTAAAATATATAGAAAAAAAAGATATTAATAAAGAAAAATCTAATTTTATAATAAAGAAAAAAGAAGAAAAAATACAGGAAATTATAAAACAAATTTCTTTTTTAGAAAATAATAAAGATAATAAAGATAATAAAGATAATGAAAATATAGAAATTTTAAAATTACAAAATTCAATTTCAGAAGAAAATATTACATCTTTAAATAATACTTTTCAAGCATTTTTTTCTTAAATATTAAAGGAGTTAAAAAATGAAATTTTTAATTTTATTTTTTATATTATCTATTATAACTGGTTGTTCTATGATTCCTAAGTATAATAAACTTGAAGTTAAAGAAAAGGAAGTAATAAAAGTAACTATTCCTGAATATTTATTAAAACCTTGTATTCCAGAAAGACCTATATCAAAAGAAAAATATTTAGAATTAAAACAATATGAAAAAGAAACTTATTTAACAAATTATTCTATTTCTCTTTTAACTATAATTAAAAATTGTAATGAACAAATAGAAGCTATAAAAAATTTAAATAATTAATTTTTTATTAAGAAAAAAAATGATAAAAAATCCAAATATAGACTTAATGTTTGAAGAAATATCAAAAACTACTATAAAATATATGAATTCACATGATAAAGAAAGAAAATATTTATTAAGACTTTTAAAGATATATAAAGAAAAATTAACAGAAGAAGAACAATTATTTTTATTTAGATATTTATTAGAACATTTACATTTTAAATATATATTAACTGATTCTGATAATATATTACAAATACATAATATTAAATTAAGAACTATTACATATGTATTTTTTTTAACTATTTTATTAGTTATAATTATAGCTATATTATTTAAAACTAATGATAGTTTAAATAATATGTTAAATGTTTTTAATCATATTTTTAAACTTTTATTCTAAAAAGGAATTATAAAATGCCACAAACTGTTATTAATTATGCACTTCTTAATTCTTTAAATTATAAATTTAAAATATGTAAAATAAATCATGAAGTATATGATTCTTTAGCTTATTATCATAAAGAAAATTTTCCAGATATAGAAATTATAAGAGAAAATATAGAAACAGATTTACTTAATATTCATAATAAATATTTAATTACTATAAATGGTTATGTTTATAATACAGTTTATTCAAATTCTAAATTATATGTACCAAATGCTACTAAGTCAATGTTAAAATCAAGATCAAATAGTATTGGTATATTAAGTTTTAAAGATTTACCGAATAATTTAAAAAAAATTCCTATTACAATTGGAAATATTACAGCTGAAAATAATTTTACTAGTTTATTTAATAAAGTTATTTTAACTTTTAATGAAGAAATACATATACCTATATTAATATTAGCTGGTTATATGATATTTGAAGATTCTAATATATTTTATAGAGTTTCTCCTAATTCATATGCTTTAAAAATAGATAAAATAAATTATATTGAAAAACTTTATGAATTATATAGATATAGAAATATTTTTAGTGAATTAGAAGTACCAGTATCAACAGTAAATCCATCTTTAATAGATGGAACTTTAGTAAAATCTGATGCAACTATAATTAAATTTTTAACTTTATTTAATTCATTTATTATTAACTTACCTATAAATAATTTAATCTTAGAAAAAATATATTTAGAAAGAACTTCTGTACCTGGTAATTTTAGAACAGAAATAGAACCTAAATATCCTCTTATAGCTGGATATGGAAAAATATGTGAATATTTAAAAAAGAAAAATAATGATATTAAATTTACAGTCTATACTAATGATGCTTATTATAATAATCATTTATTTTCTAATTTACCATCTGATACTATAGATATTTATAATGATCATAGAGAAGTTACAAATACTTATAGGTTATCACCTGCTTATTTTAGAAAAATTATTTTAAATTATTAAATTTTCCACCAGAGAAAATAATCTCTGGTGGAAAAAAATATCTTATATTTTAAGGCATTTTTTGAAATTTAATTTAAAAAGGTTATATAAAATGCAATCTAAATCACCTTTTTTCTTTGATAAAATTGATCTTTTTAATAAAATTATTAAAGTAGAAAAATTATTAGATACAATAGATATAGATAATAGCGAAAGTATTATTACTAGTAGATTAACTGATTTAGAAAACCTTATTTTAAATATACAAAATAACTATACTACTAAAACTTATGTAGATAATAATCTTTTAACAAAAATAAATAAAGTAGGTGATACTTTATTAGGTAATCTTTCTTTATTAGTAGAACCAACTGATCCTAAACATCTTATAAATAAACAATATGTAACTAATTTAATAAATACTATAAATTCAAATATATCTTCCTTAGAAACTTTATTAAATACAATAACATCTACATATGCTACTACTGCATATGTAGATAGTTCTATAACTACATTAGAATCACAAGTAACCTCATTACAAACAATTGTAGATAATCTTGATGCTGATCCTGTAACCAAGACATATGTAGACCAACAGGATACTACTAAAGTATCTAAAGTTGGTGATACAATGACTGGCTTTTTAACTTTACATGCTAATCCTACATCTAATTTACATGCTGCTACAAAGCAATATGTAGATAGCTCTATAACTACATTAGGATCACAAGTAACCTCATTACAAACAATTGTAAACAATCTTAATGCTGATCCTGTAACCAAGACATATGTAGATCAACAGAATATTACTAAAGTATCTAAAGCTGGTGATACAATGACTGGCTTTTTAACTTTACATGCTAATCCTACATCTAATTTACATGCTGCTACAAAACAATATGTAGATAGCTCTATAACTACATTAGGATCACAAGTAACCTCATTACAAACAATTGTAAATAACCTTAATTCTGATCCTGTAACTAAAACATATGTAGACCAACAGGATACTACTAAAGTATCTAAAGTTGGTGATACAATGACTGGCTTTTTAACTTTACATGC
>OGCL01001793.1_pt1 | contig 16996 bp, 13 predicted proteins | sample 1570041 | NCBI WGS metagenome assembly OGCL01 (sample SAMN06266162, study PRJEB24511) | hot springs metagenome | isolation source: Hot spring water | place: South Africa: Limpopo | collected 2015-06-22
CGACTGTACTCTTCCCTGGCTGTGCTCGTCTACATGAGAGGGCATACTGCCGACGCTCGCGCCTACGAGGAGGAGGCACAAAGGATCCTGGCCATGCTAGGTAAAGAACATCCTGACGTTCTCCTCAACCTGTCCAAACTCAACCTCCTGCGCGGCCACGTCAATGTGGCCGAAGAGCAGTTTGCCGCTGCACTTGTGGCCTTCCACAAAGGATTGGATTTGCGTACCAACCTTGACCTCAAGACTCATGAGCTCGCCCTCTTGATGGCGCAAGGAAGGACAAAGGCCGCTCGGTTCCTTGCCAGTCGCCTCACCGAAGGACTCGGCCAATTATCCCTGCCCCTTGTTCGCGCGCATCTCCTCAATGCACAAGGCCAGCTCCACCAACTAATGGATGAAACCGCAATCGCTGAGGGACAGTACCGTGAAGCGCTGCAGACCGCGGAGCGATGTAAGGCCCAGTTGATTAAGGCTGTGAGTCTGTGCAGACTGGCTAGTTTACCTCACGTTAACCCCGATGTTGAAGACACTAAGGCTCTGTTTGAACGCTCACTGGAAATCGCGAGACAATGTGGCGATCGGTTACTTGAACGGTCCATCGTCGTCGACCTTGCTCTGGTTCACGCCGGCCAAGAGCGACGTTGTGCGCTGTCGATGTTGGAGGACGTATTCGCTGATGCCCAGTTGTATAACTGCAGGTCGTTAGAGGTAAGTCTCTTGGTCACAATGGGCTTGATCCAATGGGGAGAGAACCGACTGGATGTAGCTCGAACCCATCTAGAAGAGGCCTGGAGCAAAGCCAAACAAGCAGGCCTTGGCCAGCTGACTATTTTGTCCCAAGGGGTGTTGGGTTGTATTCTTGCGGGATTGGGAGAGAGGATGGATGCCCGCCTTCATCTGGAAGGTGCCCTCCGGAGCATGGTTGAAATGGGATTTGAAGCTGCGGCCTTGAAAGAGCAATTCCAGAGCCAGTATCGTGACCTGACAGGGTTTTCCTACCCTATGTGAACTCAACGTCGTGTGCTATGGTCAAACACCCCAGGGCAGTGAGATGTGGCAAGAACAACAGGAATCCTGAAGGTACTGCAAAGGCAAGGAGGGAGGTGCGTGTGACGAGATGGAAGGTTGTGGGCTTAGTTTCATGGGTCCTGTTGTGTGGCGTTCTACTGACTCAAGGGCTGGGTTCCGACCGTCTCAGGCGGTACTTGACGCCAGAGGAATATGCGATGCTTGAGGAGATGTTCCGCATCCATATGACCTATTTCCTGAGTTCTGAAATCATCACAGCTTTCGGTTTCCCAATGACCGCGTATAAGGTTGGAAACCGGGCACGGTTTGGTTATTCCAACCCCACCGAGTGGGGCTACGCCTGGCAAGCCTGGATCGCCGCCGCGGAACGAGGCGTCATAACCCGAGCGCAAGCCGTAGACAGACTGGAGCAGGCGTTGCGCGTGCTGGACGCACTTCAACGCGACCCCCACCAGAGTTATCAGGGATTTCCTTACCCCTTCTACAAGATGACGGACTCGGAGGGCAACGACCTCATAGCCCCTTACCGGGACCCCGATCCCCACATCCCCTCGGGCGATAACGCGCTCTTGTACGCCTCGTTGGTGATCATCGAGGGCTGGGCCAGGAGGCAGGGCGATGAGGAACTTGAGACCTTGGCCCACCAGATCCGAACACGCATGAACTTCCGCATTTTCTTGCGTCAAGGGACGTATGCCCTGTTCCTTGCTCATACGTTGAATGCGGATCGGGGGACTTTGTCAACATCGAACTGGGACATCTTCGCCGACGAGGGCGGCGTCGTCGCCTGGATTGCTTTCCTGTCTGGAAGCGTCACCCCTGCGGAATACCTTTGGCTTACTGAGAGCCAACATCACCGCTCGGCCAGTTGGACCTCTTGCGAGGGCGAGACGTTCACAGTCCGGGAAGCGGCTTGGTTCAATGCCATGTTCCCATGGGCTGTCCGATCCCTGGCAGGGTTCCCAATCGGAGAGTTCGATAGTCCCCCCGAGATAGCAAATCCTTTCAGCAAAGAATCCTTTGTACCTGCGGTTCAAGCCCACTTGGCCTATGGAGACTGCCTGGGTGTGGATCATCCGGCGTTCAGCGACGCTATGTCTCAGGCCGAGAGGGGGCGTGGCCTCGTGGGTTGGATCCAAGGATGGTACATTCCGCCCAACTTGCAGGACTACGATTGGGGGCGGCCACATCATGCTGTTCCTCACGCCCTTTTCGTTCCGTTCAATGCTTTGCCCGACCTTCCTCAGCCGGTTAAGGAGCGGCTGATCGCCGAGATCTTGGAACTCAAAGTCGACAAAGCTGGGTACTATCATGACTCTGGGCTTTATCCTTTCGGCTTTGAAGTCATCGCTAACCCCTACAAAGACGATCTGGACTACCAGGGCGCCGACGATGGCCGAGGTGTGTTCGAGACCCTGAGTCACGCCTATATTGTTCTTTCCCTGTTTAACGCGTTGCAGCTGAGCGACGGTGGACCAACCTTTGTCTCCTTCGCATCCGAAGTTCCAGACTACTTAGAGCAACTGAGAATGGCTTTGCGGCTTGTGTACCCCGCTGACCAAGTTGAGGCCTGGCCCTCTCTTCACCAACTGGTGGATGCCGCCGAAGAGGAGGCAACCGTGGTACTTGGGCGTGGGGGCTATCCAGGAGACGTGGAAATCAGAGAGTCCTTGGTCCTGAGCGGGGAAGACCGAGACCGCGTTCTGATCGTAGCGGATATCAAGATCAAAGACGCCAAAGAAGTGGTCATCCGAAACCTAACCGTGAGTGGTGGCGAGATTTGCGTCGAGACAGAGGGTTACGTCACCGTCGACCAAGTAACCGCTCGCTGGGGGCTGGTTGGGGTATGGGCTGGCGGCAATTCCGTCCTTGCGATAGGCAATTGCTATTTCGCTGCCCAGGGGGCCGGAGTCGTTGGAGAGGATTCAGCCAAACTTTCGCTTGAATCCTGCATTATCTCCGAAAACGACTGCGGTGTTGAGCTTGCGGGCGTCTATAAGCTGTCCGACGAAGGGGAGACTGTCGTGGAAGCTGTACGGGAGCGAAGCTGGTGGCGCCCCCAAGGCATGTCTGCTTCTGTAGACAGCGGATCTCCAGAGAGTGACATTCGTTACGTTCGGCTCTACCGGAAGATCGGGGACGCGGCTTCCTCGCCACAGTTCTTCGTCCTCTCCAGCGACGGCAACATGAGGCTCAAACCCCATCCACCCGCGGGAAGAGAGGACACCTGCGTCGGTAGCTCGGCCATTATCGGCCCCGCCGCCTTTGCTGCAAGACCCTATGCCGAGATTGCTTCTATAGATTACCACTCCCGAACGAAGACCATGGAAGTTCAGTATAGGGCTGGAGGATCAGCAACATTGGAATTGTGGGAAGTGAACCGAGTCGTGGCGCGGGTTTGTGTTGTGGTGAACTACTCTAGCGACGACGTGGCGTTCGCGACTTTCCGGAGCATGTTCCCAGAACTGGGCAATGCCGATGTTGACAGCGTGCGCTGGACGGACCGCGAAGGCGTAACCGACGAAGAGGCAATTCTGGCATTCAAAGGGGGGGAGAGCACGGAATGGTTCTTATATCGAGGGACAAGATCCAGGCACAATACTTCAGCCCCCGACATCCGCATTCGGATCAGACAATAGTTGCAAGGATCGTGGGCACCTGATAAGCAGCCAGTCTCGTCGGGCTGCGGCCCCAGGGCCCGTACTGTTCCCTGTTTAGGCCCGCCGGTTGAGGACGTCGGCCAAGTTGGCCCGAGGCTCGATGAAGTACCGCAGGGCCCCGGGTTGAGAGGTGGTGAACAAGGTGGTGACCCCCGGCCCGTGCCCGCTGATCACACAGTCCGAGTGGACCACAATCCCAATGGAAAGGGCCCCTTCCTTGTACACCCTTCCGTAAGAATGGTCGGTGTCCAAGATGGCCACGAAGTCCCCCAACCGCAGGTCCTCTAGCCCATGCTGTTTGACCGTTCGCTCGTCAAAGAGCTGGATGTCGTAGTCCCCGCGGTAGCAGTTATCTGCACCCAAACCTGAACCCATCAGGGCTGCGGGAACGGCGTGGGTGACCCCCACCGCCAAGGTGCCGTCTTCCTCTCGCACGGGGAGCTTGGAGAGCATCCGGGGATCGAGGTTCATCACCTTGACCTGGGGGTAGTCCACCAGGGCCAACCCCAGTCCATAGGCCCGAACCGCGATCTTGTCTCCAATCTGGAGCTTGTCGAGTGTGGATGGAGAAAAGTCCACGAGCACGTGCTCGACGCCCCCGTGTTTTCCCGTCACCACGCCCTTCTCCCCTTTGGCATCGCCCGTGATGACGGTCGCCGTGTTCCCCACGCAGGCCAGGAAGTTGAGGCCACTGTTGGCGGTTTGCTCGTCCCGGTCCTTGGTGAGGTTGCTGATGGACACCCCGGGCTCGGCGTGGTCCACCGCCCAGCCCGTGGCCCGATCTCCCACCCTCAGGTTGTACCGAATGCCCCCCACCCCCGGGAGCATGACCGGCCGACCATCGTGGCTAATTCGGTACCCCCGCACCGAGGGGTTGGTGATCTCCCCTACCACAGCCATTATCACCAAGCGGTCTTCGTTTGTTCGCAACTGAGCCTCCTTTGGGTAGACCATCCTACGGGTTGCAACCCCTGTTGACAAACTACACCCCACAGGGTACGTTGCCGTTGTGACCATCCCCAACCAAATCACTCTGGCCCGGATCCTGGCCATCCCTCTGTTCATGTACTTTCTGTTTGCCCAAGGGACGGTGTTCAAAGTTCTCGCTTTGGCGATTTTTGCCCTGGCGGCTCTCTCCGACGCGGTGGACGGGTATCTGGCCCGCTCCCTCCGGCAGGTCACCACGTTCGGGGTGTTTGCCGACCCCATCGCCGACAAAATCCTGCTGGCCGCGGCATTTGTCTCCCTCGTGCAACTGGGGGAACTCCAAGCCGCACCGGTGGTGGCCATTCTGGCCCGGGAGTTCTTGGTTTCCGGTCTCCGCATCCTGGCCGTGGCCGAGGGAAAGAAGATCCCCGCCAGCGCCTTGGGCAAACTCAAGACCACTTCCCACATCGGGTTGGTCCTGTTCATCCTGGCCACGCGGTACTTCGGGGTGGGGGCGTGGGGAGCAACGCTCAAGGACTTGTTTCTGTACCTTGCGGTCGCCTTGGCGTTCATCTCCGGTGCGGAGTACTTCTGGCGGGCCCGGAGCCTTTTCCGCACCTCAGCCCTTTCCTGAGGGGGCCCTGATCCCAAACCGCGCAGCGAAGTCGCGAGCGGCCCGATCCAAGTCCACCTGAGGCCCCCACCGCTCCCGCAGGTAGTGGAGGTGCTCTGACACCCAAACGTACAGATCGGCCGCCGTGCGACCAGGGAAGGCGGTAAGGATGCCGGTGCGCGCAAACGCCTCCACCAACGGGGTATACACCCGGTCGTACCAGGACACCACAGCCTCCTCGTAGGGGATTTCCCGCTGCTCCTCCAAGCCCCGGAAGTAGCGGTGCACGTCGATGTGTTCGAGGAGTTTGCGGTACCCGCCAATTTCGGTGAACTGGATGGCGCTTCCCGGCCGCAGCTTGTCCAGCTGGGTCACCCGCAGGAACTGGACCTGCTCCGCCTTGAGGAGGATGTCGGCCGTGGAGTCGGACGGACCGACCGGCACTTCGGTGAGGAACTCGAACACCTCAGCATCGATGTACCGGCCCCCTTGACGCCGGGCTGCGGCCACACGGTGGTGGCCGTCCACGACAAAGTACGCTTCCCCCAGTTTGTACAGCTGCACAGGGGGAAAGGTCTCCCCCCGGCGCCAGGCCCGCTCGAGCTTGCGCAGGCGCTCGGTCCAGCCCCGGAGGGGCAGGAACGCACGATCGAAGTCCCTGTACCGGTTGAGGCTCCCAGCGACCTTGGCCAGCTCCACCTCCTGAATTCCCCAGTACTTCCACCCGTGGATGGGCACGTGCTGCTTGACCCAATCGAACGGAAGTAGGAAGCTCGGCTCCCCAGGAACGTGGGGGTGCAGAGCTGACATCAGCCGGCGCCAAAACGACCTACGCCCGAGCATGGGCCACCTCGAGGAAACGGTATCCCCGCACGAAGATCACCCGGGTAGAGCCCACCACGGCCTCTTGAGGAAGGCCGGGGCGGGGCGCAGCGTGCCCGTGGATCATGAACCGAGGGCGCCACCGCCTCAGAAACCCCAGAAAGCAGGAAAAACCCTGGTGGGCTGGATCTGGCCCGTCGTGGACGCCCCGGGGTGGGGCGTGGGTCACCCAAATATCCAGCCCCGTTCTCCACACGCCCGACACAATCAACCTCAGCTCCAACTTGCGCACCCGCCAGGCCATTTCCCACTCCCAGAACTGATGAGCTCCCGAAGGAAGGTAGCGAGGACTTCCCCCCAGGCCGGCCAGGAGAAGACCTGCCCGACGGGCCACCCGCCCCTCCAGAAGGGTGGCACCCCGGGGAGCCCCAAGCAGCCCCTCCTCGGTGATCACAGGGCGGTCATGGTTTCCGTGGACGTAGAACAGGGGGACGTCCAGGGCATCCACGAGGAACTCCAGGTAGTCGTAGGGCAGGTCCCCACAGGAAATGACCAAATCCAGGTTCAGCTTCTCCTTGGCCACAGCCCGCTCCAGGCTGGGACTGGGCTCGTCGGCCACCACCAGGATCCGGGCCACACCCCATTCTACGAAACCCAGGAGGGACACAGGCGGCCACGCCAGGGGTCCGGCGACCCGGCCTGCCTCCGCCGGACGTTGTACACATCCAAGGACTTGACTGGACAGGGAGGTTGCACATGCTGCGTGGTCTTCTGTTGACGCTGGCAATCCTGGCCTGCGCATCCTCGGCCCGGGCTGACACCTTGTACCTGCGGGACGGTCGGGCGCTCTCCGGGGAACTGACCGAGGTGACGGCGAAAGCCGTGGTGTTCCGTTTGGCCACGGGAACCAAGGTGGCCTACCCCCTCGGGGAGGTGACCCGGGTGGACATCGACTTTTTCCAGAACCCCTCGCCCCGGGTGAAGAAGGGGGACTGGCAGAAGGCGGTGGCCACGGTGCAGCGGGAGCTCAATTCCTGCCGGTGGGCCCGGCAAGGCCTGTTCCTGGGGGGGCTGGTGTTCCTGGGGAGTGGGGCCTGGTTGGTGGAGCAGGGCCAAGCCTCCTTGGGAGGGGTCATCTCCGCCCTGGGCCTGATGGCTTCAGCCCTGGGCGTGATCGCACCCACCCCCACCTGTCCTGGCCCTGAGGCCAAGATGAAGGTTCTGGTGCGCATCGGGCTGGACCACGACTGGCTTCCTTGAAAACCTGTTGATCTGACGCCGCCCATCCGGGAAGCTTGGACCCCATGAACTGGTCGGTCTTCTGCGTGGTGTTGTTTGTGGCCGTGGGGGTTGCTCAACCCCCACCCTCGCTGGGGGCATACCTCGCTCAGCATGAAGGGGAGGCCCAGTGGGCGGTGGCCGCCACCCAGGACCTTGGACTGGCAAAGCTCACGGAAATTCGACTGGTCTCCCAGGTGTGGCGAGGGATTCCTTGGCACCACCGGATCATGCTGGCCGAGCCCCACCGCCCGGAGTTTGGCGACGTGGTCATCCTCTACGTGTCCGGGGACCGGTCTGCGCTGGATTCCAGCCTAGCCCTGGCCGCAGCCATGGAGGCCGGCATGCCCATGGCCGTGCTCAGCGACGTCCCCAACCAGCCCCTGTTTGGGCGAAGGGAAGATGCCCTCATCGCCTACACCTTTGAGCGCTACGCGGAAAGTGGCGAAACGGACTGGCCACTTCTCTTCCCCATGACCTGCAGCGCCCTGGCTGCCATGGAGGCCATCACCTCGTGCATGAGGGAAAGCGGGCGCGACGTGCGAGGGTTTGTCGTCACCGGTGCGTCCAAGCGCGGCTGGACCTCCTACCTTGCCGCAGCGGCCCGCCCGGACGTTGTGATCGGCCTGGTCCCCATGGTGTACGAAGCCCTGGACATGGCCTCCCACATTGCCCACCAGTTGGCCTTCTGGGGGAAGACCTCACGAATGATTGAGGACTACCAGCCGTTGTTTGGGTTCTTGGAGACCCCCGAGGGGCAGGCACTGGCTCAGGCGGTAGACCCCTATGCCTACCGCCATCGCCTGACCATGCCCAAACTGGTGGTTGTGGGAAGCAACGATCCCTATTGGCCAGTGAACTCGGCCAACCTGTACTGGGGAGAGCTGCCGGAGCCCAAAGGGCTCGCCCGCTTGGCCAACGCCGGCCACAGCTTGGGGGACTGGATTCGCGTGGCAAGGATCGTGGCCACGTTTGCCCGCCTCGTGGCCGCAGGCCAACCGCTACCCCGCGTGGAGGCCGAGTTCGTAGGAGAACCCCAAGGGCTGAGGGTCATTGTTCGCACGACACAGGCGCCCGCAGCTGTCCGCCTCTGGGTTGCTTCCGACCAAGTTCAGGACTTCCGGGGCGCCCTGTGGACCGCCTCGCCCCTGCCCCCCGCGTCACCGGCCGAGGCCCTGGTCCCCTGGCCCGCCTCCGGTTACCGCGCGGTGTACGCCGAGGTGATCTTTGACCAGGGAGGTCGGGAGTTGGCCCTGGCCACGGGGGTGGCCGTGCTTGCTCCCCGCTGAACCGAACAGGGACCGGCGGGCTATATAATCCTCCCGTGGCCGTCCAGAATCGGATCCGCAAGGTCCAGAAGCGGGACCGGTCCCTTGTTCCCTTCGATCAAGGCCGGATCGTCCACGCCATTCTGCGGGCTGCCCGGTCGGTGGGCGGATTCGCCCAAGACCTTCTCCCTGGGGTGAACGATCGTTTGTTCTCCTTTGGCGACGATGAGCACATCGCTACCTTCCTTTCCGACGTGGTGGTGGCGGTCCTCAACAACGACCCCCACCACTGGATCGCCAACTTCCCCCCCACGATCGAGGAAATCCAGGACACCGTGATTCACGTGCTGCGTTCGTTTGGTTTCGTGACCGTGGCCGACGCCTACGAGTGCTGGCGGTGGGGCAAGCACTGGGTCCGTGCGGGAGCCATCAGCCTGGACCAGTTCGTGGGCAACGGTTACCCCACCCCCTTCCACGAGGAAATCCTGGCCTGGAACCGAGACCAGGGGTGCGACACGGTGGAGGGACTCAATCACATCGTAAGGTCCGGCAAGATCGCCGAGCTCATCCAGGCCGCCACGGAGCGGTACGAGCGCAACCTCGATCAGGCGGCGGCCATGATCCTCCGCCAGGCAGAAAAGGGCCAACTTCAGATGATCTGGATCTCTGGGCCCTCCTCCTCGGGGAAAACCACGACCACCGTGAAGCTCACCCAGCGCCTCGCCCAGGAAGGGATGAAGTTTCTCATGCTCAACCTTGATGACTACTTCTGGCCGGTGGTGGAACACCCCACGGACTGGCTCAACGACCGCAATTTCGAGACCCCGGAGGCCCTGGACATTCAAACCCTCAACCGCCACCTCCGGGCCCTTCTCGAGGGCCAGACCATCGAGAAACCCGTGTACAGCTTCAAGGAAGGCCGCCATGTGGGGACCAAACCTGTGCGCCTCAAGAAGGGGCACATCTTGGTCCTGGACTGCCTGCACGGGTTCTACCCTCCCCTCACGGCGGGGATCGAACGGGAACGGATGTTTCGGGTGTACATCGAGGCGGCCAACATGCTGTACGCGGGAGATGGGAGCGACGAGCGCTTGACGCAGTTCACCGATGTGCGCCTGCTGCGCCGGATGCTGCGGGACGCCAAGCACCGCAACCACCCCCCCTTGGGGACCCTGTTGCACTGGCACTACGTGCGGGCAGGGGAACTGTTTTCCATCATCCCGCTCATGGGTTTGGCCGACCACTGGGTCAACGGGGGCATGCCGTTTGACCTGGCCGTGCTCAAGCCGTACTTCGTTCCGGATGGGATTTGGCCCCGGCCGGATGATCTTGCCCCCTACGACAGCTTCCTCGATGCCCGCATCCGCTACCGCCGGGTCAGCGCGCTTCTTGCCCAAGTGGCCGGGCTGACCCTGTGGGAAGTCGAGGACCCGCAGCTCATCCCTGGCGACCACCTCGTACGGGAGTTCATTGGAGGCAGCACCCTCAAGATTCCTCACAACGAGTAGGCCGGCCGATTCTCAAGGCGAGCAGGGCCAACGCCGCGGCCAGGCCCCCTGCCACGATCAGGGGGCACTGCGGCCGAAGGTTGTACAGAGCTGATCCTGCCAGGGGACCCAGGGCTTGGGCCCCGTTGGCCAACACCAGCGTCGTCCCAAACACGGCTCCCCTCCGCGGACCAGCTTCCCGCCCGATCTGCGAGCGCAGAAGGGAGACCCCGACCCTGTCAGCACCCAGAAAAAGCAGGGCAGGGGCCAAACCCCACGACCCGGCGAGGAGGAGAGCCAGCCCCAGGGCCACGGTGCCCAATGCCCCGGCCATGGCCCACCCGCCGTGCCGATCCCCCAACCGGCCCAAGGGAGCCGCCCAAACCACCTCCCCAAACGCGATGGCGCTGCTGCCGGCCAGAATCCACGGCCGGCTCCACCCAAAAGCATCCTCCAAGTACGTGGGCAGAAACGGCCGCACCACCGAGCTCCCCCAGGAGGCCAGTACCAGGAGGAGCGTCCAACTCCACAGGCCCGAGCGCGACTGTTTACCGGCTCCGCCTCCCGCGGGCACCGCCGGTCGCTGGGGCCGCATGAGGCCCAAGGTAAGGGTGGACAAAGCAAAAAAACCAAAAGCCAAAACAAAGAGCCCCCTCATCCCCAGGGAGGGCCACAGCCCCGCCCCCACCAAGGGAGAAGCGACCGCTCCCAAGGAGTAACCGGCGTTGGTGAGGGTGAAGGCTTGGGCCAATCGGCTGGGGGGTACGGCGTCCGCGGTGTAGGCTTCCATGGCCGGCCACCCCAGGAAAACGGAGTACAGTAGCACGCCGGGAATGAGCTCGGCCCACGACCGAGCCCGAGCAAAGAGAAGCGGCGCCCCTGTGGCCAGCCCCCACGTGACGAGCATGAGCCGCTTGCGCTCCCACCGATCGGCCAGCCAACCTCCGGGAACGAGGGTGACCGCCACCGTCCCAAACATAAGGGAGGAGAGAAAGCCGATCTCCCAAGCCCCGCCTCCCAAATCCCGCACGTAGTTGGGCCAAACGAACATGTACAGCATGGCCCCAAAGCTCCAAAAGAAGTTAGAGACGAAGAGGAGGCGCAGGTCGCGATGGCCCCGGATGAGGTCCCAGGTCCGCGGGCCCCTATTCCGGAACCACGTCAGAGACATCCACCTCCAGGCCCTGGTCCCGCAGCGCCCGCACAAACGGGTTGATCCCCACGGAGTCGCTGGCGATGTGCCCAGTGACCACCAGGTTCTTGCCTCTCCCCACGTATTCGGCCCTCAGGCGGCGCACATCCCCCGGCTGGGCATGGATGTACAACACGGTGTCGATCCCGTGATCGAAGAACGCTTGGGCCACCGCATAGCCCCCGTTCGTGCCCGCCCCGTGGGACACAAACGCCCGCCCCACACGGTTGTTCCACTGGCCCACCCAGCACGCGATCGGGGTCTGCGCATGCCGGAACTCCCCAAATCGGCGGCGCAGATGGTCCGCGAGGTCCGCCACCGTGGCTTGAGGGGGCAGTTCCCCCACAGCCCGGGCCAGGCGCTGCCGGCCGATCTCGTCCAAAGGCGTGTGGATGTTCATGAACGCCACCCCCACCCTGCGGGCCAGGGCCACCAGCCGCAGGTAGTTGCGGGCGTGGGCCGTGATCTCCTCATCGAAAACCTTGTCCGCCACGGCCGTTTGAGCCACCGGGAGGGGTACCCCCACTTGGACAAGGTAGTCCACGTGGCGCTGAAAAACTTGGGCGATGCCCAGCGAGGCTGTCCCCCCGGCCGGGTGGTGGGTGAGCACAAGGTCATACCCCCAGCTGCGGGCGGCGAGGAGATCGGCTTCCCCAAGGTCAATGCCTACCAAAACGCGCCGCACGTTCTCCCCTGGCACGTAGACCGCGGTGTCGGCCGGGACCTCAGATAGCCCCGCCAAGCGCAGGGAAAAATCGAGAATCTGCTGCGTGTTCAACCTGCCTCCTTGGAGGGGCATTCTACCGCTTGGCTTCGAGCGCGGGCTTGGGGGCCTTAGCCTGAAATGGGGGCGCCCCGGTCCAACCCGCAGCCGGGGCGCCCCCGCTGCGGGCCCAGGGCACAAGTAGTTCGGCTAAGCCCCTGCTCAGCTTCCCTTGACCACGATCCGGCCTTCAACACCAGGCGAGACCGGGGAATGAGCGCTCAGGTACTCGGCCAGCACCTCGTAGTCCACGAAACCGAGGACTTCGCGGGACCGGGCCTCCAGGAACACGGTGTACCCGTCGCCCCCTTGGGCCAAGAAGTTGTTGGTGACCACGACGTACGTGGATTTAGGCCGCACCGGTTTCCATCGTTCATCCTCCCACACCTCCACGGCCAGGATCCGCGATCCTACGGGTCGGCCCGGATCGAAGGTGTAGCGGAGGCCGGCCACTTGGGGGAACCGCCCAGCCCGGGCCTCGACCTGACTCACCCCATTTTCCAACGCCGCCCGGAGCTGCTCCCCTGTGAGTTCAAGGACCACAAGGTAGTTCCCGAAGGGGAGGACCTCCATGACCTGGCCGAGGGTGATGGGCCCAGGAGGAACCGTGGCCCGGATGCCCCCTCCGTTTTGGATGGCGACTTGGGCCTTGGCCGCGGAGGCTTTCCACAACATGGCGTCGGCCACGAGGTTCCCCAGGTTCGTTTCCCTGGTGCGGACCCGGGCGCGGTCCCCATCCAAGGTCACCGTGGTCTCCCCCACGGTTTGACCCTTGAGGGCGGCAATTGCAGCCTGGTACCCCTGAAGTTGGGCCTCGACCTTGGGGTGGAACGGCATCTTCTCCACAGGGATGAGTTCCCCGTTCCAGGCCAGGAGGATTCCCGCCTCGTCGAAGGTGACCTCCAACCGGCCCAAGAGGGTCCCGTATTCCCCGGCTTGAACGACGAGGGCCGGGACCACAGCGTCCTCCACCGACAGCAAGTCCCGAATGCGTTCCAGCGTCTTGGGGCCAATCCCCTTGACCTTGAGCAGGTCGTCCACCGCGGCGTAGGGTCGCCCGTCGATGATGCGCTGGGCGTACACCGGGCCAATCCCGGGCAGGCTCACCAGCTCCTCCAGGGAGGCCGTGTTCACGTTGAGGAGCTTTCGCTCCACCACCGTGGGGTACACAGCCGGCCGGGTGTGGGAGTGCCCCCCCACCACGATGTCGATCCCGGTCACCGACTGGACTAGCTCGAGATCCCGCTCCCACCCCAGGTGGGTCAAGGCCACCACGATCTTGACCCCCAGGGCCGTCAGCTCGGCCACCACGTTGCGCGCCGTGGCCACCGCATCGTGAATTCGCACGTTCGGCCCAGGATTGGAACTCCAGGCTGTGGTCTCCGTGGTCAGGCCCACCACCCCGACCTTCTCTCCCCCAACCTCCAGGATCACGTAAGGTCGGATTTCCCCGGCGAGGAGGGGTTCCCCTGAGAAGTCGAAGTTGGCGCAGAGAATGGGGAAGGACACGATCTCTGCCCACCGGGCCAGTCCGGACGGCCCCTGGTTGAACTCGTGGTTGCCCAGGGTTATGGCCGAGAAACCCATTTCCTCCAAGACCGCGGCCTCAGCTTCCCCTTTGAACAGGGTGTAGTACAGGGTCCCCATCACGGCGTCCCCGGCGTGGAGAAGCACCGCGTCCGGGACTTGGGCCCGGATCTCCTCCACCAAGGAGGCCATCCGGGCTAAGTTCTCTAGACGGGAGTGGGTATCGTTGGTGTGAAGAAGGGTCAGCGTGGAATTGGCTTGACCCCAAGCGACCCCCCCAAAAACCAGCAACCCAATGACCAAATGCACCAAAGATCTTCGCATGTGACCCCCCTTCTCAAGGAGAACGAACGCTACCCTCCAATTGTTTCCTGCTCTCACTTCCTTGCCCGCCTGTTGGCTCCCCTGGGAATTCTAGGCACCAGGAAGAGAAGAACAAGGGCCTTGCGGCCCCTGGTCGGAGAGGGCGGATTCGAACCGCCGACCTCATGGTCCCGAACCATGCGCGCTAACCGGGCTGCGCTACTCTCCGGCCATGCGATTCTACCCGATCAGCGCAACAGCAGGAACCAGGTCCGACCTCCCCGCACCACGGTGAGGAGGACCTCTTCATCCTCCCTAAGTCCCGCCACCGTCTGCTTCCACTCGGCAAGGTTGGCCACGTCCGTTCGGTTTACGGCTACGATGACGTCCCCTTCCCGCACTCCGGCCCAGTAGCCTTTGGAACCCACGGCCACGGCCACCACGACCACACCGGATGCCTGGCGAAGGCTGTACTTTTGGGCAAGTTCAGAAGTGATGTCCTGGACTGTAAGCCCGAACTTCTCGGCCTTCTCCGCCGCCGGGGGGACCCCGGGGGCTTGGCCTTCCTCGGCGGGGCGCTCGCCCAGCACCACCGCGATGGTCATGCTCCGCCCGCCCCGCACGATCCCCAACTCCACCTTCTCCCCCACGGCCCGGTACATGATCTCCATCTGCAGGTCGTTGGCGTTGGTGATGGTGCGACCGCTCACGGCCACAATCACGTCGCCAGCCTTGACACCGGCCTTGTCCGCCGGTCCCCCGGCCACAACCTCGGCCACCAGGGCCCCTTGGCGCACCCCCAGCTGCCGCTCCATACCCGGAACGACGTCCTGGATGTACACGCCCAACCAGGCCCGGGTCACCCTGCCGGATACAGCGATCTGGGCCATTGCTTTGAGGATCTCGTTGATGGGAACAGCAAAGTTGATCCCTTCGACGGCCACGCCGCTTTCGGTGGACCGGGCGATGAGGGTGTTCATCCCCACGACCTGCCCAAAGGCGTTGACCAATGGTCCACCGGAGTTGCCGGGGTTGATGGCCGCGTCGGTTTGGATCATCCGGCGGAAGTACCCGGTCCCATCTGGCCGCGGCACATCCCGCCCCAGGGCGGACACGATCCCCAACGTCACCGTGTGGGACAGGCCCAGGGGGTTACCAATGGCAATCACCCAATCCCCGATCTCCAAGGCGTCCGAGTCCCCCAGCACCACGGGAGGGACATCCAAGGCGTCCTCCACGGCCAGCACCGCCAGGTCGAGCACGGTGTCCGTGCCCACCACCTTAGCGGGAAGGTCCTTGCCAGACTTGGCCGTGACCCGGATGGAAGTCGCGTTCTCCACCACGTGGGCATTGGTGAGAACGTAGCGTTTGCCCGCGTAGTCGATGACGAACCCTGAGCCCACCGAGGTAACCTCCCGCTGGGGCAAGCCGAAGAACCGCCGGAAGAACGGGTCGTCGAAGAACTGGTCCCAGATGCTGGCAACGCGTTTGACCACCTCGATTTTCACCACGGCCGGGGCCGCTCGGGCGATGGCCGACTTGACCGCAGCCTGTCCAGAAGCCGCGATCTTTTCCTGTACAGAACTTTCCGTGGACTGAGCCACGGCCAAAGAACCCGAACTCACCGTCACGTGGCTGACCGTGAGTCCCAAGACAAGGCCCACGGCCGCCAACCCCGCGAACAACAACGCAGCGCGCTTCATGGCACCACCTCCGCGAGAACTTAGCCGATCTTCCTTGAAGGGAGATTGTAGGGGTTGTGGAGGAGCGATGGAGGAAGCTCCCGGCTGGCCCTATCATCCGCGGCGTGGCTACATCTCCACGCGTCATCGCCCTCCTTTCCGGGGGGCTGGATTCCGCCCTCGCTTGTGCCCTCACCCAGCGCCTGGGGTTCGACGTCGTTGGACTGAACCTGGCCACGGGTTTTTGTGTGGGGCAAGGCCGGTGCGAGACGGTGCTGGCCCTGGGGCAGAGGCTGGGGGTTCCCGTGCGTCTGTTGGACGTGGCCCACGAATACATCCCCATCGTGCGGGCACCCAAGCACGGCTACGGGTCGGCCATGAACCCTTGTCTGGATTGCCGGATTTTTATGCTGGGCAAGGCCAGAAAGGTGATGAGGGAGGAGGGGGCGTCGTTTGTGGTCACGGGCGAGGTGCTCGGCCAGCGCCCGATGTCCCAGCACCGCAGGGCCCTGGACCTGGTGGCCGAGGAATCCGGGCTGGGGGAGCGGCTGGTGCGCCCCCTTTCGGGGAGGCTTTTGGGGCCCACGTTCCCAGAGCGGATGGGCTGGGTTCGGAGACAGGATTGGCTGGACATCCAGGGGCGGTCGAGAAAGCGGCAGCTTGCCCTGGCCCAGGCCTGGGGCCTAGGGGAGTTCCGCCAGCCGTCTGGAGGTTGTTGCCTTCTTCTGGAGAAGACCTACGCCTGCAGGATCAGGGACGCCTTCCGCCACAAGGGCAAGGAGGACCTCACGGCTGAGGACTTTGCCCTCCTTCGGTACGGGCGCCATTTTCGCCTTTCACCGGCAGCCAAGGTCATTGTGGGCCGTGACGAACAGGAGAACGCGGTGCTTGGGGGCTTTGCGCACGGGCGATGGCTGTTGAGCTTCCCGGAGGTCCCCGGCCCGCTGGCCGTGGTGGAAGGGGATCCCAGCCCGGAGGAGCTCAACCTCGCTGCCGCCTTGGCCGCCCGGTACAGCGACGCTCCCCGCGGGGGCCCAGTGAAGGTTCGCCTTGCCCGCAGCGACGAAGCCGAGGAGATCATGGTGATCCCTTTCGATCCCCACGACCCCCGGATCAAGCTGTGGATGCTTGGGGAGTGAGGTGCCTCCCGAGAACCCGAAGCTGAAGCGGCTCACCCGTCGCCGCCGGCAGCTCGTGGGGGAGAAGGTCCGGCTGGGAAACCGGCTGCACAGCGATCTTCTCCCGGTGTGCCCCGAGCTCCTGGCGATCACCGGCGACGTGACGAACCTGGGGTTCCTGCGGTTTCTCTCTTCCCAGGACGACCTGCAGGAGCTCCGTTCGATGTCCGAGGAGGAGGTGCGGGGGATCCGGGGGATCAAGAAGTACGCGGGGGCGATTGCCCAGTGGCAGAAGGAGGCCCAGTTCTCGGAAGAGGCGGAGTACGT
>OGCL01001795.1_pt1 | contig 16980 bp, 14 predicted proteins | sample 1570041 | NCBI WGS metagenome assembly OGCL01 (sample SAMN06266162, study PRJEB24511) | hot springs metagenome | isolation source: Hot spring water | place: South Africa: Limpopo | collected 2015-06-22
AGTGCAAAAGCGTAGCGCGAAGCGCGTAGCTTTTGCAGTGTCCAAAAGCTTCGCTTTTGGACTCCAGGCCCCCCGGCTGGAACGATGATCAAGGCCTTGCCTGTTACCCCCGGACGGCCTTGAGGCTGCCGGATTCCGCTTGTTTCCGGCCGGAAACGAGGGAAAATCTACTCCTTTTATTCCTTTTCTACAATGCTGTTTTTGCGAACTTGGTCAAAATTCCGCACTTCGGAAAGGCGCTTTTTTCTGGCTCGCCGGACGCTCCATCAGTTGATCGACGGCTTGCCTTCCATCATCTCTTGCGGGGTGGCGGCGGTGAGCCGCCGCTCGGAGGACAGTTCTTGCGGAAAGGCCGCGCGGCTGTTGCTCTTCAGGTCAATTCCCTGGCCAGCAGGGCGAAGAAGAAGCCGTCCATCCCCCCGCGGCCGGGGAGGGTCTGGCGGCCGGGGCCGCGGGGTTCGCCCCAGGCGGCGTCGATGGGCAAGACCCGCGCATCCGGGGTGCGTTGCAGAAAGGCGGCGATCTGTTCCTCGTTTTCCCGCGGCAGCAGGGAGCAGGTCATGTAGAGCATCCGCCCGCCGGGGGCGAGCAGCGGCCACAGGGCGTCAAGGATGCGCGCCTGGGTGGCGGCCAGGGCCGGGATGTCCTCGGCCCGACGCAGCCATTTGATGTCCGGGTGACGGCGGATCACGCCAGTGGCGGAGCAGGGTACGTCCGCCAGGATGCGGTCGTAGCCGGGCTCCGCCCAATCGCCGGCGGGGCGGGCGGCGTCGCCCTGGCGCAGCTTGGCCTCCAGGCCGAGGCGGCGCAGGTTCTCACCCACCCGTTCCAGCCGCTCGCCGTCCAGGTCCAGGGCGGTGAGGTCGAGGTCGGGGGTGCGCTCGAGCAGGTGGCCGGTCTTGCCGCCGGGGGCGGCGCAGGCGTCCAGCACGCGCTGGCCGGGCTGGGCGTCCAGCAGACCGGCGGCCAGTTGCGCCCCGCCGTCTTGCACCGACACCAGCCCTTCGGCAAAGCCGGGCAGCCGTTCGGTATCCACCGGGGTGTCCAGCACGATGCCGGAGGGAACCTCGGGGATGGGGCGGGCCGGCAGGGCGGCGCTTAGGAGTTGGCCGAAATAGGCCTGGCGACCGATGCGGGCGAGGTTGACCCGCAGTGCCATCGGCGGGCGCTGATTGCTTGCCTCCAGGATCGCCTCCCACTGTTCCGGCCACGCCTGCCGCAGCGCCGCGACCAACCAGGCGGGGGCGGCGAGGCGCCGCTGCGGGTCGGCATCCAGCTCCGCCAGCATATCCTCGCCCTCGCGCTGGAAGCGGCGCAACACGCCGTTGACCAGGCCGCGCGCCCACGCCTTCTCCAGGGTGGCGGCGGCGTTCACCGTCTCGGTCACCGCGGCATAGGCGGGGATGCGGGTGTAGAGGAGCTGATAGAGGCCAATCAGCAGCAGGGCCTGCACGTCCAGGTAATCGGCCTTGAGGGGGCGCTCCAGCAGCCGTTCGATCACCGCCTGCAAGCGATGGCCAAAGCGCAGGGCGCCGTAGCTCAGCTCCTGGATGAGGGCGCGGTCCTCCGGCGGGGTGGAGCGCTGCACGCCGGTCAGGGCGTCGGTGAGGGAGCGGCCGGTGAGCACCCTTCGCACCGCGATGGCGGCCTGGGCACGCGCCGGCATCCGCTTGAATTCCTTGCGCTCGCGGCGGGGGGTGCCGCCGGCGCGGCGCGGGCGGTGTTCGTCTTTGCCTGCGAAGCCGCGTTCGTCGCGATCCTTCCGCCGCGGCGGCCCCTCGCCGGCCGCGCGGTCGCCGCCGTGGGACTCAAAGGGACGCCCCTCCTTGCGCGGCTTGTAGGGACGGGCGTCGTCACGAGGCTTGTCCGGACGCGCATCGGCGGGACGCGGGTAGGGCCCCTGCTCGCCCGCTTTGGACGGGGTGTCTTCCTCCCGGCGCTTGAACGGGCGGTCGCTACGCCCCTGGAACGGGGCGCCGTCGGGGCGGCGCTTCTTGAAGGGCGGGTCGCCTTGCGGCCGCGGCGGCTTCTCCCCCTTCCACGGGTCCGGCTGGGGATCCTCCTCGCGCCGCCGGGCAAAGGGCCGCTTGGCCTCGCCCCAGGGATCCGCGCCCTTGGCGGGACGCTCGCCGCCCTCCGCCTTGCACCCACGGCCCAACGGATTGTCCGCCGAGCGCGCCGGGCGCCCGTCGTCGCCCTCCGCTCGCCGTTTCGGTTGCTCTGTCCGCTTGGACCAGACCTTGGCCGCGGCGCCGGTGCCCTCCTCCGGTGCGCGCTTCCGCTTGCCCGGCGCGCGGTTGCGGTCGGCGGGGGCGGCATCGTCACTGCGCGGGTAGGGGCCGGAGGCATGGCCGGCGCGGGGCCGGCGGGGGGGGCGGGAATCAGTCAAGTTGTACCCCGGTGAGGTCGCGGGCGTTGAGGAATTCGGCGGCGCTCAGTGCGCGCTTGCCGGGCAGTTGCAGGCTGAGGAGGCGCAGCACCCCGTCACCGGTGGCCACGTCGATGCCCTGCCTGGTGCAGGCCAGTACCCGTCCAGGGGGGGCGCCAGCGGCGCTGGCGAGCGCGGCGGCGTCCCAAATGCGCAGGGCCGCGCCGTCGAGCTGGGCCTCCGCCACCGGCCAGGGGTTGAAGGCGCGCACTTGGCGCTGGATGGCCGCGGCAGGCTGGGTCCAGTCGATGCGCGCCTCGGCCTTTTCTAGCTTCTTGGCGTAGGTGGCGAGGGCGTTGTCCTGGGGCTCGGCTTGCAGGGTGCCGTCGGCAATCCCCGGCAGGGCCGCCAGCAGGGCCTCGGCGCCCAGAACACAGAGGCGATCGTGCAGGGCGCCGCCGCTGTCGTCCACTTGAACCGGGCAACGGCGCTTCAGGTACATGGGGCCGGTGTCGAGGCCGGCCTCCATTTGCATGATGGTGATGCCCGTCTCGGCGTCGCCGGCCAGGATTGCCCGCTGGATCGGCGCCGCGCCGCGCCAGCGCGGCAGCAGGGAGGCATGGATGTTGATGCAGCCGAGGCGCGGGGCGTCCAGCACCCGCCGGGGCAGGATCAGGCCATAGGCCGCCACCACCATCAAGTCCGCCCCCAAGGATTCCAGTTGTCGCAGGTCTTCTTCCTGTTTGAAATTGAGGGGTTGGAAGACCGGGATGGCGTGCCGCAGGGCCAGTTCCTTCACCGGGCTCTGGGTCAGCTTGCGGCCGCGGCCGGCCGGACGATCCGGCTGGGTATAGACGGCGATCACCCGGTGCGGGGAGTCGATCAGCGCCTGGAGCGCCGGCACCGCGAACTCGGGGGTGCCGGCATAAATAATGTTCAGGGGGTCGGTCACGTCGCTACTGCTCTCTGGGTTGTTTCGGCCGCCGCCGCGGCACGCAAGCAAGGAAGGCGCCGGGCCGGTCGCTCAGATGGCCGGCGAGGCCGCGTGCGGGTGCGGCGTCTTTTGCTTGGACTCCTTTTCCAGGCGTTTGCGGATGCGTTGCCGCTTGAGCCCGGAGAGGTAGTCGATGAACAGCTTGCCGTCCAGATGGTCCAGCTCGTGCTGAATGCACACCGCCAGCAGGCCGTCCGCCTCCAGCTCGAAGGGCTGACCGTCGCGGTCCAGGGCCTTGACGCGCACCCGCTCGGCGCGAATCACCTTGTCGCTGACGCCGGGCACCGACAGGCAGCCCTCTTCCATCTCCTCCTCGCCCTGGCGCTCCAGGATCTCCGGGTTGATCAGGCAGAGGGGGGCGCTGTGGTCCTCGCTGATGTCGATCACTACCACCTGCCTGGCCACGTTGACCTGGGTGGCGGCCAGGCCGATGCCGGGGGCCTGGTACATGGTCTCGAACATGTCGTCCACCAGCCGGCGGATGGCGTCGTCCACCACCGCCACCGGCTTGGCGTGGTTGCGCAGTCGGGGATCGGGAAAGGCTAGGATTTCTAAAATGGCCATCGCAGATTTCGTCGGTTTCTAGTGCAATTTGAGGAAAATTCGCTAACATTATGATGATGCGGTAATATCGTCCCGAGTATTTCGGGCCTTACCCTATCCATTGTCCTGCCTTTACGAGCCGCAAAGGGATCGCTATGCCTAACACCAGAATCAAACTCACCGGCTTGCTGCTGGGTCTGTTGCTTACCGCCTCCGCGGGCGCAGCGGAGCCTATCGCCCTCAATCCCGACCACCCCGACCGCTATCAGGTGCAGAAGGGGGATAGCCTGTGGAGCATCGCCGGCCGCTTCCTCAGCAAGCCCTGGCAATGGCCGCAGATCTGGCACGCCAACCCCGGCCTGAAGAACCCGCACCGCATCTATCCGGGGGATCTGCTGATTCTCACCACCGACGCCGACGGCCAACCCGCCCTGCGGCTCGCCGAGGAGGGGGAATACGACTGGGGCGGCCGCGTGGGCTCCGAGGTAAAGATCAACCCGCGGGTGCGCTCCGAGAAGGTGGAGGAGGCGATCCCCGCCATTCCCATCGACGCCATCCAGCAATTCCTCGGCCGTCCCTATGTGCTGGACGCCGCCGAGTACGACGCCGCCCCCTATATCCTCAGCTTCGGCGGCAGGCACATTATAGGGGGGGCGAACGCGCAAATCTATGTCCGCAAGCTGGAGGGCGAGGGGCAGCGCTACTTCGACCTGGTGCGCAAGGGGGAGCCCTACAAGCACGGCAAGACCGGCGAGGTGCTGGGCTACGCCGGCAAGTATCTGGGCGAGGCCGAGTTGCTGACGACGGGCGACCCGGCCACCCTGATGGTCACCCGCGCCGAGCAGGAGTTGCGCATCAACGACCGGCTGATCCCGGCGGACGACCAGGAGGCCCTGTCCGCCTTCTATCCCAAGGCGCCAGGGGCGGCGGTGGACGCCCGCATCATCGGCGTGCTGCGCGGCACCCCGCGGATCAGCCAATTCGATGTAGTGGTGCTCGATCAGGGCGCGGACGAGGGGCTGGAACGCGGCGACGTGGTGGTCATCGACCGGGCCGGCGAGGAAGTCATCGACCGCCACGCCAGCGCGTTGGGCGAAATGGTGCGGCTGCCGGACGAAAAGGCCGGCCTGGCGATGGTGTTCCGCACCCTGCCCCGCCTGAGCTTTGCCCTGGTGCTGCGCGCCAGCGACGCCATGCGCATCGGCGACCAGGTGCGCAACCCCTGAGCGGTCCGGGGGCGTCGGCCGGGCCGATGCCTCCCGCTGCCGGGTCTTCGCCCATGACCGACCCCGCCGCGTCCCGCCGCGCCCCGGAGCGGCTGCGCCCCTGGCTGGCCCTGCTGCACGCCCCGGGAGTAGGCAGTCGCACCTTCCTGGAGCTGCTGGAGCGCTGCGGCGAGCCCGCACAGATCCTGGCGGCCAGCGCCGCGCAGCGTCAGGCCTGGGGGCTGACCCCCAAGCTGAGCGCCTATCTGGCCGCCCCGGACTGGGCGGCGGTGGAGGCGGACCTGCGCTGGCTCGATCAGCCCGACTGCCACCTGTTGTTGCTCTCCGACCCGGACTATCCCAAACTGTTGCGGCAAATCGCCGATCCGCCGCCGCTCTTGTTCGTGCGCGGCGACCCCGGCCTGTTGAACCACCCCCAGTTGGCCGTGGTGGGTTCCCGTAATCCCACCCGCCTGGGGGCGGAGACCGCGCACCAATTCGCCGCCTTTCTGACCCGAAGCGGCCTCACCATCACCAGCGGGCTCGCCATCGGCATCGACGGCGCCGCCCACCGGGGCGCCCTGGAGGGGGGCGGCGGCACGGTGGCGGTGATGGGGAGCGGGCCGGATCGCATCTATCCTGCCAGCCACCGGGAGCTGGCCCACCAAATCGTCCAGCGCGGCGCCCTAATCAGCGAATTCCCCCCCGGCGTCTCGCCCTTGCCGGGCAACTTCCCGCGCCGCAACCGCATCATCAGCGGCCTCAGCGTCGGCACCCTGGTGGTGGAGGCGGCGCGCGGCAGCGGTTCCTTGATCACCGCCCGCCTGGCCAGCGAGCAGGGCCGCGAGGTGTTCGCCATCCCCGGATCCATCCACAACCCCCTGGCGCGTGGCTGCCACGCCCTGATCCGCGAGGGCGCCAAGCTGGTGGAGACCGCCCAGGACGTGGTGGAGGAGCTGGCCGCCCTGCTCGGCGGGCTGCTGCACGAGGCGACCGCCCCGGCCCAGAGCGCCCCGGCCAACGGCGCGGAAACCGACCCGCCCGCGCCGCAATGGGACGCCGACTACCAGCGCCTGCTGACGGCGCTGGGCTACGACCCGACCCCTATCGACCGTCTGATCGAGCATTGTGGATTGACCGCGGACGCAGTTTCCTCCATGCTGTTTTTATTGGAGCTGGAAGGTTATGTATCATCTCTCCCTGGCGGGCGCTATTGCCTAACCGGAAAACTGAAGGGTACGGAATGAACGAAAACGTGGTCGAAGTCCTCATCTATCTCTACGAAAACTACATGGAGGGCGAACTTGCCGCCCCGGCAGACCAGCAGGAGCTGGAGGACGAACTGTTGCAGGCGGGGTTTTCGGAGGGGGAGATCGAAAAGGCCTTCCACTGGATGGACGAACTGGTGCTGCGCCAGGGCACGCTGCCCTACCAGGTGGATGCCCCGCACACCATGCGCATCTATACCGAGACGGAGATGGCGCGGCTGGACCTGGAGTGCCGCGGTTTTCTGCACTTCCTGGAGCAGAATGCCATCCTCGACCCGGTGGCCCGGGAGCTGGTGATCGACCGCGCCACCGCCCTGGAGGGCGACGAGATCGGCATCGACGAACTGAAGTGGATCACCCTCATGGTGCTGGCCAACCAGCCGGGGGCGGAAGACGCCTTCAGCCAGATGGAGGTGCTGGTTTACGACGAAACCCCGGAATACCTGCATTGAGAGCGCCGCGCGACCCCCGATGAAGCTGGTTATTGTCGAATCCCCGGCCAAGGCCAAGACGATCGAGAAGTACCTGGGCAAGGAGTTCAAGGTTCTTGCCTCCTACGGCCATGTGCGCGACCTGCTCCCCAAGGAGGGGGCGGTGGATCCCGCGCACGGCTTTGCCATGAAGTACCAGGTGATCGATAAAAACGAGCGCCATGTCCAGGCCATCAGCAAGGTGGTGCAGACGGCCGAGGCCCTTTATCTGGCCACCGACCCGGACCGCGAGGGGGAGGCCATCTCCTGGCACCTCTACGAGCTGCTGAAGGGGCGTCGCCACCTCAAGGACAAGCCGGTGCACCGGGTGGTCTTCCACGAGATCACCAAAAAGGCCATCCAGGAGGCGATGGCCCACCCGCGCGGCCTCTCCATGGACCTAGTGAACGCCCAGCAGGCCCGCCGCGCCCTCGACTATCTAGTGGGCTTCAACCTGTCGCCGCTGCTGTGGAAGAAGATCCGGCGCGGCCTCTCCGCCGGCCGGGTACAGAGCCCCGCCCTGCGCATGATTGTCGAACGCGAGGAGGAGATCGAGGCCTTTCAGACCCAGGAATACTGGAGCATTGAGGCGGATCTCAAGAAGGGCCGGCAGGGCTTCGAGGCCAAGCTGATCCGCCTGCACGGGGAGAAGGTCGAGCAGTTCAGTATCACCGACGGCGAGCGCGCCCGGGCGGTGCAACAACAACTGGAAGCCGCGGCCAATGGCCAGCTCACCGTGGCCAAGGTGGAAAAGAGCCGGCGCAAGCGCAATCCGGCCGCCCCCTTCACCACCTCCACCCTGCAACAGGAGGCCTCGCGCAAGCTCGGCTTCACCACCCAGCGCACCATGCGTATCGCCCAGCAGCTCTACGAGGGCATCGACATCGGCGGCGGCGCGGTGGGCCTCATCACCTACATGCGCACCGACTCGATGAACCTGGCGGACGAGGCCATTAACGAAATCCGCGCCTTGGTGGCGGAGCGCTACGGCGCCGACATGCTGCCGGACAAGCCGCGCCAATACAAGACCAAGGCGAAGAACGCCCAGGAGGCCCACGAGGCGATCCGCCCCACCTCCGCCCTGCGCATCCCCGAGGAACTGCGCGCCCACCTCAGCAATGACCAGTTCAAGCTGTATGAGCTGATCTGGAAGCGCGCGGTGGCCTGCCAGATGATCCACGCCACCATCGACACCGTGGCTGTGGATCTCGCCTGCGGCAGCGAGGCGAACCTGTTCCGCGCCACCGGCTCCACCATCGCCCACCCCGGCTTCATCAAGGTCTATCTGGAGGGGGTGGACGACGCCGAAAAGAGCGACGCCGACGAGACCACCCTGCCGCCGCTACAAGAAGGCGAACAGGTGGCCCTCAAGCAGATCCGCGCTGAGCAGCACTTCACCGAGCCGCCGCCGCGCTACAACGAGGCGACCCTGGTGAAAGCCCTGGAGGAACACGGCATCGGCCGCCCCTCCACCTACGCCACCATCATCTCCACCCTGCAGGAGCGGGAGTATGTGGTGCTGGAGAGCAAGCGCTTCCACCCCACCGACGTGGGGCGTGTGGTGAGCAAGTTCCTCACCCAGTATTTCACCCGCTACGTCGATTACGACTTCACCGCCAAGCTGGAGGATAAACTGGACGCCGTCTCCCGCGGCGAGCAGGAGTGGGTGCCGCTGCTACATCAGTTCTGGGACGCCTTCAAGGAGCGCATTGACCACACCGAGGAGAACGTCAAGCGCAGCGACGTGACCCACGAGCAGATCGACGAGCCCTGCCCCAAGTGCGGCGGTCCGCTCTCCATCCGCCTCGGCCGCCACGGCCGCTTCGTCGGCTGCACCCACTACCCGGAATGCGACTACACCCGCGACCTTAGCGGCGAAAAACGGGAATCCGAGACCCCGGAGATAGTGGAGGGGCGCAGCTGTCCCGAATGCAAGGCCCCGCTGGTGATCAAACGCAGCCGCTACGGCAAGTTCATCGGCTGCTCCGCCTACCCGAAATGCCGCTACATCGAGTCGCTGGAGCGGCCCCAGGACACCGGCGTCGTCTGCCCCAAGTGCAAACAGGGGACGCTCATGCGGCGCAAGTCCCGGCAGGGCAAGATCTTCTTCTCCTGTTCAACCTATCCCAAGTGCGACTACGCGGTGTGGAACGAGCCGCTGGCGGAACCCTGCCCCAACTGCGGCTGGCCGATCCTCACCATCAAAACCACCAAGCGCAAAGGGAGCGAAAAGGTATGCCCGCAAAAAGAGTGCGGCTACGCGGCGCCCCACGAAGAGACCTGAAGTACCGGCAACGGCGAACCAACCTCGATCACCGTCCCGGTCAGACCGCTCAAGAAAACCTCCCGCAGGTTCCAAACCTGCGAGAGGTTGCTCGGCGAGGTCTGTACCTTGATCGGTGGCCGAAACGACGATCCAGGCCATCATTGCAACCGAACGGGTAACCTAGGATGAGCATGCGACTGCTATTGGCGCTGACACTCGCCATCGCCCTGACGGGCCAATTACGGGCGGGCTGGCTCGGCGGCGGCAACGCCAAGAGCGCCCCCTCCCAGCCCCTCACCATCATGACCTGGGAGGACTACCTCGATCCCGACCTGGCGAGCCAGTTCGAGAAAGAGGCCAACGCCAAGATCCAATGGATCTACTTCGAGGACGACTCCGACCGCAACGCCAAGCTCAAGGAGGAGGGCACCATGGGGGTGGATCTGGTGCTGGTGGGCGACAAGGAGTTCGACCTCTACCGCAAGCGCGGCTGGCTGGCCAAACTCAAGCCGCTACAGGCCCCCAATCTGGCGCAGATCGACCCGCGCGCCTTCGAACGCTTCCCCGATGCCAGGGGATACGGGGTGCCCTACCTGTGGGGTACCACCGGCATCGTTTATCGCAAGGATTTGGTAAAACAGCCGATCACCCGCTGGAAGCAGATCTTCGAACCGGCCCCGGAACTGCGCGGCCTTATCCAAATGCAGAGCGACCCGCGGGAGCTGACCGCGATGGCCCTGATCGCCCTCGGCCACTCCCCCAACAGCCACGACGCCGCCGCCTACGAGGCGGTCAATAAACTGCTGGTCAAACAAAAGCCCTTTGTCCACGACTACAGCACCCTGTCCCTCACCGAGGACTCCCCTCTGGTCAAGGGCGAGGTGGTGGTGGCGCCGGCCTTCAATGGCGACGCCCTGACCCTGCAAGGGTTCCAACAAAACCTGGAATATGTGGTGCCGGAGGAAGGGGGCGGGTTCTGGATGGACTTCTTCGTGGTGATGCGCCTGGCCAAGCATCAGGAGATGGCGCACCGCTTCCTCGATTTCATCAACACCCCCGCGGTGGCGGCCAAGAACGCCCAATACCTCAACTACGCCACCCCCAACAAAGGGGCGCTGGGATTGCTGCCGCAGGAGTTTCGGGACAACCGGACGATCTTTCCCGATGAGGCCACCCTGAAGCGTTGCCACGCGGTGGAGACCCTGCCCAGTTGGGTAAAGCGGCAGATGGCGAATGTCGCCGCCGAGGTGCTGCCAGTGGTGGAGAAGGGCAACGAATAACCCCGCCCGGCGGTTTTTGCGCCGGCAATTATTGCTATATTCCGACGGCATGGCCCCAACCAACGCAAACCCAGTTTTTCAGCCAATAGCGAGGAAATCATGAAAAAAGTCGTTGCCGCAGCACTCCTCTCCGTACTCCCCCTGACCGCGGCGGTGGCCGCCGACGCCGATATGCAGGCGCGCGTCGAAAAGAGCAAGGCCGCCATCGCGGACTTCTTCGGCACCCTCAAGGGGGAACTGGAAAAGGCGATGAAGGAGGGCGGCCCCCTCACCGCCATCAATGTCTGCCACAAGACCGCCTCGGCCCTCACCGAGATCAGCAGCCAGAAGCACGGCATACAGATCTCGCGCGTCAGCGTCAAGAACCGCAACCCGAACAACGCCCCGGACGCCTGGGAGCAAGGGGTGCTGGCCAAGTTCGAGGAGCGCAAGGCGGCCGGCGAGGACGTGCAGGCCATCGCCTACTCCGAGGTAGTGGAGAAGGACGGCAGGAAGCAGTTCCGCTTCATGAAGGCCATCCCCACCGGCGAGGTCTGCCTGAAGTGCCACGGCGAGGCCATCGACGAAAAGGTGGCGGCCAAGCTGGACGAATACTATCCGCAGGACAAGGCGCGCGGCTATAAGCTAGGCGACATCCGCGGCGCCTTCAGCGTGAAGCAAGACATGTAACGCATCAGCGCCGGGAAACCCCTGCTTGCGAAAACGAATTGAACTCCGCGCGCAAACGGCTGTCTGATTTTTTGCAGGGGAAATGGTAGCGTCCCTTGCGGAAGTGGCAGAACGGCATGTTCATCTTGGACTCCCCTTAGGACAGGACGTCTGATTAGGCCGGTCACCCCTTGGAGGCCGGCCTTATTTTTTGTCCCGCCCGAACGCACCGAAAGCGTGCAGACCTTGCCCCCCATGCCCGCCGTCTCCGCACCGTATTGGTGCACAACCGCCCCCGGCGGCCCCGTGCCGACCCGACAAAAACGCGCCCATTCAACCGGTTAGCATCCTGGCACCAATCCTGCTCATAGCCGCACCAACCGGCCCGGGGCAACGGCATCGCCTCCCCTGGCACAGGCCGCCCCCATTCCGAAGCCGATCCCGAGGTTGGAAAAGCCGCATGCGTAGAGCCCTCCCCCTGTCGTTGCCCCTGCTGATCGCCCCCGGCCTGGCGTCCGCCGCCGAGGCCAGCCTGAATCCCGCCAACACCGCCTGGATCCTGGTGGCCACCGCCCTGGTGCTGTTTATGACCCTGCCCGGCCTGGCGCTCTTTTATGGCGGCCTGGTGCGCACCAAGAACGTGCTCTCCATCCTCATGCAGTGCTTCGCCATCGCCAGCATCGCCTCCCTGCTGTGGCTGATCGCCGGCTACAGCCTCGCCTTCGGCAGCGGCAACGGCTGGATCGGCGACCTCTCCAAGGCGATGCTGGCCGGGGTGGGCCGTGACAGCCTGGCCGCCGGCGACATCCCGGAGCCGCTCTTCATGCTGTTTCAGATGACCTTCGCCATCATCACCCCGGCCCTCATCGTGGGCGGCTTTGCCGAGCGCATGAAGTTCTCCGCCATGCTGCTGTTCAGCGCGCTATGGCTGTTGCTGGTCTATGCGCCGGTGACCCATTGGGTATGGGGCGGCGGCTGGCTGCAACAGATGGGACTCTACGACTTCGCCGGCGGCACCGTGGTGCATATCACCGCCGGCGTCGCTGCCCTGGTGGCCGCCATCGTCCTCGGGCCACGTCGCGGCTTCCCCACCACCGCCATGCCGCCCCACAACATGACCATGACCGCCATGGGGGCGGGTATGCTGTGGGTGGGCTGGTTCGGCTTCAACGGCGGCAGCGCCTTGGCCGCCGACGGCAATGCGGCGATGGCCATGCTGGTCACCCACATCTCCGCCGCCGCCGGCGCCCTGGTGTGGTCCGCCATCGAATGGCGGCGCTTCGGCAAGCCCTCCGCCCTGGGCGCCGTTACCGGCATGGTGGCCGGCCTTGGCACCATCACCCCGGCCTCCGGCTTCGTCGGCCCCGGCGGCGCCCTGATCATCGGCCTGGCGGCGGGCGGCGTCTGCTTTTTCGCCACCCAGTTGGTCAAACGCAAACTGAAGATCGACGATTCCCTGGACGTGTTCCCGGTGCATGGGGTGGGCGGCATCCTCGGCACCTTATTCGCCGGCGTCTTCTCCTCCACCGGGCTCGGCCTCTTCAGCGGCTACGGCTACGCCAAGGGGATCGACAGCATGGGCGGGCAGCTGGGGGTGCAACTGGCGGGCATCCTGGCCACCGGCCTCTTCACCGCCGTGGTCACCTACGCCATCCTCAAGGGCGTGGACGCCCTGGTGGGCCTGCGCGTCACCCACGAGCAGGAGATCGAGGGGCTCGACATCGCCATGCACGAAGAGCGCGGTTACGACCTGCACGGATGATTTTGTCTTTCCGGTTCCCTGGCGCCGAAACGCTGCCGGCCGATCGGATTCGGACGGCAACCCCGCCAAGCTATTTGACGATCGCTTTAACCCTTCATCTAGATGCTTATTTCAAGCGCATCAACATGGTAGTTATGCCGTTCTCCTTCAACCGCTGTTGCAGACGGTTGCTCTCCACGCCATCGAGGACGCTGGAGCGGACCCGGTAGAGCACCTCGCCATTCTCCAGGGTCACCCGCTGCACGTCCGCCACCACCCCCGCCAGGGCCGCCTGGGCGCGCATCTTGTCCGCATCCGCCTGATTGCGGAAGGAGCCCATTTGCAGCATGAAACGGTTCCCCGGCGTAGCCGCGGCGGCGGCCGTAGGGCTAGGCGGCGGGGGCGCGGCCGGCGGTTTGGTGACCGCTGGGGTGGTTGACGCAGTTTGGGGCGTCGCTGGCCGTTGGGCGGCGGCGGGGCCCAACGGCACGGTGGCCTCCGGGGGCGCTGTCGTCACCTGGCTGGCGTGCAGCGCCGGCAAGGTGGTGGCGGCAGTGGCCGGTTTAGTCTCCCGTCCCGGTTGTCCCACCACCACCTCCTGTTCCGGGAGTACGGTGTAGAACTCGAACTGCGGCTTGCTTGCCGTCGCCGCCGCCTCCAGCGGGGCGGCCCCCTCGCCGGCGATGGAGGGCGGCGCGGGGGCGGCCGGTTTGGCCGGCGAGGGGGCTTGCGCCGGGGGCGGGGGGGTCTTGCCCGGCTTGGGATTTTCCGCGACCGTTGGCGATTCCACCAGCGGCGGTTCCACCAGCGGCGTCTCGGCGGGCTCGTCCGGCGCCAGCGTGCCCAGCCACATCAGGATGGCCCCCACCAGCATACCGATGGCGAGCCAGTTCCAGCGCGGCGGCGGCCGTTCGTCCGGGTCTTCCGGTCGCAGGTAGCGGTCCTTGTAATCGGTGGTCATGGCAATCCCTTTGGCACCCTACATCCGTTCCGGCGCGGAGACGCCCAGCAGATTGAGGCCGTTGCGCAGCACCTCGCGCACCGCCAGGATGAGTTTGATGCGGCCGTCGCGCAGCGCGGCGTCCTCCACCAGGAACTGGTGGGCGTTGTAGTAGGTGTGAAACTCGCTCGCCAGTTCGCGCAGGTAGTGGGCCAACTGGTGCGGCTCGGCGTTGAGGGCGGCGGCCTCCAATACCTCCGGGTAGCGCGCCAGGGTCTTCATCAAGCCCAGCTCATGCGCCTCCGTGAGGCGGTCGAGGTTGGTGCTGCCCCCGCTCGGCTCCACCGGGATGCCCCGCTCGCCGGCCTGTTGCAGCACGCTGCTCACCCGGGCATGGGCATATTGGACATAATAGACCGGGTTGTCCATGGATTGGGACTTGGCCAGGTCGAGGTCGAAGTCCATGTGCTGCTCGCACTTGCGCAGCACATAGAAGAAGCGCGCGGCGTCGCGGCCCACCTCCTTGCGCAGCTCCCGCAGGGTGACGAACTCGCCGGAGCGGGTGGACATCTGTGCCCGCTCGCCGCCCCGGTAGAGGATGGCGAACTGCACCAACAGCACCTCCAGCCTGGAGGGGTCTTCCCCCATCGCCTGCAAGGCGGCCTTCACCCGCGGCACATAGCCGTGATGGTCGGCGCCCCAGATGTCGATCACCCGCTCGAAGCCGCGGTCCAGCTTGTCCATGTGGTAGGCGATGTCGGAGGCGAAGTAGGTGGTCTGGCCGTTGTCGCGGATCACCACCCGGTCCTTTTCGTCGCCGAACTCGGTGGAACGGAACCACCAGGCGCCGTCCTTTTCGTACAGATGGCCGGAGTGGCGCAGCCGGTCGATGGCGCGGTTCACCGCCCCGGAGTCGGTGAGGCTGCGCTCCGAGTACCACTCGTCGTAACGCACCCCGAACAGCTCCAGGTCGTCGCGGATGTCGTCGAGGATGGTGTTAAGACCCAGCTCGAAGACGAAGCGATAGGCGTTGCCCCCCAGCAGTTCCTTGGCGCGGGCGATCAGGGCGTCGATGTGCGCCTCCTTGTCGCCGCCGGCCGGGGCGTCCGCCGGGATGTTCGCGAACACCTCCTCGGCGCTGCGGCGGTAGTGCTCGCCGTGCTCCCGGTGCAGGGTGGCGGCGATGTCCCAGACGTAATCCCCCTTGTAGCCGTTGGAGGGGAAGACCAACTCCTCTCCGCACAACTCCAGGTAGCGCAACCAAACGCTGGTGCCGAGGATGTCCATTTGGCGGCCGGCGTCGTTGACGTAATATTCCCGATGGACCTTGAAGCCCAGGGCCTGCAACAGATCCGCCACCACCGCCCCGTAGGCGGCGCCGCGGCCATGCCCGACATGCAGTGGCCCGGTGGGGTTGGCGGAGACGAACTCCACCTGCACCCGCTTGCCGCCGCCCACCTGACTGCGGCCAAAATCGCGCCCCAATCGCAAGATCTCCGCAATCAGGGTCCGGTAGGCATCCACCGCCAGCCGGAAGTTGATAAAGCCGGGGCCGGCGATCTCCACCCCTGCCACCAGGGGCGAGGCGGGCAGCGCCGCCACCAACCGCTCCGCCAGCTCGCGCGGCTTCATGCGCGCCGGCTTGGCCAGCACCAGGGCCAAATTGCAGGCGAAGTCGCCGTGCTGCGGGTCGCGGGTGCGCTCGATCACCGGCACCGGGAGGGCCTCGGCGGGGACCACGCCATCGGCGGCCAACCGCGCCAGGGCCTGGGAGATCAACTGCTGGATTTCGTGCTTCATGCGAGGGGGTTCAGTAATGGAGTCAAACACTATATGATAAACGTCTCATACTCTTAGGTCCACGTCCCGGATTTCCCCATGAAACGAATTTTGGTCACCGGCGGCGCCGGCTTCATCGGCGGCAACTTCGTGCGGCTGATGCTGCTGGAGCGCAACGACATCGAGACACTCAACCTCGACCTCCTCACCTACGCCGGCAACCCGGAGACCCTGGCGGACCTGGCGGGCAACCCCCGCTACCGCTTCGCCCAGGGGGACATCGGCGACCGCGAATTGGTAACCCGGCTATTGCGGGAATTCCAGCCCGACGCCCTCGTCAACTTCGCCGCCGAAAGCCATGTGGACCGCTCCATCGACGGCCCCGGCGTGTTCATCCAGACCAACGTGCTGGGCACCTTCAACCTGCTCAACTGCGCCCGCGGCTACTGGAATGAATTAGACGCCGCCCGCAAGGCCGGGTTCCGCTTCCTGCACGTATCCACCGACGAGGTCTATGGCAGCCTGGGGGCCGAGGGCAAGTTCCGCGAGGACAGCCCCTATGCGCCCAATTCGCCCTACTCCGCCTCCAAGGCCGCCTCCGACCACCTGGTGCGCGCCTGGCATCACACCTATGGGCTGCCGGTGCTCACCACCAACTGCTCCAACAACTACGGCCCCTACCAGTTCCCGGAGAAGCTGATCCCGCTGATGATCCAAAACGCCCTGGCCGGCAAGCCCCTGCCCATCTACGGCAACGGCCAGAACATCCGCGACTGGCTCTATGTGCGCGACCACTGCACCGCCATCGAGACCGTGCTGCACCAGGGCCGCCCCGGCGAGGTCTATAACATCGGCGGCGACAGCGAGCGCACCAACCTGCAAGTGGTGGACGCCCTGTGCGCCATTTTGGATGAGCGGCTGCCAGACTCCCCCCAGCGCCCCCACGCCCGCCTCAAGACCTTCGTCGCCGACCGCCCCGGCCACGACCTGCGCTACGCCATCGACGCCAGCAAGATCAAGACCGAGCTGGGCTGGCGGCCGGAGGAGGACTTTGAGAGCGGCCTGCGCAAGACGGTGCAATGGTATCTGGAACACCAAGACTGGGTGGCCCATGTGATGGACGGCATCTCTATGAGGCAAGAGATGCCATTTCTTGAAGAAATGGCATCTCATCGCGGGGAGCGACTGGGCCGGCTTTAAACAAAAGGTTCTCGGGATGATCGAAAACAGCGGCCACATCCGGGCCAACCGGATCGACATCGCGGGGCGCGCCATCCGCAGAGAGGCAAGAGATGCCATTTCTTGAAGAAATGGCATCTCTATTCAGGGCAAGAGATGCCATTTCTTGAAGAAATGGCATCTCTATTCAGGCCACCTCTACTCAGGTCGCCGGGCGAGAGATATAGTGAACGTACTTGAAATTTCGCCACCCCTCTCCGGGCGAGACCTGACAGGTCTTTAAGACCTGTCAGGTCTGC
>OGCL01001796.1_pt1 | contig 16978 bp, 15 predicted proteins | sample 1570041 | NCBI WGS metagenome assembly OGCL01 (sample SAMN06266162, study PRJEB24511) | hot springs metagenome | isolation source: Hot spring water | place: South Africa: Limpopo | collected 2015-06-22
ATGACCATGACCGATCTCTCCCCCATCCTCGCCAAGGCCGACGAGGCCCTGCCGCAGAGCCTCGAGCGCCTGTTCGAGCTCGTGCGCATTCCCTCGATCTCGACCGATCCGGCCTACAAGGCCGATTGCCGCAAGGCCGGCGAATGGCTGGTCTCGGAGCTGACCGAACTGGGTTTCGACGCTGCGCTGCGGGACACGCCCGGCCACCCGATGGTGGTGGCGCATCACGCAGCCGAAAAAGCCGACGCGCCGCACGTGCTGTTCTACGGCCACTATGACGTGCAGCCAGTCGATCCGCTGGATCTGTGGCAAGACGATCCCTTCGCGCCTGCAATCAAGGAGAAGGATGGTCGCAAGGTGATTACCGGTCGCGGCACGTCCGACGACAAGGGTCAGCTGCTCACCTTCGTCGAAGCCTGCCGCGCCTATAAGGCGGTGAAGGGTTCGCTGCCGGTCAAGATCACCATCCTGTTCGAGGGCGAGGAAGAATCCGGTTCGCCGTCGCTGAAACCCTTCCTCGCGGCCAATGCTGACGAGTTGAAGGCCGACTTCGCGCTGGTCTGCGACACCAGCATGTGGGACCGCGAGACGCCAGCGATTGCAGCCGCGCTTCGCGGCCTCGTCGGTGAAGAGGTCACCATCATGGCGGCTGACCGCGACCTGCATTCCGGCCTCTTCGGAGGTGCTGCTGCCAATCCGGTGCACATCCTGACCAAGATCCTGGCCGACCTCCATGACGAAACCGGCAAGGTAACCCTTCCAGGCTTCTACGATGGTGTCGAGGAGACGCCCGCCAACATCAAGGCCTCCTGGGAGAGCCTCGGGCGGACGGCGGAAAGCTTCCTCGGGGAGGTGGGCTTGTCGGTCCCCGCTGGTGAGAAGGGCCGTTCCGTGCTGGAACTGACCTGGGCGCGTCCGACGGCGGAAGTGAACGGCATCATCGGCGGTTATACCGGGGAAGGCTTCAAAACGGTGATCGCGGCCAAGGCTTCCGCCAAGATCTCCTTCCGGCTTGTCGGCAACCAGGATCCGGCGAAGGTCCGCGAGAGTTTCCGCGCCTTCGTCAAGGCGCGCATTCCTGATGACTGCAAGGTGGAGTTCCACGAGCATGGCGGCTCGCCTGCGATCCAGCTCTCCTATGATTCGCCGGAGCTGACCAAGGCAAAGAATGCGCTGTCGGACGAATGGCCGAAGCCGGCCGTGATCATCGGCATGGGTGGCTCGATCCCGATTGTCGGTGATTTTCAGAAGATGCTTGGCATGGATTCGCTGCTGGTCGGCTTTGGCCTGACCGACGACCGCATCCATTCGCCCAACGAGAAGTATGACCTGAACTCGTTTCACAAGGGCATCCGCTCGTGGATCCGAATCATGGACGCGCTTGCAAACAGCTGAGGCCAGAAAAGCAAAAAGGCCGGTGAAAACCGGCCTTTCCTTTACGCTTCAACACCGTCCTGCCAGTACATCCGTGGTCAGGGGCGGAAACGTGCCATGCGATGTCTCGAATGTTGGTCCACCTTCGTGAACAGCATCCCGGACCTTGATGATCGCGCTGGATGCTTAACAATCGGTTAAACGCGCAGAAGTTCCTGAAAGGGAGCCTCGCAAACGCTCTATCGCCTGGTGATTGAGAGATGGGGAGGGTCTGTTACACTTTCAAGAGGCAGCGAGCTTGAATTGCCGTATGTGCTGCAGATAGTGTCTGATCATGAGCCTCGAATCCGTCCGCCAGTTCTTCTCTGAGAATGCCCCTGACATCTCCGTCATCGTCACCGAAGCAAGCTCCGCCACTGTGGCGCTTGCAGCCGAAGCGCATGGCGTGGAGCCGGACCAGATCGCCAAGACCATCTGCCTCCGGATCGGCGAGGACGTGGTGCTCGTCGTGACAGCCGGCACGAAGCGGCTGGACAATCGCAAGTTCAAGGATCGCTTCGGAGTGAAGCCCCGCATGCTCGAGGCCGAGGCGGTAGTCGAGGCGACGAGCCATCCCGTCGGCGGGGTGTGCCCCTTCGGCCTGCCCTCACCTCTCAGAGTTTATTGCGACCTATCGCTGAAAGCCTTCGATGAGGTGGTCCCAGCAGCAGGTGCGACGAACGCTGCCGTGAAGATTGCGCCGGATCGGATGCTGTCGCTGGTCGCCGGCGAATGGGCCGATCTGTGCCAGTGACCTCACGGGCGGTTCAAGGCTTGTTTACGCGGCCTTAACCACCCCTTAAATCGCCGCATTTACTGTGCAATTGCGCGATCATCCATGCCGACGCCGGAGGGATCGGCCGAGATTTCTTGAAGCAATTTCGTGCGCGTCTCCGCTGGCCGCACACCACAAGCATCTGGAGCAAGATCACCGGAATGGTGAGCCGAGGCAAATCCCGAGACCGCATCGAACCGAGCTTTGACGACGAGCGCGAAGACGAGGATCTTCGACTCGACGCGGATGACCGTGTGATCGGCAGTCGAGGGGCCAGGTCAGGCTCCAAGAAGGCTGCGACACCGGCCAAACGCGGCAAGTCCAGCGGCCAAAGAAACCGAAAGGCCAAAAGCAGTCGCGGTGGCTTTGGCCTTGGGCGGTTGATCTACTGGGGCTTCGTTCTGTCGATCTGGTGCGGCATCGGCCTCGTCGGGCTCGTCGCCTATTACGGCTCGCAGATGCCAAGCGCCAGCAGCTGGTCGATCCCCGAACGCCCGCCGAACATGAAGATCGTTTCCGTCGAGGGAACCGTCATCGCCAATCGAGGCGCGACGGGCGGCGAGGCCCTGCCGCTCGAGGAGATGTCGCCGTTCATTCCGCAGGCGGTGATGGCGATCGAGGACCGGCGCTTCTACTCGCATTTCGGCGTCGATCCGCTGGGCCTTGCTCGCGCCATCATCACCAATGTGACCAGTGGGCGGGCCGTCCAGGGCGGCTCGACGCTTACACAGCAGCTGGCGAAGAACCTCTTCCTCTCCCCCGAACGCACGGTGGAGCGAAAGGTGCAGGAGGTGCTGCTCGCCTTCTGGCTTGAGCAGAAGTACACCAAGGATCAGATCATGGCGATGTATCTGAACCGCGTGTTCTTCGGCTCGAATGCCTATGGCGTGGAAGCGGCGGCACGACGCTACTTCAACAAGTCGGCGCGGGACGTGAATCTCGGGGAGGCGGCGCTTCTTGCGGGGCTGCTCAAGGCCCCGTCGCGACTGTCGCCAGCGCGTGATCCGGAAGCCGCGGAAGCACGCGCCCAGGTCGTTCTGCAGGCGATGCTGGAGGAGGGCTATATCACCGCCGATGAGATCAAGACGGCGATGTCGCAGCCACCGACCAAGGCCAAACGCTACTGGAGTGGTGCCGGCCAATACGTCGCCGATCTCGTGCGCGACGAGGTGACCATGCTGATCGGCACGGTCACCGAGGATATTCTCGTCGAAACCACCATCGACATGACCCTGGAAAAGAAGGCAGAGGCCGCGTTGACGGAGTCGCTGGCGAACGAAGGAGCGAAGGTCAATGCCTCCCAGGCAGCCCTCGTCTCGATAGACGGAACGGGGGCGATCCGCGCACTCGTGGGTGGTCGTGACTATGCCGAAAGCCAGTTCAACCGCGCCGTCAAAGCGAAGCGCCAGCCGGGCTCGGCTTTTAAGCCCTTCGTCTATGCCGCGGCCGTAGAGAATGGGCTTCGCCCGACATCCGTGCGCAACGATGCGCCCATCCGGATCGGCTCCTGGACGCCGGAAAACTACGACCAGAAATATCGCGGACCTGTTACCGCGACACAGGCGCTTGCCGAATCGCTCAACACGATCGCTGCCCAGCTGGTGATGGAGGTCGGCCCCGATCAGGTGATCAAGGTCGCGCATCGGATGGGCATTGAATCGGAGCTGCAGAATAATGCCTCGATCGCACTCGGCACGTCCGAGGTGTCGCTGCTCGAACTGACGGCGGCCTACGCGCCCTTCATGAATGGTGGCTACAAGGCCACGCCCCATATCGTGCGCCGGATTTCCAAGGCGGATGGCACTCTGCTTTACGAAAACAACTATCTCGAGCCGCCGAAGGTGCTGAATGATGGCGTCGTTGCTGCCATGAATTCCATGATGCGCAGCGTCATCGACCGGGGAACCGGCAAGAATGCGAGCCTTTCGGGCTGGGAGGCCGCCGGCAAGACAGGAACAACCCAATCGTTCCGCGATGCCCTGTTCGTCGGCTATACGAGCAACCTGACAACGGGCATCTGGTTCGGCAATGACGATGGTCAGTCGATGAAGAAGGTGACCGGCGGCGGCCTTCCTGCCAAGGCCTGGCACGATTTCATGACAGCAGCGCATCAAGGGCTCGCCGCGGCACCGCTGCCGGGCGGTGACTTCTTCGAACCGCCGCCGGCGGAAGATCCGATGACGATTGGCACCATCATCTCAGACGTCTTCCAAGGTGGCGGCGAAGAACGATATTCAGGGGAGCCCGTCTACCCAGATCAGTATCCGGCGGAACCGCCTCTGCCGGATGATTACGTTACCTCGGGAGGGCCAGTTCCTCCGGCGGAGGTGGGCGGAGCACAAGAGACAAGACGCACGACGCTCCTCGACTTGATCCTTGGACAATAAAGCCCACATGTGACCAGCAAACCCCGTCGGCCTGACGCAAGGCCGACCGATTAGCATGCCTGAACCAGAAGAACGGACAGGCGCCGCAAAGTACATGAACGAGCCGCGCCAATCTGTTCTTTTTTACCGGTTTTCGGCGGAATTCCAGCCTTGCAGTCGGAAAAACCGCTTCTTATATACGCGACATAACCGCAGCGGCGCTGCAGTGTATCCCAGACCATCCACGTCGAGGGGCTGTCAGGAATGCCTGATTGGGGTTCCGACCGCCTGCTTCAAGGAGAGAATGACATGGCTAAAGTAATCGGTATCGACCTTGGAACGACCAATTCCTGCGTCGCCGTCATGGACGGCAAGGATGCGAAGGTCATCGAGAATTCGGAAGGCGCGCGCACCACGCCCTCCATGGTGGCATTTTCGGACGATGGCGAGCGCCTCGTCGGCCAGCCGGCCAAGCGCCAGGCGGTCACCAACCCGACCAACACGCTCTTCGCCGTCAAGCGCCTGATCGGTCGCCGCTACGAAGATCCGACCGTCGAGAAGGACAAGGGCCTCGTTCCCTTCCCGATCATCAAGGGCGACAATGGTGACGCCTGGGTCGAAGCCCAGAACAAGGGCTATTCGCCTTCGCAGATCTCCGCGATGATCCTTCAGAAGATGAAGGAAACGGCTGAAGCCTATCTCGGCGAAAAGGTCGAAAAGGCCGTCATCACCGTTCCCGCCTACTTCAACGACGCGCAGCGCCAGGCAACCAAGGATGCCGGCCGCATCGCCGGTCTTGAAGTTCTGCGCATCATCAACGAGCCGACTGCGGCTGCTCTTGCCTATGGTCTCGACAAGAAGGACGGCAAGACGATCGCCGTTTACGACCTTGGCGGTGGTACCTTCGATATCTCGGTTCTGGAAATCGGCGACGGCGTCTTCGAAGTGAAGTCGACCAATGGCGACACCTTCCTCGGCGGTGAAGACTTCGACATGCGTCTCGTCGAATATCTTGCAGCCGAGTTCAAGAAGGATCAGGGCATCGACCTGAAGGGCGACAAGCTTGCCCTGCAGCGCCTGAAGGAAGCCGCTGAAAAGGCCAAGATCGAGCTGTCGTCTTCGCAGCAGACCGAAATCAACCTGCCGTTCATCACGGCGGACGCTTCCGGTCCGAAGCACCTGACGATGAAGCTGACCCGCGCCAAGTTCGAAAGCCTGGTCGACGACCTCGTCCAGCGCACGATCGCACCGTGCAAGGCAGCCCTCAAGGATGCCGGCGTTACCGCGGCCGATATCGACGAAGTCGTTCTGGTCGGCGGTATGAGCCGCATGCCGAAGGTCCAGGAAGTCGTGAAGCAGCTGTTCGGCAAGGAGCCGCACAAGGGTGTGAACCCGGATGAAGTCGTTGCCCTCGGTGCAGCGATCCAGGCCGGCGTTCTGCAGGGCGACGTCAAGGACGTTCTGCTGCTCGACGTGACCCCGCTGTCGCTCGGTATCGAAACGCTTGGTGGCGTCTTCACCCGCCTGATCGACCGCAACACGACGATCCCGACGAAGAAGAGCCAGGTCTTCTCGACCGCTGAAGATAACCAGCAGGCCGTGACCATCCGCGTCAGCCAGGGCGAGCGCGAAATGGCTGCCGACAACAAGCTGCTCGGCCAGTTCGACCTCGTTGGCCTGCCGCCGGCACCGCGTGGCGTTCCGCAGATCGAAGTGACCTTCGACATCGACGCCAACGGCATCGTGCAGGTTTCGGCCAAGGACAAGGGCACCGGCAAGGAACAGCAGATCCGTATCCAGGCCTCCGGTGGTCTCTCAGACGCCGACATCGAGAAGATGGTGAAGGACGCCGAAGCCAATGCCGAGGCCGACAAGAAGCGTCGCGCTGTGGTCGAAGCCAAGAACCAGGCCGAAAGCCTCGTTCACTCCACCGAGAAGTCGGTCAAGGAGTATGGCGACAAGGTTTCCGAGACCGACCGCAAGGCCATCGAGGATGCGATTGCGGCCCTGAAGGGTGCCATCGAAGCCTCCGAGCCTGACGCCGACGACATCCAGGCCAAGACCCAGACTCTCATGGAAGTCTCCATGAAGCTGGGCCAGGCCATCTATGAAGCCCAGCAGGCCGAAGGCGGTGCAGGTGACACGGATGGCGGCAAGGACGACAATGTCGTCGACGCCGATTATGAAGAAGTGAAGGACGAAGACGCGAAGAAGTCGGCCTGATGCAGGGCCACTTCGGACGCCGTTCCAAGACCTGGCTGGCCTTCGGGCCAGCCGCATTTTCGTTGATCCTGGCGACCGGTGCCATGGCACAGGACAGGGGGCAGGTCAGCGCAGTTCACCGCCAGGTGAGCGCCGCCGAGGCAAAAGTTGCCAAGGCGATTTCCGCGAAGGACAGCAATTCCCTTTCCCGCATCGGCAACGATCTCGGCAAGATCATAGAAGCCGCGCTTCAGCGGCGCGAGAACGGTGGCGAAGTCTCCTCCTGCGACATGGCTGCGCATTCGCTGGCCTTTGCGGCGGTGACGTCCGCAGACGGACTGATCAGCAAGGGCGAAGCGCGCAAGCTGCTGCTGCAGGATGCGATCTCAGCCGCTTCCGACTTCCAGAAAGACATGCAGGCTTGCGACAAGCTGGCCGGCAAGGCGACAGGCAGCCACACGAGCGTTGGGAAAGCTTTGAGAGCTTTGTGAGACCATGGCAAAAGCAGATTTCTACGAGACCCTCGGGGTGGGCCGGACGGCGGATGAGAAGGAGCTGAAGAGCGCCTTCCGCAAGCTGGCCATGAAATATCACCCGGACAAGAATCCGGATGACAGCGAAGCCGAGAAGAAATTCAAGGAGATCAACGAGGCCTACGAGACCTTGAAGGATCCCCAGAAGCGCGCGGCCTATGACCGCTTCGGCCACGCCGCCTTTGAACAGGGCGGCATGGGCGGTGGCGGCTTTGGCGGTGGCGGTGGTGGATTCGCCGGCGGCGGCTTCTCCGACATCTTCGAGGACATCTTCGGCGAGATGATGGGCGGCGGTCGCGGCGGTCGTGCCCGCTCGACCGGAGGCCGCGAACGCGGTGCCGACCTGCGCTACAACATGGAAATCAGCCTCGAAGAGGCCTTTACCGGCAAGACGGCACAGATCCGGGTTCCGACCTCGATCACCTGCGACGTCTGCACCGGTTCGGGCGCCAAGCCGGGCACCCAGCCGAAGACCTGCACGACCTGTCAGGGCTCGGGGCGTGTTCGTGCGGCCCAGGGCTTCTTCTCGATCGAACGGACCTGCCCGACCTGTCATGGTCGCGGCCAGACGATCTCTGACCCCTGCACCAAGTGCCACGGCCAGGGCCGCGTGACCGAAGAGCGCTCGCTTTCCGTCAGCATTCCCTCGGGTATCGAGGACGGCACACGTATTCGCCTGCAGGGCGAAGGCGAAGCGGGACTTCGCGGTGGTCCATCGGGGGATCTCTATATCTTCCTGTCGGTGAAGCCGCATGAGTTCTTCCAGCGAGACGGGGCGGATCTTTATTGCTCCGTGCCGATCTCAATGACCACGGCAGCGCTCGGCGGCACATTCGATGTGGTGACGCTTGATGGGACAAAGTCGCGTGTGACAGTTCCGGAGGGCACCCAGCCTGGCAAGCAGTTCCGCCTCAAGGGGAAGGGCATGCCCGTGCTGCGCTCGACACAGGCGGGCGACCTTTACATCCAGATCCAGATCGAGACGCCGCAGAAGCTCAGCAAGCGCCAGCGCGAGCTGCTTCAGGAATTCGAGCAGTTGTCGTCTAAGGAGAACAATCCGGAATCCACGGGCTTCTTTGCCCGGATGAAGGACTTCTTCGATACACTCAGCGACTGAGCCGACTGGACTTCAGCCGTGAAATTGCAAGGGGCGATCCTGCGGGGCCGCCCCTTTTGCATTCGGGTCAGGCAGCCAGCCGGGGTTGGCGCAGGATGAACCATGCAAAATGCCTTTGGATCGCGGGCGCGATCCCATAGACGATCGACAAGACCATGATCGGTGCCAGGAGGGCCGTGCGGGCCCAGATCGGCCAGCCCTCCGTGAGCGGCATCAACACATAGAGAATGCCTGTGACGAAGGGGTAGATGACGAGGAGCATCAGCAGGGCAAGGCGATGCTTGGAAGGCGTGGGACGGGACGCGGACTGATCGGGCATGGGAGGCTCCATAAGAACGGCACGTTTCGTTTATATGGAAACGAGCCGTTTCGTTCAATAGATTTTTCTGCTAGGTGTCAGGCAGAGGAGCACTGACTGTGACGAAGGCGGCACACCACATCACAAAGCGCACATCGATCGGGGCGCAGCGCAACCCGGCCAGCGAGGAGGCGATCCTTACCGCCGCCGCGGAAATCCTTAAAGAAGGCGGGCTTTCAGCTTTTTCGATCGAGGCGGTGGCCAGGCGGGCCAAGGCTGGGAAACCGACGATCTATCGCTGGTGGCCCTCCAAGGCGGCGCTGCTGCTTGATGTTTATCATCGGCAGAAGGGTGAAACCTTCTATCCCGACACCGGCAGCGCACGCAGCGATCTCATCGCCTTCCTTGAGACGCTGCTTGGCTTCTGGAAGAAGAGCGGTGGAGAGGTTTTTCGGTCGATTATCGCGGAGGCGCAGAGTGATCCGGCTGCGCTAGAGGCCTTGCGTGACTACGCGGTCACCCGCTGCCGGGCGAGCGGCGTCATTCTGGAGCGCGGCGTGGAACGGGGCGAGTTGCGCGAGGAGCTCGACATTCCGCTCGTCATGGAGCTGTTCTCCAGTTTCTGCTGGCAGCGGCTCTTGACCGGTCGCCTTGATGCCTCACGCGACCAGCTCGCGCAGATCGTCGACGCCGTGGTTACCGGGGTCGCCATCGAGCGACGGGCTGATCAGTAATGTGGCGGGCGTGTGATGGCGGGAGCTTCCAGGCCCTGCTCTTCCAGCGACAGGAAGCGCTCGGTCAGCCGATCAAGCTTGGCGCGGGTCTGCTCGACCACCTTCCACTGCTCGGCCAGTTGATCCGACAGTTCCTCGATGACACGCGTCTGGTGGGCAACGGTTTCTTCCAGACGCGTGATGCGCTCGTCTCTCACGTCCATGGCGTTCTCCATCGTCTCGACCGCGCCTAGATGCCGCAAGAGAGGCGCGCGGTCAAACGGCGGATGCGATATCAGCGCTGCTTCTTCTTGCGGTAGGGCATTGTCATCACGGCAGACGCCGTGACGGCGGCAGCGAAGGTAAGCGCAAGAGGCACAGCCATCATGACGGTCGGCAGGATCGGGTGACTGGAACGAGAGAGCGAGGTGCCAAGCCCGCCGAGGTCAAGCCAGACGATGGCGAACGCGACCGAAAAACCGATCGCTGCTCCAAGCGTGGCATTTAACGCTAAAAATCCTAGCATTTCCCAATGGTCGCGCCGGGCTTCTTCGGGGGTGAGATCATCGGAATGCGAGGACATGGCCTGAGCTCCAGATCAGCGGGTTTGCTTTCAAACTAGCGCAGCAGGCGATGAGTTCCATGTCGCCAAGCGCCGCATCCCAACGTGGAGCACAGAATGCGGACTTGCGCCTTGCCTTCACGGCACAATCGGCCTAGCTCAAGGCGGCAACGATTCCGACCGATGACCCAGAAGACACAGATCAACCGGCTCAAACTGACAGACTTTCGCAACTATGCGCAGGCGGGACTTGCGCTAGACGGGCGGCATGTGGTGCTTGTCGGCGACAACGGGGCCGGCAAGACCAACTTCATGGAAGCCATTTCCTTCCTGTCGCCCGGACGCGGTCTTCGCCGGGCCGTGCTCTCTGACATTCCCCGTATCGGAGCCTCAAGCAGCTTCACCATATTCGCGGCAGTCGAGGGCATGGCTGGCGAAGCGGATATCGGCACCGGCACCGAAATGACGGAAGAGGACAATCTCGTCCGGCGGCTGCGGATTAACGGCGCCCCGGCGAAGTCTGTCGATGAACTCACCGATCACCTACGCGTGCTTTGGCTGACGCCCGCCATGGACGGCCTTTTTACAGGACCTTCAGCGGATCGGCGCCGGTTTCTCGACCGTCTGGTGCTCTCACTCGATCCCGCCCATGGACGGCGGGCGAACGACTTCGAGCGCGCCATGCGCAGCCGCAACCGGCTGCTGTCGGAAGGACGCTTCGACCCGGCCTGGCTGTCCGGTATCGAGCAGCAGATGGCAGCGCTCGGTGTGGCCATGGCCGCGGCGCGTCGGGAAATGCTCGGCCTGCTCTCCGGCCTGATCGAAGCGGACCGAGAGACCTCCGCCTTTCCATCAGCCTCGCTCGCCTTGACCGGCTTTCTCGATGAGCTTGCCGACCTGCCGGCCTTCGAGTTCGAAGAACGCTATATCGAGATCCTTGCTCAGTCCCGGCACAGGGACGCTGCGGCGGGCCGTACGCTGGATGGCCCGCATAGGGCGGACCTCCTCGTGCGGCATATCGAGAAGGACATGGATGCGGAACGCTGCTCGACGGGAGAGCAGAAGGCGTTGCTGATCGGGCTGGTGCTCGCCCATGCCCGGCTGGTGGCAACGATGACCGGCTTTGCGCCGATCCTGCTGCTGGATGAAATCGCGGCACATCTTGATGAAGGACGCAGGGCGGCCCTCTTTGCCCGCATCGATGCGCTGGGCGGCCAAGCTTTCATGACGGGGACGGACAGCGCAATGTTTTCGGCGCTCGGCGAGCGGGCGCAGTTCGTGACGGTGAGAGACGGTAAAATCGATGTCTGAGCACGCTTTTCATCTTCATGCTCGGGTGGCAAGGTAGCGGCCATGGATCCGCTCTCGCCCGAAGAACTTTCCCGCTATCACCGCCATATCCTGCTGCCTGAAGTGGGTGGCCATGGACAGCAATTGCTGAAAGCCGCGCGGGTGCTGGTGATCGGCGCCGGCGGGCTTGGCTCGCCGGTGCTTCAGTACCTCGCAGCAGCGGGCGTCGGCACGCTGGGGATCGTCGATGACGACGGGGTGTCACTCTCCAATCTACAACGGCAGGTGATCCACGATACCGGCACGCTTTCCGAGAAGAAGACGGAGAGTGCCGCCCGCGCCATTGCCCGGCTCAACCCGCATTGCCGCACGGTCCGCTACGAAGAGCGCTTCACTGTCCAGTTCGCCCGTGACTACCTGCCACGCTATACGCTGCTGATCGACGGCTCCGACAACTTTTCCACCCGCTACGCGGCAGCCGATGCCGCAGAACAGGCGAAGGTGCCGCTGGTGACCGGGGCCGTCGGGCGCTTCGATGGCACCGTGACCGTGCTCAAGCCCTATGACAGTGGCCCCGATGGCCTGCCCAATCCGCGCTATACTGATCTCTTCCCCGAGCCTCCGCCTGAGGGCCTGGTGCCGGCCTGCGCGGAAGCTGGCGTCATCGGCGCGCTGACCGGCGTTATCGGCACCCTGATGGCCATGGAGGCGATCAAGGTGATCACTGGCATCGGTGAGCCACTGGTGGGACGGTTGCTGATGTATGACGGACTGGCGGCCCGTTTCGACACGATACGATACAAACGCAGGACTGGGACATGAGTGTCGTCATCAGCCGGATCGATGAGGGCTTCTCCGATTACGAAAAATTGCTGGCGCTGATCATGAGCTCCTTCGCCTATATGGATGGCGTCATCAATCCGCCCTCCTCCGCGCATCGGCTTACCCTTGCCTCGCTGCGGGACAAGGCTCGGGACGAAATCGGCTTGATTGCCGAGGTTGACGGCGAACTCCTCGGTTGCGCCTTCCTGAGGCCCGAGCCGGACTTTCTCTATGTCGGCAAGCTGGCTGTTTCACCTAGGGCCCAGGGGACGGGGATCGGCCGCCGTTTTCTGGCCGAAGCCGAACTGATTGCCCGCGACCTCGGCAAACCCGCCCTGCGGCTGGAGACGCGGATCGAGTTGACGGGCAATCACCGGCGCTTTGGTGCCTGGGGCTTCATCCGCACGGCGGAGAAAAGCCATGCGGGCCATGACCGCATAACTTTCATCGAGATGCAGAAGCGTCTGGCCTGACAGTCTCAGCCGCGATTGGGCAGGACCCTGTTCGGCGGACGATGGCCGTCGAAATAGGTCCTGATATTGATGATCACCTTGTCGCCCATGTCGATGCGGCCCTCGATCGTCGCTGATCCTGTATGCGGCAGCAGCACGACCTTGCCGTCATTCGCGAGCTTCACCAGCTTGGGGTTCACGGCGGGTTCGTTCTCGAACACATCAAGGCCGGCACCGGCGATCTTGCCGGCGCGCAACGCCTGCACAAGGGCGTCTTCATCGATGATGTCGCCGCGGGCGGTGTTGACCACGTAGCTGGTCGGCTGCAGCAGCGCGAGACGACGGGCCGAGAGCAGGTGGAAGGTCGCCGGCGTCGAGGGGCAGTTGACCGAGACGATATCGACGCGGGCAAGCATCTGGTCGAGGCTGTCCCAATAGGTCGCCTCCAGCTCGTCCTCGGTCGCAGGGTTTACACGCTTGCGGTTGTGATAATGGATCGACAGGCCAAAGGCCTTGGCGCGGCGGGCAACGGCCGTGCCGATACGGCCCATGCCAATGATGCCGATGCGCTTGCCCCAGATGCGGCGCCCGAGCATCCAGGTCGGCGACCAGCCCTCCCACTCGCCCGGCTTGTCCATCAGCACGCGCGCACCCTGCACCAGGCGGCGCGGGACAGCGAGGATCAGCGCCATGGTCATGTCTGCCGTGTCTTCGGTCAGGACGTTCGGCGTATTGGTGACAGTAATGCCCTTCTTCGCGGCGGCATCGATATCGATGTGATCCGTGCCGTTGGAGAAACTGGCGATGAGCTTCATCTGAGGGCCAGCTTCGGCGATCAGGTCTGCATCGATTCGGTCGGTGACGGTCGGGACGAGGACGTCTGCCGAGCGGACGGCCTCGATCAACTCTTGGCGCGTTCGCGGCCGATCATCCACATTCAGCTCGGCCTCGAACAGCTCGCGCATCCGCGTTTCCACGGCATCGGGCAGCTTCCGCGTGATATAGACCTTGGGTCTTTTCCTGTTCGTCATGGGCCGGATCAATGCCTTCTTCAGAACTCGTTAACCAAGTCGCGGGATACTTCGCTTCTCAGGAAGGCAATTTCTACCAAACCCGTCGGCGAAGACAAACAAAACTCGTCGGCTCCTGGCGGATTTGTCAGGAACCCACGGAATACGTGGCGGGGCGGTCAGAAAGCACTTCATTTCCATAGCTTAGCTCGGAATGGCCATGTTTCATAATCTGTGCCGCGTCAACCTTGCATTCAGCGTCCTGCTGCTGTCTCTCGTGGCCGGGCCGATTGCCGGTCATGCACAATCCACGACCAAGGGCTCCAGCGGTCTGCCGCTGCCGCGCTTCGTGAGCCTCAAGGCAGAGAGGGTCAATCTGCGGATTGGGCCGAGTACCGATTACGCCGTCTCCTGGCGCTACATGAAATCCGGTCTGCCCGTCGAAATCATCCGTGAATACGAGAACTGGCGGCAGATCCGCGATGCCGATGGGACCGAGGGCTGGGTAAACCAGACACTCCTGACCGGCGAAAGGACGGCGGTTGCCGCACCCTGGATGCGCGGCAACGGCGATAACGTCTATGTGATGATGCGCCGCGATTCGAACTCTTCAGCTGCCGTTATCGCAAAACTGGAGCCTGGCGTGGTGCTCAAGCTGGGTGAATGCAATGGCAACTGGTGTCGCGCCGAGACCAGCGGCGTGAGTGGATGGGTATCGCAGAACGAGATCTGGGGCGCCTATCCAGGCGAGGCATTCAAATAAGACCGATTGCCGCTGCACCATTTTTTAGGGACATCATTGGCCGCGGGCCGATCTGCCGTATCACGACGCCGGCGGCGTAGCAGCCGAGATGGGCGCAGTCCTCAAGGTTTCGGCCATTGGTATAGCCGAACAGGAAGCCGGAGGCGAAGAGATCGCCCGCGCCGGTCGTGTCGACCACCGTTTCCACCTTCGTTGCGGGGACCCGGATACGGTTATCGTCCTTGATGATGACCGCCCCCTGATCGCCCATGGTGACGGCTGCCAGCTTGCAGTCCTTCGAGACCCGATCGAGCGCAAGGGCAAAATCGTCTGTCTCATACAGCGAGAGCACTTCCTGTTCGTTGGCGAAGACGATGTCGACGGTGCCTGAGCGCATCAGGTCGAGGAACTCAGCGCGGTAACGCCCGACGCAGAAGCTGTCGGACAGCGTCATCGACATTTCCCGACCGGCGTCATGCGCGATGCGGGCGCAGTCGAGGATTGCCTGTTTGGCACGCGGCGGATCCCAGAGGTAGCCTTCAAAATAAGTGACCTTGGAATTCGCCACAACTTCGGGCTCGACATCCTCCGGGCCGAACTCGACGCAGGCGCCGAGATAGGTGTTCATCGACCGTTCGCCATCCTCGGTAACGAAAATCATGCTGCGGGCGGTAGGGGGCTGGCTACCCAGCGGACGGGTCTGGAAGTGCACGCCCTGGGCGCGGATGTCGTGGGTAAAGATCTCGCCCAGCTGGTCTTCAGCAACCTTGCCAAAATAAGCGGCTTTGCCACCGAAATTGGCGATGCCGGCTGCCGTATTTCCTGCGCTGCCGCCAGAGGCCTCCACAGCCGGCCCCATCATGCCGTAGAGGCGTTCTGCACGATCCGCATCGATCAGGTTCATGGCGCTTTTGGTGATGCCGTTGTCGATCAGGAACTTGTCGTCGCAGCGGGAGATAATGTCGACGATCGCGTTTCCGACAGTCAGGACATCGAATTGGCTCATGGTGGGTGGGGCTCCGTTGGCTTGGCCCGACGGTCATAGCCGTTTTTGCGGCGATGGAAAGGGGCAAGGGCATCTACGTCATTTCGCCGTAACATCCCACTGTTAAGAAAGGCCACATGGACGGCCATCTCCCCTGGACGTTCTTCAAGGCCAGAAAGGTCTTGCTCCGGGAAACCGACCACGGATGTACTGGCGGTAGATCCCATCCGGCATGAGGCCGGGCGTGAAAGCAGGCGATCGCCTGCTTTTATCGTTTGCGACGGATTGGCTGGGATCGGCTGGCGGCCTAAGAAGGTTGCATCTTGCCATTCCCGAGTTGATTTCATGACAGCCGTTGCCCAGGACGTTCTCCCTGTTTTCATTCTTATTCTGTTTGGATGGGCTCTCGTCCGCCTGAAAATTCTCTCCGCCGAGATCGGCGACGGGTTGGGGGATTTCGTCTTCAAGGTCGCGGTGCCGCTGCTGCTGCTCAGAACAATCGCCAATGCCGACTTTCACGGCGCCTCCCCCTTCCGGCTCTGGGTTGCCTATTTCTCCGGCGTGCTGGTTGCGTGGAGCGTAGGACACCTGGTCGCAACGCGCATCTTCAAGCGCGATCAGCGGCTGGGGGTTCTTGCCGGGGTATCATCCGCATTCGCCAACAATGTCTTTATCGGCCTTCCCCTCGTCGAGCGGACGGTGGGCTCGGAAGGGATCGTCGCCATGTCGATCCTGCTCGCGATCCACCTGCCGCTGATGATGATAGCCGGCGTGCTGGCGATGGAGCGGGCTGAGCAAAGGAGCGGTGGCCGGCAAGCCGCAGGCATACTCGCGGTTTCCAAACAGGTGGGTGGCAATCTGGTGCGCAATCCGCTGATCATCGGTCTTGCCGGAGGGGTCTTGCTGCAGCTTCTCGGCACGCCCGTTCCGGCGTTGATCGATGGCATCGTCGCTCAGGTGGCCGGCATGGCAGCCCCGGCAGCGGTCCGCTGCTCCCCGGGCGGCTCTTCACCATCAAGAGCGGCAGTCGGTCTTGCTGGCGCGGGGCGGGCAGGTCCAACCCGCTCGCCGCGAACCAGTGGTCCAATGGCGCCCAGCCTTGAATCGCCGGGAAGAAGTAGCCCCGCGCGCCGGTCGCGAAATAGCGCAGGCGCACCACCACCGCGACGAAGGTCCGGCAGATCAGGTCGTCGTCCCAGATCGGCAGCGTGAGCCCATCCTTGGTCAGGACCTCGCGCACCTCGCGGAAGGCCTGCTCGCCGATCAGCCGCATCAGGGCCGTGGCCCCGAACTCGGCCTGGTCCTGATTGTCTTCCCGGGCGTTCTGCCAGGCGCGGGCCACCTCCGCCTCGAAGGCCCGGGCCCAGTAGTCGTGGCGCAGCCGAGTCAAGCCCGCGGGTGCCAGGCGCTGCTCCGGCGGACTCGGCAGCAAGATCACGTAGTTCGGCAGCCGCAGGCCCTCGATCACCGACAGGGCCTCGGCGTTCTCGGTCTCGAGCCCGAAGAGGAAATCGGCCCGCGGCATCAGGTAATAAGGCAGGCTCGGGATCGACACCCCGGCCAGCCGGGCGCCCAACTGGCCCTCGATGAGCCGCTCGATCGCCCGCGGATGGAACAGGAAGAGCCCCTCCGCCGGGTTCATGATCTGCTGGCGGAAGGCCTTGGCGCTGAGCGTGGACATGCGCTGGGAGGAAACGC
>OGCL01001797.1_pt1 | contig 16977 bp, 22 predicted proteins | sample 1570041 | NCBI WGS metagenome assembly OGCL01 (sample SAMN06266162, study PRJEB24511) | hot springs metagenome | isolation source: Hot spring water | place: South Africa: Limpopo | collected 2015-06-22
AAGAATAAAAAGGGGCAGCCTCGACTTTGACCTTCCTGAGCCTGAAGTCTTGCTTGATATTCAGGGCAATTTAGAAGCGATAATAAGGGCAGAGAGGAATCTTGCCCATATGATAATAGAGGAATTTATGATAGCTGCAAACGAGGCAGTTGCTGAATATCTTGAAACTAACAGCGTGCCGAGTCTTTACAGGATACATGAAGAGCCAGACCCTGCAAAATTTGAAGAAATAATGAAAGTTATCAGGTCTCTTGGCATACTGAAGAACACAAAAAATATAAAGGTTGCTGATTTTTCGAATATTATAATGCAGGCAAGGGGAACCGCACATGAGGATATAATAAACCATATAATGCTCAGGAGCATGAAACAGGCGCGCTATTGTCATACTAATGTCGGTCATTTTGGGCTTGCTTCTGCATGTTATACGCACTTCACTTCACCTATAAGGAGGTATCCCGACCTCGTTGTCCACAGGATACTTAAAGAGGTTCTCGAAAAAAGACATCTCAGCGAAAAGAGGATTAGAGAGCTTGAGTCTATCCTGATAGACATAGCCTTTCACTCGTCAAGGATGGAAAGGCGGTCTGACAATGCAGAGAGGGCTGTTGTTGATGCAATGAGGATGTGGTTTATGAGAGATAAGATTGGAGAGGAGTTTGAAGGAAAGGTTGTCTCTGTTGCTCCCTATGGGTTAAAGATAAGGCTTAAAGACTATTATGTAGAGGGGTTTTTGCATGTATCGTATATGACCGATGACTTTTATAAATACGACGAAAGGGGTATGGCGCTTTTGGGCGTTCATAAGAAAAAGAGGTTTTCTATTGGAAGCGAGTTAAAGGTTAGAATTGACAAGGTTGATATGGAAGATAAAGAAATAGTGCTTGGCGTTTAATTAATTATTTTTGGCTTATCCCTTTTTGAGTTTACTATACAGAAAAATCCAAAAGGCTCATTGTATGGGTTTCTGAGTTGGTGCACAGCATTCGGAGAAATATATGCTGTGTCAAGGTAATCGAGGGTGTATAATTTTTTATCAATTAATATCTTTCCCTTTCCTCTTATGCATATAACGACATGCTCATGCTTGTGCCTTTCCAAGCTGCTGTATCCATCTGGCTGTATCTCGAAATATCTAAGATGGAATTTTGAAGTTTCCCCGTGATTTCCTATCAATACATTTCTTGATATTGAAGCCCAATCGCCTTCTTTAGATTTATATCTCTCTTTTTTTATGCCCCTCCATCTAAACCCATCGTGTCTGTATATTCTGCTTATGTTTCCTGTCTGTTTTTTTTCTGTGTCTGTTTTCCAGTCACAGGAGACATATGTTCTTTGTTTTTTTATGGACATAAATTATAATCTCCTTAAGTTATATAGCGAAGGCTTAAAAATAAATTATACATTTAAGAGAATCTTTTGCCTCTGCTGTAAGCCTGTATGCCTTTTCTGTATCTTCTATTGGAAACTTGTGAGTAATTAGTTTTTCGGCTTTAATAATTCCTTTCTGTATAAACTCTAAAGCCTTTTTCGTATCATCAGGACCGCAGGAATAGCTTGTAACAATATTAATATCTTTAAAATAAAGGTTGTTTGGGTCGATGTTAATCATTTCTTCTAATTTTGCAGGAGTAAAAAAAACAACCGTGCCTCCTCGAGACACTGACTTTATCCCCTGTTTCATTGCATCAGCGCTGTTTGGGCATACGATTACAATATCTGACATAAGACCATCTGTTAAATGCCTTACCTTATCTATCAGATCCTCTTTTGAGACATCAATGACATGAACAGCGCCAAACTCAACGGCCTTGTTCAGCCTGAATTTAACCATATCAGCGCCGATAATCTTGCCTGCCCCGAATTCTCTTGCAAGGAGTATATGCATCTGTCCCATCAAGCCAAGACCGATGACCAAAATAGTATCGCCTTTTTTTATTGATGCCCTTTTAAGGGATTTAACAACGCATGCAGTCGGCTCGATAAGGACGCCGTCCTCATAGCTTACATCGTCAGGGAGGATTAAAGTGTCATTCTTCAGATTTATCTCTGGGATTAGTATATATTCAGATATGCCTCCGGGGATTATCCCTGTTTTGCGCCATGTCTCGCACTGCACATAATCGCCCCTATGACAATATTTACAATTCATGCAAGGAGCATGATGATGAACGAATACACGATCTCCGACCTTAAAAAAACTATTCAAGCCTTTTCCCAATTCAATTATCTCTCCAACAGGTTCATGACCTAAGACAAGAGGAGCTTTTTTTTCAATATACCACGGCATTACATCGCCTGAGCAGATGCCGCATGCCTTTGTCTTTATCAAGGCCTCATGATGCCCTATTTCTGGGATTGGCATATCTTCTATGAAAATGTCGTTGAAGCTGTAAAGTTTAGCGACTCTCATTTGTTTTTCAGTAAAAAGCATAAATCCTAAATTTAGGTCTTACAATTAGCATCATAGTATATTACGTAGTATATTATATATTATAATCTCATGACCTAAAAGAAATAAAATGCCGAAATGTTTTAAAATACCATAAACCTAAGGAGGATTTTATATGCTTTCAGAAAGAGCAAAAAAGATAAAGCCGTCTCCTACCCTTTCAATGGACGCAAAGGCAAAGGCACTTAAGGCTCAGGGTCTGGATATTGTGAATTTCGGGGTTGGCGAGCCTGATTTTGATACGCCGGAGCATGTAAAGGAGGCTGCTGTAAGGGCAATTAAAGAAGGTTTTACAAAATATACTCCTGTGGCAGGAATAGATGAGTTAAAAGAGGCTATTATAGACAAGTTCAAGACTGACAATAACATTGAATACACAAAGGAAGAAATACTCGTATCCTGCGGTGCAAAACACAGTCTTTATAACATTGCACAGGCGCTGTATGGCCCTGGCGATGAGGTAATTATTCCCTCTCCTTACTGGGTCTCTTATCCTGATCAGGTTATGCTGAATGATGCGACGCCTGTGTTTGTAAAGACATATGAAGATGATAATTTTATGCTGAGGCCCGATGTCCTTGAATCAAAAATTACAAAAAAGACAAAGGCATTGATACTCAATTCACCATCCAATCCAACAGGGCTTACATACGATAAAATGACCCTCGAGGCTATTGCAGAAATAGCCCTTAAACACAATATCTACATAATCTCTGACGAGATATACGAAAAGCTTATTTATGGAGCCGTTGAATTTGTTAGCATAGCCTCTTTGGATAAGGAGATAAAAGATAAGACCATTGTTATTAACGGGCTTTCAAAATCACATGCCATGACAGGCTGGAGAATCGGATATGCAGCAGGACCAAAGGATATTATAAAGGCAATGACCAATATCCAGAGCCAATCCACATCCAATCCAACATCTATTGCCCAGAAGGCTGCAGTTGCCGCATTAAGAGGGCCGCAGGATTTTATATCAGAAATGGTTGTTGAATTTGACAAGAGGAGAAAATTTCTTGTTGAAGGGCTTAATTCTATTGAAGGGTTAAGCTGCATTAATCCAACCGGGGCTTTTTATGCATTTCCCAATGTATCAAGACTTTATGGAAGAAAGACAGACTCGGTTCTGATAAACTCATCTTTAGATATGGCGGTCTATTTACTTGAAGAAGCTAATGTAGCTCTTGTTCATGGCGACGCATTCGGCAGCGACGAACACATAAGGATTTCGTACGCAACATCCATGGAGAATATAAAGAAAGGATTAGAGAGGATAAGAGAAGCGGTTGCGAAACTTAGTTGACTATTTGATTTAAATAAAATGATAGTTTGACAGAGTGTTCCACTTGTGTTACGCTATATTTAAAGGTCAAGGAGATAAAAATTATGCCTGCAAAGAATCCGAGAATAAATATAGTTGTTGAGCGTCCGCTATATACCGCTATTCATGACATGGCGGAAGACAGCGGTATTTCTATGGCGATGGTAGTGCGGGATCTGATCAAAGAAGCTTTGGAATTGAAAGAAGACGCAGGCCTCGCGGAATTTGCCGATGAGAGGATGAAATCATTTAACAGGAAAAAGGCATTATCGCACGATGAAGTGTGGGGCTAAATGCCTTATACCCTTAAATATCATCAGGCCGTCAGAACCGATGATATTCCGCTTTTAAATGCCGATATCAAATCACGTATCAGGACTGCGATAGAAATGCGCTTATCTGTAGTTCCTTATGAATATGGAGAACCGCTCAGGAAAACACTTAAAGGATACTGGAAGCTGCGAGTCGGCGACTATAGGGTGGTATTTTTAATAGAGGATCAGGATGTGCTAATCATCGGCATCTGGCATAGAAAGGAAGTCTACAGGTTGATGAAGAAACGTATTGAGGGAAACAGGTAAAATATTAGAACATGCAATTTGAAAAATTTCGCAGCGGTTATGTTTCTTTAACAGGCAGGCCTAATGTGGGCAAATCCACCTTGCTCAATGCAATGCTTGGCGAAAAGATTGCTATTGTTGCACCAAAATCCCAGACCACAAGAAACAGAATTGTAGGAATAAAGACACTTCCTGAAGCCCAGATAGTATTTATAGATACGCCCGGAATACACAAGCCAAGGCATAGGCTCGGCGAGATAATGGTTAGAGAGGCATGGGAGTCTGTAAAAGCCGTTGATCTCATATTGTTAATGGTTAAGCCTGAAGAACCCGGAAGCGGAGACAGGCTTATAATTGAAACTGTGAAGGATTTAAATAAGCCTGTTTTTTTAGTTATAAACAAGATAGATACCATAAAAAAGCCCAATTTGCTTCCTATTATTGATGCTTACAGCAAATTCCATGATTTTAAAGAGATTTATCCTATATCTGCCCTTAAAGGATATGGCATAGAAGACTTGATTAAGTGCATTGTCGATTATCTTCCAATTGGACCAAAATATTACCCTGATGACATCTTGACCGATCAGATGGAAAGGTTTATGGTGTCAGAGATAATAAGAGAAAAGATAATCGAGAAGACAGGCGATGAGATACCTCATTCAGTTGCTGTAGAGATTACCGAGTGGAATGAGAGAGAAGAAGGTGTTATTTTCATCCGCTCAAATATTTATGTTGAAAGAGATGGACAAAAAGGTATTATAATAGGAAAGGGAGGTTTGAGATTGAAGGCAATAGGGACGAATGCAAGGGCTGAGATAGAAAGTCTTCTTGGGACAAAGGTTTTTTTGGAGATATGGGTAAAGGTGAAAAAGGATTGGCGCAGCAATGAGCGAATATTAAAGGATTTGGGGTTTAAGTAATGCTGATGCAGATGAAGGTCGAGGGTCTTTTGTTTGATCCGCGAAGCGGAATGTATATACTGCTTTTGCAGCAGGTTGACGGCAATGAAACTCTCCCTATATGGATAGGCAAGCCAGAGGCAGATTCCATAGCCCTTGCAATTGGCAAGGTGATAACTCCGAGACCTCTTACGCATGACCTTATCAGGAATATATTTGATGGATTAAATGTTAAGGTAACAAGGATTGTTATAACAGAGATAATTGATAATACCTATTATGCCTTTATATATGCATCCGACGGCAAAAGAGAGGTAGCGATAGACTCAAGGCCTTCTGATGCAGTTGCTGTAGCTCTAAGGACGCAGGTTCCTATTCTTGTTGAGGAAGCTGTGTTTGATGTGAGGAGAACCGATGAACTCGATGAGTGGCTCAAAAATCTTAGACCCGAAGATTTTGGAAATATAATGTAAGACCTTTGCTCGTTATTGGTTATCTGTTGATCAGGCAGCAGATAGCGGGCAGCGAGTCATAAAAATGTTAAAGAGAACAGAGGGAATTGTCCTCAAAAATTATTCCTTTGGAGAAGCAGACCTTATTGTTACATACCTCAGCCGTGACTATGGAGTAATAAAGGTATTCGCAAAGAGTCCGAGGAAGATAAAGAGCAGGTTTGGAAGCAGCCTCGAACCGCTCACATATTCTAAAATATCATTTATTGGAAAAGAAGACGCCAATCTGCCGAGATTGACTCAGTCGGATATTATAATTCCATTTCATAAGCTGAGAGAGGATTTTGACTGTTTTCATAAGATTTCAGAGATCCTGCAGCTAAGCCTTAATCTCCTGCCAGAAAGAGATTCTAATATTGAAGTATTTAATCTACTTTTGAATACCCTTTTAAAACTTCAGTCCAATGGGAATAAGGATCTGTACTATCTTTACTGCAAGACAAAGCTTCTTGAGATAACAGGATATTCGCCAAGGCTTGATATTTGCGGCTGGTGCGGGGATGAGGTGAATATAAGCAGTGGATACCCTCCAGCCATCCGTGTTTCTGAATCGCTCGGCCAATATAATTTTTATGTCTCGCATGGTTCAATAATTTGCAAAAGGTGCATTTCAGACGGAAATGGCTCAACAAGGCTTTCTTCAGGGGCTTTAAAGTTTTACAGGAGTTTCTTAAGATGGGATCTGTTTAACATAGGAAGAATAAAGGCTTCAGAGAATCTCGTTGCAGAAATCTCGGATCTTATAAATTCTCATATAAGGTATATTATCAACAGGTGATCTCATGCTTATCCAAAATAAGTTTTCTTGGACAGCAGTATGCACATAAGTAGCTCTCCCCCAAGGGGACAACATCGTGCAGCAGTGCGCTATTTAACTCGCTTTATTAGCTACTTAAGACTATTTTCGGGACAATGACAATGAGACGATGGATTTTCGTCTTCGCAGTTTTTTAATCACGAAATTGGGGATGCATTCTCTTAAATTTATGACATTGACAGTTGAGCAGCCTTGACAATAAACTATTAGTTAATTTATAAAATTCTGTTATAATGTAAACTACTGTAATTTTCAGTAGGATAAGAATTATGGGTAAAATGGTTACAATGAAGGACATTTTTTCTTTAAGAGGAAGGATAAGCAATATATTTGAAGATGCTAATTTTTATATGGGGTTTGAATCTACGATATGGACCCCATTTGTTGATATGTATGAGACAACAGAGTTTTTTGTTGTGCAGGCAGAACTGCCGGATGTTTTGGAGTCGGACATCAGCATCAGGATGGAGGGAAACATTCTTAAGATCAGCGGGATTAGAAGGCTGCAAAAAGAAGGAAGGAGTTATCATCAGGTAGAGAGGTCTTACGGAGCATTCTCAAGGTCTTTTATTCTTTCATCTGCTGTAGATGAGGACGCCATAAAGGCAACTCTTAAGGATGGGATGCTGAAGATATTGCTGCCTAAGAAAGACATTGATTTGCCAAAACATGTTGAGATTGCAGATTTATGATTTTTAGAATAAGTTTTTAGATTTTAGCTTTTAAAATTATTTTTGATAGGGGATTTTAATAATATGGGGAAAATACGGATTGCGATTGCAGGAGTTGGAAATTGCGCAAGTTCATTGATTCAAGGTATCGAGTATTATAAAGACTTAATGAAAGACGGCCCAACTAATGACCTTGTCCTGATGCACTACAACCTCGGCGGGTATATGCCGGAGGATTTGGAAGTGGTTGCAGCATTTGATGTTGATGTAAGAAAGGTAAACAAGCCGTTGAATGAGGCTGTATTTTCAAAACCGAATTGCACAAAGGTTTTTTTCAGCAATATCCCTGATTATCCCGTAATTGTTCATATGGGAAATATTATGGACGGCATATCGCCGCATATGGCTGATTATCCTGAAGACAGGAGATTTATGCCATCAGATGAGAAGCCGTGCGATGTGGTAAAAGTTTTGAAAGAAAGCAGCGCTGACGTGCTTATTAATTATCTGCCTGTCGGCTCTGAAAACGCGGCAAGATATTATGCAAATGCCTGCCTCGAGGCAGGAGTTGCCTTTATAAACTGCATACCTGTTTTTATAGCATCTGATGATGAATGGGCAAAACGTTTTGAGCAAAGGGGAATACCTATAATAGGAGATGATATAAAATCGCAGATTGGAGCTACAATAATTCACAGGACCCTTGCAAAACTTTTTATGGACAGGGGTGTAAAGATTAACCACACTTACCAGCTAAATGTCGGAGGCAATACAGACTTTCTTAATATGCTGAATCAGAGCAGGCTTAAATCTAAAAAGATATCAAAGACAGAAGCTGTTCACTCTCAGATTACTCACAATCTGACAAATGAGGATATTCATATAGGCCCTTCTGACTATATACCTTGGATGAATGACAATAAGGTTTGTTTTCTAAGGATAGAGGGCTGTGGGTTTGGAAATGTCCCTATGCATCTTGAGATGAGGCTTTCAGTAGAGGATTCTCCTAATAGCGCTGGTGTGGTGATAGATGCGATAAGATGCTGCAAGATTGCAATGGACAGAGGAGTGGGAGGGGTTCTCTTATCACCATCTGCTTATTTTATGAAGCATCCAAAAGTCCAATTTTCTGATGAGCAAGCAAGGGAGATGGTGGAAGAATTTATAGCAGGCAAGAGGGTGAGGTAGTTGATTAGTGCAAGGTTCGGGCATTTCCTTGATAAACCTCTTGAACCCATAGCAAAGAAGATATCTGTAAGCCCAAACATACTGACCGTAATTGGTTTTTTAGTCACTACTGCTGCTGCGATCAGTATCCCATTTAATATCATAATAGGCGGAGTTCTGATTATTTTAGGCGGCATTTTTGACATGCTTGACGGCATTGTTGCGCGCACTAACGGAAAAGCAACTCAATTCGGCGCACTTCTTGATTCAACCCTCGACAGATACTCTGATTCCTTTATCTTCATCGGTATTGCATGGCATTTTTTTGATATAAATAATCTTGCCGGTGTGCTATTTACAGCAGGCAGTCTTGTCGGTGCATTATTGATAAGTTATGTAAGGGCAAGGGCAGAAGGTATCGGTATAGAATGCAGCGTAGGTTTAATGGAAAGGCCTGAAAGGATTGTGCTTCTTGCTGTTGGATGCATTACTGGGTGGCTTTTGTATATAATGATTGCGCTTTTTTTCTTTAGTCATGCGACGGCTATACAAAGGATAATTCATGTTTATAAAATGACGAGAAATGGTTGAATTTTTTATAGTAAGGCATTTCAAAATGTGATATACTTTCTTTTAAAGGGGGGGAAATGCTTAACCAGTCTGTGGTGATAATTTTGATTATTGGTTTTTTTGTTTTATTAATCGGTTTTTTGATTGCAATTGGTTTTTTTGTATATGCAGCCCTTGAGCTAAAGAGGATATCTGCATCTCTTAGAGAATTTTTAAAAAATACTGAAGACAGAATGAAGCCTGTGCTTGAAGAGACAGAGCAGACACTAAAGAGCATTAGAAAGGTGAGCGATGATATTGGGGATGTAACGGACAATGTTCGGAGTTTTTCTGGCTCAATGAAAGAAATAGCTATAAATCTTGAGGCTCTCAGCAGTATTACAGGCGATCTGAGGCAGGGAGTCTCTTTAAGGGTTCTGGGATTAAAGGCCGGCATTAAGGCTGCCACTGAGGTTTTAATTAAACAAATCAAGGACAGGAGGGTATAACATGGGACACGAACAAGATGGTTTTAGCTCAGGGTCTGTATTGCTTTCATTCCTTTTAGGCGGAATGGTCGGAGCTGGACTGGCTCTTCTTTTGGCTCCGCAGTCTGGTCAAGAGACAAGGAGAAAGATAAAAGAGCTTGCTGATGAAGCAAAAGAAAAGGCATCTGAATATACAGGCACTGCAAAAGAAAGGATCAGGTCAACAGTAGAAAAAGGAAAGGATTTTTTTGAAGAAAAGAAGTCAGCTATATCATCTGCCATAGACGCTGGCAAGGAGGCTTACGAAAGAGAGGTGCATAAGTAGATAAACCAGTATGCATGAGGTTTACATTGCAGAAAACCTTCTTGAAACAGCTATCTGCAAGTGCAGGGAGAGCGGTTTTGGCTGCATTAAAAGCGTAAAAGTAAGGATAGGAAGGGCCTCGGCTGTATCAACCGAGGCCTTAATTTTTGCCTTTGATGTGCTAAAGGCCGAAAGTCCAGCCGAGAAAGCATCTCTTATAATAGAAGAAATTCCTACATCAGGCTCTTGCAAGACATGTGATAGCAAATTCTTTGTTGACAAAGATTTTGTCTTTGAGTGCCCTAATTGCAGAAGCGATGAGGTCATAATACAATGCGGAAACGGCGTTGAATTGGAAGAAGTTGAAGTAGATAATGCTGCTTAATTAAAATGAGCCATGATATAGATTTTATGAAGATTGCCATTAAAGAGGCTGAAGAAGCCTTTGAAGAGGGAGAAGTTCCAGTTGGAGCTATCCTTGTTATAGATGATGAAGTGATAGCAAGAGGCCACAATAAAGTGGAATCGTTGAGCGACCCAACTGCCCATGCCGAGATTTTAGTAATAAAGTCTGCCTGTCAAAAGATTAAAAACTGGAGATTGACTAATGCAGTCCTTTATGTAACAAAAGAGCCTTGCATAATGTGTGCTGGGGCAATGATAAACGCGCGTCTTGGAAGGCTCGTCTATGGGTGCGATGACCCAAAAGGCGGGGCAGCAAGGAGTCTTTATCAACTCTTGTCAGACGATAGGTTAAATCATCGGGCGGAGGTAGTATCAGGCATATTAGGAGATGAGTGCTCGCAAATACTTAAAAGATTTTTTAGAGGATTGAGGGAACAATAATTTGAGAAGGGGAAAAGACAGGCTGCTTTCAGTGTTAGAGCATAATTTGATAAAATAAAGCAGGAGGTTTAAAGAAATAGCTGCTATTTACGGAAATACATCAGGACTTAAAAAAAGTGTTCTCTATTCTCTCGAGAAGATTTATCGCAGGAGAATTCCTGCGGACAATCTTATAACCCAAGAACTTGCAAGGTATCTTGCAGAACTTTCCTACCAAATCGGCAAGCAGATAGGCATTCTTGTAAAGAGGGGCGGAGTTATAACCCATGTGATTGTTGGAGATGCAAATAGTGTTTTTATACCCAATCTTGATGATTACCCTCTTGGAAGAAATCCTATGAGGGGGCTTAGATTTATTCATACCCATCTCAAAGACGAGCCGTTGAATAATGAGGATATTACTGACTTAGCCCTTTTAAGGTTTGATATGATAGCAGCCATCAGCATTAAAGATGGTCTGCCATACAATATATATACGGCCTATCTTATGCCTTACGGCTCGGAAAAGAAATATGAGACTTCTGCATCAAATTTTTACAAATTCGAAATGAACTTTAGCGGATTTATCAACTCTCTTGAGGACGAGATGCAGAGGCATAGGGTTATTGATCAGGATGATAAAAGGGAGAGGGCTATCCTTATCAGTGTTTCAACCAAGCCTAAATACGAGATGGAAGACTCCATAGAGGAATTAAAGGAGCTTGCCATATCGAGCGATGTTTTGGTTCTTGATGCGGTTATTCAGAGATTAAAGGAAATAAACCCAAAATATCTTTTAGGAGAAGGTAAGCTCAGGGAGTTGATAATAAATGCAATGGACAAGGGAGCAACTTTATTAATATTTGATCAGGACTTGACTCCTTCACAGATGAGGGCTATTGCAGAGGCAACTGAATTAAAGGTAATAGATCGTTCACAATTGATTCTGGATATATTTGCGAGAAGGGCGCACAGCAGAGACGGCAAGGTGCAGGTTGAGCTTGCTCAGTTAAAATATACCATTCCGAGGCTTACAGGCAAAGGGACAGCTATGTCAAGACTTATGGGAGGAATCGGCGGAAGGGGACCTGGTGAAATGAAGTTAGAGATTGACAGAAGGCGCATATACGACAGGATAAATCGTCTCGAAAGGGAACTCGATGTCTTAATCGAGGCAAGGAGGCAGAGGAAACAAAGGAGGATAGAAAACAGGATCCCAATAGTATCTATAATCGGATATACAAATGCAGGCAAATCCACTTTATTGAATGCCCTGACAAAGAGCGCAACTATTGTTGAAGACAAGATGTTTGCTACACTCGATACAGCAAGCAGGAGACTTAGATTTCCCAAAGATCGTGAGATTATAATAACGGACACAGTTGGATTTATAAGAGACTTGCCTAAGGACCTTATGGCAGCATTTAAGGCAACATTGGAGGAACTCGAAGATGCTGATTTGCTGCTTCATATAGTTGATATATCAAATCCGAGATTTGAGCAGCACATGGCATCTGTTGAGAATATACTCAAGGAGCTTAGTCTCAGCGATAAGCCAAGGCTTATGGTATTCAATAAAATGGATAAGGCATCGATGGTTGAGATAGAAAATATAGTTTCCCGCTACAATGCTGTTGCTGTATCGGCTCTTAATTTAGATACTCTGCTTCCGCTTCTTAATGCTGTTGAGCAATATATTTGGTCAGAAAAAGGGGATAGAAATGCAGTCGATATAGAGGCTGAATCTGAGCTTGCTCTTGCAGTTGATCCATAGATCTGAAATCTGCAATCAAAAAAGGTATAATGTAATATTATGGAATTTGTGCCAAAATGGATAGCATGGGAAATAACAAGGAGATGCAATCTTAGATGCGTGCATTGCCGCTCATCATCTGAGATGCATATAAAGGGGCATCCTGATTTCTCTACTGAAGAGGCATATAGAGTCATTGACGATATATCCAGCTATGCAAAGCCAGTTGTTGTTTTATCAGGAGGAGAACCGCTTTTAAGAAAGGATGTCTTTGATATAGCAAGATACGGCACAGAAAAGGGCCTCAGGATGTGTCTTGCAACAAACGGGACCCTTGTTGCTGATGAGGTATGCAAAAGGATAAAGGATTCTGGAATAAGGATTGTCTCATTAAGCCTTGACGGCTCAACAGCAGAGGTCCACGACAATTTCAGGGATGAAAAGGGAGCTTTTCAGGGGACTGTAAATGCTTCACAGCTTTTCAAAAAGCACGGGATAGAATTTATTATAAATTCATCTTTTACAAAAAGAAATCAGGAAGAGATACCAAAGGTATATAAGCTTGCAAAGGAACTTGGAGCTACTGCATGGTATATGTTTATGATAGTTCCGACAGGCAGGGGCGAGGAGGTTATGAGCGAGCTTATATCAACAGAAGATTATGAGGATATACTAAACTGGCACTACCAGATGGAAAAGGATGAGAAAGACATTCTCGTAAGGCCTACCTGCGCACCTCATTATTACAGGATCGTGCTCCAGAAATCAAAGGATGAGGGGACAAAATTTGAGAGGCGGTCATTAAAATTCTCAACAGGAGGCGCAAAGGGCTGTCTCGCAGGACAGCTTATATGTCTTATAGATGTCGACGGAAATGTGCTTCCATGCAGCTATTTTCCTAAATCGGCAGGGAATATAAGGAAGCAGACATTTAAGGATATTTGGGAAAACTCAGAATTGTTTAAAGATATGAGGAACTTCAAGGCATATAAGGGCAGGTGCGGTTCTTGCGAATTTGTGAATGTATGCGGAGGATGCAGGGCAAGGGCTTATGCACTTCACGGAGATTATATGGCAGAAGAGCCTTTCTGCCGTTACATACCACTGAAAATGAAAAGGATGGAGGCTAAATGAACGATACATTTCTTAGGGCATGTAGAGGGGAAAAAACAGATTATACGCCTGTATGGCTTATGAGGCAGGCTGGAAGATACCTTCCTGAATACCAGAAGGTGAGGGCAAAGGTTGACTTTCTTACTCTATGCAAGACCCCTGAACTTGCTGCTGAGGTGACTATTCAACCTGTTGATATTCTAAAGGTAGATGCAGCAATACTATTTTCTGATATCCTTGTGCCTATTGAGCCAATGGGCATGAAGCTGGAGTTTTCTGAATCAAAAGGGCCAATTCTATATGACCCCATTAGGAAAGAGGTGGATGTCCTAAAACTGAGGACAATTAAGGCTCAGGAAGACGTGCCGTTCGTAATAGAAGCGATAAAGATATTGTTGTCTAAGTTAAATGTGCCTTTAATAGGATTTTCAGGCGCACCATTCACACTTGCTACCTATATGATAGAGGGGGGGAGTTCCAAGAACTTTGTGAATACAAAAAAGATGATGTTTCAAGCCCCGGAGCTTTACTCAAGGCTTATGGACAAGATAACCGATACAGTTATAGATTATCTTCAGGCTCAGATAGATGCAGGAGTTCATGCAATACAGGTCTTTGATTCATGGGCAGGCATTCTTTCGCCTGTGGATTTTGAAAATTATGCATTGCCTTATGTTCAAAGAATAATAAAGACTTTTAAGGGAAGGCTGCCTGTAATCTATTTTGCTTTTAATGGAAGCGCAATGCTCGATACCATAAAAAAATCTGGTGCCGATGTTCTTGGCCTGGACTGGAGAATAAATATTGCTGACGCGATCAAAATTATTGGAAATGACGTAGCAGTACAGGGCAATCTTGACCCTTGCACTTTATTGGGAAGCAGAGATTTGATAAAGGACAGGGTTGAACGGATACTAAATGGCTCCAAACAAGCAAAAGGCCATATCTTTAATCTTGGACACGGTATTCTTCCGGAAATCCCTCCAGAAAACGCAATCTCAATGGTTGAAGCAGTTCATGAATTGAGTTTAAAATAAACATATATTAGACATGGAGGTTTAAAAAATAAATGCACAGGATTCCAATGACGCCGGAGGGCTATCAGAAACTCAGAGAAGAGATTGATAGGCTCTTAAAGGTTGAAAGGCCTAAAAATATACAGGATATTGCAGAGGCAAGGGCTCATGGAGACCTTTCAGAAAATGCAGAATATCATGCTGCAAAAGAAAGGCAGTCATTTATAGAAGGGCGGATTCAGGAGATTCAGGCAAAACTGGCAATGGCAGATGTTATAGATACTGCCAAAATAAACCAGTCAAAGGTTGCATTTGGGGCAAAGGTAAAGGTCATAGATATCGAGGCAGATACAGAGTATGAGTTCCATCTTGTAGGGCCTGACGAGGCTGATGTGAAAAGCGGAAAGATCTCTATAAGTTCTCCTGTTGGAAGGTCATTGATAGGCAAGGAAGTTGGCGATGTTGTTACAGTAAAGGCTCCTGCAAGGACCATTGAATACGAAATATTAGAGATCAACTTTGTCTAAATACTTCAGAGCAGAGATAATAAGCAATACATATATAGGCAGGCAGTTTAGATTATTAAGCCTAGCTCCTTTGTCTGAGGTATTAGTTCCTTTGCCAGGCCAATTTTATATGCTTCAGGCAGGAGACACTTCTGACCCTCTTCTTAAAAGACCTTTTAGTATATTTGACTATTCTAATGATGCCCTCAGCTTTCTTTACAGGATAAGGGGAAAAGGAACTTTCAGTTTATCAAAACTGAAAGAGGGCGATATTATTCAGGCAATAGGACCTCTTGGAAACAGCTATCCATTTTTAGACGGAGATTTCATAGCTATAGCAGGAGGAATAGGAATTGCTTCTTTGTATCCAATATTAAAAAAATTTAAAAATAGAGCTTATCTATTTTATGGAGCAAGAAATAAAGACGAGCTTGTAATGACTGATGAAGCAAGGGCTTTGTCTAAAAAAATATTTTTTGCAACAGAAGATGGCTCAAAAGGGCAAAAAGGGTTGGTTACAGATCTATTGAGGGGTTTTCTTAAATCAGAATCTGAAACTTTGAGTTCAAAAACCATTTATGCTTGTGGGCCGTTGCCTATGTTAAGAGAACTTTCAAGAACTGTTGATGATTTTAATTTAAAGTGTTTCGTCTCTTTAGAAGAACATATGGCATGCGGAGTTGGAGCCTGTCTCGGATGTGTGGTTAAAGTTAGAGAACATAACGCAGATGAGAATATTTGGACATATAATCGGGTATGCAAAGAGGGGCCAGTATTTGACATAAGGGATATAGTTTGGATTGATGGAGTGACGGAGTAATGCAGAAGATAAATCTTACAGTAAATATCGCGGGGTTAGAACTCAAAAACCCTGTTATGACTGCATCAGGCACATTTGGGTATGGAGAGGAATATTCAGAATTTTTTGACTTAAACAGGCTCGGCGCTATTGTTGTGAAGGGCCTGTCAGTAGAACCGAGAAAAGGTAATCCAACTCCGAGGATTGTTGAAACACCTTCAGGTATGCTTAATGCCATTGGCCTTCAGAATATAGGCATTAGGGCATTTATCAATGAGAAACTGCCTTTTTTGAGGCAGTTCAATATCCCTGTTATAGTTAATTTCTTTGGCGATTCGATCGACGAATATGTCAAGGCTGCTTGTGAGTTAAGTGAGGCAGAAGGCATCCATGCGCTTGAGATGAACATTTCTTGTCCTAATAAGCAGGCAGGATGGATAGTGTTTGGCACAGATCCAGAAACAATGAAAAAGGTTGTTACTGCTGTGAGAAAAAACACAAATCTTCCTTTAATAGTCAAGCTCTCTCCTAATGTTACTGACATAGGGCTTATGGCGAGGATAGCTGAGGATTGCGGCACAGATGCAATATCTCTTATAAATACTATTACAGGTATGGCAATAGATGTTAAAAGAAGAAGTCCTGTTCTCGCAAATAATACAGGTGGACTTTCAGGCCCGGCAATAAGACCTATTGCTGTAAGAATGGTATGGGAGGCTTATAAGGTAGTGAAGATACCAATTATTGGCATGGGCGGTATAATGACAGCAAATGACGCCCTTGAGTTTTTAATAGCAGGGGCAAAGGCTGTTGCTGTTGGAACTGCAAATTTTATTAATCCAACTGCAGCAATAGATATAATAGAAGGCTTAAAAAGATTTCTTGAAGAAGAGAAAATTTCTGACATAAATGAGATTATAGGAAGTATTAAGCTATCTAACCAGATCGGATAAATTCTTGCATCCCATCTCATTTCCCATTCTGCAAGCCTTCTGAAAATTTTTAACGGCTATACCATGTTGACCTAAACGAAAATAAACGATCCCAAGGTTGTTATAAGCTTCTGAAAATTCAGGATTTATAAAAATCGCTATATTGTAATCCTCAATAGCTATATCAAATTGACCTTTTTCTGCCCAGGCGTTTCCGCGATTATAATAAGCCTCTACGAAATATGGTTTAATAGCAATAGCTTTATTGTAATCAACAATAGCCAAGT
>OGCL01001798.1_pt1 | contig 16974 bp, 13 predicted proteins | sample 1570041 | NCBI WGS metagenome assembly OGCL01 (sample SAMN06266162, study PRJEB24511) | hot springs metagenome | isolation source: Hot spring water | place: South Africa: Limpopo | collected 2015-06-22
AGCGTGGTCTCCAGGTCCTGGGCGCTATCGTAACGCCGAGTGGCCAGCACCTCGGCGATACGGCCATTGAAACGCTCAACCATGCCGTTGGTCTGCGGCGCCCTGGGCTTGGTCAGACGGTGCTCGATGCCCAGAGCCTGGCAGAGCTGGTCGAACTCGTGCTCGCCGCTAGGCTTACGGTCCCTGGCGCCAAACAGCCGGTCGGTGAACTCTGACATGCCTTGCAAGGGTGGTTGGCAAGGTTTCGCACGCCGGTGAAGTTTCCTTCCTCCAGTCCAGTATGCGCACCGACGACTGTCCAGCCCCAGTCGGCGGGGTCCGCCTGCGCCGACCCGCCCGGCGAACAATAGCCACCCACTTTTTGTTGACGGGTAAAGGTAGTGCCAAACGGTCTACCCGCACTGCCCACCGCAAGCGCCACCTTGGGCTTGCAGCCCTCGCGCTTCGACAAAGCGGCTGCGCTCACCACTGCCGCGGCGCAAAGTCGGGCGGGGTGGTCAGTTCAAACACTTCGTCGTGAATGCGCGCCGTGTACAGCCCCGCTGCCTGCGCAGCCTCCTCCGCGCCGACGTCCCAGTCTATGCCCGCCAGGATACCAAGGCGCGTCTTGCCGGATAACTCCGGCAGCATCTCACCTAGGGTCTGGAGCTGCTGCATCAGCTGCCCGATGGCCTCGGACTTCACCCGGCTTTTGACCTCCACCACGATGGCCGTGTTGGCCTCGCCATTGGCCCAAGCCAGCACGTCATACTCCTGCTCGCGCCCGTTGCGGCGCACGCGGTGGCGCGGGGAGACGTTCTCCATGCCGAAGCGCTCGGTGAGCAACCGCTCCATCGAGGGCAAGGCCATGCCTTCGGTGAAGTAGCCAAACTTATCGCCCAGACCGCCAATCTTCTTGCCTAATTCCTGGATCATGCGGTCGGTCTCTTGCATTCGGCGGTCGGTCTCTTGCATTCGGCGGTCGGTCTCTTGCATTCGGCGGTCGGTCTCTTGCATTCGGCGGTCGGTCTCGGCGCTTTGGACGGCGAGGTTTGCCACCAGCTGCCGGATGTCGTCCCAGCTCATCTCGGCGGGGTTTACCGTTGTGGGCATCGAAGGGGCTCCCTGTAACTATCTCATCTGATTATCGCACACCCCTTATCGTGAAAGTCGCGTAGCCGACTCACGACGCTCCCCTCCCCCGCGGGGGAAGGGCTTAATGGAGAGGGAACGGACACGGCGACATTCATGCTCTGGGGTGGCCGTCGCCATGTCCGTTAGCCCTACGCCGCTTGCCGCTCAAGTGAGCGCGCCGTGCGCATGCCGAGAAGAACTCCGCCTGCCGCTTCGCCGCAAGCTCGATTAGCGCGGCTAGCTTGCCTACCGCATGCCCGAATTACTTGAGAGACCGCGTGCCGTGCTCAATGAACGCCGCCGCGTCTATCCCAAGTCGTTCCAGGAGCTTCGGCGCTTGTTCGGGTATGAATCCCCGCTTCTTCGGATGCAGGCATCGGCCCAGGGTCTCGATGCGTTCAATGGCGTCAAAAAAAGCGGGCAACAAAAAGCGGGTGTCCCTTTTTGTTGCCTTTTTCATCAGGTCAGTCTGTTGTTCAAGGCATTCCCCCAACTGGGAAGATTCCTTTAAGTCTTAATCCCTTCTTCATCAGGTCAGTCTGTGGTTCCCCATCCCAGAGCCGGAGCGCGGCGAGCTGAGTCTTAATCCCTTCTTCATCAGGTCAGTCTGTGGTTCCTCTTCCGACTGGGATTTTATTACCGAAAATAAGTCTTAATCCCTTCTTCATCAGGTCAGTCTGTGGTTCTTGGACCCTGTACGGGTCCGAAGAATCGAGAGTGTCTTAATCCCTTCTTCATCAGGTCAGTCTGTGGTTCGCTATTGGTCGATCGCAATCACGCAGGATACAGGGTCTTAATCCCTTCTTCATCAGGTCAGTCTGTGGTTCAACGCCTCGCAGCAGTACATCCTCACCCTGGAGAGTCTTAATCCCTTCTTCATCAGGTCAGTCTGTGGTTCTCAACAGACCGAGGGACTCCAAAGCATCAGTGTGTCTTAATCCCTTCTTCATCAGGTCAGTCTGTGGTTCCAAGCTCTTCAGCACCCACGGCGACACGCTGCCGTCTTAATCCCTTCTTCATCAGGTCAGTCTGTGGTTCCCCCAACTGAAGAAAGACCCTCAGATGCTGGTTGAGTCTTAATCCCTTCTTCATCAGGTCAGTCTGTGGTTCGCCATGCTCATCACCACATCCTTCCCCCTCGACCGTCTTAATCCCTTCTTCATCAGGTCAGTCTGTGGTTCGGTGCAGTACCGCGCAAAAATTTGACATATCGGGTCTTAATCCCTTCTTCATCAGGTCAGTCTGTGGTTCTTCAGATTTATATGAATGCCAGCCACCTAATAAATGTCTTAATCCCTTCTTCATCAGGTCAGTCTGTGGTTCTGATTTAGAATCTTTATTAGATATAAGACAAGCGTCTTAATCCCTTCTTCATCAGGTCAGTCTGTGGTTCCCATTTATTGGAGGACATCTTTTTTCGTCCGTCTTAATCCCTTCTTCATCAGGTCAGTCTGTGGTTCTTTGAACTCCAGCTAAACGCTTTTCTTCTCACGGTCTTAATCCCTTCTTCATCAGGTCAGTCTGTGGTTCATAAAAGTAAAACTATTACTAGTTGATCCACCTAAGTCTTAATCCCTTCTTCATCAGGTCAGTCTGTGGTTCTGTTCCTTCCGTTTATCTCTTTTCCATCAATGCCTTACAAGGGGGGTTGGCAAGGTTTCGCATGCCGCTGGAGTTTCCTCCCCACAGTCTAGTGTGCGCACCGACGACTGTCCAGACCCCGCCGGCGGGGTCCGCCTGCGCCAGCCCGTCCGGCAGGCCGCGCCGGCACGGCCACTTCTTGATGTGGCGGCGCACACGCACAAGCCGCCGGGGCTTGCTGTTGTCCTTGGCCGCCAGCAGGGCGCATCATTCGTCTAGCGCCATTCCTCCAGCATTTCATTGAGGAAACGCTGAGGAAAGCAGCGAGCGGGATGAAGCGCAAGGCACACGGAGCGCAGCGACCGAGAAAACGAGCGAAGCGAGTTTCAGCGAAGGCTAACGGACATGGCGACGGCCACCCCAGAGCATGAATGTCGCCGTGTCCGTTCCCTCTCCTTAAGCCCCTCCCCCCGCGCGGGGGAGGGGCTTAAGGAGAGGGAACGTTCATGGCCGTCAACGACGTCTTTCATGGGCAGGGGTGGCCACTGGCCATGAACGGTTCGTACCGTTTATCGAGCCGTCCCCAAGCGGCTTTTGATCACGGGCCCCGCGGTCGCATCAACGCAGGCCCAGCACGTCCTGCATGTCATACAGCCCACTCGCTTTATCGGCAAGAAAACGCGCCGCCCTAAGGGCCCCGAGTGCGAAGGTCATCCGGCTGCTGGCCTTGTGGGTGATCTCCACCCGCTCGCCGATGCCGGCGAACAGGGCGGTGTGGTCACCCACGATGTCCCCGCCGCGCACGGTGGCGAAACCGATGGTCTGGGCGTGCCGCTCCCCGCTCACACCCTCGCGCCCATAGACGGCGCAGGTCCTGAGGTCCCGTTGCAGGGCCTGGGCGATCACCTCCCCCATGCGCAGCGCGGTACCCGAGGGGGCATCCACCTTGTGCCGGTGGTGGGCCTCGATGATCTCGACGTCATAACCCTCTGCGAGCACCCGTGCGGCCGTATCCAACAGCTTGAACACCAGATTGACCCCCACGCTCATGTTGGGTGCGAACACGATGGGGATGTCCGCGGCCGCTTCCGCAATGGCCTGTCGCCCCAAGGCATCGAAGCCCGTGGTGCCGATGACCATCGCGACACCGGCCCGGCGGCAGGCGGCGAGGTGGTTCAGGCTCGCCTCGGGACGGGTGAAATCGATCATCACGTCGGCGTCCTGCAGGGCCGCTGCCACATCATCCGTGACCGCGACCCCCAGCGGCCCGCCCGCCAGTTCGCCCGCGTCGCGCCCGAGGGCCGGACTCCCGGCCCGATCCAGGGCCGCTGCCAGGCGCAGGTCGGCGGCCCCCGCAATGGCCTCCAGCAAGGCGCGCCCCATGCGGCCGGTGCATCCGGCGATGACGACGCTCTGACTCATGGTGTCCCCTTGCCCTGTGGCGCAGCACTGACCGAACCGCCGGTCTCGATGCCTTTCAACCCGCCGTTGTGAAAGACGACGGTGATGCGCCGCCTGTCGATCAGCCGGCCCGCCTTTTCCACCCGCAGCACGTAATCCCAGCGATCGGCATGAAAGGGGTCGACGATGAGCGGGGTACCCATGACGAAACGCACCTGCGAGGGTGTCATGCCCGGCCTGAGCTGATCCAGCATGGCCTGGGTGACCTCGTTGCCCTGCTGGATGTCGATCTGGTATGGCCTCAGGCTTTGGATGGGATTGGTCATGCTGCAGCCGACGAGGAGCAGCAGCGCGAAGGCGATCGGGATTTTGTTCATCACTTGTCCATGCCGGCGTTGAGTCACCCCGCCCTGCAAGGGCGGGGCTTGCGCTCGACCCGTGGTCAGGGCGCCATTCGCGCTATGATAGCGTGCGTTCACGAGCATAGTCACACCATGGCCGACGGCGATCAATTGAAAAGCATGGGTTTGAAGGCAACCGGGCCGCGTCTGCGCATCCTGGGTCTGTTCGAGCAGGCGGACAAGCGCCACCTCACCGCGGACGAGGTCTATCGCCTGCTGCTGCGGGAGCACGAGGACGTCGGCCTGGCCACGGTCTACCGGGTACTGACCCAGTTCGAACAGGCGGGGCTGCTGATCCGGCATCATTTCGACAATGACAAGGCGGTCTACGAGCTCAACAAGGGCGGCCACCACGACCACCTGCTGTGCATGCAGTGCGGCCGCGTGGAGGAGTTCTACGACGCGGAGATCGAGAAGCGGCAGCGCCAGATCGTCGAGGAGCGGGGCTTTCGCCTGCACGAGCACTGCCTCTATCTCTACGTCGATTGCGTCAGGGTCGACTGCCCGTACCGATCCCAGGGGACGGGGACCGGCAGCCCGCCGTGAGCTTGGCGGCTGCGCTGGACGCGCTCAGCGCTCGCCCCTGGACAGGTTCGAGCCGTGGCCTCTGGCCGGCGCATCCGTCCTGCCCGGGAGGCTGTCGGACTTGAGCATCTCGCGCGCGTGTCGACGCGTGATGTCGGTCAGTTCCACCCCCCCCAGCATGCGGGCGATCTCTTCCACCCGCTCAGCCTCATCGAGGCGACGGACCCGGCTGAGGGTGCGCCCGCCGACGTCCTCCTTGCTCACGCGCCAGTGATGGGTGGCGCGGGCCGCCACCTGGGGCAGGTGGGTGACACAGAGCACCTGTCTGTCGCGAGCGACGGCCGCCAGCAGCCGCCCCACCACCTCGGCCACGCCGCCGCCGATGCCGGCATCGACCTCATCGAAGATCAGGGTGCGCGCCCCGGAGCGGCCGGACAGCACGGTCTGCAAGGCCAGCCCGAGCCTGGACAGCTCCCCGCCCGATGCGGTGCGGGCCAATGGTCGCAGGTCCTGACCCGGATGCGGCGCGACCCGGAGCTCCACCGTCTCCCTGCCGCCCGCCTCCGGCGCACAAGGGATGAGTTCCACACTGAGCCGCCCCCCCTTCATCGCCAACGCCTGCATGGCCTCGGTCGCCGCCGCGCCCAGGGCCGCGGCGGCCTCCTGACGGCAGGCGGTCAGTGCCCGTGCGGCTGCATCGTAGGCCGTCCACGCATCGGCCTCCGCCCGCGACAACGTCTCGACATCGGCGGCTTCGGCCAGGTCGGCGAGCCGGTCGCGGGCATCCTGCAGAATTTGTGGCAGATCCTCAGGTCGGCAGCGCAATTTGCGTGCCGCGGCCATGACTTGGCCTATGCGGGCCTCGGCTGCGGCCAGGGACTGCGGATCCAGCTCGACCCCCTCGGCGTAGCGACCGAGTTCCCGCGCCGCCTCCTGGGCCTGGATGAGGCCGTCCTCCAGCATCCGGCCACAGTCCGCAAGGCGGGGGTCATAGGCGGTGAGCTCATCCAGCCTGCCCTTGGCCATCCTGAGACGGGAGACGATGCCGTCCGATTCACCGTCGAGCAGCTCGATCACCCCCTGCGCGCCGCCGAGCAATTCGGCGGCGTGTGACAACCGTCGGTGCGTCTCCTGCAGGGCCTGCCACTGCTCGGGCTCAAAGGCCAGGGCGGCCAGTTCGTCCACGAGCCAGGCCAGTCGCTCCCGTTCGCCGGCGTCGGCCTGGGCGCGCTGTTCTGCCTCCTGGCGTCGGTGGAGCGCCTGTTGCCAGAGCCGGTGGGCGTCGGCGGTGTCTGCGGCCAGTGGCGCACAGCCGCCGTAGGCATCCAGCAGGTTGCGTTGCACGCCGGTCTGCATGAGGGAGTAGTGGGCATGCTGGCCGTGGATGTCCACCAGTCGGCCGCCCAGCTCGCGCAATTGCGTTAGCGTCGCCGGACTGCCATTGATGAAGGCGCGGGAACGTCCACCCGCCTCCACCGTCCGGCGCAGCAGCAGCTCCTCGCCGCCCGCATCGAGCCCGGATTCGGCCAGCCAGGCTTGCAGTTCCGGCAGGCCGGCCAGGGAGAATTCGGCGCTGACCTCGGCGCGCGTGGCCCCGGTGCGGATCACCGCGCTGTCCGCCCGCTCCCCGAGTACCAGGCCCAGGGCATCGAGGAGGATGGACTTGCCCGCCCCGGTCTCGCCCGTCAATACCGAGAAACCGGGTTGCAGATTCAACTCCAGACGCTCGACCAGGATGTAGTCGACGAGGGTCAGGCTGAGGAGCATGTTCTTCTGTCAAACCTCGCCTGGTCATCGGCTTGCAGGCCGCCTTTCAGGCTCCCGGGACCGGATGGACGATCCGGGATCACGACAGCTTTTCCCCCCAGTGCAGTTTCTGGCGCAGGGTGTCGTAATAGTTGTGGTTCTCCGGGTGCAACAGACGCACGGTGTTCTTCGCCCGGTGGATCACCACGCGGTCGCCGACCCGCATGTCCGCATGTTGCTGGCCATCGAAATGCACGCGGGCATCGTCGGCATGGATGAGGTTGACCTCGATCTCGGAGCGGCTGTTGACCGCGATGGGCCGGGCGGACAGGGTGTGGGGACAGATCGGGGTGAGGACGAAGGCCTCCAGGGTGGGATGCAGGATGGGCCCCCCGGCGGACAGGGCATAGGCGGTGGAACCCGTCGGCGATGCGACCACCAGACCGTCGGCGCGCTGGCTGTAGACGAACTGGTTGTCGATGTAGACCTCGAACTCGATCAGCCGGCCCAGGGTGCTCTTGCTCACCACCACGTCGTTGAAGGCATAGGTGGCGTAGAGCTGGTCGTCGTGGCGCACTACGCTGGCGGTGAGCAGGATGCGATCCTCGGCGATGTATTCCCCGGCCAGCATCTCTTCCAGGGTGGAGAACATGGTGTCCACCGAGACATCGGCCAGGAAGCCCAGACGCCCCTGGTTCACCCCGATCATGGGTACCTGATAGTCGACCAGGGTGCGTGCCACGTTCAGCAGGGTGCCGTCGCCGCCCATGACGATGGCCAGGTCGGCGGATTTGCCGATCTCGTTCAGGGTGGCGGTCTGCAGATCCCGGATCTGGCAGACCTCGGCGGTGTGGCTGGCGATGAGCACCCGGTGTCCCCGCGCCGTCAGATAATCGGCCAGGCGATGCACGGCGCTGCCCGCACTGGCGCCGTAGTACTTGCCGACGATCCCGATCGTCTTGAAATTCATGTCCATGGCATGAAATTATACGGTGACACCACTGCGCACCGCCCCCAACCCGATGCCATGCTCAACGAGCGCGCACGCATCCTGCTGAAGACCCTGGTCGAGCGCTACATCGAGGACGGCCAACCGGTCGGCTCCCGTACCCTGTCACGACAGGCGGGGCTCAATCTCTCGCCGGCCTCCATCCGCAACATCATGGCGGATCTGGAGGAAGGGGGCTATATCGCGAGCCCCCACACCTCGGCCGGCCGCATACCCACCCCGAGGGGTTATCGCCTGTTCGTGGACTCCCTGCTGACCGTCAAACCCCTGGAGGGGCCGCAACTGAGTCAGATCCGGCACAGCCTGACCCCCGCCGACCCCCAGCGGCTGGTCACCACGGCCTCGCAGCTGCTGGCAGAACTCACGCACTACGCCGGCATCGTGCTCACGCCCAAGCGGCGCAACCAGCAACTGCGCCAGATCGAGTTTCTCAGCCTGTCCGACAAGCGCATCCTGCTGATCATGGTGACCATGGACGGCGAAGTCCAGAACCGGGTGATCCTGACCCAGCAGCCCTATACGGCCAGCCAGCTCAGCCGCGCGGCCAACTTCTTCAACCACCACTTCAGCGGCCTGAGCTTCGAACAGGTCCGTCCTCGTCTGCAGCAGGAATTGCAGGACCTCAAGGCAGACATCAGCAGGCTCATGGAGGCCGTGGTGCAGACCGGCGCCGAGGCCTTCAGCGACCCCGCGGCGGGATGCGTCGTCGCCGGCGAGGCTAACCTGCTTAGCACCCCCGACCTGGTGTCGGACATGGGCCGTCTGCGTGAACTGTTCACCCTGTTCGAGCAGCGCACCGAGCTGCTGCAACTGTTGGAGGTGGGACACCATGCCTCCGGGGTACAGCTGTTCATCGGCGCGGAATCGGGTGTCGCCCCGCTGGACGAATGCAGCGTCATCGCCGCCCCCTACGAGGTGGACGGCGAGGTGGTCGGCACCCTGGGCGTGATCGGACCGACGCGCATGGCCTACGAACGCGTCATCCCCATCGTCGACATCACTGCGCGGCTGCTGTCCAACGCCCTTTCCTACCATTGAGCGCCCCAGGGCCGGGCTTTGCCCAGCCCGCCCCCCGAGGGGGTGCAAGAAACACTTGGGGCGGCCCGGCGTGTTTCTTGAGAGCCGGGACGGTCGCGACCACCCGCCAGCCGGGCCGCCCTCGCCTTCCCGTTACCGCGAGAGTCGCGAGCGCGACTCGCGGTAACACACGCTGATCAGGACCCCGAGCGCTCGGTGTCGATGCCACGGCCCTGGCCATTCACCGCTCCGGTCAGCGCTCGCAGCCTTCCTGCCGCCGCCACCATGTTGCCCAGGGCCGCCTCGGTCTCCGGCCAGCCGCGGGTTTTCAACCCGCAGTCCGGATTGACCCACAAGCGTTCCGGCGGGATGCGGGCGGCTGCCTTTTCCATCAGCCTCACCATGGCCTCCACCTCGGGCACGTTGGGGGAATGGATGTCGTACACGCCGGGGCCGATCTCGTTGGGGTAATCGAAACCGGCGAAGGCCGTGAGCAACTCCATGTTGGATCGCGCCGTCTCGATGGTGATGACGTCGGCGTCCAGATCGGCGATGGCGGCGATGATGTCGTTGAATTCCGAGTAGCACATGTGGGTGTGGACCTGTGTGGCGTCCGCCACCCCGGATGTGGCCAGCCGGAAGGCCTGCACTGCCCAGGCGAGATAGGCCGGGCGCTGCTTTGCGCGCAGCGGCAGGGCCTCGCGGAAGGCCGGTTCGTCGACCTGGATGACGCCGATGCCTGCGGCTTCAAGGTCGCGGATTTCATCGCGCAGGGCCAGGGCGATCTGCAAGGCGGTGTCGCGCCAAGGCTGGTCGTCGCGCACGAAGGCCCATTTCAACAGGGTGATGGGGCCGGTGAGCATGCCCTTCATGGGCCTGGCCGTGAGCGACTGGGCATAAGTGCTCCAAGCCACGGTCATGGCCGCCGGGCGGGCCACGTCGCCGTAGATGATGGGCGGTTTCACACAACGCGAACCATAGGACTGCACCCAGCCGTTGGCGGTGCAGGCGTAGCCGTCCAACTGCTCGCCGAAGTACTCCACCATGTCGTTGCGTTCCGCCTCGCCGTGCACCAGCACGTCCAGGCCCAGGCGTTCCTGGACCTCGACGGCGTGGCGGATTTCGGCGCGCATCCTGTCCTCGTACTCGGCACGGGTGATGCGCCCGGCCTTGAAGTCCTGCCGGGCGGCGCGGATGCCGGCGGTCTGGGGGAAGGAGCCGATGGTGGTGGTCGGGTAGAGGGGCAAATTGAGTCTCTCGCGCTGCACCACCGCCCGCCGGGCGTAGGGCGTGGCGCGGCGGCTCTCCTCCGGCTCGATGGCGGCGAGCCGCGCACGCACGGCGGGGTTGACCACCCGCGCGGACCCCCGGCGCGCGGTCAGGGCGGCGCGGTTGTCGGCCAGCTCGCCGCGAACCGCGTCCCGGCCCTGGTCCAGGGCGCGGGCCAGGGTCGCCAGTTCATCCAGCTTCTGCCGGGCAAAGGCCAGCCAGGGCCTGATCTCCGGATCGAGAGCGGTCTCCAGCGTCAAATCCAGGGGCACGTGCAGCAGGGAGCAGGAAGGCGCCAGCCACAGCCGCTCGCCAAGTTTGGCGTGGATGGGCTCCAGCCGATCCAGAACGGCGTGCAGATCGGCGCGCCAGACGTTGCGGCCGTCGATACAGCCGACCGACAGCACCTTGGTCGCCGGCAGCCAGTCGGCGGCCTGAATCAATTCGTCCGGCGCGCTCACCGCGTCCACGTGCAAGCCCGCCACGGGCAGCTTGACGGCGGTGAGCAGGTTGTCTTCCAGGCCGCCGAAATAGGTGGCCACCAGGATCTTCGGGCCGGCGCCCTGAAGCACGTGATAGGCCCGCTCGAAGGCGCGCCGCCATTCGGGCGGCAAGTCCAGGGCCAGGATGGGCTCGTCCAGTTGCGCCCACGTCACGCCCTGTCCCGCCAGTCGCGCCAGGATTTGGCCGTACACCGGCACCAGGGCGTCCAGCAGGTCCAGCTTGTCCAAATCGTTCTGGGCCTTGGCCAGCCACAACCATGTGAGCGGCCCCACCAGCACCGCCTTGGGGGCGTGGCCCAGGGCCTTGGCCTCCTCCACCTGCTCGAACAGGTCGTGGCGCGCCAGGGCGAAGGCCTGTCCCGGCGCCAGTTCCGGTACCAGGAAGTGGTAGTTGGTGTCGAACCACTTGGTCATCTCGCAGGCGAAGGCGGGCGTGCCGGTGGGCGCCCTGCCCCTGGCCATGCGGAAATAGGTATCCAGGTCCACCTCGCCCCCCGGCCAGGCAAACCTTGCCGGCACCGCGCCCAGGCGCGCACTCATGTCCAGCACCTGGTCATAGAGGGAGAAATCCCCCACCGTCACGAAGCGGCAGCCGGCCGCCGCCTGCAGGGCCCAGTGGCGCTCGCGCAAGTCACGCGCTACGGCGAGCAGTTCATCGGCGCAGCGTTCGCCCCGCCAATAGCCCTCAAGCGCCCATTTGAGTTCACGCTGGGCGCCCATGCGCGGCATGCCCAGTACATGCAGGGTGGTCATGGATGTTCTCCCGTCGAAATCGAAGGCCCGGATTTTGCCCACGCGTGCATAATGAGCGCAAACGAGATATTTTCAGGATTGCATGAGGTACGCTCATGATTGATTTGCGCCACCTGCACACCCTCGCCGCCGTGGCGGAGACCGGCAGCCTGACGGCGGCGGCCGATCGATTGCACCTGACCCAGTCCGCGCTGTCGCACCAGCTCAAGGACCTGGAGGCGCGCCTCGGTCTGGCCGTCCTGGACCGCTCCAGCCGGCCGCCCAGGCCTACCCAGGCGGGCAGGCGGCTGCTGGAACTGGCCGGCCGCGTCCTGCCGGAAGTGGATGCAGCCTTGCAGAGCCTGCGGTGTCTGGCGCGGGGCGAGTCAGGACGGCTGCATATCGCGTCCGAGTGCCACAGTTGCCTGGAATGGCTGCTGCCCCGGTTGCGCGCCTACCGCGAGCGCTTTCCCGGCGTGGAACTGGACGTGGTGCTGTCCGCCAGTCTCGACCTTTTGCCACGACTCATGGCTGGAGGCCTGGACGTGGTGCTCACGCCGGACCGCCGCGACCTGCCGGGGCTGGTGTGGAATCGGCTGTTCGACTATGAGATGCGATTGGTGGTGGCTGCGGGGCATCCCCTCGCGGTACGGGCGTACGTGACCGCTGCGGACCTCGCCCGGGAGACCCTGCTCACCTATCCGGTGGAGCGCGGCCGGCTGGATGTCTTCAGCCGCTTTCTCTGGCCGGCCGGGGTGGAGCCGGCGCGGGTGCGCCACGTGGAATCCACCGTCTTGCTGATCGAGCTGACGGCCCTGGGGCAGGGTGTGGCGGTCCTGCCGGAGTGGGCCTGCACGGCCGCCCGCCGCGAGGGACGCATCGCCACGCCGAGACTGGGTAAAACGGGCCTGTCCGGATGCCTATGGGCCTGCACGCGGGAGGCAGAGGCCGATTTGCCCCATATCAAGGGCTTCCTGGAGGCCGCGTTGTCGTGTTGACACGCAGGCCCCGGCAACGACCGGTCCCATCTTGCGGCCGGCGCAGCCGTCGAAGCCGAAAACCGCAGTTGACCGCAGCGATGAGTTCGTAGCATGTTGGACACATTGAAAGAACTGGATAAGGACAACCGTATCTGGTGGGGGAAGGATGGTAACAATGTCCCGGCGATCAAGCGCTTTCTGTCGGAAGTCAAACAAGGCCGCGTACCGCAAACGCTCTGGCCTTACGACGAGGTTGGCCACACGCAGGAGGCGAAGAAGGAGTTGATCGCCTCTGTGGATTTCCCCAATTCGGATGCCGTATTCGATACGCCCAAGCCGACGCGCCTGATCAAACGCATCCTGCAACTGACTACGCTGCCTGGAGAACCCGAAGATGGTTGTGGTTTTTCTGGCGTCATGGAGCCGTCGCCGAAGTATCTTGCAGCAGCGCTCAGAGCGCCGCCACCGGACATCGTTTTGGACTTTTTCGCCGGATCGGCAACGACAGCCCAGGCGGTAATCGAACAGAACCGTGAAGACGGCGGGAATCGCAAGGTGATCTGTGTGCAACTGGCCGAGCCGGTAATGGACGGTCTGACGATCGCCGACATCGCACGCGCTCGAATCGGGAAAGCTATCAGGGAGGCGAAAAATACCGCTGATCTCGTGATGTCGGCACCGGCAAACCTTGGCTTCAAATCCTTCGTCCTCGCCCCCTCCAACTTCAAACAATGGCGCGGCGACGGCATGGACACGCCGGAGCAACTGGCCGAGCAGTTGCAGATGTTCGCCAAGTCTGGGAAGGAAGGCGCAACCGTCGAAGACATGCTCTACGAGCTGCTGCTGAAATTCGGGCAGGAACTGACCACCCCCATCGAATCGCTGGATGTGAGGGGCGGCAGGGTGTTCGCCATTCAAGACCGCAAGATGCTGTTCGTGCTGGAGTCGTTTACCGGGGCCATGATCGTGCCGCTGGTGGAAATGAAGCCGCGCGCGATCATCGCCGTCGACGGGGTGTTCAACGATACGGACATGCTCAAGACCAATCTGGATGCGCAGTGCCGCGATGCGGGCATACGCTTCACCTGTTTGTAGGAAAAACCCCATGAAACCCTCCGTCGCGCTTGACCTGAAACGCGCCGCCGTGCGCGAGGCGGCCAGCCGTTTTCACACGGCCAATCCGCGGGTTTTTGGCTCGGTGCTGCGCGGCGCCGACCAGGATGGCAGCGATCTGGATTTGCTGGTGGATGCGTTGCCCGGCACGACGCTGTTTGATCTGGGCGGCTTGCAAGACGAGTTGGAAGGCTTGCTGGGCGTGCCGGTCGACGTACTGACACCGGGAGACTTGCCGCCGAGGTTTCGTCAGCAGGTGCTGGCGGAGGCGCAGCCGGTATGAACGATAGCCGTTTGGCCGATTACCTCGATCACATGCGACAGGCTGCCAGCGACGCGTGTGGTTTCGTCGAGGGCTTGAGCAAGGACGATTTTCTTGCCGACAGGCGCACGCAGCAGGCGGTGACTATGAGCCTGATCGTGTTGGGTGAGGCGGCCACCAAGGTGATGGAGGGCTACCCTGATTTCGCCGCTGCGCATGGGGAAGTGCCGTGGCGCAGCATGCGCGGCATGCGCAACCGCATCGCCCATGGCTATTTCGACATCAATCTGGACGTGGTGTGGGAGACGGTTCAAACCGCGCTGCCCGAGTTGCTGGAGCGGTTGCGCGCGCTATGAAACTGCAATTCGACGCCCACCAGGATTACCAGCTCGAAGCGATCCGCGCCGTGGTGGCGCTGTTCGAGGGGCAGCCGGACGTTTCACAAACCTTTGTTGCGCGGGAGGACGCGCCATCCAGCCTGGCCCTCTGCGAAACCGGCATTGCCAATCGGCGCGTGCTCGACGAGGCGCAGTGGTTGGCCAACCTGCGCGCGGTGCAAAAGGCGAACGGTATTGAACCATCGGATGCCTTGGCAACGATGATGCTGGAGGACGGCACGCCCGTGGGTAGCTTTCCCAACTTCACGGTGGAGATGGAAACCGGCACCGGCAAGACTTACGTCTACCTGCGCACCATTCACGAGTTGGCCAAGACCTACGGCTTCAGGAAGTTCGTGATCGTGGTGCCGTCGGTTGCCATCCGCGAAGGCGTGCTGTCCAGCCTGAAAATCACCCGCGAACACCTCCAGACGCTCTATGACCACGCGCGCATGGAGTTCATGGTGTATGACTCGGGCAAGGTGAACCAGCTTCGCAATTTTGCCCTGTCCGACGCGATTCAGATTCTGGTCATCAACATCGACGCCTTCGCCAAGGATTGCACTGAGGCCAGCGCGCTTGATGCCAATCCGGCGGCGGGCGGCAAGGTCAAGATGAGGGGCAAGGGCAACGTCATCAACCAGGTGCGCGAGACGGGGGTGAAGCCCATCGAGTTCATCCAGGCAGCGCACCCTATCGTGATCCTCGACGAGCCGCAGAACCTGGAAACCGACATTCGCAAGCAGGCCATCGCGCGGCTCAATCCCCTGTGTACGCTGCGCTATTCGGCCACCCATCGCAACGCCTACAACCTGATCTATTCGCTCGACCCGGTGCGTGCCTATGAACTGGGTCTGGTCAAGCAGATCGGCGTGGATTCCGTTATCGAGCTAAAGGACGCCAACCGGGCGTTTATCGAGGTGGAAGGCTTCAAGACCGGCAAGCGCAGCGTGTCGGCTAAGCTGACCATTTGGGTCAACCAGGCCAGCGGCCCGGCCAAGAAATCGGTGACCGTGAAGAACGGCGACGACCTCTATGCGCTGTCCAACCAGCGGGAAATTTACCGCAATGGTTTCATCGTCAACGAGATCGACGCTGGCGAGGGCTTTGTCGCCTTTGCCAACGATGTGCGCGTGGCACAGGGGCGCCCGCATGGCGCGCTGACCGACGCGATCCTGCGCTTGCAGATCGAGGCCACGGTGCGCCGCCATTTCGAGAAGGCGAGGAAGCTGCATCCGCTGGGCATCAAGGTGCTGTCGGTCTTCTTCATCGACCGGGTGGCGAACTATCGGATGCTTGGCGAGGACGGCAGCACGACCAAAGGCAAATTCGCGAAGTGGTTCGAGGAAATCTATGCGCAGTACCAGGCCAAGGAGGAATTCGCGGGCCTGCTGACCGCCGACGCTACGGTGGTGCACAACGGCTATTTCTCGCAAGACAAGCGGGCCGTGTCGCCCTTCGAGACGCTGACCGGCAAGACCAACGCCGACGCCGAAGCCAGCGCCTTCGAGCTCATCATGCGCGACAAGGAGCGCTTGCTGGGGCTGGATGAGCCGCTGGCCTTCATCTTCAGCCATTCCGCCCTGCGCGAGGGCTGGGACAACCCCAATGTGTTCCAGATTTGCACCCTGGCCGAATCGAATTCCGAGATCAAGAAGCGTCAGGAGATCGGGCGTGGCTTGCGCTTGTGCGTGAACCAGGAGGGCGAACGCGTGCGCGACCCGGCCATCAACCGGCTGACGGTGATCGCCAACGAGAGTTACGAGGATTTCGCCAAACAGTTGCAGACCGAAATGGCCGAGGCGGGCGTGAGGTTCAAGCGCGAGATGGTTCAGAACGAACGCGACAAGGTGACGGTGCGCCTGAGGAAAGGGTTTGAGACCGACCCGCAGTTTCTCGCGCTGTGGGAGCGGATTCGCGCGCGCACCCGCTACAGCGTGGCCTACAAGACCAGCGAGCTGATCGCCAAGGCCGTCGGCCGTATCAAGACAAAGATGCCGGCCATCGAGCGGCCCAAGGTTCTGCTTTCCCGCGCAGAGATTGCCATTGGCGCGGACGGGGTGGTCGGCAGGCAGACCGGGTATCGCACGCAGACGGTGCACGCCAAGTACGTGATGCCGGATTTCATCGGCCAGGTGCAGGCCAAGACAGGGCTGACCAGGTCCACCGTGGCGCGCATCCTCCTGGAGTCCGGTCGCTTGAACAATGCGGTGAACAACCCCCAGGCGTTCATCGACCATGCCGCGGAACTCATCAATGCGGTCAAGCGCGAGTTCCTGGTCTATGGCGACGGCTCGGATGGCAGCGGCGTGAAATACGTGAAGCTGGACGATGCGGTTTACGAAATGCGCCGCTTCGAGCGCGACGACTTGATGGAGGTGTTCGCTTCCAACGTCCAGGCGGTGGAGAGGCAGGAGAAGACGCTGTTCTCGCACATCGTCATCGACTCCAATTCAGGGCCGGAGCGAGCCTTTGCGCAAGCGTGCGAGGACAACGCGGACGTGATGTTCTACATCAAGCTGCCGCGCTGGTTCCAGATCGAAACGCCGGTCGGGCCGTACAACCCGGATTGGGCCGTGGCCTACCGCAACGACACGACGCTGTACTTCGTGGCTGAAACCAAAAAGACCGGCAAGGGCGATCACGTGCGGCTTGACCTGCTGAGGCCGATTGAAGACCTGCGTATCGAGTGCGGCAAGCGGCACTTCAAGAACTTCGAGCAGGTTCAGTTCAAAGTGGTCAGCACGCTTGAGGAATTGGTGAACTGATGCGTGCCACCTTGGCGCCCACTCACCGCAGTTTGGCGGGGAGAAGAAAATGGGCGATCAACCTATGGATCCGAAACGAATGAACCTGAAAAAACGCCGCGTTATCGTGAAAGTCGCGACAGCGACTCACGACGCTCCCCTCCCCCTCGGGGGGAGGGGCTGGGGGAGAGGGAACGG
>OGCL01001802.1_pt1 | contig 16955 bp, 13 predicted proteins | sample 1570041 | NCBI WGS metagenome assembly OGCL01 (sample SAMN06266162, study PRJEB24511) | hot springs metagenome | isolation source: Hot spring water | place: South Africa: Limpopo | collected 2015-06-22
AAAGCGCATACAGTACTGCGGTACAGCACAAGGCTGTTAACAGAATAAACATCTCAGCCTCCTTTGGCGTTGCTATGACAAATGACTCGTAGTAATAGATACGTTGGTCATGCAAAGTTAGACCGCTCTCTTCTGTGTTAGTGCAACAACCGTTCGTGAGGCTAAAGCAAGGTGCTGTTTATGCTGCTGATCTCCGCCTTTTTCTTTAAAGAAAAGCTGCAAAGAACCGATCACGGCGGCCTGGCGCTGATAGTACTGGCCGCCATCGCAGTGATGTGGGCCTAGTGTCCGACACGCCGGGCGCTCTGAACGCCGCCCGGCCATTAACCGGATTGCGATTTGCCTTGATCTGCGCAGAGCTAAGGAAGCGATCCGTATGCCCCCCCTGTTTCCCTAAAACAGAGCAAATTTTTCGTTAATTAGTCGTTGCATACGTATTCATCTTGTTCACCTGCACCAACTTGGCCATAACAGTAGGGCTTTGTGCAAACTTTTAGTGCAAAGATCGTGAGGCCTGTTAGGTACAGCTGGTGGCGCTTGGAGGCGCGGGGAGTAACAACAAGGACAAAGTCGTGGGACGGCAAGGCATGAAGCCGGGTAGTACAACGACAGGCCGGAAATAAAACTTTTTATTTTCAGGTAAAACCATGCAAAATACAGCGAAAACCTCCATTTGGCAGCGCTTGCGCCACAGCATTATTGCCGTAACGGCACTCAGCTTTTGCCTTAGCCTGCAGGCCAACCCGTTACCGCAGATCCCGCCGCAACAGGTAAACAATACCATGTATCAGGCGTTTTACTGGGACGCCTATCCGGGCCTCTGGGCCAATTTACCCACTATGGCCGCTCCCTTGGCAGAACGCGGCATCACCTCGATCTGGTTGCCTCCTGCGGCTAAAGGCATGAATGGTACCAACAGCGTTGGCTACGATGTTTACGATTTCTGGGATCTGGGAGAATTTAACCAAAAAGGAACCATCGCGACCCGCTATGGTAGCCGCGCGCAGTTGCAGCAGGCACTAAGTGCCCTCGATCAACTGGGAATACAGGCCTATTTTGATGTGGTGTTTAATCACCGGATGGGCGCCGATGTGCAAGAGAATATTCCCGGCTTTGGCCTGGCCTGGACCGGGTATCACTTACAAGGTCGCCAGGCACACTATACCCAGCAAAATTGGGGCTATCTGTGGCACGACTTCGACTGGAACTGGACGGCTTTTAATGGCTCGGACAACCAGTTATATCCCGGCAAATGGTGGGGCAATACGTTCCATTTTCCTTATCTGATGGGCGAAGATGTTGACTACAACCGCTTTGAAGTGCAGCAGGAAATGAAAGCCTGGGGTGAGTGGATCATCAACAATGTGGGCTTTAGTGGCTTTCGGATGGATGCGATTGCCCATGTCGACACCGATTTTACCCGCGATTGGATCAATCATGTGCAGTGGGCGACCAGCGACGATATATTCTTTGTCGCAGAAGCCTGGGTCAGTGATATCAATGGCTATTTGGACGCCGTCAATACGCCGCATTTACGTGCCTTTGACTTTAAACTACGCGAAGACTTTGTGGCCTTAAGTAGTGGTAGCAAAGATATGCGCTGGTGGGGAGGCCTGGTAAATAGCCGGCACCGCGACCGGGCGGTAACCTTTGTCGATAACCATGATACCAGCCGTGCCGGCAATCCTTATGGTATGCCACAGGTGATCAACTATAAGAACCAGGCCTACGCCTACATCATGCTACGTGAACATGGCGTGCCGACTGTCTTTGCCCGCGATTACGATGAGTTTGCAATGGCTCCGACGCTGGATAAGCTGATTGAAGCCCGCCGTTACTTTGCCTATGGTCCTGGCCATGAATATTCTGGTAATACCGAGGCCGTGTATGCTTATGTACGGGAAGGGCTAAGCACTGTACCTGGCACCGGTTTAGTGATGCTGATATCGGGTCGTAACTGGGGTGTGCAACAATCTTTTTGGATCAACAGCCGTCAACCCAACACCACCTTTTACGACTACACCGGCAATATCAGCGGCACCATCACCACCAATGCACAGGGCTTTGCCAATTTCCCGGTTAATATCAGTGAAGGGAACGGCTGGTCGATTTGGGTGCCTCAGGCGCCAGCGGCCAATCAACCAGGCACTATTACGTTGCGGATGACCAAAGATGTTGGTTATGGTTTCTCGTTATTTTTCACCGGCAGCAGCCCGGATCTGACCAACTGGGGTGGCGGCATTGAGGGTACCTGGACCAGTGGCAACGTCTGGGAAGTGACTATTCCGGCGCAAGGTAACTTCGAGTGGAAAACCCGCAAAGGCCCCACCGGTGGTAGTGGGCAGGACTGGGAAAGTGGCAGCAATCACAATCAGAACAATCTGCATCCGAGCTTTAACGGCGGCTTTTGATACCGCTGTATAGTAACAAACAAGGGCGTCATGCTTTAAATGACGCCCTGATTATCCCGCCTCTATCACCGGTATCACAACACTAGCTGACGGCTGCGTGCTGACGCAGCCGCCTTAACCAGTACAGACTCAGTGCCAGCAACGATAACGGTAGCAAGGTCAGATAAAAAGCAGTCTGACCGCTAAAACGGGCGAAAGTAAAGCCGGTGATAATGGAGCCGGTGGTGCCGCCCAATGCCGAAAACACCACGATAAGGCCGGTCATGGCGGCATGTTTGGTTTGCGGTAAGGCACTGAGAATAACCGAGTTAATCACCGGATACACCGGCGCCATAAATAACCCAATCAGCGGAAACAGATAGGCTGCCAGCGGCGCGTTCAGCAAATTGAGTTCCGCTGCCAATACCACATTTTTGGTTAGCGGCAGTGTCAGTAAAATCAGCACTGCCATGCCTATCAGGCAGCCATTTAACAAACCATACCAGTTCAGCGTTTTTAGTAACTGGCCGGCCAGCAGGCGCCCAAGCGCCAGACTGGCGGCAAAGATGCTGGTTAGCTGCACACTCAACTGATTCGGCAAGCCCAGTACCTGATTATTAAAGGTCGGCAACCAGCTGCCGATCCCCTGCTCCATTAACACATACAAAAATGCCGACACCACAAACACAAACACCAGCGGCCGGTAAACCAGCCTCAGCATGTCGAAAAAATCTTCTGCGGCATGCGTTACCGGCGGCAATACCAGACGTGGAAACGGAGTACTTAACAGCAATAGCAGATTAATTGCCGCTAACGCCGCCAGCCACCAGTACACCTCTAACCAGCCGGCAGACGCGGGCTGCAGCGGATCCATAAAATAAGCAAAGATCCAGTAGCCGCTAAGCACGCCCAGCATAAAGCAGCCCTCTATGGTATTGAGCAAAGACGCATGCTGTGCCTGATTGCTGGTCACCACACCTATGCTGGCATAAACCGAAACCTTTACCAGCGCAAAGCCGGCGCCTACCAATAAAAACAACAGCTTAGTAGTCAAAAAGGATGGCAGTAGCGGCATTGCCAGACAACCGGCGAATAACAGCGCCACGCCAATCAGCATCGCATTTTTATAGCCGAGCCGGGGTAACCAGGCCGCGATCAGAAAAGACACTACTGCTATTGGGATATCTTTAAAGCCCTCCAGCACACTGGCGGCTTCTTTGCTGATTTGGTAGCTGTGAATCACCTGCAGGATCACAGTACCAACACTGTTCAGCAGGATAGCGAACACAAAATAGGTCAGGATTAAACTGAGTTTGATCCGGAATATGGCCATAGTTATTTGCTCTTATCGTTATAAACGCTGTGCGCAGCCCTGTCTGTACTGCGGTTTTTTTAAGCATTGCGCTTGCACTATACACCGCTTAAGTTTATCTTTGCAATCGATTGCAATTAAATAAATCTTCATTGTATAGTGCCCGAAACGGTAAGACGCGTGCAAACAAACAGGTGATGTGATGACAACCCAAGCGCAACCCCCATCCGAAACTGTATTGGCCCTGGCCGCCTGGCAACTGCCGGATAACGACTACCGGCCTGCGGACTATATGCTTAAAGAAACCCTGCTTAGTCTGGGCAATGGTTATCTGGGTACCCGCGGCAGTTTTGAAGAAGGCGCACCGGCCGGCGTGCCGCACTGTGAGGGTACCTACCTGAATGGCGTCTACAGCAGTGAGCCTATTGTCTATGGCGAAAGCGCCTATGCCTTCGCCAAACACAATCATAAGATGCTGCAGGTAGCTAATGGTAAGGTACTGCGCGTAAGTGTGGACCAGCAAAGCGTCAACATCGAGGGGGCGCTATCTCATCAGCGGCAACTGGATATGCAAAGCGGCGTACTGCATCGCAACTGGATCTGGCAAAGCCAGAGCGGTAAACAACTGCAGCTGCAGAGCCGGCGTTTTATTTCCCAGCATAGACCACAGTTACTGGTTATCGAACTGACCCTGACCGCCCTGAATTTTAGCGGCCCGGTAACACTGAGCAGTGCCCTGGATGCGGCTTACGCCGGTTATCATAAAGCCGACGACCCGCGCGTTGGCGTAATGTCGATTGCTGATAGCCTGAGCCTGCGGCAGCAAGCGTTATTACCCCAGGGGGGCCAGATGTTGCATCAGGCCAAAGGCAGTGACAGTTGGGTAGTCGCCTGTTGGCAGGACCAATTACCGGAGGCAACGCCATCTCTGCCGCCAGCGATAACCACAGATAACTACTTACAGCAGGAATATCAGCTACAACTGGAGCAAGGTAAACCGCTGAGCGTCCACAAGTTGGTGGTCTACCAACACGCCGCAGCCGGTGCCGATACCGCACAGTTATGCCAGCAGGCACAGCAGACGTTACAGGATGCCGCCTCTGCCGGCTTTAACACCTTACTGACCGAGCAGCAGCAATGGTGGCAGCAGTTCTGGCAGGGCGCGGATCTGGAAATTGCCGGCGATCTGGCGCTGCAACAAGGGATCCGGTTTAACCTGTTTAGCCTGGCACAATCTGCCGGCCGTAACGGCCAGAGCAATATCGCGGCCAAGGGCCTGACCGGGCCGGGTTATGATGGTCACTATTTCTGGGATACCGAGGTCTATGTGATTCCGGTGATGAGCCTGCTGCAACCTGGGCTGGCCAGACAGTTACTGGCGCATCGCTATAGCCAGCTACCGGCCGCCAGAGCCCGGGCACGGCAGATGTCACATCAACGTGGCGCACTCTATCCGTGGCGCACCATAGGTGGCGAGGAGTGCTCCGCTTACTTTCCGGCAGGTACCGCGCAATACCATATTAATGCTGCCATCGCCTATGCGATCCGCAGCTATTACCTGGCCAGTGGCGATCGCGACTTTATGGCCAGTATGGGGATGGAAATGCTGGTGGAAACCAGCCGGCTGTGGCTGGAGCTGGGCTTTTTTAATCCGCGTGCCGGCGGTCGCTTTGAGATCCATCAGGTTACCGGCCCGGATGAATATACCGCTATCGTTAACAACAACTACTACACCAATGCCATGGTAAAGCTGCAGCTGAGCTTCTGCTGTGAATTGCTGACGGCAGAACCTACCTGGGCAAACCGCCTGGGCGTGAGTAGCGAAGAACTGGCCAAGTGGCAACAAGCCGCCAGTCAGATGTACCTGCCCTACGACAGTGAGCTGCAAATCCATGCGCAGGATGATAGCTTTTTGCAAAAGCAGCGCTGGGATTTTGCCAACACGCCGGCGGAAAAGTACCCGCTGTTGCTGCACTTCCATCCGCTGGTGATTTACCGGCATCAGGTGCTGAAACAAGCCGATACCGTGCTGGCGAATGTGCTGTTGGATGATCAGATCAGCCCGGCACAGAAAGCCCGTGATCTGGCGTACTACGAGCCTCTGACGACGCATGACTCCAGTTTGTCGGCCTGTATTCACAGTATCGCCTTTGCGGAAACCGGCGATATTGCCAGGGCGCAGCACTTCTTTGGCGACTCAGCACGGATGGATTTGGATAACCACCATGGCAATACCGAAGTGGGTGTACATATCGCCTGTATGGCCGGCAGCTGGTTAAGCCTGGTGCAGGGTTTTGCCGGTGTGCGGGTAAGAGCTGACGGCCTGTATCTGGCGCCCAAGCTGCCACCGCAACTGGGGCAATTGCGCTTTCATTTGCAGTATCAGCGGCGCTTACTGCGCATTGAAGTCACAGCCACGGAGGCTCGGTGCGAGCTGCTACAGGGTGAGCCGCTGACGCTTTATCTCCATGGTCAACCTGTTACGCTGACAACGGGAGCTCACTTATGATTCAGGCGGTTATTTTTGATTTAGATGGCGTGCTAACCGACACTGCCCACTATCATTTTCAGGCCTGGCAGGCACTGGCGCACTCTCTGGGAATAGCCTTTACCGAGCAGGATAACGAGCACCTGAAAGGTGTGGACCGGCTGGGCTCACTGCGACTGATCTTACAAAAAGGCGGCCTGACACTGCCTGCGGCCGAAGAAGAACGTTTAATGGCACGTAAAAATGCATATTATTTGCAGCTAATTGCCGGCATGACGGCAGCGGATTTATTTCCGGGGGTGCGCGAGTTGTTCGCCCGGCTGAAACAAAGCGGTATTAAACTGGGCCTGGCTTCGGCCAGTAAAAATGCCGCCTTTGTGTTGCAGCGGCTGGGCATTGCCGGGGAATTTGATGCCATTGCCGATGCCGCCACAGTTAAACATAGCAAACCGGATCCGGAGATCTTTTTGCAGGCAGCGGCGCTGCTGCAGATTGCACCGGAGCATTGCCTCGGGGTTGAAGATGCCGCCGCTGGCGTGACGGCGATTAACCGTGCCGGGATGCGCGCTATCGGTATCGGCCAGCCGGAGCAGCTACGCGAGGCGCTAATGGTTTTCCCAACACTGCAGGCGTTAGACGCGGAGCGACTGCTGACACTGTAAGCGCGGATTATAAGTGCCGTAAACTCGACTGCCGGCACAACAAGCGCACCGGCAGCTGAGCTGACGGCACTGCCGCGCCCTGAATACGCTGCAATAAGGCGCTGACCAGTAACTTACCGCCGGCCTGGGTATCTTGCTTCACAGTACTTAACGAGGGAGTGCAGTAGGCAGACATCGCTATATCGTCAAAACCAACCAGCGCCAGCTGTTGCGGCACCTGCACGCCGTGCTCCAGCAGCGCCTTCATCGCGCCCATGGCAATCGCATCACTGGCGGCGAAGATCGCATCCAGTGTTGGCAATTGCTGAAACAGCACTTGCTGGGTTTTCAGATAGGCATCCTGAGCAGTAAAGTCGGTGTTCAGCTGTAAGGCCGGCTCGACCGGCAAGCCGGCTTGCGCCAATGCATCCTGATAACCGAGATACCGCATTTCAATCTCGGTATGCCGGATATCGCCGAGAAAGGCCACCCGCTGACAGCCCTGATGTAGCAAGTGCTCAACTGCCAGCCGCGCCCCCTGACGGTTATCGCTACCAATTACCGGAAAGGTCTCATCACCGTTCGCTGCGCCCCACACCACAAAGGGTACACCCGCCTCTGCCAGCTGTTGCACCCGTTCATCGTGCTCGCCCTGTCCAATCACAATCAGGCCATCGGCCCGTTTTGAATCAAAGTAGTAACTGCGCCAGTCTTTGTCGGTGGTCTTGCTGGTACTAAGCAGCATATCGTAGCCCTGACGGGTTAACTCATCGGCAATCACGCCCAGAATATCGAGCAAAAAGGGGTCGGTAATGCTTTGCTGGGTTTTGGCATCAAACAGGATAATCACCGCTATGGTATGGCTTTTTTGCGTGCGCAGACTGCGGGCGGTAGCATTCACTTTAAACTGATGGGCGGCGGCAATTTGCTGCACCTTTTCCCGGGTAGCGGCATTGATCACCGGGTTATCCCGTAACGCCCGCGACGCTGTTGACTCTGAAACACCGGCTAACCTGGCAATATCCGCCAGCGTCAGCACTTTTGCACACTCTTTTACCACAACATACCTGTTCGTTTTGTTTGCCGTACTCACCGCATAATGCCCGATCAGATCTCTGGCTGCAATGCTCGCGGCCCCGGCTGACTGCTGAGATGTAAAATTCTGCGAAAAATTTTCTGCAATCGTATGCAAAAAGCACAAAAGCCCTATTGCAATCGATTGCAAACTGTCCTAATGTTAGCGCGTACGGCAAATAATGTTCAAAAAACCGCCGGCAACTTATCAACAGGATAGACTTGGAGACATCGCATGAGGTTACCGCTTAATAAGATCACCAGTGCCATTATTTTAGCCTTTAGTCTGCCGGCCGCTGCCCAGACTAACAGCACTGAACAGACAGAAAACACCACTGAAAACAGCCAGATTGAGCAGATTGTTGTCACCGGTAAGGCCAGCGGCATGTCGGGCTTACGGGTTGATCAAAGCTATGCCATTACCAGTGTGTCCGCAGAAAACATTACCAAACTGGCCCCCAAAAGCACTGCCGAGTTATTTACCGTGGTGCCGGGCGTCTGGTCTGAAAGCTCTGGCGGCGTGGCGGGCGCTAATGTATTCGTACGGGGCTTCCCCAGCACCGGTGATGCCCCCTTCCTCAGTATTCAACTGAATGGCGCTGTAATTTATCCGCCTTCGACGCTGTCGTTTCTGGAAAACTCGTCGATTTTCCGCCTCGATGAAACTATCCACTTTATGGAAGCCTTACGCGGCGGTGCCAACCCGGTGATCAGTCACGGCCAGCCCGGTCTGACCACCAACTTTGTGTTAAAAGAAGGCAGTGACCAAACCGAAGGTTTAGTGAAATACAGTACCAGCAATTATGGTCAACAACGCATTGACGCGGTATTAAGCGGTAAACTGGCTGATCGGCTGTACTTTATGGCAGGTGGCTATATTAATCAGTCGGAAGGACCACGCGAAACCGGTTTTACCTCGGAGAAAGGCCATCAGTTTACGATTAACCTGACCAAAGAACTGGATAACGGCAGCATTAATTTCTATACCCGCCAAACTGACGACCATGGGGTCTGGCATTTACCGGTACCGCTCAATATCGATGGCATCGATAATACCTTTACCCAAATTGGCCCGTTAAACCGCCAGGCCTCTATCGCTTATGGCGCCAGCGGCGAAACCGCCAGCTTTGACTTTGGCGATGGCCGCGGTTGGAACGGCGGCATCAGTGGCGGCAGTGTCGATCTGGATCTGACCGACAGCTGGCGTTTAGTCTACCGGTTTAGCCATATTGATGGTCAGGCCAACACCTTTGGTCTGGTACCGGAAGGTGGTGCCATGCGGCTGGGCGATATCCGGGGCGCCAATGAGGTGGTCACCGGCGCCGCAACCGGTAACAGCTATAGCGATGACACCTTTGTGCAGCAAATTGGCCGCTGGGTAGTATTAAAAGATATCAATGCCTTTACTAATGATCTGGCACTAAGCCAACGCACCGACAACGCCGTCTATACTCTTGGCTTATACCAAACCCGCTACTCGGTAAAAGACTGGTGGTCTATCGGAAATCAGGCCTGGCATGTGCTGCAAAAAGGTGGTGAGCGCTTAAGTGGTCTGGCGTGTAATGACCTGCAGGACAGTTGTAGCTGGAACTATGATATTGATGCCACCGGCGATGGCACCACCCGCGCCCTGTATGCCGCAGTGGAATATCAACTGACCGAACAGTTACGCCTGGATGCCGGCGCACGCCGTGAAAATCATCAGGTTGCCTATACCGTGGATGAAGGCTTAACCGGTCGGGTCAGCAAAGCCGTTGATTACGATGAAAGCAAAACCGCCTGGACTGTGGGTGCTAACTATATGTGGCAGCCGAATATGGGGGTGTTTGCCCGCGTCAATCAGGGCAACAAGATGCCGCATTTTGACGATTTCCGCGATAATTTTGATGCCTTTACCGCCGGTGATAAGTTAATTAAAGAAGTGACACAGTACGAACTGGGTTACAAATGGGCCGAGCGTAATCATAGCCTGTACCTAACCGGCTTTTACAACGAAGTCGAGGGTGAATTGTTTGTTACCCGGCCCGGCGCACCGGCCGAAGTGCTTACCACTGAGGCGTTAGGTATTGAGATTGATGCCAACTATATTGCCGACAATGGCTTTATGCTGAACCTGAATGCGACTATTCAGGATACGGAAATTACCAATCACCCGGATCCGCTGGTGGTCGGCAATCAGGCGATCCGCCAGCCGAAATGGCAGCTGCGGCTAACGCCAAGCTACGGCTTCGAGGTAGCGGATATGTTCGCCACCCTGTACGGTACTGTATCCAGTGTCTCAGATCGCTATGGTGATAATGGCAATACCGTCACCCTTGCAGGCTATACCAAGCTGGATCTCGGGTTGCAGCTGGAGGTCACTGATAACCTGACGGCGCAACTGGCAGTGGCCAACCTGACTGATAAAGCAGGTATTACCGAAGGGGATCCGCGTAATCCGGCTTCGCCGAATGGCCGCTATATTATGCCGCGCACCATCGACTTTAGCGTCAGCTACCGTTTCTAATCCCTCCCTGTGTGGTTTAGGCCTTTACTGCGGTAAAGGCCTTTTTTATCCACCCGACTAACGACGCAGCATACTGCTAAACACCCCATCCCGCTTGATCAGGCCGTGATAGAGCGCGGCAATAATGTGCAACACAATCAGCAGCACTAACAACAGCGCCGTCCAGCCATGAATTTCGCGAAACAGGCCATAGAGCGCTAAATCGGTATTGAGCAAGGATGGCAGCGGCAATCCAAACAGCTCCTGCGGGCGACCAGCGGCATTCTGCATTAAATAGCCAGATAACGGCATCGCAAACAACAATATATAAAAACCAAGTTGTGTTAGCTTTGCCGCCATTTGCTGCATTTTCGGCACAGAGTTTGGCAACTTTGGTGTGTCACTGCGCAAGCGGATGTAAAGTCGCACTAATATCGCCAACATGGCCAGTAAGCCCATGGCTTTATGCCAGGCCAGCAATTGCTGCTGCCAGGGGCCCAGCGACTTAACCATGGTTAAACCGGCGAACACCAGGCTCAGCACTAAAGCCGCCATTAACCAATGCATTACCCGCATCGCCAGGGGATAAACTGCTGGCTTATTCATTGGCACCTCCAGTAACTTGCTGCATTAACACTTCGCGGGCACGGCGGCGGTGCGATTCGGCATAGGCTGCGGCTCGGGCGCGTAAAATCGGATCTTCTGAAGGCGCAAAACCCGCCGGCAGTACCAAGGGATCGAAGTTAATGGCATTACAGGCGCCAGCGTCCTGCAAACTGGCTTGCTCAATGACGATAGTACCGGCGCTTAGTTGCGGGTTAGTTTCTGGCCAGGGAATAGTGGCATCCGCCGGATTGTCGTTGGCGGTGGCCAGGGTAAACTGTAAATCAAAGCGCACCGGCCCTCGCTGCAGCCGGCTAAAAAACTCCTGCTGTAGCGCATCTGTGGCTTCTGCATCAGTAATTTGTCCAACGTCATCCGTTAGCGGCAGTGCCGCCCAGCGCACCGCTTGTTGCTGCCCCTGGGCATTAATCAGATAAAAAGCATTAATACTGTGATAGCGCTCGGTAGCAAAGCTCTGGCTGGGCTGATAGCTGTTACGCCAGTTAATAAAGTTTTGGGCTTCCGGATGAGCGGCAAAAAACTCCGGCACTGTGCTGTTTTGAATGGCTAACAGCTGCTGATAAAACTTCTCGGGGGTCGCGACCGCTAATACCGGCGGCGTATTCATTGCCGTGCGCCACTGCTGCGGGCTATCGGGCAGAATAGTTAGTGCCAGGCTGCGGACCGGCGCTTTCAGATCGGGGGCAGATGGATTATTACCGGCAATCGAGATGCGGCCAATAAAAGGATAACTGCCACTTTGCAGCACCTGGGCACTGGAATAGGCAGCCAAAGCCCCCGAAGACTGAAACTCACCGCTGATACAAAAGCCCTTGGCATGAGCGCGACGGAAACCCGCCTGCAGCTGAGAACCTTGCTGTAAATTGACAAAATCCTGGGCACTAACCGGGGCGCGGCCGCTAAAACTCACGGCATAAATGGCCGCAGCCACTACGGCCCCCGCAGCGGCAGCAAAAATAACATATCGCATAAGCATGACTTCTTTTGGTTAGACATTAGGGCCAACTGGCCAACAGCTTAGGGCGTATTGACGTTTGCTGCTTGTTTTTGCAGCAAACGTCAACACGCCCTAATACGCTCCGCTGGCAAAAGCGATCAGTTAGTCGCAACAAAGCCGGCAGTTATCGCCCCGTATCCGCTACACTTAACGTGGTGGTCCCAATGCCAGCTTAATACGTAAGCAACAGCACGCCGCAGGCATTTGCGATCTGGGGGTAAGATGAATCGGCAGCTTGGTATAAACCTTGGGTTCTGGCAGGGCCTACTACTAGTCACTCTGAGTGTCTGCTTGGCAGTCGTCGCCGACACTAAGGCCCCTAGTGCGGTAGCTGAGCCGCAAACTGCCACGCTGGTGGTCGGCGCCGGTTGTTTCTGGGGTGTTGAGAAACGCTTTGAGGCCACGCCGGGCGTAACAGAGGTGATTGCCGGTTATGCCGGCGGTAAGGGCGTGCGGCCGCTGTATCGGGAAATCACCCAACAACGGCACAAATTTAACCCCAATAATCATGCCGAAGTGGTACAAATTCACTTTCAGCCGCAGCAGGTAAGCCTGCAGCAACTGCTGCAACAGTTTTATGAAATGCACGACCCAACGCAAAGTAATCGCCAGGGTAATGATGTCGGTACTCAATACCGCTCGGTAATTTTTTATCAGGATGAACAACAAGCCGCCGTTGCCCGGGCGGTAACCGCAAGCTATCAGCCGTTACTGACCGCAGCAGGTTTTGGCGCTATTCAAACGCAAATTCTGCCCTTGCCCGAGTTTTTCCCCGCTGAAGAGTTTCATCAGGACTATCTGGCGAAAAACCCGAATGGCTATTGCCCGGATCATGCCACTGGCGTGCGCTTTAACCCGGATAGCGCACCGACACAGTTGGCGATGGACAATAGTGCCCTGCTACAGGGTAAGCAGATCCTGATGCTGGACTCTCCCGACTGCCCCTACTGCGATAAGTTTAAAGCCGATGTAGTTAAGCACTATCAGGGACCAGTGCCGCTGCATCTGCGACAATCTTCTCAGTTACAGGGGCTGCAGCTTAGCACGCCCAGCGTTGCCACACCGACCTTATATTTTCTGGAGCAGGGTAAAGAAGTGTTTGCTATTCAGGGCTATCTGCCTGCCAACGATTTTTACCGGGTGCTGGGCCACTTTAGCCTTGGCGAACAAAGCGAAGCTTATCAGGTGGCGTTTCAAAGCGGTACCGATCGGCCGTTCTGTCAGCAGTATGAGCAATTTCGCAATACACCGGATGGGGTCTTTGTTGATGCGCTAAGCGGTGCAGCACTGTTTGATACCAAAGATCGCTTTAATTCCGGTACCGGCTGGCTGTCGTTTACCCGGCCGGTCGCCGGCGCCGTCACCACCCGCCCCGACTATAGCCATGGCATGGTAAGAACCGAGGTATTGGCTGCGGTCTCCGGCATTCACCTCGGGCATGTATTTAACGACGGCCCCAATGGCCAGCCACGCTATTGCATTAATGCGACGGTGCTGAATTTTGTGGCGAGGTAGCGCCAGCCGTTATCAGAGTACACTCTGTAACAGCAGCCCCGCACTCCTTGTTAGGGCTGCTGCCAGTCAGGCTTAGCGAACTAACGGTACCAGCAGTGCCGAACTGCATCTGCCCTGGCTATCACATAGCTGGTAGCTGGCGTTTTGTGCCTGTGTTTTAAACTGATCATTGTACTGGCCAGCTTTTTTAATAGTGGTAACAGCCGTACCGTCCCGATACAGCACTAAACCTGAGGTATTAGCCCCCATGCGCAATTGCACCAGCGTTGCGCCCGATTGGCCACGGTTAACTTTGATCACACTGAAATCTGCAGGCAATAAAGCGTTCGCCAGCACTTGTAAGTGACAATCTTCGGTCACTGCATTTGCAACAAAACCTTGCTCAGTCAGGAAGCCATAACAACCGTCAACCGAAGCTAACTGATAACCTTCCGCCAATTCGATACCAATGACTGCATCGTCACCCAACAAAACCCATTGCTCAGCAGGTGTGACACTGACACCCTCTGCACCAGCAGCAGTTACCGAGAAGGTGGCAATGTCAGAATAAGGATTGAGTGGCGTATACACCTGACTATACGGCAACCGGCCATCTACGCTCAGAGGCACCGGACGCACCGCTGTTTGTTGAGTCAGCAGATTGTACTGATCGCCCGCTGTCAGCTTGTAACGCAGCAAACTCTTGATAACTACTGGCTCATCACAGCTTAGTTGCTCTACTTGGGTTGGGGCATAACTACGCAGTAAATAGACCGCCCCTGTGCCATCGACCACACCTTGTCCATCAGAAGTGATAAACAACGAGGCTCGCTCGTCAATGGCAATAGCACGGGCATCAGTACCTAAGTGTTGGAGTAAGGTTACTGTTCGCCCCATTCGATCCCGATTTGCAAAATGCGTGTCATTGATGGTTTGGGTCAGCGTCGGGATCTGCAAAAAACCAGTGCTGATATTGATGGAGTTATGGCAAAAGTTTCTGACCAGCTCATTACTGACTGCATTCGGCCGTGAGCCCGGATCGTAAACAAACTCGCTCAGTACCATGTTACCTGCCGAGGTACCACCAATGATCCCGCCTTTATCAAACTGATATTGCAAAGCGGACTGCACCTTGGTGCCATGCCAGTACTCAATGTAGGTTGATTGATCTCCGCCGGCTAACCATACAAATTCCGCTGAACGGATAGCCCATTCAACATATTCACTGTCGGCTTTCGCCCGGGAGTTAATAATTAGCGTTTCAACTGAAGCGGCACCGGTCAGTTGCTTCAGATAGTCGTTATAACCATCAGCACCCGACGTCCGTAACACCACAATATTACCGCCTTGCAAGCGGGGGGCAATACGGTTGGTAAAGGCCGCATCAACATCGCTGCCCCCTCCCATCAACAACACGGCCTGTTGCGAGGGTGTGACTTCAACACAAGCGTCTACGGCACTGCCAGTCAGATAATGGGTAAGATTACCGGGCTTGGCGGGGCGGTAGCCATATCCGCAATCAACCTGCTGCTCGACCACTGTTTGCTGGCTAGTCAGAGTGAGCTGGTAGCTTGGCGTACCACTGTACCGGTAGACTTCGACGAAATAGCGCCCGGGCGGTAAAGCTGTTACCGTACCGGTTTCAGGGTTACTGGAAGTGGTGCGTCGTGCCAGGTCCTGGTTAGTCCCGGTGCGTCCCGCCTCGTAAAGATACCAGTCCGCATCAGCACCCGACTGATGGCTTAATGTTAGTGTCACATCCCGGGTTTCGGACAGGTCAAAGTAAAACCAATCGCCTCGGTTACCTGAACTGACACTACCACTTACGGGTATGCCGTCACACACAGGGCCATTCGCCTGACCTGCATTATCATTGGGCTCCGCTTCGGAGCTGATACAGTTAGCCTGAGCATGTGTTGCTAAAAGTAACAACAATGCCGATAGACATAGGTTTGCTTTCATTTTTGCTTCCTGAATTGTTATTGTTTTGAAGTTCCGGCAAAAGCCAGACAGATCTGCAGCCAATTACTGGCGGCAAGGTGCTACGGAATATGGTGTGGGTAGGTTACTCGTCAAACCACTCGGAGAGGTGGTAATCAGTTGAACAGGCATGCAAATTTTCAGGTCTGGCGACCTGTAAACCTACAGCTGTGATCTGCAACTGATCTGAAGTCATAATGCTGAGATGGATGTGTAAAAGTACACCAACTATTGACCAAAGTTTGGGCGCTGTCAACAACCAGCAAATATTTCCGATTCAAGCTACCTCAGCCAAGGTTGGCTGGCACTGTTCAGGCTCTTACCGCGCTCGCTTTCCTGCAACCAGAAAGATTCCAGATAAAACCAGTTACCAAAGAAAGGTACGCTCGGCCAGCATCGCCAGCACTTCGCCATGCGCATTAAGCTGCTTTAAACCTAAAGCCTGACGCTGGCTGGCATCCCAATGTTCAGCATTAAACTCGGCAATTTTTTGCTTGCCCTGCTCCGCAAAGTCGCTGCTGTTATCAGCAATGAAGTCCGTCATCTGGCACCAAGGAGTAGTAGTAAGTGCTGTAGTGTAATGGCTGCTTAACTTGGGTCACAAGTTGGGTGATGTAAACTGCCAGAAATACCGAGCCGAGTTGTAGCGCTGACGTGCAAATTTATCCCCTGCAGAGGGTAATTTGCCAATAACCCCTACAGGGGTTACAATTGATTTACCCCCTGAAAAGGTTAAGCATGTCGGAAGACGAAGAGGTCAAAATGAGGGTAACATCCCCCGCTGCTCTGGCGAATGCCGTGCGGAATCAACGCAAAGCCTGCCAGAAAACACAGCGAGATACTGCCGACTTAGTCGGCATCAAGCAAACCACAGTATCGGATTTTGAGCTTAAACCCGAGTCAACCAAACTCGAGACGTTGTTTAAAATTCTTGCTGCTCTGGACCTCGAATTGCATGTCACTGCCCGAGGGGTAACAATAAATGACAACCCGGACAGCGCCAATAAGCGGGAATGGTAAGACATGAGAGCACAAATCCTGATTGTTGCTATGAATGGGGAGGTCGTAGGCACACTGTACCGTGATGGCGATGGTGCTATGTCATTTCAATACAACGCCGCATGGCTAGCTGTCCGCGATGCCCGTCCAATATCATTATCATTACCATTAAAGGCAGAGCGACATCGGGGCCCTAAGGTTTTTAACTTCTTCCAAAATCTGCTGCCCGATTCCGACGCCATTATTGCACGCATGCAAGCACGGTTGCAGGTCGAAACGTCGCATCCATTCGATTTGCTTGCCAGTATAGGCCGCGATTGTATAGGCGCCATCCAGCTTTATCCGCCTCAAACACATATCCCTCCGGTGACAGAAATAGATGCGGTGCCTTTAACCGATGCAGATATTGAAGCGATCCTAGCCAGCTACCAAACCTCACCGCTTGGCATGACCAAACAGACTGATTTTCGA
>OGCL01001803.1_pt1 | contig 16949 bp, 14 predicted proteins | sample 1570041 | NCBI WGS metagenome assembly OGCL01 (sample SAMN06266162, study PRJEB24511) | hot springs metagenome | isolation source: Hot spring water | place: South Africa: Limpopo | collected 2015-06-22
ATGATAAAAAAGGTAAAGGCAAAGATGCCCGAAAATCTCACCCCAATAGAAGACTTCTCAATATAAAATTCTATCCCTAAGGGAATTTGTTGTGCAAAAAATGAAGATTTTTGAAATATGAATGTTTGTTTTTCAATAACTTATGAAATTAAACTGATAAAGTCAGGAAAAAATAGTGACAATTCCTGTGTAATATTGTGTATAACCTCAATCCAGTCTCCTGCCTTTTTCTGTCTAAAGAGCCTTGCAGTAGGATACCAGGGACTGTCCTCTTTATCTAATAACCATCGCCAATCAGGACAAAAAGGTAATAGTATCCAGACTTTTTTCCCCATAGCACCTGCAAGATGGGCTACTGAAGTATCAACTGTTATTATTAAATCAAGATAATAGATTAAACCAGCAGTGTCTGAAAAGTCTTCAAGGTGACCTGTCAAATCAATTATATTATTAAAGAGTGACACCTCTTTTGAGGCATCACCTTTTTGAAGGCTATAAAATTCTATATTTTTAAGCTCAAATAAGGAACTTAACATTGAAAGATTAATTGAACGATTCATATCCATTTCATGACTACCCTTGCCTGCCCAGACAAGGCCAACCTTTTGTTTTTCATTTTTTCCAATCAGTCTTTGAAACTTAACAATCTTATCGTTGTTTGCAAACAAATAAGGGATCTCACAAGGAATAGTCTCTAAAGTGGTTTCAAAAAGATATGGCAAGGTAAGTATTGGAGAGAAAAAATCAAAATCAGGGAGATAGTCATCAAAGGTAAACGTCTCAAGGTTGGGTATATTTTTAAAAAGGTTTTTTAATTCTCTTTGACATTGTACAGATACCTGTAATCCCCTTTGACTTAAAGGCTTTACATATCTGATAAATTGTATTGCATCACCTAAGCCTTGTTCTGTAATGATAAGGATTCTGCCTTTATTAGTCTTACCATCCCATAAAGGGATATTTATCTTTGGTATTATTGCATCTTTTAGTCTCCAACGGTATTCATATTCTCTCCAACCCCTTTTAAAGTCACCTCTTAATAACAAAGATAAGGCGAGATTCCAATGAGCATCTGCATTGTCATTATTGATTGATATGGCTTTTTGAAATAATGTAATGGCTTCTTCATACTGCCCTTTAAGAAAATTGATTGCCCCCATATTGACATAAGCCTTATCTAAATTAGGATTTATCTTAACTGCAATATCAAAGGCAATAAGTGATTCATCATATAAAGCAATCTTCTTATATAAAATTCCAAGTTTGTAAGCAGAATCATAAAAATGAGGATTTAACTTGATTGATTTTAAGTAGTGAATGATTGCCTCTTTTAAGTTGCCTTTTCTTTCATAGGAGCTTGCCAGATTGAAATGGGCAATATGAAATTCAGGATTTTTTCTAATAGCACTTTGAAAACTCTCTATTGCATTATCCAATTCATTTCTGTCTAAATAGATGGCACCAATATTATTGATAATCTCTGCCCTTTCTGGACACAAACTTTGGGCATATTGAAGTATATCCAATGATTTATTAGATAGCCCTTTTGTGCTCAATCTACTGGATTCCTTTAAAAGCATCTCTCCCCTTTGAAATAAATAGTTGTCCTTGTGTATGAAAAAAACACCATATTTTTTATCACCCAAAAAATGAAAAAAACTACTATCTGAGGCAAAGCATTTTATTTCATTTTCATCCCAGAAGGAAACATGCCTTTCATATTCATTCTCAAAAATGTCTGGTTGATTCCACTGTCCAAGAGGTAGATTTAATAATATGTGATGTTTTGAATGAAGGGCGCATTTATCAAGGAAGAGCCATGCCTTTTGTTTTTCCATATGCGCAAGAACATCACCAATGATTATTAAATCATAGCTTTCAAGCCTATCAATTACTTCAAAGGCATCGCCAATGTAAATGTTATTGTATATACTTCTTTGATGATCTTGAATATAAGGCTCGTAAATCTCTATTCCATCAATCCTGACCTTCCAGTCTTTTCTTAAATATGATTTGTTTAGACAAACATCAAGTAAATCCCTTGCTATAAAACCCATCTTACCATTACCCACTCCAATATCTAATATAGAAGAAGGTTTGGTTGCCATTAAAAAAAATACAACATTACCAATATGTGAATAGGGACTTGCAGGCATTAATAATTGTATAGATCATTATGAATACAAAAGTTCTTCAATGGTGATTTTGACAGAATCTTCAAGGGCAGGTATGTTATATCCCCCCTCAAGGGTCATCACAATAGGCTTGTCAGTGTTTGATACAATAGCCTTTACAATACTTCTAATACCATCATTTGAGACCCTTGTGGCTGAAAGTTGATCGTGCTTGTGCAGGTCATAACCAGCTGATACAAGGACTATATGAGGGTCAAATTGGCTCATTATTTTAGGTAAGACCTCATTGTAAATCTTTCCATAAGTCTTATCGCCTGCGCCTGCTTTTACAGGTATATTACAGGTGTAACCATAACCCTTGCCACTTCCTTTTTCCTCTTCAGCACCTGTGCCTGGGTAATGGGGATACTGATGGGTGCTAAAGTAAAAAACTGTATTGTCTTGTTCAAAGGCATCTTGAGTACCGTTTCCATGATGGACATCAAAGTCAATGATAAGGACCTTATTAAAGCCAATCTTTTGAGCAAATCGTGTGCCTATTGCAGCATTGTTAAAAATACAAAAACCCATAGCCCTGTGTGCAAGTGCATGATGACCAGGTGGTCTTACTGCACAAAAAGCCCTTTCAATCTCTCCATCTTTAATCCTTTTGATAGCATCAATTATAGCACCGACTGCGTGTAAAGATGCCTCAAGGGTATCTAATGAAAAGTATGTATCAGGATCAAGGTGCCCTGCTGGTTTGTTTAAGAGTCCTTTAATGTAATCTTCATCGTGAATAAGGGCTACTTCTTCAAATGATGCCTTTGGTGGTTTATAGTGTCTGAGTGATTTCCATAATTCTGTTTCTTTAAGAGAGTTTACGATGTGTATAAGTCTTATATTTGATTCTGGATGCCAGAGGGGTGTCTTGTGTTTTAAAAATATATTATCGTAATAAAAGCCAACTCGTTTCATTAGTGTAAATTATACTTATTTGATCTTCAAAAAATCATCATATATTAATTATTATTGTTTCATTATCCATCTCTATTTTTAATGAATCAAAAAAGACCACAGCGTCACCTCCAGACCAAATACCAAAAGAGCCAATAATTGTTTCGTCAATTGAATGTTGCAGTATTTTTAGAGAATTGATAAATCCTGTGAGTTTTTTATCTGTAATCTCTATTTCTAAGAGATGCCAAATCATACTATCAGTTTTTTTATTGCCTTGCTGCCTTAATACCTTGCGACCATTTAGAAACTCATAAAGTACAACTGTACCTTCATTTGCCTCTACACCAAAGGCAAAATAGTTCTCTATATTTTTCATACCAAAGGCTAAACCAGCGGATTTATTAATCTTGCCAGAAATCAGCTTTATACGAGAAGATAACTTGCAACTACCTCTATGCTCAATAGCTTTTACTATCAAAAGAGGAAGCGTATGATGGAGTTCTATGGACTGAAAGAATTCATCGTGATGTTTGCCAAAAAGTCTTCCTACAAAACTTGTAATACCTTTGAGAGGTTTATTAAATGTCATTGAACCATCATGGATGATACACCTATTGTTCAAACTATCAGTTATAACATTCCAATTACCGGCTTTTGCATAAAAGGATTTAAGAGAGCTTTCTTTTCTTATATTAATAAAATCATAATTACCCTTAAAAAATTCCTCCACAAAAAATTCAATCTCTTCTTTATTAGTAATTGATATATCAAGTAATCTTACCGATGATAAAAGTCTTCCCATCAAATTAATTGCCCTTTCAGTTTCAGCCTTGTCATATCTTGAATAGACTGCTTCAATGAGGTCACCTTTTATGGAAACCTTAAAACCTATTTTTGCAAGAACTGCACCAAGAAATTGCACTCTAAGTGATTTGCCATAGTAAGTCCCTGCGCCTCCAGAAAATTGCAATGATACATAGTTTTGACTACTTCTCTCTCCACAAAGTGCATCTATCGTAGCAAAATGATAAGCAAACCTCATGCTTATATTTAAATAGTCTTCAGATACAACAGCATAACTGTCTCCTCCAGGTAAATTGCCAAATTCAGATGTAGCAGTAGAGGCAAATAATGAAGAAATATTAGATGTGTCAAAATTCATAGTCCCTTCCCAATTTACACCAGGATATGTAAAGCCGCTCCATAGGGACTTAAAAGGAACAGAGTTTATATCATCTACTGTTAAGTTATCTTTTGATTCTGTCTTGCTCGTTGAAAAATCCAAAACCCAGATGTTAATAGGCAATTTGCTTTTTAGTTTCTTTGGTTTGTTAGTTATATTTGTTCCAAAACCAGTTAGACTAAAGATTTCCTTAACTGATATTTCGTGGGTATATCTAATGATGTCATGAAAGGTCTGAGCCTTCTTTGGCACAAAGTCCTCAGTATCAGGGTCTATGAGGGTTAGGGGTGAAATCCTATCGAGTACCTCCCTTAAAGTCTTATGAACTGCACTGTGTAATATTAATTTCTTTGTTGTTGTAACACTGTCTATAAGTTCCTCAACAATTCCATTAAATACCTTTGCCTTATCAGCCCACAGGGTTATAGCCATACCTGTGTTTAGTTTTTCTGTTGCCTGTGTCATACCAAAAACTGAGGGGACTTGAAACTCCCTTGCAACTGATGCAAGGTGACTTGCTGAACTCCCTATTTCTGTAATCAATCCCTTTATCTTACCAATATACAATGCTATGTCTGGAGAGGCAATTTTAGTAACCAAAATAACATCTTCGTCAATGTTTTTAAGGCTAGTCAGGTCTTTTAAAACAAAAACCTTTCCTGCCGAAACACCAGTTGACACTATCTCGCCACCTTCTAAAAGTGGGGCAAGATTTGACAAGTCTTTTTCACTAATTCTGTCATCGGGATGCATTTTTGGTATGTTAAGTGGTCTTGTTTGAAGTAAAAAGATATTGTCACTCTCATCAATTGCCCATTCAATATCTTGAGGTTTTTCATAATATTCTTCAATTAAGATTCCTTTATTTCTAAGTTCAAAGAGTATCTCTTCTGACACAGAGGGTTTATCAACTAAATTGTCACTTACCTCTTCGATTTTTAAACCACCATCAGAGAGGGCAATGAGTTTGGAGTCTTTTTTGGCAATATGTGCCTCCAGTATCTCATCTTTTAATCGACCAATCAAAAAAATATCAGGCTTTATTAATCCACTAACAAGGGGTTCGCCCATACCAAATACAGAAGTTATTTTTATAGGACAAAACGGTCTTATAGCAGGATCTACCGTATAAAGGACACCACTTGCCTTTGCCTTTATTATCTCTATCACAATGACTGCCATTAGTGTTTCTTTATCATCTAATCCGTAAAGAAGCCTGTAAATAATAGAGCGAGGTATATATTTACTGGCAATCACTGACTTATAAGCATTGATAATATCATGGGAATTTATGTTGAGCTTTGTCTCGTATTGTCCTGCAAAGGTTGCCTCTGTGTCTTCACCAATTGCACTACTTCTTACTGCAACAGTAACACCACTAAAGGTCTTTTGTTCTAATTCTTTATAGGCATTAATTATCTCTACACATATTGATTGGGGAACTTCTGCTTTATGAATTTGCTCACAAATCCTGACACTCGCCCTTTCAATTTCATTATAATCATTTAATTTTATGCCCGAAAGTTGACTATCAATAAACCTTTTTAAATGATTATGCTCCAAAAATTTTTCAAAGGCATAGGAGGTTATTACAAATCCCTTTGGCACATTAAGTCCAAGTATATTTCCCATAATAGCTAAATTAAGTGCCTTTGAACCAACAAGCCTTGTCATATCTGGAGTAATGTCCTCAAGACAGATGGTAAAACTACTTGCAGGTATCATACAACTTGGTGAAAACTTACTAAATATACTGTCGTCTATCTCTTCAATCTTGCCAATCAATTCTTTATAATCAATACCTGTAAGTTCTTCAAGACAATATACAAGACCAGTCACAGATTCAAGAATCTCTTCATAAGCAATCCTTATTTGATTCAATGTAAAAGGCTTACCACTGTAATATAACTGTTCAATCTCTGCAATAAGGCTCAATGCCTTATAATTATGTCTTAGAAGAGACCTATAAAATCTATACTTATGCCTGATAGGGTCGTGATCTTTGAGGGATTGTTTATTTTCATAAAATAATTTAAGGAGTTTTTTCATAGTACTATTGTATCATAACGCATTATATATGCCTATTGAGATATTCAAAAAAGAATTAATTGAGGCAGAATTCATAGACAGACCTAATCGATTTATAGTTAATTGTCTGTTAAATAAAAAAAACATTACTGCCTATTTACCAAATCCAGGAAAACTCTTAGAGTTGTTAATTAAAGGTGCAAAAACCTATCTTATCAAGGGTAAATCGACAGGCATAAATTACAAAATGGTAGCAGTTTTAAAAGACTCAATACCAGTTATGGTTGATACCCATGTCAATAACATTGCACTTAAGGAACTTTTAATGAGGGGACTAATAAGGGGTTTTGAAAAATATGATGATTTAAGAGAGGAAGTCAGGGTAGGCAAAAGTAGGTTTGACTTTATAATCCAAAAAAACTCTCAAATCAATTACATAGAGGCAAAATCATGCACACTCTTTGGGCAAAATATAGCCATGTTCCCAGATGCAGTCACTTCAAGGGGCAATAGACACTTAAGAGAATTAGTAGAGCTATCGAAAAATGGTAATCAATGTCATGTTATCTTTGTCGCTCATTCACCGAGAGTCTGTTTTTTTATGCCTGATTTTCACACTGACCTTGATTTTTCAAAGACCTTTTTAAATGTTGAAGGGTCTATTCATCTAAAGGCAATAGGGTTAAAATGGACAGATAACTTACAATTATCAGAGGATATTCATGAACTTATCATACCATTTTATTTTTTAAAGAATGAGATACAAGACAGGGGGGCATACCTCTTGATAGTGGAACTCGAGGCTGATAAAGAAATAAGGATTGGTGCTCTTGGAAATATTTTTTTTAAAAAAGGTAATTATGTATATGTAGGCTCGGCAATGAGAGAGTTGACAAAAAGGATAAACAGGCATAAAAGGAAGACAAAAAATATCTTTTGGCATATTGATTACCTCTTACAAGAGGCAAGGCTTATCACATGTTTGCCAATACGAAGTAGTGAAAAGCTTGAGTGTGCTATTTCAGAAGGTATGAAGGAGATTTCAAGTGATGAAATTAATGGATTTGGTTCTTCTGATTGTAATTGTAAGAGCCATCTCTTTTATTTCAAAAACAATCCAGTCAAAGAAAGGTCTTTTATTGACAGATTAGTATGGTTCAGGATTGATAGGATTATTAAATATCTTTAATGCTGGTTCTGTAAAAATTATGCCTTTTTTAATTTTGCCCTATAGGTATTACATATAACAAAACTGTAAAAAAATGAAAGGCACTACCCGTAAGGACAAAGAGATGCCAAATAGCGTGGGAATAAGGCATACTTTTCCAAATATAGAAAAATACCCCTATGGTGTAAGCAAGCCCACCTGTAATTACAAGCACAAGCCCACCGAAAGGTAAAGATGAGTGAAGGGGTTTTATTGCTAATACAATAACCCAACCCATTAATAAATAGAGGGATATTGAAAATAATCTATATCATCTTAAACTTGTGCATTGCATAATAATACCAATTACAGCTATTCCCCATACTGTTCCAAAAAGTGACCATCCCCATGTCCCATGAAGGGTAACCAAGGTAAAAGGAGTATAGGTGCCTGCAATCAAAAGGAAAATTGCTGAATGGTCTATAATTCGCAAAATTTTTTTGACCTTTTGATTAAATATGCTGTGATAAAGGGTTGATGATGTGTATAAAAGGATAAGCGTTGCCCCGTAGATTGAACAACTTACAATATGCCACACATTCCCAAAAAGACTTGAAAAGGCAGACAGGACTGCCAAACCTGCTATTGAGAGCACAGCACCTATACCATGTGTTATACTGTTTGCAATTTCTTCACCTAAGGTATATTGCCTGATAATTTCAGTCTTGCTCATATTGATATAATATTCTATAACAAGATTGTTATTAATCCCAAAAATAGCGATAAGAAGGGCTGTTTCAGAATTTTTATAATCGACGATTTCATTTTAATTTTGCTTTATTCTTTATAATGTAATGCCTTTTGCTAAAGTTTCTCAAGATTTCTTTTATAAGGTGTCGTATAAAATTTTTCACCAACCCTTCCTACTTGATTTTATTAAGTTCTCAGTTATATCGATGATTTTGGGTTAATTTTTAAATAGATGATTTAAAAAAGTTATTTCATATAATCCTTTATTAGCCCTTTGTATGTTTTCCTTTTCTCTCTATCTGTAGGATTGGGATTGTCAGGATAGAGTTTTCCTTGTGGGTCTATCCCTTCTTTTGATATATTAGAAGGGTTTGAATCAAATAACTGTTGTTTCTCTTGGAGGCTTTCTTTTTCTTTTTGATATGTAAACTCAAGAGAAATGCCATTTGGGTCAAAGGTATAGATAGATAAAATTATCCCATGGTCTATTACCTCTGAAACCCATTCATTTGCATATTCAAGTCTTTCTTTTATTTTCCAAAGCTCATCCTCAGATTCAACTTCAATGCTTACATGGTCAAAGACAATCTGTCCGCTCTGCATACGCCCTGCGTCCTTTTCATGGATTGGTTTTACATCTGGCCATTGAAAAAAAGAGATTGCAGAATTTAATGATATTTCAAAAAAATATTGTTTATACTCAGCCTTTCCAAAGGTTCCAATCATTTTCATCCTGAGAAGATCACGCCAAAACCTTACGGTTTTGTCTAAATCTCCTGTAACCATAGCCAAATGATGAATTCCCTTGTAATTTGACATTTTTTTACCCTTTAGAAAACTTGCTAACTTCAGTCTGTTCGAGCCACTTGAGCCTATTTGAATTGATGACTGCTGAGTTTATAGTATCTATCAGTAAGGATGGGTTTACAACTAGAGACTCATTTCTCTCAAAGACCTTTCCCTTTTGTTTTGTCTTGGTCTTAAGTAACCTCTTTATATCAGACTCTCTCGGAATCTTTATTTCCTTGTCAAGTGCATCGGCAAGCATTTTGAATACCTCTCTAGGTGCCTTGCGGTAACTATGGGTGTCTACTACAGATATTAATGTTTTTGGAGTTAGTGTATAGTCAATGATAGTCCCGCTCATCTCGTATGTTGATGGAAGCGGCAAGACGACATCAGCCATTTTTGCGAATTCATCTAAAGTAGTTGTATGAACAATAGTAAATGTATCTGCAGATTTTTCTGAAATAGTTGTGTTGCCAATTACATATAGAACCTTAAAGCCTTTCTTATTTAATAAATTTTTGTAGTCATCAATTGAGTTTTCTATGCCTGCAAGGTTTAAACCAAGTGCATTTGCCTCGTAAGTTGCAGGGATAGCAAATCCTTTGATAATGGATAAATTGCTTGCTGAAGCATACAGATCAGGTGGGGCAATGACTACAGGATTTGTTGCCTTGATAAACAGTTTTGAAGCCTCTATGGCTTCCTCCGTAGGTTCTACTCCTTCAGTGTCTTTAAGTGTGTTTTTATCTGTGCAGTAACCTTCTTTACAGATGGCAGATGTTAGAGACTTTAAAGCAGTGATTGAATCTCCTGATATATGGACACTTGAAATGTTAACAAAGTCGGTATCACCAATTGAAATAAGAGGTGTTCCAGATTTTACTATCCTTCTTATAATCGCATCGAGTGCAGGTAACATCCTCTGGCTTTGGCCAATCTTTAGTCCTGCAATAATAAACAAGTCTGCTTCATAGAGGTCTGATTTTTTTGCAGGTATAACATCATCATCTACATATAGTGCTGAGGTCGTGAATATGTGCCTTGCAGATAATACCTCATTTGCAAAGTCAAATAATGAAAGGGCATCTTCGGTAAGTAAGGAGCCATTTGTTATAAAGGCTGTTGTATTTTTTGATTGTAACAACTTTTCTGAAATTAATTTTATTGCCTCGCTCCATGAAGATTCCCATAATTGTCCATCTTTTCTAATCATTGGTGATTTCACAGGGTTCTCATATATATAATCATAGCCATATCTCCCATAAGCACAGATATAGCTTTTAGGTTCATAGCTTTTATAAGCAGAGTTTATCCTTACAATATGGTTTTTATTGCTTGACACCTCTATTGCACAAGAGTCTCCACAAAAGGTACAAAAGGTCTTTGATTTTGTAAGATTCCATTCCCTATCTTTAAAATCACCTATCTTGTCTTTTAAGGCATTGACAGGACAAACATCAACACAACTTCCACAGAAAGTACAATTTGTCTCGTGCAGAGGTTTATCCTGAGCTGTGGTAATCTTTGCAGAAATACCCCTACCCATAAAATCAAGTACATTTGTTCCTTGATCTCTACATACCTTCACACAGCGACCACAATGGATACAATAGTCAGGGTCTCTTACAATAAAGGGATTTAAATTATCAGTGCTATAATTCCATCTCTTACGAATGTAATTAGATTCTTGCACCTCATATTTGAAGGCATACTCTTGTAGCCTGCATATACCTGCCTTTTGACAAGTCATACAGTCCATTGGATGCATTGAGAGGATAAGATCTATTACGAATTTTCTTATGTCCTCTAATTCTGAGGTATTTGTTTTAATTGACATACCTTCCTTAACCTTTGTGGTACATGAGGTAACAGGTGTCTTTAATCCTTCTACCTCTACAAGACACAATCTACAAGCACCAATTCCTTTCATGCCTTTTAGATAACACAGATTAGGTATGTGAATACCTGCCTGCTCAGCGGCATCAAGTATGGTAGTCCCTTCTTGAACTTCTATCTCTTGATTGTTTATCTTGATATTTAATGTTTTTGACATAATTCCTCCTTATTTATATATTCCATACAAGTTAATAATATGGCATCTTCAGGACATACTTTTATACATTCTCCACACCTATTACATATTTTTACAAGTATTTCGAATGGTAGGTAGCCAGTAAGATAGGGTTTTTGTGACTCTCCAACTATTGCATTAAATCTGCAAACTTGTTGACACTTTCCGCAAAAGGTGCATTTTGATGGGATTATGCTGTATTGAATCATTGAAGGGCATTGCATTGCCCCACAACACTGTAAGACATGCTCTGAAAATACATTTGTTGCGAGCCAATCTGTAAGATATTTAGCAGTGTCTTTACCCTTTTTACACATTGAACTCTTCCACATCATTTCCGCAATGGTGTTAAGTACCTCAATATCTTTTTTGACACCCTCCCCTTGTTGAATGTTTGCAATCCTCAATTTTGCTTCATAACATCCCATAGAGCAGGGCATACATTTACCACACATTGGCCCGGATAAAAACTCTGTAATATAGTAAAGTGCCTTTTGGACTACACAGTAATATTTATTTTCTGCCAAATTTTTAATATCCTCAACCTTTAAATTACTTTTATCTGTCATAAAATTACCCCTTTAATAGGAATCTCCAGTCATGTAAATGATGCCTGGCAAGATATGTGATACGAGATCTCTATAGGAAATGACCCCAATTATCTCACCATTTTCTGAAACAGGCAGGTGTCTAAATTTCCTCTCAGACATCATATTCATTGCTACACTAACATCTGTTGATGAATCTAAGACTAGCGGGTTAGGGGTCATTATCCTTGCCATTACTTCATTTGTAAATGAGATGTTTCTTACAAAGCATTTCATAATATCCCGTTCAGTAAATATGCCTGCCAATTTCTTATGATCATCATAGACAAGTATTGATCCAACACCTTTTGCATCCATTACTGATATTGCATCTGCCACGATACAATTTACATTGCAGGTTATAATCTTTGAAGGTTTTGAGTTTAAAATATCTTTCAGTGTCATTTGATTAGCCTCCTGGATTGTTATTGTTATCTCTAACTTTGTTTACAATTAAGTTTGCCTTTGAAGGATCAATCTCACCAAAGACCTCCTCATTAATGGTAACGACAGGGGCAAGTCCACAACAACCTACACAACCAACAGTTTCCAGAGTTACAGATAAATCTTCTGAGGTCTCACCTTGATTGACCGATAATTCCCTTTCAAGTTTTTCAAGGGTCTTTGAGGCACCCCTTACATGGCAGGCAGTTCCCATGCAAACACATACTATGTTTTTTCCTCTTGGCTTAAAATGAAAACTTTTATAAAAAGAAGCTGTGCTATATATATCTGTTAGTGAGATATTAAGCTCCTCTGATAATTTAACAATCTCTGTCTCAGGTAGATAGTTGTGTTCTTTCTGCATTGCCTGTAGGGCGTGTATTAATAGCCCTCTTTTCTGTTTATTAATATCAACGACTTCTTCTAATCCAGCAAAATAAGTCTTTAAATCTTTCTCATACATCATAACCCCCCTTTAAACAAATATTTTATAAAAGACTGCAAAAAGTCAATTAACTAATCTCATCTCCCTTTAACTTGTATAAAATGTTACTTCTGGCAATAAATAGGTAACAAGATCCCTGTAAGAAACCATACCTACAATCTTATCATCTTCCCTAACTGGTAAATGCCTAATCTTCCTTTCAGACATAATGCTTATGGCAATACCTATGTCTGTTGATATATCAAGGGATATGGGGCTTCTTGTCATGACCTTTTTGATTTCTTCATCTCTTATCTTAACTGCCTTTGTAAAACACTTCATAGCATCTCTTTCTGTAAATATTCCTTTTAATTCTTGATTAGTATCAAGGACAAGTATAGAACTTACCCCCATCATATCCATCTTTAAGATGGCATCAATTACCTTGCAATTTAAACCGCAAGTAACAATCTTCGCCTCCTTTGACTTCATAATATCTCGAAGGGTAATCTTAGCCTTGCCTTCTACTATTAATAATTGGTCTTCTGGGATTTTAAATCTCTCTTCAATCTTGATTAGGCTGAGCTTTCTAATCTTTATTGCATCTGCAGGACATACCTCAAAACAGGCTTTGCACTTTTGACAGTATTCATTCTCTATACTATATCTATCTCTCGTTTCTTTTACTGCATCAAAGGCACAAACTTCTTTACATAAACCACACCTAATACATTCACTTTGATTGATAATATAAACTCCTGTACCCTTACAAACATTTGCCCTACAAAAATTATCATAGACATGTTCTTCAAATTCATCTCTGAAATATTTAATAGTTGATAAAATTGGGTTTGGTGCAGTCTTGCCAAGTCCACAGAGAGAACCTTTTTGAATCGTTTTACCAAGGGTTATTAATTTCTCAATATCGCCATGGTGTCCCTTTCCAGCTGTAATCCTCTCCATAATTTGCAACATCTGATAGGTCCCAATCCTACAAGGTGGGCATTTTCCACAACTTTCTGATTGAGTGAATGAAAGAAAATACTTTGCCACATCAACCATACAGGTATCTTCATCCATAACGACCATACCACCTGAGCCCATCATTGAGCCAATCTTTGTAAGGGAGTCAAAGTCCACAGGGAGATCTATCATGCTTGCTGGAATACAGCCACCCGAAGGACCACCTGTTTGAACAGCCTTGAGTTTTTTATCACCTATGATGCCTCCACCAATGTCATAGATAATCTCCCTCAAGGTTATTCCCATCGGGACTTCTATAAGACCTGTATTTTTAACTTTGCCTGTAAGGGCAAAGACCTTTGTGCCTGAAGATGTTTCAGTGCCTATGCTTCTAAACCATTGAGCCCCTTTTTCAATAATTGGGGGAATACAGGCAAAAGATTCAATATTATTTAAATTGCTTGGATAACCCCAAACACCACCACCAGGCTCAGAATGAAGTGGTGGTCTCGGACGAGCAAATCCCCTTTCACCTTCAATAGATGCAATAAGGGCGGTTGACTCTCCACATATAAAGGCACCAGCACCTTCTCTGATATGAAGGTAAAAATTCATACCTGTGCCGAGTATATTTTTCCCTAACAGACCAATCTCTTCTGCCTGTTTTATTGCAATTGTAAGATTTTTTACAGCCAAAGGATACTCATGACGGACATAGATAAAACCATATTCAGCCTCAATTGCATAGGCACATATGAGCATACCTTCTAAAAGGCTATGAGGATCGCCTTCCATTATTGACCTATCCATAAAAGCACCAGGGTCGCCTTCATCACCATTTGCTATGACAAATCTTGCCTTTGTCTTAAAACTCTTTGCGTGTTTCCACTTTATCCCTGCAGGAAAACCAGCCCCACCCCTACCTCTTAGATTTGCCTTATCAACCTCATTTAAAACATCCTCAGGGCTCATGGAGCTAATTGCCTTCTGAAAGGCAGAGTACCCACCTACTGCTATATACTGGTAAATATCAGTAGGGTCAATCAGGTTGTTATTTCTCAAGGCAATCCTTAATTGTTTCCTATAAAAAGGAACATCGTGCATTTTTACATAGACAGTGTCAGAATAATTGTCATCTCTGTAAAGTAGTCTGCTATAAGGGTTATTAGTATTAAAGGTAAAGTCTAGAAGATAAGAGACATCATTGACCGATACCTTTTGATAAAAATAATCGTGAGGCAGGATATTCATTACAGGACCCTTTTGACACAGACCTTGACAACCTGTATTGACAAGCTCCACCTTTAATCCTTTTCTTTGTGATTCCATATTGATTGCCTCAGCAACCTTGTGAGCCCCTGATGCAGCACAGGCAGTGCCACAACAAAGATTAATCTTTGGAAGTTCTTCTTTTTGAGATAAGTCAGAGCGGAGTTGCTTAAGGTCATAAATGCTTCTTAATCTTTGCATCTTTACCTCCTATTTTAGAAGTTTTATAACGATGATCTGTGATTGCTTTTTGAGATAGAAAACTATCTAAAAAGTGAACATCTAATTAACAAAATGTTAACAATAATGATTTATTAAAAAATTTGATTTCTATTAAATTATATAATTTTTTTTAAGTGATTAGTTTAGAAATATTATCATTATATCTCCAAAAAATCAAATCCTTTCAAGCAAATGCCTAAGTTCATAGTAATTATAAAAAAGACCATCAGCCTCATATCCATTATACCTTTTTGTCTCATTCCTGTATAACAAACATTTAATATTAGCATTTTTTGCACCAACAAGATCTCTCTGCAAATTATCTCCAATATAGACTGCATCTTTTGCCTTAACATCAAGTTTTTTAAGTGCCTTTTCAAAGAGCCTCTTGTCAGGCTTTTTATAACCATATCTTGATGACAAAAAACGAATAGGAAAAAACCTGTCAAGGTTTAAAATGGCAAGTTCTGGTTCTGTAAATACCCATTGGGCATCGGAGATAAGGGCAATAAGATAATTGGACTGCAAATACGACAGAGTTTCAACTACATTTTCAAATAGACAAAATTGCCTTATTGAGAGTGACCTAAAAAGCATACATACATCAATGACGGACTGTTCGTTATAAATCCTTGAGCCAAAGCGGTGCATTATCTCATGGAATATTTCGTATACATTAACCTCTGGGTGAGTCTCTTTTGTATTTGTTAAAGCTTTATTTATACCTTCAAAGTAGCAATCATGTAATCTTTCTGGACAAATTTTCACCCCGTGGTAACTGAGAAATCTTGATAGCTGCCAATAGACTTCAGGGCTCTTCTCTTCGGTTCTGATATCTATTAGTGTCCCGTATAAATCAAACAATACCGCCTTAATCATTTATTTAATCCTCCTTGAAGACAATTATAAGCCTCTTTAGCTATTTTTTTTCTATAAGACCAATCGAGATATTTATTTCTTGAAATACGCAATTCAGTAAGTGCCATATAAAAGGGGAGTCGTGATGTCAAGGTTTTAAATTCATCAATGGGGTTTGGTGAATCTTTTACATACTCTTTTATGAAATGTCTGATGAAAGGCTCAGATTTTTGCAAACTATTACAACGCCATAAAAAGGCATGTTTTAGTTCGCCACACACCATACCAACATCATATGCAGGGTCACCTTGCCTCATCCTTTCCATATCAATAGCTACAATAGAACCTTCATTGGTGAAGATAAAATTTGTTGGTGTTGTGTCACCATGTATGATTACCTTCAAGTTATTTCTTAATAAGCCATAATCATCCCATTTTTGAATCAAAATCTCATAATTTTTTAAATCTTGATGGTCTATGACAGTATATTTTGAAAGGTATGTAATCAGAGAATAGATGTAATTGATTGCTTCATTGTTTTTTAATGTCTCTCCTGAGTAAGTGCGATGGTGAATTTGCCTTAAAAATGACGCAAACAGTGAGAGTTTATCAAAAAGGAGCTTCTCTGCATCTTGAAATACTGCCTTTTTCAAGTAATGATCAAGATCTTTGCCTTTTATAAACTCTTCTACCACTGCAAGCCCGATAGGGAATTCTTTTGTAAGCGCTTTTACTACATAATAAGGGGCAACATCAAAGTGGTAACCCCTAATCATTTGGATATTTTCATATTCCCTTTTTAGACGATTAACCCTTTCAATGTGACTATCTAAAGGGTCAAAAAATTTACCAATAACCGCTATACCACTGTTTTCTTCTGTATATTTATAGACCTGTTTTGAGGAAAGTTGTTCAACATTAAATTGGGGATTTGAGATATGATTGAATAACCTTGATGCAAGTATGCTATGAAGAGGATCGTTTGTATTTAGATAACCGAGATACTTTTTATTCATTGGCTATTGTATCATTATTGATAAGGCTTTTTAAAAAGATAACCCCTTTCCTTAAAATAGCGCTTAGGAAGGGCTGTTTCAGGCTTTTTATAATCGACAGATTTTATTTAATTTTGCTTTATTC